>Ga0194133_10001985_pt1 | contig 33219 bp, 34 predicted proteins | sample TA2KigOf40mmetaG_FD_155448 | JGI IMG/M metagenome (GOLD analysis project Ga0194133, IMG submission 155448) | Freshwater microbial communities from Lake Tanganyika, Tanzania - TA2015055 Kigoma Offshore 40m | ecosystem: Environmental > Aquatic > Freshwater > Lake | place: Tanzania: Lake...
CGGCTGGCCCAGGGGAAGTTGCGCAGCTACCTCTCCACCTATCGCGACTATCTGACCTCGCGTCCGGAAACCCCTGTTTCCGCGCCGCGTCCGAATCGGGAAGCCGGGGCGGCGGCGGCCGGATTTGGGGCCGGCACCCAGCTGCAGATCAGCGACACCTTCCTCACCAAACTGATGGAGTTGGGCCGCGGCAAAGAGGACGCCCAGTACCGGGCCACCTTGGTGGACAGCATCCGGGGTGGTCGTTTGCTCGTGGTGGAGGAGGAGACGGCGCTACGGGAAACCCGGGAGATCGTGGAGGGGTTGAACCGGGACGGGTCGACGCTGGACAAGCCGGTAGCCTCGGCCAAGGCCAAGCCCGCGGTAGTGGAATCCGGCGGGATTGATTTTTCCGCCGTGCTGCTCCAGGGTTGCCGGGAACTGAACGGCTTGATTGGTGACTCCGAAAAACTCCGCACCATGGTCACGCAAAACTACATGAGTCCCCAGACCTCCCTTTATCGGATCACCGTGCCGGTGCTGGCGGATAGCTCCTCTGCCCTCACCCCCCGCAACGCCGGATTGTTTTTGGCCGTCCTTGTCTTCCTCTGCCTCGGCGCCACCCTCATCGCGTGTTGGGTGCATGATCAATCCTCGAAACCGGGGGTTTCGTAGGCAGTTTGCCGTTGGCGGGAGGCGCGTAGATGAGGATTAGGTAGGGCGGGCTCTCCGCAGCCCGCCTCGTTGAATCCTGAAATCTTCAACCTGCCAACGGGGCGGGTTGAAACAAATCCGGCGTGCAGCGCAAGGCTCGTCCTGCCGGAGGCAGAAATGAGATTGGGCGGGGGCAGGCGTGAAGGGGCCAACCCGCCCTACCAAGCTTGAATTATTTAAGGTGATGAAGGGCGGGGCTTGCACCCGCCGGGATAGAAAGTTCAGGGATCAGGACTTGGGTCTAAGGACTTAGTCCCGAGTCCTTCAGCCCTCAGTCCTACTGCTCACAGCCAACCGCCCACAAGGAGTGAGCAGTGTGCCGTGGCCAAGAAGTTAAAAGTTTCCGCTTTTCTGGCCTCACCAAATCGTTTCACATCCCAACTCGCGGAAGGGTCGGTCAGGGCTGAGGAGGGTCATGCGATGAAAGAGGGAGTCTGCCGCAATCCAACGGTCGAAAGGATCGCGGTGGGCGGAGGAGAGAAGGCCTGATCGGTAGATCACTTGGCGTTCCAAGTTGAGAATTTCGATATCCTGCAGGCGGGTCTGGGTTTCAACCCAGGATTCCGGACTTTCCGGCAAAGGCAGCTTGCCTGTTCCCTGCTTGATCACAATCTCCCAAAGCGAGGCTAGGCTGAGAAATCGTTGGTTTTCGGGCTGACTCAGTGCCTGGGCTGCGGTCTGACTTAGTCTGTCAGGATCACAGCACAGCCAGATCAAGGTGCAGGTGTCGAGCAGCAGGTTCAACGGATGCCCCATTCCGCCAATTCACTTTCCGTGAGGGGGGCAAAGGCATCGCCTGGAATCGGAAAAGGTTTGGCGGTAGGCTGACCTACTGGAGGTCTGGATTTCCTTGTTGGACCAAGAGGCACGATCTTTGCCACTGGAACCGCACCTCGGCACAGGGTGACCTCCTCACCTTCTTCAACTTGGTGAAGGATTCTGGAAAGGTGGGTTTTGGCTTTGTGGATGGTTAGGTTCATGTTGGAATAATAAACTTAGTTCGGACTTAGTCAAGCAAGACAAAAAAAACAATTTTAGCAGTACCAAGGATTCAATTTTTGAAGGTTAGGTGTATGCTGTTGGCAGTAGGCGGCAAGTAACAACCAACAGCTAACTGCATATCCCCCACCACTCTCTGTTCTCTTTGGGCTATTGGTTTAAATTATTATCAATCAGAGGGGCAAAGCTTCATTTTTTATTGAAATCCACGGAAGTCAGCAGATAATCATAGTTTACGGCGATGAACTTCCTTCTTTTGGACTTAAGAAAAGGATTTCGCGGAACCAGCGTTTCAAATATATTTGAAACAAAGTACGGGTCTGAAAAAACTGTAGGGCCCCAAGCTCTGGGGCCATTTCTGGACGCAGCGGCCTGCGTACCTACAGGAGAATTAGATTTTGAAGCGCAAGAATCCCCTCGTCGCCCGATTGATTTTTCAGCGTCGAATTGCGGGTCGTTCCATCGGCTGAGCCGGAGGCTCAGCCCTACCGAAACTTCAACCCTGAACCTTTCGTAAACGTAATCGTAAACAAACAACCCCGTGATCGCTCTCACTTCAAAATCTAAGCTCAAAGAATCTAAGCCTTCACGGGTCGTCGCCGCGTCCACGCCTGAAGATTCCATTCTCAGCCTATGCGTCAAACTCTGCTCCATCCTAGGTCTTCCTAAATCCATCGGCCTGATTTACGGCGCGGTCTTCGTGGCTCGTGAGCCTGTGGAAGCCGGCCAGATCTGTCGAAAACTGAAGATCAGCCGGGGTTCGGTTAGTCAGGGTCTGAAATTTCTGCGGGAACTCGGCGCGATTCGGTCGGAGGGTCTGAACGGCAACCGGGCGGAGCATTTCGTGGCGGAGGATCATCTGAGGAAGGCTGTGGAGACGTTCGTGTCGAAAAAGATCGGTCCGGCCTTCGAGGAGCTGGGGGATGAGGTGGCGCGGCTGGAGAAGGACCCCAGCCATCCGTTGCCGGAGGATTTAAGGGAGAAGCTGGAGACGATCCGGCGCTGGCACGGTCATGGTCAGCTGCTCCTTCCGTTGGTAACAGGTTTTCTCAAGACCATGCCGTTATTGACGAAAATGAAGTAACGGCCGGGTCCGGTTTCCATTGGGATGCCGGAAAACAGACAAAGCAGGGCGGGGCGAAATTGGTTTTGGATCCGCGAAAGCGGGTGCAAACGACCAAGGGCGGCAGCATTCTGCAGAAAATGTATAATACGAAGCTAAAAAGTGATTAAAACATTAAGACGTCTCTGGTTGAAGTTGTCTTCCCGACGCAGAAAGCAATTTGCTCTTTTGGCTGTCTTAATGCTAGTTGGCGGAGTGGCGGAAGTTGTCAGTCTTGGAGCTGTCATTCCCTTCCTCGCTGCTCTTGCTGCCCCCGAAAAAGTCCTTTCCCATCCCGTAGTTGACGCCCTCTTCTCGGCCCTCTGGCATATATACTATGCCTTCGAAGAAAAAATTCCCCAAATAACAACTTCTCATCCCAAAACCTTACCATCAGTCGTAAGCCCTGCCGTTGTCCTTCCGGCTCTTGCGACCGCATTCGCCCTAGCAGCTTTAAGCGCGGGGGCCATCCGCCTCCTTCTTCTCTGGGCTAGTAACCGGCTCGCCAATGCAGCTGGAGCCGACCTCAGTCTTGAGGTTTATCGACGAACTCTCTACCAACCCTACTCCGTCCACGTTTCCCGCAATAGCAGTACAATCATCAGTAATATTACCTCAAAAGTTGGAATGGTAATCCTGACTCTCTCCTCCTGTCTGACTATCGGCACCTCCTCCGTCATCATCATCTTCATCGTTGCCGCTCTGTTTGCCATCAACCCCACCGTTGCACTTATCTCCTCCCTTAGCCTTGGATTCAGCTACGCCCTTATCGCTAAACTTTTTAAGAAAAAAATGATTCAGAACAGCAAACGGGTTGCCCAAGAACAAACCCAGGTTGTCAAAGCCCTCCAAGAAGGACTGGGCGGAATTCGCGATGTCCTGCTAGATGGCACTCAACCTGCATATTGCCATATCTATCAATTAGCAGATTCACCCCTCCGGAAGGCTAGGGCCAGTATCACGTTCATCGGTCAGAGTCCTCGCTTCGTCATGGAATCGATCGGCATGGTTCTCTTTGCCGTTTTGGCGCTAGGGATGACTCACGGACCACAAGGAACGCTCGCCGCTCTACCTGTCCTTGGCGCTCTTGCCCTTGGCGCGCAACGGTTGCTACCTGCCCTTCAGCAAGGCTACGCAGCATGGAGCGGCATGCTGGGGTCACAAGTCTCCACTCATGAAGTTTTGGAGCTTTTGGATCAACCTCTCCCGCCCGAAGCTTCTCAACCACTTCCTGCGCCACTCCCATTTAAAAAATCGATCCAGTTTGATTCCGTAAAATTCCGCTACACTTCTGAAACCCCGTGGGTGCTGGATAAACTGTCGTTCAATATTACAAAAGGGACTCGGGTCGGCTTTGTCGGCAAAACTGGATCAGGCAAAAGCACCTGCCTGGATCTGCTGATGGGTCTGCTGGAGCCGTCGGCAGGCCGAATTACTGTAGACGGAATCGTTCTAGACAGACGAGAACTTCGCTCTTGGCAGCGCAATATTGCGCACGTCCCCCAAGTTATCTATCTAGCCGACGCTTCTCTAGCCGAGAACATTGCCTTCGGCGTCCCGCCCGGAAATATAGAAATGAAAAGGGTGAAGGAAGCCGCCCGCAAAGCGCATATTGACGATTTTATCGAATCCTCGCCCCAAGGGTACCAAGCTCTTGTCGGAGAGCGTGGAATTCGACTTTCAGGAGGACAACGGCAACGGATCGGAATTGCCCGCGCCCTCTATAAGCAGGCATCTATATTAATTTTCGACGAAGCAACTAGCGCGTTAGATCACGAAACTGAGCAGGCTGTCATGCACGAAATTGAAGAGCTAAGCTCCGATTTAACAATTCTTATCATTGCCCACCGTCTCTCCACACTTAAAAAATGCGATCAAATCATCGAACTTGGGTAACCCGTAGGAAGAGCTAATCAAAAGAGAGCATCAAAAAGCGTTTTAAGGCAATAATTAATTAACTGCTGACCCTTCCTTTTAATTTAAAGATCAAATGAAAAAGCAATCAATCCTAATCACTGGCGCAGACGGTTTTATCGGATCGCATTTGACTGAGGCTCTCGTCCGATCAGGACGCAAGGTAAGAGCTTTTGTTTTATATAACTCTTTCAACTCTTATGGCTGGCTCGATCACTGTCCTAAGGATGTCAAGGGCCATTTCGAAACGTTCTCTGGTGATATTCGCGACCCGCACGGAGTCAAAGAAGCTATGAAGGGATGCGAGGCAGTCTTCCACTTGGCCGCACTCATCGGTATTCCCTACTCCTACTATTCTCCCGACACATATGTAGATACCAACATCAAAGGCACCCTCAATATCCTCCAAGCAGCTAGGGCCCTCGGAATTACAAGAGTAATTCACACATCCACCAGCGAAGTTTATGGAACAGCTCGATTTGTGCCCATCGCAGAGGATCACCCGCTCCAAGGACAGTCTCCATACTCCGCCACAAAGATTGGAGCCGACCAGCTCGCCCTCTCTTTTCACAGCTCGTTCGGACTGCCCATAACCATCCTCCGTCCATTTAACACCTACGGCCCCCGCCAGTCGGCACGCGCGGTTATCCCCGCGATTATTACCCAAATCTTAAAAGGGAAAAAAGAAATCTCCCTCGGCTCCCTCCACCCCACTCGGGATCTGGTCTATGTCGAGGATACCGTCGCGGGCTTTGTCAACGCCCTGAAGGCACCTGGAATCGGAGGGGAGGTGATCCACCTCGGCACGGGCTACGAGATTTCGATCGGCACATTGGCGAAAACGGTGGCTGGCCTGATGGGGACTGAGGTGAAAATCAAGGGCTCCCAGGAAAGAGTCCGCCCTGCAAAAAGCGAAGTGGAGCGACTGGTGGCCGATCCGGCGAAGGCTAAAAAGCTGCTCAAATGGCAGCCTCAACATCACGGCTTGGAGGGCTTAAAAAAAGGCCTCCTCAAAACCATCGAATGGTTCAGAAAACCTGAAAACCTGCGATCTTACGAAGACGACCGCTACATCGTTTAAGCACGAAAAAGTGACCTCCGAGAACTCCCTGCCGCAGGAACTGCTGGTAGCGCTCCGCAAGGTTCTTCCGGATAAAACCCGAATCTATCCCCTGCATGAGCCGGTGTTTGGCGGACGGGAGTGGGAATATGTGAAGGACTGTATTGATACAGGCATGGTTTCATCTGTGGGAACCTACGTGGACAAATTCGAAAGGAAGCTGGAGGAGTACACTGGAGTTAAGCATGCGGTGGCCGTCGTGAATGGCACGGCGGGGCTGCATATTGCGTTGAAATTAGCCGGAGTAATGCCGGGGGATGAAGTTTTGGTTCCAGCCTTGACGTTTGTGGCCTCGGCCAACGCTGTGACCTACTGCGGTGCCACCCCCCACTTTGTCGACTCCGAGGACCAAGTTTTGGGGATGGATCCGGAAAACTTGCGGGCCTATTTGGAGCGGGAGACCGAACCACGTTCTGGTTCCCGCGTGAACCGAAAAACGGGCAGGGTGATCCGGGCGATGTTGCCGATGCATGCGTTCGGGCATCCCGCCCGGTTGGAGGAGTTGATGAAAGTGGCGCAGGATTTCCAGATCACACTTGTGGAGGACGCGGCCGAGTCCATCGGCAGCTTTTACCAAGGGCAACACACGGGGACCTTCGGGCTGCTTGGGGTGTTGAGCTTCAACGGCAACAAAACCATCACCACCGGGGGGGGCGGCGCCATCCTCACTAATGATCCTGAATTGGCGCGAAGGGCCAAACATCTCACCACTACGGCGAAGATTCCGCATGGCTGGGAGTACCGGCATGATGAAGTCGGCTACAATTACCGAATGCCCAACCTGAATGCCGCGCTGGGTTGTGCCCAGCTCGAGCAGTTGCCGGGTTTTAAAAAATCAAAACGGCAACTCTATCGCCTTTACCAAGAGGCATTTAAGGGGCTTGAAGAGGCGGCTCTTTTTTCAGAACCGCCGGGATGCCAAAGCAACTTTTGGCTACAAACCCTCATCCTGCAACGTGGACGCGAAAGGGAGCTCGAGCCGATTCTGAAGAAACTCCACGAAGAAAAAATTCTGGCGCGCCCCGCTTGGACTCCCCTGCATCAACTTGCCCCGTTTCGGTCATTTCCTCGCATGGACCTGCAAACCACCGAGAACTTGGCCCAGCGAATCCTTAATCTCCCAAGTAGTGCCACATTAGGAACATGAAAATAGGTTATTTTGGCGATGGGCCCTGGGCTCATCAGGCTTTTGAGCTAATTTTAAAAGACCAGCGTTTCGACGTGCGGTTTGTTTGTGCTCGTTTTGAACATCCTGATCCCGTCCTAGAAACAATGGCTATCTCGAAAAACATCCCCTTCTTGAGTCATCAAAATATAAATAACTCGGAGTTCTCAAAAAATATAAGCAAATACAATTGCGATATTTTTGTGTCCATGTCTTTTGACCAAATCTTTAAAAGAATGATCATCGAAACACCACGTTACGGGACTATAAATTGTCATGCTGGAAAACTGCCATTTTATCGCGGCCGCAACGTTCTGAATTGGGCATTAATAAACGATGAGAAAGAGTTTGGGGTCACGGCTCACTTCATGGATGAAGGGATCGATACTGGCGATATTGTCCATCAAAAAACCTTTGCAATCAACGAAGGCGACGACTATCAGTCCCTGCTTCAGAAGGCCTATTCTGGCTGTGCGCAAACCCTTCTTGCCGCTCTTCTGCAAATTGAAAACGGCACAGCAACCCGAACGCCACAGTCTTCCATTCATCCTTGGGGATCTTATTGCTCCAAGCGCATGGAAGGGGACGAAAGAATAAATTGGAATCAGACATCCCGAAAAATTTTTAATTTCGTGAGAGCGCTCTGCCATCCTGGGCCGGTGGCAAGAACCCAAGTAAGGGGAAAGGAGTTAAAAGTTCACAAAATCGAGTACTTACCGGATGCCGTGGAGTACTTGGGAATACCCGGCTCGGTACTGGGTGTGAGCGATGAAGGCATTTTGGTGAAAACAATGGATACTTTTATAAGACTTATAAAAGTCGAACCCTTAACCAGACTGCGCGTGGGGGACCGTCTATCCTGAAGACCGTGGTCATTGCCGAGGCTGGGGTCAACCATAACGGAAGTTTTGCTCTGGCAAAAAAAATGATCCGGGTGGCGGCTAAAAGCGGTGCGGATTACATCAAATTCCAGACCTTTGATCCTAATGAATTAGCCACCGCTTCCGTTGCGAAGGCGCAATATCAGCAAAAGACAACCGGACCTCGGGAAAGTCAAAAAAAAATGCTGCAAAAGCTATGTCTAACCCAAAACCAGTTCCGATTATTGAAAAAGGAGTGTCGTCGGCAGGGAATCGGTTTTCTTTCAACCGCCTTCGACTTGGAGAGCCTTAAATTTGTAGAAAGCCTCCGACCCGCGTACCACAAGATCAGTTCAGGCGATATCGACAATATCCCGTTTCTTCGGCAGGTAGCCTCCTACGGTCGTCCGGTAATCCTCTCCACAGGTATGGCTACCTTAAAGGAGGTGGACAAAGCGATCCTTAGCTTAGTCAGGGCCGGGCTCCCCAAACGGAGGATAGTCGTTTTGCAATGTCACACGGATTATCCGACCCAACCTGCCGATGCGAACCTAAGGGTCATGGACACAATCCGGAAAAAAATGCGAGTTCGATCCGGCCTGTCAGATCATACCCCAGGGATCGCGGTCGCCCTTGCGGCGGTGGCACGAGGGGCAGTACTGCTCGAAAAGCATTTCACCTTGGACCGCGCCATGCCGGGTCCGGATCACCAGGCCAGCTTGTCCCATGGAGAATTGGCTCAGCTGGTGCGGGGGATCGGGGAGGTAGAGGCTGCCTTGGGTGATGGAATCAAGAGGCCAAGCTTGAGGGAAAAGCGAATTATAAACCAGGTGCGAAAGTTCCTTGTGGCCAACCGCACGATCCGAAAGGGAGAGAGATTCACCTCCGCCAATCTGGGCCTAAAAAGATCCGGGGGCGGTATCCCGGCCGCGAAGTGGGACTTTTATTTGGGGAGAAAGGCTCGGCGGAACTACCAGCCTGACGACACAATTCGCTGATGATCCGAAAAATCTGCGTGGTGACGGGTGGGCGGGCCGACTACGGCCTTTTGAGGCTATTGATGTTTGAGATTCGTAAAAACCGGCAATTCCAGCTGCAAGTGGTTGCCACTGGCTCCCATTTTCTTCCTAAATTCGGCTCCACTTACCGGGAGATTTTAAAAGACGGTTTTAAAATCAATGCCCGGGTAGACATAAAGCCGGTTGGTGATTCTGCCTTAGCCTTGGGTCAAGCGATGGGCCTTGGGGTCAAGGGAGTTTCCCGGGCTTTGGCCAAGCTACGGCCGGATCTCCTCGTGCTTCTTGGGGACAGGTATGAAATTCTGGCTGCCGCGGCTGCGGCCACCCTGGCGGGTGTGCCCATCGCGCATTTGCACGGTGGCGAACTGACGGAGGGTGCCTACGACGATGCTTTCCGGCACGCCATCACCAAGATGTCCCATCTGCACTTTGTCTCCACGGCCGCTTATCAAAAAAGAGTCATTCAAATGGGAGAATCCCTGTCCAGAGTATTTCAGGTGGGGGCCTTGGGAGTGGATAACGTAAAGGCTCAGAGATTCATTTCTCGCAAGGGGCTCGAAAAATATTTACAGTTCAAATTTCAACAGAAAAATCTCTTGATCACTTTTCATCCTGAAACACTTGCGAACAGCGATATAGAACAACAAAGCAATTCTCTTCTGAGAGCATTGCAGACTTTATCGAATGTCGGCATGATTTTTACAATGCCTGGTGCAGATAGAAACGGTAGAGTGATCTGGAAAAAGATTCGGACATTTGTCAGAAAACATCACCATGCCGTAGCCTTCCGTGCTCTTGGTTCTAGGCCTTACCTTTCCGTCATGAGAGAAGTTGACGCAGTGGTTGGGAACTCGTCAAGTGGACTGCTGGAGGCACCCGTACTAAAAAAGCCAGTGGTTAATATTGGAAATCGACAAAAAGGTCGGATTCGTGCGGCCAATGTGATCGATGCAGATTACCGCCCGGGGTGCATCAGCCAGGCGATCTCAAAGGCTTTCTCGCCGAAGATGAGGCGATGCTGCGCTATTTTAAAGAATCCATACGGGCAGGGAGGGACAGCGAAAAGAATTGTAAAGGCATTAAGCGAGCTGAATTACAGTGAGATCCATCAAAAAAGATTTTGGGACCTCTCTAATTGAAAAAAAACGCAGTTACAAAACTTCTGAAAGGTAATTGGCACGCAACACTGTTGCCACCTTCCGCAACAGTGCATGCTGCAATTCAGGTGCTGAACGAGGTAAGTCTTCGAATTGTGCTGGTTGTCGATTCCCGCGGCAGATTAATTGGAACAGTATCGGATGGGGATATCCGGAGGGCACTCCTTAGGGGGCAGGACTTAGGCACCCCAATTTCAAAAATACTTCATCGCAGTCCCTTGGTGACTCATGCCGGAATCAAAACGGAGGCCATTGTCAGGTTAATGTCAGCCAATGAGGTTCAGCAGATTCCAATCGTAGATGGTTTGCGCCGAGTCGTTGGGCTGCATGTTTGGGATATGCTTTCTCGGACACGATTACGAACAAATTTAATCGTTGTTATGGCGGGCGGCGAGGGAAGGCGATTAAGACCGTTCACAAAAGACCTGCCAAAACCGTTGGTAGAGGTTGGTGGGAAGCCAATACTTGAACATATCTTGCTCAAGGCGAAGGCTGAAGGATTCAGCCGCTTTGTCTTCGCAGTGCGCCATCTTGGAGGAATGATTGAAGATTATTTCGAAAACGGGAAACGATGGGGAGTTAATATTGCCTACCTGCGTGAAAAAAAGCCTCTAGGCACTGCTGGCGCGATCCGCTTGTTAGCTAAGCCACCCAAGGAGGCTATTTTAGTAACAAACGGAGACGTATTGGCTGATTTCCAATACGGAGATTTGGTTGATTTTCACGTTCGGCAGGGGGCGGAGGCGACGATGGCAGTGCGGGCCCATGAGTGGCAGAACCCATACGGCGTAGTGGAGACACAGGGCTTGGAAATCATAGCCTTTAGAGAAAAGCCTTTAGTGCGAACTCAAATTAATGCCGGCGTATATGTCCTTAGCCCAGAGGCGTGTCGGTCTATCCCTAAAGGGGATCGATGCAATATGCCTGAGCTTTTTTCTAAACTTCAAATGAGAAAAGGACGAGTTTTGGCATACCCTTTGCATGAGCCTTGGATGGATATTGGGAACCCGGAGGACCTCCACAGGGCCTCACTCGGCAGCTGGAAAAAGAGAAGAGATCAATTTGAGAAAAACAGAAGAAAGTAATGTCTTTTCTCATCAGAAAAAACGCGTATAAATTTTAGTTAAATAATAAAATACAAGAAAATAATATGATTAAAAAAACCAATCAAAACAATAACAATCCACTCTCCCCAGAAATTCCAAAACAGAGCGCCGGAGCAAAATCAAAATATGGAAGGATTAATAGCCATAATGAGTGGGACAATTTAAAAGAAATTATCGTTGGTACTTCCAGGGGGACAATGGCCACTTTGACTTGGAAAAAGTCAGAACCACCGGGGGAGAAAATCTTGGAAAAAGCATATGCGCTAGCACGCAAAGCATGTCCAAAATGGTTTTACGAAGAGGTAGAGGAGGATTTAAATGGTTTGGCTAAATCGCTGGAAAATCTTGGTGTTGTGGTGCACCGACCAGAGCCATTTGACTTTTCTGCCATGTACGGGACTCCCTTCTGGAAAACCACTAGCAACAATGTGTACAACACACGTGACCTGAATTTGGTTGTAGGCAACTCAGTCATTGAAAGCCCCTCTTATCTTGAAAGCCGATATTATGAGACTACCTGCCTCTATCCAATCTGGTATCAATACTTCAAAAACGGGTTTCGATGGATCGCGGGACCCAAGCCAATGCTAAATTACGACGCTAAAATGCCCTATTTTAGGGACGAATCCGCTCGTGTTCTTACAGAGGAGGATCTAAAACACCAACAATTAACAGGAGGACGGTTGGAGAAACTCCATCAACTAGCGGAGCGGGAGATTCTTTTTGAGGCCGCCAATACTGTAAGAATGGGTCGAGATCTTCTTTATCTCATTTCCTCTTCAGGAAACCAGCTTGCGGCCCAATGGTTGCAAAGTGTGCTGGGTGATAAATATCGAGTGCACACAACAAGGGATATCTATCGATCGAGCCATATCGACTCCACAGTGATGTGCCTTCGTCCAGGCTTGGTTCTTCTTAATGATACCCGGGTGACCGAAAAAAACTGTCCTACTATTTTTAACACTTGGGATAAACTTTATTTTTCAGAGGTTGCACCGACTTCTGAGGACGAGTTAAGACATCAAAAAGAGTTTCGCGATCCAATTGGATACGAGTTGGAGTCAATGGGATTTGGAACCAACCTACACGATATGTCGTCTCCTTGGGTGGGATTAAACTTTTTGTCTGTGAACCCACAAACTGTCGTGGTGGATAAAAGGCAGACTGCCCTTATCCGTCTGTTGGAATCAAAAAAACTAACCGTAATCCCGATTCAAATGCGCCACATATATACTCAGGGTGGTGGAATCCACTGCGCAACACTAGATACTGTTCGAGAAAGCAAATTAGAAGACTACTTCAATTAATCAATCAGGCGGAATCATTACCACGTATAAAAAGACATCAAGAAAGGAACTAGTTATGAAAATAAATTTGAAGAAAACAGAAGCCGAGACACTAAAAACCTTTAAAAAGCATCGGCCAAGCGAATATTTTTCACATTTAGCGAATGAGAAATACTTTCAAGAGCACGACTCCAAGGTTGAAAATCTCTATCGTTTTGGCCTCACATTTCCTCCGGAAATGTTTGCAGGGAAAAAACTCATCGATCTTGGTGCCGGCACAGGAGAACACACTGTTTCGCTGGCTAGGTGGGGGGCTCACTGCACATTGGTGGAGATGAATGACGACGCGGTGGAGATTGCAAAAAAAAACTTCAAACAACACACTAAAGAATATAATAATCATCATTTTATCAATAGTTCGCTATATGATATCGATCTGCAAAACCTAGAAAATAAGTTTGATATTAGTCATTCACGGGGTGTATTCACGCACGTTGCAGACAAGCGCAAGGCTTTTAAAATTCTAGCGTCACTAGCAAAACCGGGTGGCTACGTTATTTTCGGCGACCGAAATACCTGCGGTGGAATCCAAGAGATGTTGCAAAGGCTTGCTATTTACAAACTTGGCGGAATTTCGGATGAAGAAATTGTAGAAATATCTGAAATTCTGTTTTCTGAGGATATTGACCGTAGCCAACAGTCAGTTCCAAGGACACGTGAAGCCATCATTTTCGATCGATGGGTTATCCAGCAGCAAGATGATCCAAGTGTTGATGATGTGCTTTCGATGTTTCAAGCAGAAAGTCTGGAGTACGTAAGCTCATGGCCCCGAATCGATTTTCCTGGAAGAGGAACTTCCACTTTTTCTGATCCCCGGAACACTGAGGCCTTAAGACGTGGTGCTAGAATCATTGAAAACCTGTGGATGATTTTGCAGCAGGGTGAATTGGAAAATATCAATTTAATTGGGGGCCAAGCTGGGGATTATTTCGAGAAGCTAGCTTCAATGGCCGGGGGGTTAAGAAATTTGCAAAAAGGAACATCGCCGAATATCGGTAAGCTACAAAAAGATCTTTCCCAGTTGGCCGAGGCCTCTGATTTCGCTTGGGGTGGGCCGTCTTTAATTAATAAACGTCTTCAGATCTTTTTTTCTGAAACAATGAAATTCTTGGGAATGGTAGCTTCAGGAGAGAGCCCTGCAAAAATTAGGAAAGCCATTGATGGATTTAGTATCTTATTTAAGGGGTTTGCTGGTGTGAGGCATGTAGATTACGTTGCCTATAAGCAAAAATAATCCTACGTGTCCGAGTTCTATGGTTTCCCATGGGTTAATGTTTCATCATTTCCATGGGGAAGGGTATCCACAAGACTTCCAAGGCTCATTGTCTGCGACAGACTTCGAAAGTATCCTCATACAGGTTGGCATCAAAAACATTCTGCAACCTCAAGAGTGGTTATATCGTGTCACGCAAAACCGACTTCAGCCCAATGATCTATGCTTAACTTTTGATGATGGGTTAAAATGCCAATATGATGTTGCGCTCCCAATTTTAAAAAAACATGCTTTGCAAGCCTTCTGGTTTGTTTACTCGGCCCCTTTTGAGGGTAAATGGGGTCTGCTTGAGCCATTCCGAAGATTTCGATGTCACTATTTTCAAGGTATAGATAAATATTATCAATGCTTTCAGAAAGAATGTAATCTCGCAAGCGAGGCAGATATAAGTGGGAACGAATATCTCATATTTCAAGAAGATTATCGCCAAAAGTTTCCTTTCTATACTGAAAATGATATCCATTATCGATACCTGCGTGATCGAGTATTGTCACCAGAACAATATCGCCGGATCGTTCTTTCAATGATAAAGTCCAAGGGTTTGAGTGTTGAGGAGTTGGGAAAAGGGTTATGGATGAACAACGAGTTAATCTGGGACATGCACAGCCAAGGTCACATCGTTGGAATGCATTCTTACGACCACCCAACTCGAATGGCGGCACTATCAAAAAAGGAGCAGCACAAACAGTACCAAAAAAATTATAACCATTTAACTAAGGTTTGTGGGAAGCCCACAACAATGTCACATCCCTGCGACTCTTATAACAAAGTAACAATAGAAATACTAAAAGAACTAAATATTAGTTTAGGTTTTAGGTCAAACATGTCTAATTCTAAATCTTTGCCTGTTAGTCTGTCTGCGTTCGAGTTGTCAAGGGAGGATTCTGCTAATCTTTCAAGAAACATTCCAAATGGGTTTTCTAGCTAAAAACTGCTTTAAAAACTTATATAATGGTTAGTAGGAATAAAGTATTAAAACGAGTTCTGGTTGTTGGACAAGGCAGTATAGGACTCCGCCATCTTCAGAATATTAGAAAAATTATGCCGGAAGCCGATATATGCGTGCTTCGGCATAAGTCCCCACGGGATTTGAGCGGATTGTCCGTCCGGGTTCTCGACACAATTGAAGAGGCCCAAAAGTTCGGTCCGCAGGTAGCAATAATTGCAAATCCCGCCCCCTTTCATTTGCAAATATCTGATCTTTTAATCCGACAGGGATGCCATATTTTGATTGAAAAACCTCTTTCAATAGGCACTGCAGGAGTTGTTGATTTTCTAAAAGAGGTAAAGGAGCGCGGATTAATTTGCCAAGTCGGGTATAATCTCCGATTTGTTCCATCACTTCAGCGTTTTAGGGAATTGTTGTGCAACGGTGTCATCGGAAGGATTATGTCCGTACGTAGTGAAGTAGGTCAGCATTTGCCTTCATGGAGGCCAGAAAATGATTACCGGAAAAGCGTGTCAGCCAGACGTGAGCTAGGCGGCGGAGTTCTGCTAGAACTTAGCCATGAGATTGATTATTTGTACTGGATATTCGGGGCGATCGAATGGGTTAATGCCACGCTAAGCCGACAAAGCAGTTTGGAGATTGATGTTGAAGATACTGCACACTTAATAATTGGCTTTGTGCCAGATAGCGGGGGCTATCAATTAACTGCCTCGGTAAATATGGATTTTATTCGCCACGATAATACCAGGCTTTGTACTGCTATTGGCGAAAGAGGAAGCCTACGTTGGGATGGATTAAAAGGTGAAGTCGAGCTATTTGAAGCAGGCGCCAAAGTGTGGCGCAGTCTTTACAGCGACCCGCACCAACGCGACGAAAGCTATCTGGCAGAGTGGCGGAACTTCATTGAGAATATATCAGAAAATAAACTTCCCTTGGTTTCGGGTGAGGATGGACTACGAGTATTAGAAATTATTGATGCAGCCCGCCAATCAGCTGAATCTGGCGGGAGAGCACGAGTGGCAACAGCGATAAATGTAAGCAGGTTTAAACCATGAAAATCGGGGCCTTTATTTTTGCACGCGGCGGTTCCAAGGGTTTGCCAGGGAAAAATATTCGCCCATTGGGTGGTAAGCCATTAATTGCGTGGTCGATTGAACACGCCCTCGCAGTTAAGAGAATTGATCGAGTGATTGTATCTACAGATTCTGAAGAGATCGCAGCAGTAGCTCGGCAGTATGGAGCTGAAGTGCCATTTATTCGGCCAGCTGAACTAGCCAAAGACGAAAGCCCAGAGTGGCTTGCTTGGAGGCATGCTTTGAACCATCTGGTGAATACGATGGGGGCATTACCCGAGGTGATGGTATCCGTACCCACAACAGCCCCCTTGAGGCTGCCGTTTGATATTGAAAACTGCCTGAATGAATATGGGAAAGGTAATGCCGATATAGTGATCACCGTTACCGCAGCCCATCGTAACCCATATTACAATATGGTGAAAACTAACGCAGACGGAACGGTAGCAGTCGTTATTCCGAGTGAGTCTGCCATGAATCGACGGCAAGATGCCCCCCTGGTTTACGACATGGCCACTGTTTGCTACGTGGCTAAACCAGAGTTTGTCATGACTCATAATAGCGCCTTTGAAGGGCGGGTGAGGGCAGTCCACGTGCCCACCGAGCGTGCTATTGATATCGATACCTTGCTGGACTTTCAAATTGCCGAGGGGCTTATAAAGTTAAGAGAGGAGGATCTGTGACCCCACTTAAAGAATTGAGCAACCTAAAAGGTCGTCGCGCTTTAATCACAGGTGCAACAGGGGGATTAGGCAAAGTAATCGCTGATACCTTAGCCGAACTGGGTGCTGACCTCGTACTGGTTGACCGAGAAAGATCTGACTTGGACAGATTAAGTGAAAGCCTAATCAAGCGTTGGGCTGTGAAAGTAGAGATTCAGATCTGCGATCTGGAGCAGCAAGTACAACGAACTGAGTTAATGGCTAGGTTGAAAAGCGGTCGTTCGAGGCTCAATATACTCATCAACAATGCGGCGTTTGTTGGAACCTCAGACTTACAAGGCTGGAGCGAACCGTTCGAAGGTCAGACCGTTGAAACCTGGCGGCGTGCACTAGAGGTCAACCTCACGGCAATATTTGATCTTTCTCAGGGTTTAACACCCCTACTCAAGGTGGAGGAAGGTGCAAACATTATCAACATAGCGTCAATTTATGGCACGCACGGTCCCGACTGGAGCTTGTACAACGGTACCAGTATGAGCAACCCCGCTGCCTATGGAGCGGCCAAAGGCGGATTAATTCAGTTCACTCGATGGCTATCCACCACCGTTGCACCCACAATCCGCGTTAATGCCATATCACCAGGTGGGATTTATAGAAATCAGCCGGAACAGTTTGTAGAGCGCTATAAGGCAAAAACACCCCTTGGGCGAATGGCAACTGAAGACGACTTTCGTGGTGTGGTTGCATATTTGGCTAGCGACATGTCTAGATATGTTACTGGGCAAAACTTGTCTGTGGATGGGGGCTGGGGCGTATGGTAGGGATTCGAGAACTTATCGGCCGTATCAGATTCTGGAGAAATGCTGACAGAATTGGACCAGATATACCGCTCACACATTGGCGTTTATATTTTAAAACATCTATGAGAGAACTATGCATAAGGAAATTCAAATCTTTTGGTGAGAATTCTGAGTTTAGACCAGGAGCATTCGCAGAGGCCTGTTCAAAGATATCAATAGGGTGTGATGTAACAATAAGACCAGGAACATTCCTTTTCGCAGACCCAAATACTGGTGGACCCGGTATTATCATTGAAGACAAAGTATCGATCGGAACATGCGTACAATTATTTTCGAACAACCATAAGTTCTCTAACAAAAATAAGCCGATATATGATCAGGGTTTTGCAAAAAGTGATAAATATAAATCGATCGTGATAAGAAAAGGTTCATGGATTGGCTCTGGAGCGATAATCCTGCCGGGGGTAGAAGTAGGTGAAAATGCAGTTATCGGCGCTGGAACCGTGGTAACAAAGTCAGTCCCCCCCCGAGTAGTTTGCGTCGGCAACCCTGGCAAGATCATACGAACGATATAATAAATAAGAAATGATATAGTATAATGCTTAAAAAAATAATTAGCATAACAAAAAGTGAAAAAGAGTGGAAAAAACCATCACAAGCCAAATGTTTAATTTTTGATGCTCGAACAGGTAAGCCGCTGCACTGCTTTATTAAGCCAAACAAAATCGCCGAACTTTTTCTTCCGGCTGAGAAATTAAACATGGTTGTGGTCTTTCAGTGCTTTCTGAAACTAAGTGTATCTCACTTAGGCTACTACGCAAATTACGTTCGAGCAGTAAACCCTCAGGTAGTGATAACCATGAGTGATAATAATGAAGACTTTTACAGACTCAAAAAACTTTTACCAAAAGTGACTTTCATAGCGATACAGAGCTCTTGGCGTGGAGAAGGGGGGGATTTATTTGGAAAAAAAATTCCGAAAGGTTTAAGTTGTGATTACTACTTTGCTTTTAATCGAGCCATAGGAAGTCTTATAAAAAAATTTGTTACGTGTAGAGTAATTGCGGCTGGAAGTCTTTTAAATAACGCATTAATCAAAAGAGAACACAGACAAAACCTAAAGCAAAAGCTTGTTTTTATATCAGAGTTTCGGAAAAAAAGAGAAAAGCTCTCGTTTCCGTGCAAAAAACACAACGGAGTAGCAGCAAATTGGGAGGAGCTATATAGCTTGGAAAAAAAACTTCTTCCGATCCTGCACAGGTTCTGTCAAAAGAACGGTATTGAATTTATAATTTTGGGGGCAAAACCGGCCGTTCATAGCGAGGAACACGATTTCTTCAAAAAATATCTACCGAAATGCGGGTGGAGGTTTAATCCAAGAAAGTGTTGGTTTAGCAGTTACGAGGTTATCAACTCCTCAGATTTTGTTGTTTATATAAATTCAACTCTTGGTTATGAGGCATTTGGGGCTGGCAAACCAGTAGCTTGTATAAGTGCACGAGGCCATTGGTTCGCTGATTTTGATGACCGAAAATTCGGTTGGCCGAATATTTTTCCAAATAAAGGACTTTGCTGGACTAATGATTTTAATAAAAAAGAAGTTAAAAAAGTTCTCAAAAACTTAATTTCTAAACCAAACAGTTATCAGCGAAAATGTCTACAAGCAGCAAGGATTAAAGTCATGCAATACAATCGTGGAAACTCGAAGCTAAGGGCTATTCTAAATCAGAAAGGGATACCTACCGAATTTGTACTAAGTCGTATGGTTCCATATCAAGCAAGTGTTAATTGAAAAGATGAAAAGGTTTAGTGAATTTCTATCATCGGTAACTAGAATATGGCGCATACAAAGGCTATCAGTTTGCAAAAGCGACAAACTTAGATTAGGATTGTTTCTCCTTCGACAATTATTTATCGAATCCAAGGCTACAAATGACTTAAATAAAAAATTGACGTTTCTGGATTATAAGATTAATTATACCGATTATAAAACATGCGTTGGACTTATAAATGAAATCTTCTTCGACTGCGTGTATGAGTTTCAATGTTCCACAGAAGCACCGCTGATTGTCGATGCCGGCGCAAATATAGGAATTAGTGCGCTTTATTTTAAACAACTCTTTCCAAGCTCCAGGGTAATCTGCTTTGAGCCTGATCCCAAAACATATGAATTTTTAAAGGAAAATTGCCGCGGGAATAAGCTAACCAATGTCGATCTCCATCAGGTTGCGCTATTTTCCCAATCAGGGGAGGCCCAATTTTATTCCGATGCCAGTGAGAACAACTTTGTAGGGATGAGCCTGAATAAACGATTGCAAGGGAAGGGATACCCGCTGAAAACAGAAACTATTCAAACTGAAAAACTCTCCTCTTTCATAATCGAGAAAACCGATCTTCTAAAGTTAGATATAGAAGGTTCCGAACTCCTTGTCCTAAAAGATCTGGCAGCTTCAAAGAAAATGTCACTAATAGAGAGAATGATTATCGAATATCATTCCGATGAGGAAAATAAAGAAAATCAGCTAAGCGCGCTTTTGGCAATTCTTGAAAACGAGGACTTTTTATATATTCTCTCAAACCGAATCGGTCGGCCATTTTTCTCTAAAACCAACAAAAACTATGCATTAATAATCTATGCGCAAAAGCGACTTAACCAACATAAATCATCATGTTTATAAGTCTTCTTAAAAAAGCGAAAAACCTGATATTATTCCATTTAAAGAAAGATATTTCTTATTTCCGGTATTTAAGCATGGCTGATTACAAACAGGCGCAAATCCTTGGAAATCTTAGAAAAGAAAGTCAAGTATGGGCACAAGAAGAGGGAATAAAATATGTAGCAAACTTTCTTCAAGGAAATATTGGCTCAGTGAAATGTGGCCTCTGTCACGGCACAAGAAATGGGGCTGAGCAAGCTTGGTTTAAAAAGTACCTAGGAATGCATGTGCAAGTCTTGGGAACTGAAATATCTCCTACCGCAATCAAATATCCAGATACAATTGAGTGGGACTTCCATGATGTAAAGCCAGAGTGGGTTGGTAAATTTGATTTTATCTATAGTAATGCCCTCGACCACTCTCACAATCCAGAGCTTTGTTTAGGGAACTGGGTTTCGTGCCTAAACTCTAATGGGGTTCTTGTAGTCGAGTGGAGCTCAAGCCACGTCAATGTGGATAGTCTCGACCCCTTCGGCGCTTCCCTCGCAGGCATCAAACACTTAATACGAAAGAATCATAAAATACAAAAAATACTAAAGCATAAAAATAAAGATAGAAGCGTAAGATATTATATCGTTATAAGCTCAAACAGTAAAAATACCTCATTATATTAATATTTTCATTACGCAAATTTCATCACTACTGTTATTTCCTCGGCATGGCTTCCCACGCTTTGGTGTCGATCACTTCATGAGGCGATCTCTTCGAAAGAATGCCAAGAGTGAAATTGTTCTCGATGCTGGCGCAGGTGCTTCACCTTATCGCAAGCTGATTTGTGGTATCTATCATAGTTGTGATTTTCCTGTAACTAATCCAAGCGTAGAGTCTGCTCAACATACCTTTCTTTGCGATCTAGTGTCTCTACCAGCTGAAAATAACACCTACTCGACGGTCATTTGCAACCAGGTTCTTGAGCATGTTCGGGATCCGCAAACCGTGATTGATGAACTTTTCCGGGTTTTAAAGCCTGGGGGAAAGTTAATTCTAACTGCCCCAGGCTGTTACGGTGAGCATATGATTCCCTTTAATTACTATAACTTCCTGCAATATGGCCTGACCATGCTGTTGGAAAATTCGGGCTTTAAAGAGATACGCGTTTCGGCTTTGGGAGGTGTGTTTTGGGTGCTTGGTAAGACCATGCAAGAAGCAGGTGAAACCGCTATGCGAAAACTTTGTCCACAAAAAGGAATGTTATACAGTCTCTTGCTTATATTATTTCGGGCGGCACTGTTGCCTATAAGTGTATTGATGTATTGCCTCGATCCTCTGGATCAAGAAAAGAAATGGACCCTGAATTATGGGTGTATGGCAATCAAGCCAGGCCCCTGCTTATCGGAACGTCTATGAAAGTTGTCCTATCCTACTCAGGCGGAGTAAGTCGCGGTGAGTATTTGGCCGAAAATTTTGCTGCGGACAACGGCTTGCTATGTTTTCATCAGCCCAGAATTAGTAACTTGACCAAAAAATTAATTCCAAGGCAATTATGGAGGGAAAGTCCAGCAACATATTTTTCACACAGAGTTATAAGTTTGCTTAATTGGGTGACAAAAAGAAAGCCATCGAAACGATATTTAAATAGTAAAATCACAGACAAGCTGGTTGCTAGGCAGATAAAGTTAGGCGGCAATATTTTCATTGGCGAATCGGGTATAAGTCTAGAGTCATTTAATAGAGCAAAAAAACTCGGGTATATCACTATACTAGACCGGACAAATACCCATATTCTTCATCAGAATCAGATTTGGGGAGAGGAGTTAAGAAAATACGGAATTTATTGGAAACCGAGCTCAAAGCGAGTGACCGATGTTCATTTGGCCGAATATGAAGCAGCAGATTACATTCTCGTTCTTTCCTCCTTTGCTAGAAAAACATTTTTGGAAAACGGAATAAAACCTGAAAAAGTAATTTTGCTGCCTTCAGGAATTAATACTCGCGTATTTAAACCATGTGAAGTAACTAAGAACCCGCGCCAAGTTATCTTCTGTGGGGGAATCAGCCTGAAAAAAGGGGCGCACCATCTAATGGAAGCGGCTCTAAAAGTTCAGAGCTTTGGAGTAGAGGTAATTTTTCTTGGATCAATTTCTGCTGAAATGCGCTCAATGATGAATAACAAAAGTAACAACGTAAAGATTATGCCTTTTGTTCAGCGGGATGAGTTACCACGGATTTACTCTGGTGCCACCTGTTTTGTTTTACCATCCCTTGAGGAGGGTCTCCCCAAAGTGACCCTTGAGGCTATGGCATGTGGATTGCCGGTTATTACCACTGCAAATGCAGCGGGGGAGGATTTGGTTGAAGAAGGGCGGACAGGATTTATCATCTCTACAGGTGATGTCGATCTATTAAGTAAAAAAATACTTTGGATGGCAGAACATCCTAACGAGGCGCACGAAATGGGTAAAAGAGCTCTGGCCAAGGTGGAGCAAGTCTTTACGGATAAAAAGTACTATCAAAGATTGCAAGACGCTCTAAGTAAAATCTGCAAATCCGCCTAAACACATAGGCAGCACTTCTCTTGGGGCACTTGTATGCAACTGCTTTTAGTAATCAATAATCAACGCGATGAATAACAAATGTCCAGTTTGCGGGCAAAAAAACATCGAAGTGCAGAGAATGTATCGGGGATGCCACCATGCTTTTCTTTCTCTACATCGCAATCTTTGTATGAGTTGTGGCTTGGTCTTTGCTGATCCAATGCCCAGTGATTCGGCCTTGGCCGAATTCAATGCCAGTTACTTCACCTGTGCCCACGGTGGGAAGCCGCAAAGTAGGACAGCCACTGCGTTCTTTACAGGAATCGCTCGCCTTCGTATGGCCTATCTTGAGCCCTACCTTGCCGAGCACGAAATAAGCGTATCGAGGGTTTTGGAAATTGGGCCTGGCCCTGGTTTCTTTGCGCGCAACTGGCTGAAGAAACATCCCAATACTATTTTCAACGCCATAGAAACAGATAGCTCCTGCCATGATTCCCTCAAGGAGATCGGAGTTCGTCTTGTGGATCCTGCAGAGCGGCAGTCAAAAGAAGAGCCATTCGACGTAATTGTCATGTCCCATGTGCTTGAACATGTATCCAGCCCAATTCAATTTATATCCGAGGCTACCCAAAACCTGCGCAAGGGCGGTGCCTTATTTATCGAAGTTCCGTGCCGTGACTGGGAACATAAGCCCATCGACGAGCCTCATCTGCTTTTTTTCGATAAGGAACCCATGAAACGGCTGTTGGGAAACCAAGGATTCGAAGAAATTAAAGTAAGTTATCACGGCCAAAAAATCGCTAATCTTAAAAAGGCTTCAAAAGTTGATTCGACGATTATGGCACTTAGGTCCAAGTTGATTGGGATGGGGTTGACCGCGCCGTTCGGGCAACGGCAACCTGGGATGGAGGCACTGACAAGTTCTCTTGAGCGGGCCGTATTGGCACCCTACCTAGCACATCGAGAATCTATGGAGCCAGCGTGGTGGCTGAGGGCCTTAGCCATTAAAATATAATAATAAAAATGAAGAGTCAGCTAACAAAAATAAAAACGCTGTTTACAAAGAATGACTTCCGATTTTATCTTTACCAGAAATGGTCGCTTTTCGTGGGGGTTTGCACCACAAAAATAAGTACAGTCATCTATGGCGGAAGGCTGAAAATAACAAAACCATACTCGATCTGGGGAAATATCCGATTTCTCATGCTAGGGGCGGGCTGTATTTCCATTGGCAGAAACTTCCATGCGGTTTCCGCAAAAAAACGGTCGCTTTTCACTCTGTTTAGCCCCTGTCATTTAACGATTATAGGGGGTGGTCGAATCGAAATCGGCGAGAATGTCGGTCTCAACGGAACAACCATAGCTTCGAGGGACAGGATATCGATTGGTGATTATACGATGATTGGGCCCAACACTTTTATTCTAGATCATGATGGGCATTCTGCGTGGCCGCCGAGGGACCGATGGACTAAATCTGGGACTTCAGCTCCAGTCGTAATCGGGCAGGACGTGTGGATTGGCATGAACTGTATCATTCTCAAAGGTGTGACGATTGGAAGCGGGTCGATTATTGCTGCAGGTAGTGTAGTAATCAAAGATGTGGAGCCAAACTCGTTGTACGCAGGGAATCCTGCTGTTAAAGTTAAAAGCTTAAATCATCAGGAGACAAAGCATGCGTGCGGCTAATCTAAGGCCAGATATGACTAGTCACGGTGTCGTCGCTCTTACCGGAGCTAGTGGATTCTTGGTTTCTGAAATGAGCAAGGCGCTTTCTTTGAAAGGATGGAAAGTGGCATTGTTGGATCAAAATCTGGATGGTGTGGAAAGTCTTGCCCGATCCATCTGCGAGCGGAAAGGCGAGGCCATAGCCATCAAGACCGATGTCAGTACAAAGGATAGCTATCACAATGCCTTGGAGGTTATTTTAAAAAAGTGGGATCATCTGGATGGGGCAGTCTTTGGGGCAGGGTTCAATGCCCCAACACCTTTCTTGGAAATCAAACTTGAAGAGTGGAATAGGATTCTAGAAGTACAGCTGACGGGCACGATGCTGGGGTGTCAGGTTTTTGGAAAACAGATGCTTAAGCAGGGCAGGGGATCAATCGTTACCATTTCTTCAGCATCATCTGGGCCCCCTCTTTCCAAGGCTTTTGCCTACTCTGTAGCCAAGGCTGGGGTGAAAAACTTGACGCAAAACCTTGCCCGGGAGTGGGGCGCAAAAGGGGTCCGGGTCAATGCACTCCGGCCTGGATTTTTTCCTACCGAGTGGTCCAAAAAACATTTCATTGATGCGGACAGGGAACGGGCAATCTTGGGTCATACTCCGATGGGAAGGTACGGAAAACCCGAGGAGTTAGCCGGTGCAGTGGCTTGGCTCCTTTCCGATGAAGCTAGTTTTGTCACGGGAGCGGAAATTGCCGTAGATGGCGGGTTCACCTGCATGACGATTTAGTGTGAAAAAGAACCATTTAGTAATTACCGGAGCTTCCCAAGGCCTTGGCTTGGTGATTGCCCAGAGCTTTTTAAGTGAAAGTTGGAAAGTAAGTTTGCTCTCACGGAAAAAAGTTACAGGGATCGAGTCGCCCTTTAAAAAATCTGCTATTTGGATCAAGACGGACGCCCGCCTTCCACACAGTCTGCGGAGATCGGCAAAAGAGGCGGCAGCCTTTGGAGGGTCGATCAACCTCTGGATCAATAATGTGGGAATCTCGGCTTGGCGACCTTTGAAGAAGATCGATGAAAATTTTTGGAATGAAATGGTGGAGACAAATCTGAAAAGCACCCTGTTTGGATGCCAAGCGGCCCTTTCTTATATGCAGAAGGGGGGCGTGATCATCAATATCTCCAGTTTGGCGGGAAAAAGGGGAAGCGCAAATAACAGTCTCTATTGTGCCACCAAGTTTGGGGTGAATGGAATCACCCAATCTCTTGCCAAAGAACTAGGACCGATGGGAATCCGTGTAAATGCTGTTTGCCCAGTTTATGTGCAGACTCCGGGGTTAAAAACAGCCCTTCGCGACAAATATTCGCCCAGCAAGGGTAAGGCGATCGGAAGTTATCTGAAAAAGTTTGCAGACGAGAATTCTGCACTCCATCGACTGCCTGAGGCCGAAGAGGTGGCCAACCTCTGCCTTTTTCTAGCTTCTCCCTCCGCCTCTGCCATTACAGGGCAGTGTATCAACGTGGATTGCGGAGTTTTACCCCAGTAGATGCTGAAAAAAACCGATCGAGTTTTGGTGGTTGTCCCAGCCCGGATGGCATCCTCCCGTTATCCAGGGAAACCGCTAGTGTTCATTCTCGGTCTTCCCATGGTCGAGCATGTCCGCCGCCGCGCCCTGTTGGCAAAAGGGGTCGATGAAGTGTTGGTGGCCACCTGCGACTTGGAAATCAAGAAGGTGGTTGAGTCGTTTGGTGGCAAAGCAGTGATGACTTCCGACAAACACGAAAGATGTACGGAGAGGGTAGCGGAAGCGGCCCAAAAATTCTCTGGAGGAATCGTAGTGAACGTCCAAGGGGACGAACCGCTCCTTTCCCCGAAGCATATTGAGACAACCCTCCAACCATTCCAATATCCCGAAGTGAGTGCGGTAAGCCTGCTCAGCCCGATTCGGACAGAGGAAGATCGAAACTCTCCTGGAGTAGTGAAAGCTATCTGCCGGACCAATGGGGATATGCTCTTCTATACCCGATCCCCTATTCCTCATTATATCGTCTCGGCAAAAACCCAAGTGTATCGCGAGACAGGGATTCGCGCTTTCCGATCCGTTATTTTGCAGAAATATGCAAAGCTGGCCGAGACTCAGTTCGAGAAGGCCGAGGCAGTGGATATGCTACGGATGCTGGAACACGGGCTTCCCGTAAGGTCTGCTGTAGTGGAAGGGACAACTTCCGGAGTGGATTACCTTAGGGATGTGGCTCCGACGGAAGAAAAGATGAGAAAAGACCCTTGCCAGCAAGCCCTTCTGAAACAGTACCTGTGAAAGAAAAAATGAAACTGCGCGCCCTGATCGTCGGGTATGGGTACATGGGTGAGATTCGTCACCAAACCTCCCAGCAAATGATGGGAATCGAGGTGGTTGGTGTGGTGGACCCTGTCCGGGTTGGTCAAAAAGCTTTTTCCCTGACGATCGAAAAAGATTTTTCGAAGGCTTTGGCCAAACACCGACCTGAAGTGGTGTTTGTATGTACGCCAAACCATCTGATTCCTAATCTATGTGTGGAATCTTTGGAAGCCGGTTGTCATGTCTTTTGCGAAAAACCGCCAGGTCGCAATGTGGCAGATGTGGAAAAGATGAGGCAGGCGGAGGCAAGGCACCCGCAGCAAAAACTTATGTTCGGATTCAATCATCGTCACCACCCAGCGGTTCAAGAGGCGAAAGCGATCTGCGAAGCGGGGGAGTTGGGCAGGATTCTCTGGCTACGAGGCTTGTATGGGAAATCAGGTGGGGCCGGCTTTGAAAATTCATGGAGAAACGATCCCGAGGTATCGGGTGGCGGCATTTTGATTGATCAAGGGATCCATATGTTGGATCTCTGCCGATATTTTCTTGGTGAATTCAGCGAGGTTGAAGGCTGGTTAGGCACTCATTTCTGGAAGATTCCTGTGGAGGACAACGCCTTCGTCCATCTGCGCAATCAGTCGGGGCAGGTCGCACAGGTTCACTCCTCGGCTACCCTTTGGAAGCACACCTTCCAAATGGATTTGGGTTTGGAGGAGGGCTATTTATCCATTCGTGGGCTTCTTTCCAAGACGGGTAGTTACGGTCGGGAGACGCTGGTGGTAGGTCGAAAAGTGGGAACGACGGGTAGGGGAGCAGCAGGAAATCCTCCGGAAGAGGTGATTTATTATGACCGGGACGATTCCTGGAAATTACAGATGGATTCGTTTCTTGCGTGTATCCGCGAGGCCAAGCCCGTGCCGGAAAGCACCAGCGAGGACGCATTGAGGTTAATGGAACTGATTGAGAAGGTTTACCGCATTGGCAAGGCGAAACGCAGTTCCGGTGGGCTAACCCCTCAGGTCCGCCCGTCTGAGATCCATGCGGTTATCGACACTCCTCGGATGCGGCAAAGTGTGGTAGATGCTGAGATCCGGGAATCTGAAGTGTGGCCAGAAAAATTGTTGATCCGGTATCGGCAGATGGTTTCCCAGGATGCTCGAAAGATTTACAGCAAGAAAACAAACTTAAGGGTGGTCGCTTGCCCCGCTTGTGGGTCAAGGAAGGCCAGTCTCAGATTCGAGATTGAGGGAGCCAAGTATCGAACATGTGAACCTTGTGGCACTTGGTATGTGAGCCCAAGGCCAACGCCTACGATTTTGGAGACGTGGGAAAAAGAGAGTGCAGCCCGAAAATTCTGGAGGGAAAAAATCCTCCCCGCGGCGAAAGAGGGTAGAAAAGAGCGGATCCATCGGCCCCGTGCCCGTTGGGTGCGCAGGTGGCTGGAGATGGAAAGCCAAGTTGGGGGCTCTTTTTCGCTCTGTGAAGCGGAGGATCCTGGGTTGATTGCCGCTTTGGAGGAAGCAGGCCTCCAACTGGAGGCTAGAGCTAAGGCAGTGCTGTGGTTTGATAGAATGGATCGGGTGGAAAATCCGCAGCAAAAGCTCAAGTCCCTCATGGGTGGTCTGGGTGCACGAGGCAAGATCTTCGCGACTGCCTGGCTATGTAGCGGGTTTGACGTTTCTCTTTTGGGGCCTGACCATCCAGCAGTGAATCCTTTGGAGAGATTGAACCTTTATACGCCCGAGGGACTGCACCGATTGGCTCAAGGCGCGGGAACCGATCTGGTGGAGTTCAGTACCCCAGGGGGACTAGATTTGGAGGTAGTCAAAAAAGCGTATGCAAAGAAGAAAAATCAGACCACCCCATTTCTTGATTCTATGCTAGAAAATAAAGATCCAAATATGAACCACGAGTTTATGAGCTTTCTACAGTCAAATCGGCTTAGCTCTTTTGGCCGTATTGTTTTGAGGGGAATTTAATGTTGGCAGGAAAACTGAAAGCTAAATTGGCAAAGAAGGAGCCGGTGTTTGGGGGCTGGATTTCCCTGGCGCATCCCTCCATCGGGGAGATTTTTGGAGGGGCTGGCTTCGACTGGGTGGCGGTCGAGACAGAGCATACCTCGATCGATAATAGCCAGGTGCTACCCATGTTGATGGGAATCGAAAGGTCTGGTGCCACCCCTTTGGTTCGCCTTGCGGGTATTGATCCGCTTCAGGCGAAGGCGGTTTTGGATGCGGGGTCGGCTGGTGTACTAGTTCCGATGGTCAATAGTCGCCATGATGCGGAAGCTTGTGTGGCCATGTGTAAATACCCGCCCTTAGGGCAAAGGGGGGTGGGGTTGGCCCGGGCACAAGGGTATGGACGGGAGTTCTCGGATTATGTCTCACGCGCCAATGACGAGACTCTTGTTCTCGCCCAAATTGAGCATGTTCAAGGGGTGGCAAAGGTGGAAGAGATTCTTTCCGTAGAAGGCATCGACGGAGTTTATATCGGCCCGTACGACCTTTCCATGTCCCTCGGATTGCCGGGCCAACTCGATCATCCCAAGGTTGTGGAGGCGATGGAGCGGGTGCGGAAGGCCGCACTTCAAGCGGGTAAGACCGCGGGAATTCACCTGCTGCATTCACGGCAGGTCCTCGGAGAGGCCAAAAGGCATTTGGATCTGGGATATCGATTTATCGCTTTGGGCTCCGACCTTGTGATTCTAGAAGAGCGAAGCCGAGAATATTTCGGAGCTGTTCGAGCCTTGAGTACTTCCAACTGAACATTCGGGTTCTCGCCTTCGACTTCGACGACACTTTGGTGGAATCCGAGGGAATCAAAGATGCTATCTTTCGTCAGATCTTTGCCCGTTTTCCCAAAAGCCAAAATGAAGCTTGGGCATATCATCTTGCCAACGGAAGCATGCCACGGCATGAGAAATTTATCTGGTTGGCAAAACGGGAAATTCCAGATCATCCCGACCAGCAACTGGCCTGCGTGAAGGAGTGTCTGGTAGAGTTTGGACGGCTTTGCCGAAAAAAAGTAGCCCAAGCACCCGAAGTCAAGGGGGCTAACCAGCTTTTGAAAGGATTGGCAGGGAAAATTCCCATTTATGTGACTTCCGTCAATCCAGTAGAGGATCTTGAATTTTATCTTAAGGCTCGATCTTGGGATCCATATTTAACGGGTTGGTATGGGAATCCCCCCGTAAGGAAAGTGGATGCACTGTTACAAATGGCGAAAAAAGAAGGCTGTTTTTCTCATGAAGTCCTTCTGGTCGGGGATTCTAAAGGAGATCAACTGGCGGCGAGTGATGCGGGCACAGAAGTAATCCTGAGAAAAACGGGCGGTAACAGCGAAGGATGGATCGACTGTTTGGATTTAATGAAAAGATCTCCCTTTATCGATCTGCTCAAAAAAGATTTATGAATTATGACCTTTGTGACATCTACGTGACGCTCTCCACTTTTGGGGAAAGTGGTTCCGAACCAATACGGTTGCTCAAGAGCTCGGGATTGAAATTTGAGGTGAACCAAACGGGAAAGCGACCCAGTGCGCAAGAAGTGCTTCAAAATTGTTGTGAAGCGAAAGTGCTGATTGCAGGAGTGGAGGAGTACGGGGCGGAAGATCTCTCCAACTTTAAAAGGCTAAAATGCATTAGTCGTTGTGGAGTTGGCACTGAAAATATCGATAAAGTCGCTGCAGAAAAACTAGGAGTTATTATTCTGAATACCCCCAATGAACCTGTCCAAGCGGTAGCAGAACATACTGTAATGCTGATGCTTGCCCTTCTACGGAAAATTGTGGATTTGGATCGCGACACAAAAGCGGGTAATTGGAAGCGCCATACAGGAAACTTATTGCAAGGGAAAGTAGTTGGCCTTGTGGGCTACGGCAGGATTGGCAAAAAAGTGGCTTACTTGTTGCGTCCATTCGGTGTTGAGATTTTGGCTTATGATCCGGCAGCATTGGTGGAACGTCCAACAGTTAAAATAAAAGATTTGGACGACCTGCTAGCTAAAGCGGATATCGTCTCACTACACTGTCCCCCCAATACAGTATTCATCCGTCGGCAGGAATTCCTAAAAATGAGAAGAGGGTCTTGGCTGATAAATACTGCACGAGGCGATCTCCTGGATGATCATGCATTGGCCGAGGTGCTGGAATCGGGGCATCTGGCTGGGGCGGCTCTTGACGTTTTTCCCCAAGAGCCTTACTCGGGAGTGCTGCTCTCCATCGAAAAAGTCATTTTAACCCCCCACCAAGCAACCCTCACAAAGGAGACCAGATTGGCGATGGAAATCACCGCAACACAAAATGCAATCAATTTTATTGCACAAAACAAATAAGATACTAACTGTAAAATCTATGAAAAGAACTAAAACTGCAACATTTGCCGATCAATATTTGGAGGAATCGAAATCGATCATAGAAAAACTTGATCGGTCAGCGATTGAGAAAATGACGATGTTGCTGGTTGATCTACGGAAACGGAAAGGGCGTTTATTTCTTATTGGGGTGGGAGGTGGTGCGGGTCATGCTGGTCATGCCGTTAACGACTTTCGTAAGCTTGCCGGAATTGAGGCCTATTCTCCAAGTGACAATGTGAGTGAGTTGACTGCCCGGACGAATGACGAGGGGTGGGATACGACGTACGCAGCCTGGCTTCAAGGAAGTCGACTTAGCAAACACGACATGCTTTTTGTCTTTTCTGTTGGAGGAGGAGATTTGGAGAAAAATATTAGCCCGAATATTGTGCGAGCGGTCCAGCTTGCCAAAAAAATAGGCGCGGATGTCATAGGCGTACTGGGAAGAAACGGAGGTTATACAGCCACTATGGCTACTGCGTGCGTCGTTGTGCCGACTGTAAACCCTGCGATGGTGACTCCCCATACGGAATCTTTTCAGGCGCTGATCTGGCATTTGCTGGTTTCTGATCCCCGCCTGCAAATGATTTCCAATAAGTGGGAATCCAGTCATAAATAACAAATCTATTCATGAACAAAAAAATGAATCAGAAGGACGCGGATTTGATCCCGAACCTCTCCATCGAAAAGTTAGGAGTAAAAATTTTCGCAGATGGCGCTGATAAAGTCGGCATGCTTGAAATGGCATCCAAACCGTTTATTAAGGGTTTGACGACCAACCCCACGCTCATGCGAAAGGCAGGTATCACTGACTATAAATCTTTCGCTTTGGACGTGCTTCAAGATATCCCGGACAAACCCATCTCATTCGAAGTGTTTTCGGATGACTTTGTGGAAATGGAGCGGCAAGCAATTCAAATTGCAAGTTGGGGAGAAAATGTTTATGTAAAAGTTCCGGTAACAAATACTCATTCTGAGTCTGCCTGTGACCTGGTTCGAAAACTATCGAAGCGAGGAATCAAGTTGAATGTGACTGCGCTCATGACGCTCAAGCAGGTGCGGGAAGTAGTGGAAAGCCTAGATCCCGAAGTTCCAAGCTATATCTCGGTCTTTGCAGGCAGAATTGCGGACACCGGGGTCGATCCTCTTCCGATAATGAGGGAAGCAGTTCAATTAATCGGAAACGGCACGAAGGCCGAGCTGATCTGGGCAAGCCCGCGAGAACTGCTAAATGTTTTCCACGCTGATTCAGTTAATTGCCACATTATCACCGCAACAAATGACATTTTAAAAAAGCTCGAGCTGATAGGTAAAAATCTTAGTGAATATTCCCTTGATACCGTAAAAATGTTTTATCATGACGCGAAAGCTGCTGGCTTCAGCATTTAGACAAGCCTGAAGCATCAATTATTTTAAGCGAAAAACAGTACAGGAAGATTTGTCAAGCTTGCGACGCCGTGCTTATGGCGAGCGGTGCGACGATCCACACAGTTGCCATCCCATGGCTGCATGTAATCCGAGAACATCCTGCTTTTCTTGAAAAGTATACTAATCTCTTACATCGTTTCCGGAAAACGCAAGAGATTACGGATTATTTCCGAAGTACTTGTCGAGGCTTGGTTAAGCATGCGAGCCAAGTTATAAGATGTGTTCAGAGTAATGGGCGAGCTCTGTTTTATAGCAACAGAATTACAAAGAAAGTCGATTATCTGTTTGTTTCACACGTACTAAGTCTTTCACAGGCAACCCAGCCTTTTGATTTTTATTTCGGTGACGTGCCAGACAAGCTTGCGGCCCAGGGATTCTCGGTTGCCATTGCACTGATTAACCATACGGGCCATCGAGGATCGCTTTTTGTTACTCAATGGAAAGAAAGTGCTGTGCCGAGAGTTATCTTGTCCCATTCACTGTCACTTTGCGATGAGGTGAGACTTTATCAACGGCTCAGAAAAGAATCAAATCGGCTAAGGGCTGAAGCAATGCGTCAATCCGGCAGTTTAGAGCACATGGTTTATCTTCGTAGTGCCGAGGAGGCGCTTTCAAGTGGAACATTTGGGGCATTGCGGGTGGCTTCTCAGATCGGACACTTGGTCGCACATACATACGCCAAAACGGTGGTGTTAACTCACGAGGGTCATGCATGGGAACGCACCGTTATTGCTACTGCCCGCAGGGTCAATCCGAGTGTACGCTGTATTGGATATCAACATGCGGCAGTTTTTAGACTTCAACATGCAATACGACGAAACCTCTCAAGTGAATATAATCCCGATCAGATTGTTACGGCGGGTTTAGCTGGCAAAAAGCAACTTGAGGGATCCCCTAGATTGGGAAAAATCCCTATAAGAGTTTTAGGCTCTAACCGCGCTATTTGTCCGAAAACAGAAAAACCATTATTCAAAAAGCCTATTCCAAAACAGAGAAGGAAAGAAAATATTTG
>Ga0194133_10001994_pt1 | contig 33164 bp, 39 predicted proteins | sample TA2KigOf40mmetaG_FD_155448 | JGI IMG/M metagenome (GOLD analysis project Ga0194133, IMG submission 155448) | Freshwater microbial communities from Lake Tanganyika, Tanzania - TA2015055 Kigoma Offshore 40m | ecosystem: Environmental > Aquatic > Freshwater > Lake | place: Tanzania: Lake...
AGGGTAACAACAAATTCTTTTGATGCGCTTATTCCGCTTGAATTTCCAATAACTGAGGGGATTTTTTTTAATTCTTTTTCAATGGCTAATTTTGCACCTTTTAGATCTAATCCAGCAGGGGCAAATAATAATGATGCTGTATCATCATCTTCTATGATGCCACTTAATAAATGCACGGGCTGTAATAGCTGGTGATTTTGCATCATAGCTAAAACTTGCGCAGAATTTAATATTTCTTTTGATCGCTCTGTAAATTTATTTAAATCCATACAAAATATATGGTTACAATTTTCTATATTTCAATGTGGGTTAATAAAATAAAAACTTTTATTGAATACTTGAAATTATGTAATTTGGTACGCTGAGTGTATAATATAACTATTATCTAAAAATGATTAACAAAATTAAAAGGCATTTAGAGCTTGCTAAGAAAGGCTATTTTGAACACATGTTTTTTGCAATGAAAATTGGGCTTAAGTGTTTATGGTCTTTTGTTACTGCGTTTGTGCACGCAATTAATCCAGCTTGGTTTGAGTACACAACAAGTAAAAGAATAAAACGAATGAATGATCTTTTTCAAAAACCTAAAACTGATATTAAGGAATAAATTTAGTCAAGCTATTTAAAATACTGCCAATATAAATATAATAAATAAATACAATTTAATACGTAGCAAGTTAAAGTTGCCATCATTCCAATTTGTCTGAATAATAACTTTTCTTTAAACATACTATACGCATGGGAAATTCTACCTAAAAAAAATATAATATTTACTAAAAAAATATAAATAAAAGCCCCATCCAAAAGCTCTAATAAAAAAGAAGAAATTATAAAAAAAACTGTAAATTCAAAAAAGTTACCATGAGCTCTAATTGCTTTGGTTAAATCTTTATTAAAACCATCTCCATATTCAACTCGTGCAGCTCTTCTCGCTTTAATAGTAATTATTGTGAGAATTAAGTAAAAAATTATAAAAATTATTGTAAATAAAATTGAAATATTCATTTTTCAAATTTAATAACAGATTTGTCTTATAATTCTATAATTAATAAAATTACACATTGAATTTTAACACTTTAGGTCTATATTATTTCTTATGGCCGAATTTGATAGTGGGTTTTTCAATGCAATAAAAAAACAATTAATTGGCTCAAGTATCGCAAGAGCAATTGTTTACACAATTGGACACATTATTATTGCTGCAACCTGTAATGTTTTTATCACTGGCTCAAGTTTAGAACTTGCAGCAGTAGATGCTTTGGTTGAGCCAATAATTAATGGGGTATGGTATTACTTTTTAGATAAATTTTGGGCGAGTAAAATTAATAGCGCCTAGAATTAAATTGCAGTCTCTAGAGCCTGCTTAATATACTCCGCTCTCAAAGCTTTAACAAAATTGCCAGGTTTTCCACCACCAATTTTGCTTGTATTAATTTTTACAACTGGAGTTACTAAGGCTGTTGCCGATGTTATAAATGCTTCATTTGCAGACTGAGCATCTTGTAATGTAAAATTTTTAGTTACAATTTCATACCCTAAATCTTTTGCACATTTTAAAACAGCCTCTCTTGTTATTCCGCTTAAAATTAAATTATCAGAGTGTCTTGTCATAATAATTTTACCTTTTACTATCCATACATTGTTAGAGCTTCCCTCTGTTATGTAACCTTGCCTTAACATCCACGCATCATCAAAACCTTTGGCTGTGGCTTCAGATTTTGCCATACTGGCATATAATAATTGCGTAGTCTTAATATCATTTCTTTTCCATCTCATATCTTCAAGTGTCATCACTTTAATTCCATTTTTAGCAGCATCAGACTCTAAAATTTTTTTCTCTTGAGTAAATGCAAGCACCGTAGGTTTTATAACGTCCTTTGGCATATCAAAACTTCTATCTACAACTCCTCGAGTTACCTGAGTGTAAATCATTCCTTCTTTTAAATTATTAAACTCAATAAGTTTTCTATGAAATTCCAAAATTTCATCATGATTAATGAAGCTTTTAAATTTTAATTCAGTCATAGAACGATCTAATCTTTTCATGTGATGATTAAAATCGATTAATTTTCCATCAATTACTGAGGTTACTTCATATATAGAATCTGAAAATAGTAGACCTCTATCAAAGATTGAAACTTTTGCTTCATCTTCATTTTTGAAATCACCATTAACGTAAACTTTTCGCATATGAATTTGATAAAATTTTAGATTACTTAATATTTAAAATTATTTAGGCTACTTGGCAGCTCATGTCTTGTCCGCAACATAATGGGCTTTTTATTTTTCCATGTCCATTTGGACACTCACAAATCTGAACTTTTTGACCATTATCTAATTTAAGTGAAGCATCCTTTAAAGGTGCTTTACATTTTCCACAAGTTATATTTGCAGACATTTTGCATTTTGGACAATCGTATATTGCCATATGACTAATACATAATATTATATTTCTAAAAATCAATACTTATGAAAATTATTTTTAGCCTATTTCTATTAATCATATTAACCACTAACGTAAAAGCTGAGCAAAGCTGCGCTGTTATTTTAATGCATGGCAAATGGGGGTTGCCCTCTTCTCCTTATTTAAAAATATTATCAGAAAAAATAGAAAAACTATGTGTAGTTGAAAAACCTGATATGCCTTGGAGCAGAAATAGAAATTATGATCAAACTTATGAAAACTTATTAAATGAACTTCAAAAAAAATCTGAAAATTACAAAAACAAAGGAATTAAAAAAATAATTTTTGCTGGTCATAGTTTTGGAGCTAATGCATCAATGGCTTATCAAGCTTATATTGGTAACGCAGATGCTTTAATTGCTCTTGCTCCAGGGCATGCCCCATATCACATGTATCATACCTACGGTGCAGTACCCGGTCATGCAGCAATTGTCGATAGTGCAAAAAAATACATTGATATTGGTAAACCTGAAACATTAATGAAATTTACAGATCTTAATACTGGTATAAAGAAAGACTTTGAGATTAGAGCTGATGTTCTTTACTCTTATTATAATCCTTATGGACTAGGACATATGCAAAAAACGGCAAGAGAATTTAAAAAGCCTATTCCTTTTTTATATATTGAGGGTGAAAAAGATCAGATAAAAGTTGGCAGAAGCTATGCCTTTGACAAAACGCCAAATCATTTATTAAGCAAATATCAAACAGTTGTTGCAGACCATGTAATGACTCCTGAGGTAGCAAGCGATCAAGTAATAGAATGGCTCAAAGAAATTATCAAGTAAACTAAAACCACATTCTTTTTAAAGTTTTATCCTTTAAAAAAAAATGATGATAAATGCTCGCAATAACGTGTAATACTACTAAAGAAATAAAAATATATACTGAATAAATATGTATCTCTTTAGCTACTTGACCAATTAGATCATTTTTTTCAACAATTGCTGGCATATAAAACAATCCAAAAAAATCAACTGGTCCTGCTCTTGCCGTTGAGTAAATCCATCCGCTTAATGTCACGGTAAGTAAAATAAAATAAAATGAATAATGAACAAACTTCGAGATTTTGTTTATAATTAGATTATGTGCAACTGGTACAGGAGTTATATTTATTAATCTCCAAAATAATCTTAAAACAATTAAGCCAAGTAATAAAATTCCCATTGATTTATGAAAATGAAAAATTGATGACCTTAAAGGACCACGCTCAAGTCCTCCCATAACAAAACCTAAAGAAAAATTTAATAAAAGCAAAATTGCTAAAATCCAATGTAGATTTTTGCTTATAAGACCATAACTATCCGAAGTATTTTTTAAACTCATGATTAAAAAAAGTTTAATAATTTAAACAGTAGTGGAACTAATATAGCAGTTGCAATACCATTTAAACCGAGAGCTAATGCTGCAAAAACTCCTGCTGTTTCATTTCTGCTCATAGCTCTTGCAGTTCCAATTCCATGCGAAGCAAGACCTAATCCAAAACCTCTTGCTGACATATCTTTTAGTCTTAAAAAATCTAAAGCAAAAGTTCCAAAAGAAGCGCCCATAATTCCTGTCAAAATTGTTATAATGGCCGTAAGCGATGGAATTCCTCCAATTAAATCTGCAATACCCATAGCAATAGGTGCCGTTGCACTTCGTGGAAGCATACTAAACAAAACCTGATCATCTATTTTAAAAATTTCGCACAAAACAAAAGTTGAAATAATTGCAAACAAACTTCCAACTATAAGTGAGGCTGAAATACTTAAAGCTTCTTTTTGAATGACTTTGAATTGCTTATAAATTGGAATTGCAAGCGCAACCGTTGCTGGCCCTAACATAAAATGAATAAATTTAGCGCCATCAAAGTATCGTTCATAGGAAATATCAAGATTTATTAAGACCAGTGATACAATAAATATTGAAATTGCAACTGGGTTCACGAGCGGAAATAATTTTGATTTTTTATAAAAATAATCTCCTATTAAATAAGAACCAATCGTTAAGGTTAACCAAAATAATGGTTCTGCCTGTAAATAAACCCAAATACTATAAAGCTTATCCTTTTCGATCATTTCTTATTAATTCGTTTATTTATTTTTTCCATTAAAAATGCTGTCAGACCAATGGTTAAAATAGTAGATATAAAAACAATAATTAGAACTTTAAAAAGATTATTTTCCAAATAAGAAAGGTGCATCACAACACCCACACCAATTGGAACAAATAAAAGCGAAAGATAATTTAAGATATAATTTGAGGTATTAATTACATCATCTTTTAAATTTGTAATAGCTGCGGTTTTAAATCTTTTTAAAAATATTAAGACAACAAGTAGAAGAATAAGTCCTAACACCGGACCTGGAATTCGCATTTCAAAAAATTTTTTTATTGCTTCTCCTAAAAGTTGGAAAAAGAAAATAATAAATATAGCACGAAGCATTAATTAGGTTTTTAAACTATGCTAAAATACTAAGCAATATTTTATAAATTATTAGATAAAAAATATTAATAACCACAAAACTGCAAGACCGGATAGAATAGTAGCAATTACACTTTCTGTAATATAGCCAACTAATATTGCAATGAAAGCAGCTAAAACTTTTGGATTATCTAAAAATACTAACTGACCTGTGGAATTTAAAAATACAGCTGGAAAAATAATTGCTGGGAAGACTGCGCTTGGGACGTAACTTAAAACTAATTTTACACGTGGCGAAAAATAATCTTTTTTTAATAATGCAATCATTGAAAAACGAGTAAAAAAAGTAACAAGACCTGCTAATATTAATGTTGTCCAAAGCATTTTATTTTCTATAAAGTTTTGTATGTGTTAATCCGTAAGCAAGTAAAATTCCGGCAGCTGCAGCAACAATTATATAAGTTCTAAGAGGTAAATTAAAAAAAATTACTGCGAAAATTCCTGATGTGATTGCAACAATTAAATGATCTAACTTTTTCATATCTACAATAATTAGCGAAATAAAAGTTAACGGAACTGCAAAGGCTAGATTTAATTCTTTTGGAATAACTTCACCTACAACAATCCCGGTAATTGTTGAAAGTTGCCAAATAAACCAAAGTGTAAATCCAGAGCCTAATAAATGATAATGTCTAAGATTATTTTTTGGTTGTTGTTTAAAATATTTTTGAGAAACAATAAAAGCTTGATCCGTTAGAAAATAAGATAAAATTATTTTCCAAAATAATTTCAATTTGGTTAAATATTGAGCAATCACTGCGCTGTATAAAAAATGTCTTGAATTTACGATTGCAACAGAACTAACAATGACAGGAGCGGTTGCGCCACTAGTAAAAAGTTGAGTAAAAGCCAGTTGTGATGATCCTGCAAAGATAATAATCGACATTAAAAAAGTAATCGTCGCCCCCAATCCAGACTCAATCCCAACAACACCAAAAATAATTCCAAAAGGAACTACTGGGATTAATAAAGGAATAACATCTTTACATCCTAAAAAGAAAATTTTTGATTTAATTTTCACAAACATGCTTGAAAAGAATATTTAAAATTCTCATTGTTTTCGTTGGGGTTGTTTTATTACTCTTTAACTTTGAGATACAATGTATTTAATAGTCATTTTATGGTCGATATTTAATGATTTTATAATCATAAATAAAATTCAATAGAGATTTAATAAATTTATCTATAAATAGACCCTTCATGAGTCATAAAAATGGTAGAAGCCTACCTCTTTTGATTGTCGCGGCTCTTGGTGTTGTCTTTGGAGATATAGGTACATCGCCGCTCTACGTTCTTAAATTATCAATAGAAGCTTCAAAAGAAGGTAGTGTAGGAATAATCAATTCCGTTTATGGAATATTATCATTAATCACATGGTCTTTAATTATCGTTGTTAGCTTGAAATACATCTTTATTATTATGCGCGCCCACAATCATGGCGAAGGAGGTGTATTTGCACTAACGGCACTTTTGATTAGAAAAATTGGAAAAAAACCAAATACCAAATGGATCATAACTATACTTGGATGTATCGGTGCAGCTTTATTTTTTGGAAATAGCATTATCACTCCGGCTATCTCTGTTTTGAGTGCTGTCGAAGGATTAAAAATTTTATCACCTAAGTTAGAGCCTTATATTGTCTATATTTCATTAGTGTTAGTCTCTATTTTATTTGGAATTGAGAAATTTGGGACTGAAAAAGTTGGGACAGTTTTTGGACCTATAATGTTAATTTGGTTTATAACTATTGGTGGTTTAGGATTATTAGAAATTATAAACAAACCAATAGTTCTTAAGGCCTTAGATCCTGTTTATGGTTTTAATTTTTTACTAAAGCATCAAGGAATTGCAGTTATAATTTTAGGTTTTGTAGTACTTGCAATAACGGGAGCTGAGGCTCTTTATTCAGATATGGGTTTTTTTGGAAGAAGACCCATTCAAACAGCTTGGCTAATAATAGTTTTTCCTGCACTATTACTAAATTACTTCGGACAAGGGGCATTGTTAATTTCTGATCCAAGTACAATCGATAATCCATTCTTTAGGTTAGGACCAGACTGGGCATTAATTCCACTGATTATTTTAGCTACCTGCGCAACTATTATTGCGTCGCAAGCAGTGATTTCAGGAGTTTTTTCAATAGCCAATCAAGCAGTTCAGTTGGGTTATATTCCAAGACTTTTAATTAAACACACCTCAACAAATGAATATAGGGAAGTTTATTTATCTAAAATTAATATATTTTTATTTGTTGGAGTTGCTTTACTCATATTAAGTTTTAAAAGTTCGGCAAACCTAGCTGCAGCATACGGAACGGCTGTTACTGGATCGATGTTGATTGACACTATTCTTGCAACATTCTTGCTTATTTTTGTAAGAGGTTGGAATAAATTAATTTTTATACCAGTTTTTTTGACTTTTTTAATTCTAGATCTTGTATTTTTCTCAGCTACCTTGTTCAAATTTTTTGACGGGGGGTGGATTACAATTGTTATAGCTCTAGCAGTTTTTTTAATGATGTTGAGTTGGATTAGCGGTAGAGAAAGAATGCTTAAAGCACGTTGGGATGGATCAGTAAAAATCGAAAAGTTTTTATCTCAAATTAAAAAGAATCCGCCAAAAAGAATTGCTGGTACTGCAATATTTTTTGTACCCAACACTGAAGTAGTGCCAATGGCATTACTCCATAATCTTAAACATAATAGAGTACTTCATAAGCGTATTGTGTTTATGCATCTAAGTTTCACAAACTTTCCAAAACTTGGAGATGATGAAAGAGTAATAGTTAAGCGTTACTCCAATAATTTTTATAACATCATTGTAAGATATGGCTTTCAGGAAGAGCCGAATATCCCAAGAGTCCTAGCCCTTATTAGAGCAACAGAATTTAAATTTAGCATGCTAGATACTTCTTTCTTTATTGGAAAAGTAAAAGTTGTTAGCAAAAATCCAAATATTTTTTCAAGATTATTTATTTTAATGCATCGAACAATGCTTGGAGCTACGGAATACTACAAAATTCCTAAAGATCGAACTGTTGAAATAGGTGGAGTTATCGAGATTTAAATAAAAAGGGCCTAGATTTTAAAAATCTAGGCCCAATTATTTAAGTAAGTTTATAAGAGGATTATAACTTAACTGATTTGTTCTCCATGTTGAGAAAGATCTAAACCTTCTTTTTCTTCAGTATCCGAAGCTCTTAAAGGTGTAATCAAATTTACAACTTTTAAAATAATGTAGGTTATAACAGCCGTATAGATTACTGTTACAGCAACACCTAATAATTGTAACTTAACTTGATCAAAACCGCCTTCAACTTCTCCTCCAATAGCTTTCGTAACAAACACACCGGTTAAGACTGCTCCAATAGCTCCACCAAAAGCATGTATGCCAAAAACGTCTAAGGCATCATCGTAGCCAAGTGCACTCTTTAATTTTGTACAAGCAAGGAAACATAATACACCAGCAATTAATCCAATCAAAAATGCACTAGTTGGACTTACAAATCCAGCAGCTGGAGTAATTGCAACTAAACCTGCAACAGCACCTGAACACAGTCCAAGAAGACTTGGTTTTTTCTCGCCAGTAAACCATTCTGCTAACATCCAAGCGATACCTGCGCTTGCTGCAGCAATTTGAGTTACTAACATTGCCATTCCAGCGCTGCCATTTGCAGCAACCGCTGAACCAGCATTAAAACCAAACCAACCAACCCAGAGCATAGATGCTCCAATCATTGTTAATGCAACATTATGGGGTCTAACTTTAGATTTTCTTTTTCCAATGACAATTGCAGCAACTAATCCTGCAATTCCTGAGTTAATGTGAACTACGGTTCCACCAGCAAAATCTAAAACTCCCATTTTAGAAAGATAGCCGCCACCCCAAACCATATGACCAATCGGCGCATAAACTAAAATGACCCACAATATTACAAATAAAAATAAAGCACCAAAGTTTATTCTCTCAACTATTGATCCACAAATAAGTGCCACTGTAATTATTGCAAAAGTTAATTGGTAGACAACGAATACTGACTCTGGAATCGTCATTGTCAAACCAGCAACCTCTACTCCTTTAAGGAAAGTTTTTGAAAAGTCGCCAATGAATAAGTTTCCTTCACCAAATGTAAGTGAGTATCCACATATAAACCACATAAGTGTTACAATACATGTGATCATAAATGATTGACTTATTGTTGAGACAACATTCTTTTTACCAACTAAACCTCCGTAAAATAAAGCAAGACCTGGTATAGTCATTAATAATACAAGTGCAGTGCTTGTTAACATCCACGAAGCATCACCAGAATTTAAAACCGGTTTAGCTTGAGCAAAAGCTATACTTGATTGTAATAAAATTGCTAAAAACAACGAAATCTTTGATATTAGTTTAATCATATTGCTTTATCTCCTTTTTCACCTGTTCGAACGCGAATAACTTGGCTCAAATTAGTTACGAAAATTTTTCCATCACCAATTTTCCCTGTCTTTGCAGTCTTAAGTATAGTCTGCAAAGCTTTTGTATATTTTTTGCTTGATACAGCTATTTCTAGTTTTGTTTTTGGAAGAAAAGCAACCTCGTATTCAGAACCTCGATAAAATTCTGTGTGACCTTTCTGCCTCCCATATCCTTTAACATCTGTCATCGTCAACCCGTCAACGCCGATTTTGTTAAGAGCTTTCTTAACATTATCTGCCTGCTCAGGTTTTATGATTGCAGTAATTAGTTTCATAATACTCCCTGTTTTGTTTATTTAAATCAGTTATGGAGTAACAAAGATTTTTTTTAAAATGAAATGAACATTCAATGATTCAGATATGATCAGAATGCATAACCAAAAAAATTAATTTTTTCTAATATTATTTCTAAATTGATTTAGTTTACTGGAGAAATCATTAACTAAACCTAAAAGTGTATTACCATGCAAAGTTGGTATAACTCCTTTGCTAGTTCTATTAAAAAGTTTTTGATTTATTTCTTTTTCTAAATCCATCACGGCGCGTGAAAAAGTTGATTGAGATTTATTATCTTGCTTTGATGCTGTTAAAAAACTCCCTGCTTTAGCTACTTTTTTAAAAACTTTTAACTTTTCCCAATTCATAAAAAAAATTTATATTCAAAATGCATAACTAGCTAATGCAATGTTGGAAAATGAGCTATGCTAATTAACTTTAAAGCTGCCTAAAAATTTATAGGATCTATCCACTATGATCATCTCACCTGAATTTGCAAATTTATCAACTAATCCTTGAATTGTTGTATGATGGGCAACAAATATATAATTTTTGTTCTTATCAAGTTTTTCTATAAACTCTTTTGTTCTTTTTATATAAGCAGGAGTTTTGCTTGAATCTGCAAAGGTAGAATTTAAACTAGAAAAAGTTTCAAAATTTTTAAATGCGTGCTTTGCTGTATCTTTGCATCTGCAGTATTCGGAAGAATAAACTTTCTCAAAAGGAATATTATTTTTTACAAAAAATTCACCCATGCGCTTAGCTTGCTCAATTCCATTTGACGATAAATTTCTTTGGGTTTTACAATCATTTATATTAAAATTTGCAGGGTCTCCCGTTCCAGGAGCATCTGAATGGCGAATAAGAATTAATTTTCCCCCCTCTTTTAATTCTTTGATAATTTTTGTCTCATCCGCAAAAGCTGGAAAAAAACTTGCTAAGGTTAATAAACATACTAAAAATATCGATCTTACTTGCATTATATTAGTCTAGCGGTTGACTTCGAATAGTCATAATTAATAATTAATCTAAAAAAAATGACAAAATATTTAATTACTTTAATTGTTTTTTTAATTGCAGCAATGTTTTTTCTTTATTTTAGAGTAAAAAAACAAAACAAGGTTAGAGAATTAAAAAGAGATCCTAGAACAGGAACTTTTACAGATATTTAAAAAATTTATATTTTTTAAAATTTAATGGAAAACTTCATTATTTATCCAGCGTTATTATTTCCTGCTATTCCATTAATGATGACTAATTTTACTCATCGTTACAATAGCTGCGCTGCATTAGTTAGAAAGATTCATGCTGAGATTATTGAAAAAAAAATAGATACAAAAGATGTAATGGGTAGACGTTATATTGCCCAGATCAAAACTCTTACTTACAGAATTAAACTTATAAAACTTATTCAAACATTATCTGGATTAGCTCTCTTCACAAATTTACTTACTATTTTTTTTGGATACATTGAAGAGTCAAATATCTCGTTAAATTGTTTTGGTATAGCTGTTGGACTATTTGGAATTGCAATAATTCTTTTTATAATAGAAGTTCAAATGTCTGCTAGAGCGCTAGAATATCATTTAACTGATTTAAAAGATAAAGAAGATAATATTTTTTAATGTTGCTTAAAAGGTTAAGTCTTGGATTATTTATTATTCCAAGTGTGACAATTATTCTTTGTCTATTTATAACAATATATCTAAATATTTTAGACATCTGTAATCCGTTTATAAATGGATGTTATTCAATAAGTCGAGTTGGTAGGTCCTATCCTGCAGTTTTATTATTTAAACCTATGATGATCATTACTATAATTTTAATGATCACATATTTTTTTGAACATTATAGGATTTTTAAAAAGTTCTTATTAAATAAAATATATTTAAATTTAATATTATTATCAGGCTTAGTCTCAAGCTTTGCCTTATTAGTTTATGTAATTTTTTTAGGCGTTGAGGGATCAGGGATATGGAGATTTATGCGAAGGGGCGGAATTTTTATTTATATTATTTCTCTAATCATTTCACAATTCTTAATAATTTTAACTTACATTAAAATAAAAAATGACTATCAAGTCATTATTTCAAGTAAAATTGTAAATATTAATTTTTGTTATAACGTATTACTAATTACATGTGGAATTATAATAATTTTATTAATAGATATTTTTTCTTTTACAACGTCCTGGCACGTTAAAAATATAATTCAGTGGAATTACTTTTTGTTAATGAACTTATTTTTTTTAAATACTTATTTTACTTGGAAAAAATTAGATAAATAATTTTTTAATGCGACAAATTGAGTTTGGAGTTATTTTTTTTCTTTAAAATCAATCACTATTCCTACTAAATTAGTATGGATTTAAGTATATTTTATTTAGGTTTAATTTATAAAAGTTTGACTTAAATCTTTAATTACATTAGCAACTTCTTTTCGTTCAAACCTCTAAAAAAAACCATGTTAAAAAAAAAAGCTTTTTTTTTCATTTTTATATTTCAAATTATTCTTCAATCCACAGCTCTCTCTAAAGAAGTAAATATATTTACGTCCAGACATTATGAATCTGACATTAAATTATATGAAATATTTAGAAAAAATACAGGCATAAAAGTTAATATTATTTCAGGCGAAGCAAAAGCTTTAGAAAAAAGAATAATAGAAGAAGGAAAAAGTTCAAAGGCTGATGTTTTTATAACTGTCGATGCTGGTGCTTTAGGGTCAGCGCACGATAAAGGAATATTTCAAGAAATTAAATCAAAAACATTAGAAACATCAATACCAAAAAATTTTAGAACTAGTCATTGGGTTGGAATAACAAAGCGAGCAAGAGTAATTTATTATAACCCAGAAAAAGTTACTTCTGAAGATTTAAAAAATTTATCGTATGAAGATTTATCTAGCGAAAAATGGAAAAATAGAATTGCTATTAGACCATCTAGCAACATATACAATATATCCCTTGTTTCATCTATTATCGAAAATCAAGGTGTGGAAAAAACTGAAATATGGCTCAAGGGATTTGTAAAAAATTTTTCCAGAGAACCAATGGGTGATGATAGAGCTCAAATTTTAGCGGTTGCTGCTAAAGAAGCGGATATAGCCGTAGCAAATTCATATTATATTGCCATTATGCTATCTGGAGAAAAGGGTGAAGAGCAAAAAAAAGCTGCAAAAAAAGTAAAGGTACATTTTCCAAATCAAAATAATAGAGGTACCCATATGAATATTAGTGGGGCTGGGATTTTAAAAAATGCCCCAAACAAAGAAAATGCTAGAAAATTTATAGAATTTTTATTGTCTAAAGAAGCTCAGCAACACATAGTCAACAATACCTATGAATACCCGATGATTAAGGGTGTTAAATTAAATCCATTAATTGAACAATTTGGAAGTGAGTTTAAACAAGACATGACTACTAAAGTTGATTCATATTTTAAAAATCAAAGTAAAGCTTTGGAAATTATGAAGATATCTGGATGGAGATAGTCATTATCCACACTGTAATTTAAAAATGATTATCTTATAGAGAGATAATAAAATTCATCTTATTTTTGATAATTTTTTAAAACTTTACTAATATAAATTGTATCTAATGAAAAATCTTAATAATAAAATTTGGTTTATTTTGCCATTTATAATTTCATTATTGGTTTTTATTCCAATCGCAATTATCATTTATAGTTTTTTTTTAGAAACTTCTGACTATATATCACTATTATCTAAAACTTATTTATTAAATTATCTTGTCCAAACATTTATATTATTAATAAGTGTTATCTTTTTAACGTCTATATTAGGTATTGGTAGCGCATATTTTGTAACTTTCTATAAATTTCCTGGTTGTAATTTTTTTTCATGGTCCTTAATATTATCATTTGCAATTCCTGGATATATCTATGCTTATTCTTTAAATGCTTTTTTCTCAAATTACGGCGTTGGATATACTTTATTAAATTTTATTTATAGTGGCATAAATTATAATGAAGTAATTCCAAAGATTAACGGAATAAAAGGTGCTATAATATCTTTATCATTTTCATTATTCGTATACGTTTATTTAATAGTTAGAATTTCATTTAACTATCAATCTCAAAATATGATTGATGCGGCAAAAAATCTTGGCTTTGGACCGATAAAGATTTTTACTAGAATTTTGCTGCCAGCAGCAAGACCTGGAATTATCGTTGGATTGTCACTAGTTGGAATGGAAGTTCTTTCTGATTTTGGAACCGTATCTTTTTTTAGTGTTAATACTTTAACATTAGCAATTTATGATAGTTGGTTAATTTACGATGATTTAACTACAGCAAATCAATTCTCTTTCTATTTAATATTGTTTATTTTTTTATTTTTCTTTATTGAGAATTATACTCGTAGTAGGTCAAAATTTCATACTCCATCAAAAAGTTTTAAAGATATTAAAAAAATTACTTTGAAAGGAAATAAGGCTCGTTTTGTGACTTTGTTTTTTTTCTTAATATTTTTTTGCTCATTTATTTTTCCTTTAATGCAGATGATATATTGGATTGTTAAGTTCCCAAAATTTTACGGTGTATTTGAATTTATGGAAATTTTTCTTAACACTTTATATTTAATCTCGATAAGTACCTCGATATTGATAATATTTTCATTAATAATTAATTATGGAATACGATTAAACCAAAACTCTTTATTAAGTTATTTAACAATTATATGTACATCAGGGTATGCAATTCCTGGTGTTATTATGGCCGTAACATTGCTGACATTTTTTTCTTATTTTTCAGAAATTATTGAAAAACTGTTTTACTTAAATAATATAAAAAACTTTTTTATTGGAACGACTTTTGCATTATTTGTTGCATATTTTATTAGATTCTTTTCTTTAGCCGTTAATGGGATTAAGTCAGGTTATGAAAAATTGAATACATCTATGGACTCAGCTTCTGCGATGTTAGGTTTCTCAAAACTTAAAACATTTAAGAAAATACATTTAAGTTTCTTAAAAAAAAATTTAATTTTAATTAGTCTTTTAATTGCTATTGATATTATCAAAGAACTTCCAATGACATTAATTCTGCGACCTTATAACTTTGAAACTTTTGCAACTAAAGCATATTATTACGCGTCACAAGATTTGGTCGAACTAGCTAGTACGCCAAGTTTATTATTAGTATTGATTACAAGTTTTTTAATATTAATACTAAAACGTTTTATTCTAAAAGATTTTTAAAATGCTTATTATAAAAAAATTAATTAATTTTAAAAAAATATTAGCGAGACTAAAATGAATTTTTTTGAATATAAAAATGTTGATTTTTCAAATTCAAAAAATATCATTCTTGAAAATGTTTCCTTTTCAATAAAAAACAAAGGTCAGACTATTTGTCTGCTTGGGCCATCGGGGGTAGGCAAAACTACAATTTTGAGAACTATAGCTGGGTTAAAATATATTAGTAATGGAGAAATTATTTTAAATAAAAAAATATTATCAAATAATAAAATTTTTATTGAGCCTGAAAAAAGAAATGTTTCTTTAAGTTTTCAAGACAATGCACTTTTTCCACATTTTGATATTGAAAAAAATATAAAATTAGCAATTTCAAAAAATAATAATGGCCCCCTATTTTTTTCAACAGATGAGTTAATGGATCTTTTTTTTATAAAACACTTAAAAAAAAAATATCCACATGAAGTTAGTGCAGGGGAAGCCCAGCGAGCGTGTGTTATAAGATCTATAAGTAAGAATCCTGACCTTTTATTATTAGATGAACCTTTTGCCAATTTAGATCACAATCTTAAAGAAATAATTCAAAAAAACTTAAAAGATATTTTAAAAAAAACTTTTATTACTACAATAATTGTAACACATGATAAAAATGAGGCATTTTATTTCGGTGATTATTGTGGTGTTCTATTAAATAAAAAATTTGAACAATTCGATACTCCTTTTAACCTTCATTATAAACCGCAAACAAAAAAGATTTTAGAATTTTTTAATAGAGGAACACTTATTCCTGTTAAATTCATAAAAAAGAATACTTTGTACAATGATGATCTAGGTGAAATTAATGCTGAAGTTCCAACTACTTTCTCAATAAATCAATCCTTTGAAATTCTTATTCAACCTGAAGATTTACATTTTGATGAATCTAGTAATTTGCAATTAGAAATTATTGATAGAAAATTTAATGGATCAAATTCAATTTATGTTTTAAATACCAAAAATAATAATAAAATATCAGCGTCCGTTATTTCAGATCATTATCGTATTCTTGAGGAAAATAAAAAATTTGGAATTAAAAAACCTATATACATAAGCAATTTAATTTGTTTTTAATGCATAATATAAAAATGATAAAATACTAATAAAAATGATACCTGGTTTTGGTTTTAGAAAAAAATTTTCAGATCTTAGTGAAAAAGAAATACTAGCTTTAGCAATATCATCCGAGGAAGATGATGCTGCTATTTATAGAAATTATGCCGATTATTTAAAAAACGATTATCCAGACACGTCCAAAATATTCCATGATATGGCAAGAGTTGAGGACTCTCATAGAAAATTATTACTTGATACCTTTAAAAAAAGATTTGGAGATAATATTCCCTTAATAAGAAGAGACCATGTATCTGGTTTTTATAATCGAAAACCTGTTTGGTTAATGAAAAATCTAAGCATTGATAGAATTAGACTTGAGTCTGAAATGATGGAACGTGATGCATATAATTTTTATATGAAAGCTGCTCAAATGAGCACTGATGTAACAACGAGAAAATTGCTTGGTGATTTAGCAGCTGCTGAGGCTGGACACACAGTTGCTGCTGACAATCTAATTGAAAAGCATGTGGCCGGAGATACGAAAGAAATAGAGGCTAGAACTGCAAAAAGACAATTTATTTTAACTTGGGTACAACCTGGTTTAGCTGGATTAATGGATGGCTCCGTTTCTACACTTGCTCCAATTTTTGCAACAGCCTTTGCAACACAAGATACATGGACAACTTTTGTTGTGGGTCTAGCAGCATCCGTTGGTGCTGGAATATCCATGGGGCTTACAGAGGCAGTATCTGATGATGGAGTAATTTCAGGAAGAGGTTCGCCTGTAAAACGCGGGCTTGCATGTGGAATAATGACTGCTGTTGGTGGATTAGGTCACGCACTTCCCTATTTGATACCGCATTTTTGGACCGCAACTATCCTTGCAATGATTATAGTATTTTTTGAATTATGGGCAATTGTTTGGGTTCAAAATAAATACATGGAAGCGCCTTTTCTTAGAGCAACTTTACAAGTCGTTGTGGGCGGTGGATTAGTTTTAGCTGCCGGAATTTTAATTGGTACAGGTTAATTTAAGATCTATAGTCTGCGTTAATTGAAATATATTCTGCATTAAAATCGCAGGTATAAGCAGTAAATTTTCCTTTACCTAAATTTAAATTCACATCAAAAACAATATCTTCACCAAGCATATAATTTTTAACTTTATGCTCATCATAACTAGGTACCTGCATTCCATATTTTGTGATCAAAAAATCACCAATTTTAATTTCTATTTTATCTTGTTTAACTTTCTCATTGGTCTTTCCAATGGCCATAAGTATTCTTCCCCAATTAGGATCGCTACCGGCAAGAGCAGTTTTTACAAGGGGAGAATTAGCAATGGACATTGCAACTTCTTTTGCAAATTTATTATTAGAAGCTCCTGTAACTTTTATTGTAAGAAATTTTTTAGCTCCTTCACCATCTAAAACAACTTGCTTTGAAAGATCGAGCATTACTTCATAGAGAGCTTTTTCAAAATCTTTTGCTACTTTAGAGTTAATATCATTAATAATTCTATTCTTGGCTTTTCTAGTTGAAAAAACTAACACCATATCATTGGTTGAAGTATCGCCATCAACAGTGATTGCATTAAACGTGTTTTCAGTATTTTTTTTCAACATTTTATTAAGAACCTCTTGAGAAATATTTGCATCGGTGAAAATAAAACCGAACATAGTTGCCATATTAGGCGCTATCATTCCTGAACCTTTTGCAATACCTGCTACATTTATAAAATCTTTGTTAGTTTGAACAACTGCACAGCTCATTTTTCCAAATGTGTCGGTAGTCATAATAGATAGGGCCTGCTTAATCCAAGTTAATTTTATAGGTCTTTTTAATTTTTCAATTAAATTAGGTAGAGCTCCTTTAACTTTTGCAAGAGGAAATGGTTGACCAATGACTCCTGTGGAAGCAAATAAAATTTGTTTATTTGAAATTTTTTTTTTATCTGAAAAAAATTTAGCTAACTCAATAATACTATTTAAGCCTTGTTTGCCTGTGTATGCGTTTGCATTTCTAGTGTTTACTAATAAAACTCTAATATCTTTTTTGTTTGCTTTAATATTCCAATCAATACAAACAGATCTTGTTGAGGATTGTGTATAAACTGCTGAAAATATCGCACCATCCGGAAAATAAAATAAACTTACATCATCTCTATTGGTATTATACAAACCTGCGCTTGCCGTTGAAATCTCTAGGCCATCAATGCTTGGCATTTCAGGAAAATCTTTGGTAACTCTATTCAATTGTTTTTTCTTAAAAAAGTTTTGAAATAACGTAGTCATGTGTATTTTATTTAGTGTTTTTTCAGTTATAAGGTAGTTGCTAAATTTATACTATTTAATTTATCTGTAATAATATCTCAAAATGATACCGGGTTTAAACATTTTAAAAAAAATATTTAAAACATCCAATGAGCGTAAGCTTGCTGAAATACAGCCGTTAGTTCAAAAAATTAATTTATTAGAACCAGAAATTCAAAAACTTTCAGATCAAGAATTAAAAAATAAAACACAAGAATTTAAAAATCGAATTAAAAATGGTGAAAATTTGAATAAAATTTTACCAGAAGCATTCGCTTGTACACGCGAAGCAAGTATTAGAACCACAGGACAAAGACATTTTGATGTACAATTAATGGGGGGAATTATTCTTCATCAAGGTGGTATTTCAGAAATGAAAACCGGTGAAGGAAAAACACTTGTTGCAACTTTACCAGCCTATTTAAATAGCCTAACCGAAAAAGGCGTACATATCGTAACAGTGAACGATTATCTTGCAAAACGTGATTCCGAATGGATGTCTAAAATTTACAATTTTTTAGGTGTAAGTGTTGGATGTATTGTAAGTGGTATCGATGATGTTAGCCGAAAAGCTCAATATGAATGTGACATCACCTATGGAACAAATAATGAATTTGGATTTGATTATTTAAGAGATAATATGAAGTATTCCATCGCCGAGATGGTACAGCGAAAACATTACTTCTGTATTGTCGATGAAGTAGACAGCATCTTAATTGATGAAGCCAGAACTCCTTTGATAATTTCTGGGCCAACAGAAGATAATTCTTCTCAATATTTTTTATGCAACAAATTAGTTAATCAGCTAAGCAAAGAACATTATGATACTGATGAAAAAGATCGTAGTGCCCTACTAACTGAAAAGGGAATTGATTTTATTGAAGATAAGTTAAGAAAAATAAATTTATTAAAAGGCTCCAATTTTTATGATCCACAAAACTTATCCATCGTTCATCATATAAATCAATCTTTAAGAGCAAATATGCTATTTAGTAAAGATAAGGACTATATCGTTAAAGATAATCAAATTTATATTATCGATGAATTTACCGGTCGTATTATGGAAGGCAGAAGATATTCTGACGGCTTACATCAAGCGATTGAAGCGAAAGAAGGGGTTCAAATTCAAAATGAAAATCAAACTTTAGCTTCGATTACTTTTCAAAATTATTTTAGATTATACGAAAAACTTTCTGGTATGACCGGAACAGCTATGACTGAAGCTGAAGAATTTTATGAAATTTATAAATTAGATGTAGTTGAAGTGCCTACCAATAGACCAATGGTTAGAAAAGATTTTAATGATAAAATTTTTAGAACTGAAAAAGAAAAATTTAATGCGATTATAAAAGAAATTATTTCTGCAAATGAAAAAAAGCAACCAGTTTTGATTGGAACCACTAGTATTGAAAAGTCTGAAAGAATTTCTAAAATTTTAAAACAAGAGTCAATAAAACATAATGTTTTAAATGCAAAATTTCATGAACAAGAGGCTAACATAATTGCACAAGCGGGCCGAATTGGTGCGGTCACTATTGCGACTAATATGGCTGGTCGTGGAACAGATATTCAGCTTGGTGGAAATTTAGATCTTAAGATTAAAGAAGGTGGAACAAATGACAAAGTTTTAATTGATAGAACTAAAAAAGATCATGAAGATGAAAAAGCCAAAGTGTTAGCTAGTGGTGGATTATTTGTTATTGGAACAGAACGACATGAAAGCAGAAGAATAGATAATCAATTAAGGGGACGAACTGGAAGACAAGGTGATGTGGGTAGCTCGATTTTTTATTTAAGCTTGCAAGATGATCTGATGAGAATTTTTGGATCTGAAAAGATTGATTTTATGCTACAAAAATTAGGACTTAAAGAAGGAGAATCCATAGACCATCCATGGATTAATAAAGCTCTGGAAAAAGCTCAACAAAAAGTTGAGGGAAGAAATTTCGATATTAGAAAAACCTTATTACAATTTGACGATGTAATGAATGATCAAAGAAAAGTAATTTTTGAACAAAGGTTAGGTGTAATAAAAAATCAAAAAATTTATGATGTAGTAAATGATATTTTTGATGAAATTGTAGAAAATTTAATTGATGAAATAAATAATTATCGAGATAACGGAGATGTTAATACTAAAAAATTAGTAAAAACCAAAACAGAGCGTTTATGTGGAACTAAAATTAATGACGGTGAATTTGATGCATGGCTTTCAAAAAGCACTCCAGAAAAAAAAGAATTTTTCAAAAAGCACTTTGACCAAAGAAGAAATGCAAGAATTTCAACTGCAGGAGATGAAATTAATAAAGATGTTGAAAAAAGAATTTTTTTGCAAAACCTTGATTACGAGTGGAGAAGTCACTTGCAATATCTTGAACAGTTAAGACAGGTTATAGGTCTTAGAGGTTATGGTCAGAAAAACCCACTGGACGAATATAAAAGAGAAAGCTTTAATTTATTTAAAGAACTACTTGCTAAGATTAAGGAAAATTTAATTATTTTTTTAATTAATATTCAAGTAACAAAAGAAGAAAGACCTCCACAGCCACAACAGCCTGTTATAGAGGAAAAAATTTCAAGGAACGCACCTTGTATTTGTGGATCGGGTAAAAAATATAAAAATTGTTGTGGTACGTTAAGCAAAAATTAATACCAAAATAAATAAAATTATAATTACAACAACTGTTGCAACTAATTTACGATTATTTTGAAGTAATAATTTCCAATTGAATGGATTGAAAGTAACTGTGCTAATATGTGTATCTTTATAAAATTCTTCTTTCGTAATCATCACGTCTCGCCCAATACTTAAAAATCTATTTTTTCTCTGATAAATGAGCTCTTCTGGAGAAATTTTTATTAGTTCATTTAAATTTTTTTTAATACTTAAAGTGACATTTGAAACTATTTCATCATGATTTCGATGGGCTCCACCTTTAGGCTCTTTAATAATTTCATCAATAATTTTATTTTCAAGTAAATCTTGTGAAGAAATTTTCATTGCCTCCGCTGCTTCTTTAGCTTTTTTTGGATCACGCCAAAGAATTGATGCACACCCTTCTGGCGATATTACTGAATAAACTGAATATTCTAACATTAAAACTTTATTAGCAGTTGCAAGGGCTATAGCACCGCCTGAACCTCCTTCTCCTATAACAACTGAAATCAATGGAACTTTCACATTAAGACAACACTCAATACATTTTGCAATCGCCTCTGCCTGACCTCGTTCTTCTGCGCCTTTGCCAGGATAAGCGCCAGGAGTGTCTATAAAAGTTATTATTGGAATATTTAATCTGTCTGCAAGGTTCATTAGACGCATACTTTTGCGATATCCCTCTGGCCTCATCATCCCAAAATTTCTTTGAATTCTAGATTGAGTATCATTACCTTTTTCCTGCCCAATAACTAAAACTGATACCCCATCAAGAGTTGAAAAACCTGCCAACACGGATTGATCTTCTCCATACAAGCGATCCCCTGATAAATTAATAAAATCTGGAAAAATCTTCTCAATATAATGAATAGAACGAGGTCTAAATTCATGTCTTGCTACTTTTGTTTTTTGCCATCGGTTTAGATTTGCATACGTTCGGTCCAATGCCTCATTCAACCTTCTTTCAGCATCAACAATTGTCGGATTTTCAATTGTAGTAATTCCTTTTGCAAGATAAGGAGCTTTTAATTCCTGAACTCTTTGGTCTAATGCTTTAATATCGTCTTCAAAATCTAAATAATTCATTTAACAATTTAATTTTTATACATATTGAGTTCGGATAAAGTTTATATATAAATTGTGTCCTATATGAAATCTTTTCCAAAAAATACCATTATTACAGGAAAAATTTCTAAAGAATTTGAAGAAATCTTAACTTTGGATTGTTTACAGTTTGTAGCTGATTTACATCGAAAATTTAATTTGCGAAGACTTGAGTTGTTAAAACGTAGGCAAGAAATTCAAAAAAAAATTGATAGTGGCTGGCGTCCAAATTTTTTAGATGAAACTAAATCTATAAGAGAAAAAGATTGGAAAATTTTAGATGTTCCAAATGATCTACAAGATCGCAGGGTTGAAATTACCGGACCTACTAATCAAAAAATGATTATCAATGCTCTAAATTCTGGAGCAAGTTGTTTTATGGCGGATCTTGAAGATTCAGCAACTCCAGCTTGGAATAATGTTATTGAGGGTCAAATTAATTTAAAAAATGCAATTAATAAAAAAATTAATTTCACAGATAAAACCACTGGCAAAGAATACAAATTAAATGAAAAACATGCTGTTCTTATTGTAAGACCAAGGGGATGGCATTTGGATGAGGCACATTTTCTAGTTGATAATGAAAAATGTTCAGGAGGAATATTCGATTTTGCTATTTATTTTTATCATAATGCTAAGCAATTAATTAAGAATGGGACGGGTCCTTATTTTTATCTCCCAAAAATGGAAAGTCATCTTGAGGCTAGACTTTGGAACGATGTATTTACTGAAGCACAAAAAAAATTAGGTATTAAACACGGAACCATCAAAGCAACAGTTCTAATTGAGACAATTTTAGCTTCTTTTGAAATGGATGAAATTCTATTTGAATTAAAAGATCATATCGTAGGTTTAAATTGTGGAAGATGGGATTATATTTTTAGCTACATAAAAAAATTCAAAAATTTTAAAGATTTCTTACTACCGGATCGATCAATTGTTAAAATGACTTCGCATTTTTTAAGGTCGTATAGTTTATTATTAATTAAAACCTGTCATCGCAGAGGTGCTCACGCAATGGGTGGAATGGCCGCTCAGATACCAATTAAAGATAATGAAGCTTTAAATCAAAAAGCAATGGATGCAGTAAAGCAGGATAAATTAAGAGAAGCTAATGATGGCCATGATGGTACTTGGGTTGCTCATCCTGGTTTAGTAAAAATTGCAAAAGACGTGTTTGATGAAAAAATGCCACAACCAAACCAAGTTAACAAAATCCCAAGTAATATAAAAATTGAGGCTAATGATTTATTGTTGGCTGAAAAAGGAGATATCACTGAAGAAGGTCTTAGAAAAAATATTTCTGTTGGAATTCAATATTTAGCTGCATGGCTTGGTGGAAATGGTTGTGTACCTCTTTATAATTTAATGGAAGATGCTGCTACCGCTGAAATCTCAAGAGCTCAGGTTTGGCAATGGAACAAGCATCAATGCAAAACTATTGATGGTAAAACTATTGACCCTATCTATGTAAAAAAAATTGTAAAAGAAGAAATGGTGCAGATTAAAAAAGAAGTTGGAGAGCATAAATTTGACAAAGGCAATTACGAGCGAGCGGCGAAAATGTTCGAAGAAATGTCAATTGCTAATCAATTTGAGGACTTCTTAACTGTCCCTGCATATAACGAAATTATAAGAACAGAAGCTAGATAATTTTTTATTTAACAATACTGATCTTTTCTACTGGAATTTTTTCAATAATTTTTGTTTTTTCCAAAACAATATCTTTTGAACCAAAGTAATAAAGAATACTAAGAATAGCTATCAAGATAGCCAAAGCTGCTAGGATAATTTGTATTGAAGTTCTAAAAGGCATAAGAAATTAATTATATAATATTTAAATTGAAATTATGTTAATAAATTATTCATTGATTAATGGCAACGCATAAAAGTTTAGTATTAGTAGGAATGATGGGAACTGGCAAAAGTACTATTGGAAAAGAAGTTGCAAAAAAATTAAAAATTGAGTTCATAGATACTGATATATTAATAGAAAACGAAACTAATCAAACGATAGCTGAAATTTTTAAAAAGAATGGAGAAAAATATTTTAGAGATTTAGAAGAAAAAATTTTTTTAAGAATTAAAAATGATAAAGAAAAAATAATTTCTTCAGGCGGAGGAGCATTTATTAATGAGTCTATTAGAAAAAAAATCTTAAAAGAATATTTATCTGTTTGGTTAAATATGGATGAAGATTTGATTATTAATCGTATTAAAAGAAATTCTAAAAAGAGACCCATGGTAGATCAAAATAATATTGAAAAAAGTGTAAAAAATTTAAAAAAAACCAGAGACCCGATATATAAATTGGCCAACTATGAAATAAATTGTAACTTAAATAGTAAGAATAAAATCATTGAAAAAATTATAGATTTTTATGAAAAAAATAACAATTAAAGTAAATTTAAATCATAATAGTTATCCAATTATAATTTCAAAAAATTTATTAAATAATGCAGGTTTAGAAATTAAAAAAGTTATTCCAAAGGCAAAGAAATTTTTATTAATTACGGACAAAAATATTCCTAAATCTTATATCCGATCAATTTTGTCTTCATTGAAGTCTAAAGAAAAATATCTTTTTACTTTGAATGCAGGAGAAAAATCAAAAAATATGAATTTTACTAATAAAATTATTGAAAAATTATTTAAATATAATTTTAATCGTGATGACTGTTTAATTGCTTTAGGTGGCGGTGTTATTGGAGATTTATCAGGATTTGCAAGTAGCATATTTAAAAGAGGTATTAATTTAGTTCAAATACCAACAACTTTATTGGCGCAAGTAGATTCCTCTATTGGCGGAAAAACTGGAATTAATTCTAGTGAAGGCAAAAATATGATTGGAACATTCTACCAACCAAAGCTTGTTTTAATTGATCCGCTAACATTAAAAAGTTTACCGCGTAGACATTTAGTTGCAGGCTATGCTGAAATTTTAAAATATGCCTTAATAATGAATAGAAAGTTTTTTTCTTGGCTAGAAAAAAATTCTCACGACATTGTTAATTTAACTCACATAAATCAGGTAATGTATGCAATTAAAGAAAGTTGTAAAAGCAAAGCAACCATAGTGCAAAGAGACGAGAAAGAAAAAAACCTTAGAGCAATACTTAATTTTGGTCATACTTTTGCGCATGCTTTTGAGGCAGTAAAAAAATATTCAAATGACCTTATTCATGGCGAAGCAGTTCTATATGGAATGATGATCGCATCCTCACTGTCTGTAAAAATGAAAATGCTAAATATAAATGAACATCAGCGTATTAAAGATTTATATAGAAAATTAAATATTAATTATAAAATTAAGAATATTTTTAATAAAAAAGATATAAGCAAAATTTTTAATTATATGAAACATGATAAAAAAATATCAGGATCTAAAATTAACTTAATTTTATTAAAAAAAATTGGAAGGGCTAAAATTTTACCATCCGATTTGAATAAAAATGTTAAACCTATTTTAGTAGAGCAATTTAATTAATCTTTATTTCAAGAGAATGAATAATATTTTTCATCTCTTCTTCTAAAATTTCATAAATTTTTTTATGGGCATCTACTGGCTTCAATTTCTTTAATTCAGCTGAAGAAATAATTAATTCAAAATGACTATTATTGTTTTTTGGAGACTGAGCGTGATGTTGATGCAGATGTGATTTATTATTCACTTGTACTTTTTCACATATGATATTTTGTTTAATTTTATCTAAGATAATATATTTTAGATCAGACATAAAATAATTTTAGTCAATTTAAAAAATTACGCAAATGAGAAAGATCTGTGAATGGAGTAAATGCAAAGAGTTGGCTTCTGGTCAGGGTCTTATAAAAAAAGATATTAATAAACAATATAAGTGGTTTTGTGGTGATCATCTAAAAATACATAATAAGACTAACGACAATTCATGCGATTGGAAAAGATGTAGGCAACCTGGCGAGTTTAAAGCTCCATCTAAAACAGCAGGAGAGTACAAATGGTTTTGTTCGGAACATATAAAAATTTACAATCACGATTGGGATTTTTTCTCTGAAATGTCACAAGATAAAATTGAAGAGTTTATTCATTCAGATATTACTTGGCATAAACCAACTTCTAAACTTGGATCAAAGGATAATTTCTTTAATAAAGTTTGGAGGAATATTTTAGAAGAGCAAGATATTTTTCCTGCTGATTATTTTAAACAATTTGAAAAAAAAACAATTTATAGTTCAAAAGAAATAGAAGCTTTAAAAAAATTAGATTTAAAAAGTAATGTAAAATGGAGCGAAATTAGAGAGCAATTTAAAAAACTTGTAAAAAAATACCACCCAGATACAAATTCTGGTGATAAAAAATTTGAAAATAAATTAAAAGAAATAACTATCGCTTATACTCTTTTAAGGAATAATCAAAAAAACGTTAATCATGGACAATAATATTTTTGAAAATACTACTGATATAAAAATTTCTGTTAAACAAACCTTTAATATTGAAACAGATATGACTGTTGAAGGTTTCTCCAAAAAAAATCAATTTGTTCCTGAGTTGGATAATGCTTATAAATTTGATCGCGATACTACTCTTGCGATTCTTGCCGGTTTTGTTTTCAATAAAAGAGTTTTAATTCAAGGTTTTCACGGAACAGGAAAATCAACACATATTGAACAAGTTGCGGCAAGATTAAATTGGCCCTGCATAAGAGTAAATTTGGACAGTCACATTAGTAGAATTGATCTTTTGGGAAAAGATGCAATCGTAATAAAAGATAATAAACAAGTTACTGAATTTAGAGAGGGTATCTTGCCTTGGGCACTACAAAATCCTGTGGCGCTAGTATTTGATGAATATGATGCTGGCAGACCTGATGTTATGTTTGTAATTCAAAGATTGCTTGAAAGTGAAGGAAAATTAACTTTGCTCGATAAAAATAAAGTAATTAAACAAAATAAATATTTTAGATTATTTGCAACTGCCAATACCATTGGTCTTGGGGACACTTCAGGACTTTATCACGGGACACAGCAAATTAATCAGGGACAAATGGATAGATGGAATATTGTAACCACTCTTAATTACCTAAAACAAGAAAATGAACTTGAAATCATATTATCTAAATGCCCTCATCTAAATAATGCAGATGGAAAAAAAATCGCTCAAAAGATGATACAGGTTGCTGATTTAACAAGATCTGGCCTTGCTAATGGGGATATTTCAACGGTAATGAGTCCAAGAACAGTAATGACATGGGCAGATAATTATAAAATTTTTAACGATATTGGTTATTCTTTTAGAATATCATTTTTAAATCGCTGTGATGAATTGGAAAGAACGATTATTGGAGAATATTTTCAAAGATGCTTTGCTAAAGAACTCACAGAAACATCAGAAAGTGTAAAAATAAATCTTAAAAATGGAAAATGAAAAACAGGCTGAAAATTTCAAAATAGCCATCTCATCAACCATTAAAGCATTAACAAAAAAACAAGATCTTAATATTTTATTTTCAGATAACCCCTCTAAGGAAGGCAACATTATTAACCTTCCAAAAATTAATCCTGAGACCACGGATGAATATCAAACTATTAGGGCTCTTGCAGATACCGAAGCTTTAAAAATAAAATATAGCAATTTAGAAATTTCGAAAAAATTTGAACCGCGAGGTATGATTGCAAAAAATATTTATAAGAGTGCTGAAAAAACTCGTTATGAAAAATTAGGCGCAGAAAACTTTGCAGGAATAAATTTAAATTTTAAAAATTATTATCAAAATAAATTCAAAGAACAAAGTGATGATGTGTATAATAATATTGAAAAAGCTTTTGATATTATTCTAGCAAATCACTTACTAAATTTAGAATTAAATCTTGAAGAAAAGAAAAGTCTAAAAAATTGGAGCAGAATAATTGATGAAAAGATAAAAGATAAATTAGACTTATTAAAAAAAAATATTTCTCATCAAGAAAAGTTTTCTAGCATTTTAAATACTATTATTGAAAATTTAAAATTAGATGAAAAATTAAGTCCCAATGAAAACGAAAGTAATAATGAAGAAAAAAATGAAAATAAACTTAAAGATCAAAATGATAATGAAATTAATCAAGATAAAAATTCAAACAAACAAGATTTTAATATTGAAAGCATAATTCCTGATGTTGAGATTGATGCAAATCAAAATGAACACGAAACCTTAATAGAAGATGACAATAATTCAAATGATGAGATTAAATCATCTAACTTTAAAAAAAATAATAGCGAAATTAAATATAAAATTTTTACAAATAAATTTGATAAAATTATTAATGCTGAAGAAATGGTTGATCCAAATGAAATGGTTAAGTTCAGAGAAAATTTAGATAATCAGTTAAAATCTTTTCATAACTTCATTTCAAGACTAGCAAATAAATTACAAAGAAAATTACTTGCATTTCAAAATAGGTCTTGGGAATTTGATCTTGAAGAAGGAATGCTTGATACGGCAAAACTTACCCGAGTGATTATTGATCCACACAACTCTCTTTCTTATAAAAAAGAAAAAAATACAATTTTTAAAGATACGGTAGTAACGTTATTAATTGATAATTCTGGATCGATGCGTGGTCGTCCCATCTCCATCGCTGCTATCTGCGCTGATATTTTATCCCGAACATTAGAAAGATGTTCGGTAAAAGTTGAGGTATTGGGATTTACAACTTTAAATTGGAAAGGCGGCAAAAGTCGGGAGCTTTGGTTAAAAAATAAAATGAATAATCCTGGAAGATTAAATGATCTATCTCATATTATTTATAAATCCGCTGACACACCATGGAGGAGAGGAAAGAATAATTTAGGACTTATGTTAAAAGAGGGAATTTTAAAAGAGAATATTGATGGAGAAGCAATCTTATGGGCTTATCAAAGATTAAAAAAAAGAAGTGAAGAGAGAAAAATCTTAATGGTGATCTCCGATGGAGCTCCTGTGGACGACTCAACACTTTCTGTAAATCCAGGAAACTACTTAGAAAAACATTTAAAAAATATAGTAAAATGGATTGAAAATAAAAATGATGTTGAAATTAATGCTATTGGAATTGGTCACGATGTTACCAACTATTACAGTAAAGCTTTAAAAATTGCAGATGTACAAGAATTAGGGGATGCTTTGATTGATCAACTGGCAGATCTATTTATTGAAAAAACAAAAAATAAAAAGACGATTAATTAAATTTAGCAATTAAGATTTTAAAAGGTAATAGCATAATAAAAGCAAAAATTAATTTTATAGTCAAATCTCCAATCGCTAACATTATCCATGAAGAATCTGTTCCATAAAAAGCTATACCAAAAAATACTACTGTATCTAAAAAAGAGCTAAAAATTGAAGAAATAAGAGGCGGTATAAACCATGATCTATTTCTTAATATATTGAACAAAAAAATATCTAAAAATTGTCCTGCTAAAAAAGCAGTTGCTGATGCAAAAACAATTCTTAAAATAATTAAATTGAAGTCTTCAAAAGTTAGAATAAAAGAAAAAGTAATTCCAGATAGAAATCCATAAATAACTGTTTTTTTGGCAAAATCCTTTCCATAAAATCTATTTGCAAGGTCAGTAATTAAAAAAGTAATTGGATATGAAAAAGCACCCCAGGTTAAAACTTCATTAAGTCCTAAATAGTTAAATTGAAATTGAACTAAATAATTTGATAAACAAATGATCGCAGCCATAAAGGCCGAATATAAAAATATATTTTTTGAATGAACCAAGAAAACTAATTAACTTTAACTTTTGTTTCTTTTTTTGGTTTAATTTCTTTCTTTATTTTTTTAACGTGGGGGACGATAGTTAATAATAATTTTCTTATTTTTTTAACTCGAGGAGATAAATTCTTATTTTTTGCTCTTAATAAAAATTCATCGATACCTCCTCTAAAATCAACAGCTTTAATTGCTCTTGTACAAATTTTAATACGAATATCGCGATTTAATTTTTCGCTTTTAAAAGAAACTTTTTTTAAGTTTGGAAAAAATCTTCTTTTAGTTTTATTATTAGCATGGCTGACGTTATGACCAGTTTGTGGTCGCTTGCCTGTCAGTTCACAAAGTTTGGACATATTTTCTCCTGCAAGGGATATAGTTAGATGATGAATTTACGTCAAGATATATCTTATAAATCCTAAGTTATTTGCTGCAATTGATTTCTTGTTTTTACAAGATTAGTCCAATAATTATTAATTAAACTAAAATTTCATGCTTCAAGTTTACCTGCCTATTGTAGAGGTTCATGTTAATATTTTATACCTGCTGTTGATCAGTGGTTTTATAGGTTTTTTAAGTGGATTGCTTGGCATTGGTGGGGGTTTTTTAATGACTCCTGTGCTAATTTTTTTTGGCATTCCGCCAATGCACGCGATAGCAAATGGATCTAATAATATTTTAGCATCTTCTGTTTCTGGAACATTTGCACACTGGTATAAAAAACAAGTCGATATAAAAATGGGACTTTATATCTTAATTGGTGGTTTCTTTGGTGCAACAATAGGAATTTATTTTGTAAAATTATTAATTCAAATAGGAAAAATAAATACCATAACTTCAGTTTTGTATTTTGTTTTATTAACTGGTTTTGGACTTTTGATGTTTATCGAAAGCTTATCTGAATTAAGAAGAATAAAGAGTAAAAAATTTATAAAACGTAAATTCCATAAACATACATGGATTCATGGCCTTCCTTTCAAAGTAAGATTGAATTCTTCAAGACTTTATATCAGTATTATCCCACCAATATTTTTTGGTTTTTTGATTGGAATTATTTCATCTATGATGGGTGTTGGTGGAGCCTTTATTTTAATTCCAGTAATGATTTATATTCTTGGCATGCCATCTAAACTTGTTCCAGGAACATCTTTATTTGTGATGATTTTTGTAATGGCATTTGTGACTTTTTTTCATGCAATAACTAATCACAACATAGATTTAATTTTAGTATCCATTCTGATGATTGGATCTGTGATTGGGGTGCAATTTGGAACAAGACTTGGCATGAATTTAAAAAATGAAGAACTTAGAATTTTAATGTCAGTTATCATTATTATTTTTGGATTGAAATTTGCTTATTCATTATTTGTAGAGGAGCTAAAATTTAAAATCTTTAGAAAAATTGAAAGTCAGGATCAGCTTAATTTTTTCCAAGATTTTATTTACCAATTTGTAAATACTAGCCCAATCCTTTATGCATTGACTGCTGTGGGTCTAGCTTTGCTCATTGGGTATTTCAGTTCTTTTATTTTTAAAAAGCTACAATATTAATATGGATAAAAAAAAATTAGCTACAATATTAGGATATCTTGGTCTCATTCCTTTTTTTTCACTTACTTTAATTTTTTTTATCTCAAATTTTAATAACTACGTTATCGATGTATATTTATTTTATGGGAATATTATTTTAGCTTTCATATGCGGAAGTCAATGGAGCAAAATTTTAAATAGCAACATTCTTGATAATAGAAGTTTATTATTAACCTTAAGTGTTTGTATTCCGGTTTTTTCTTTTATTTTAGATTTTTTTTCAAACCAAGATATAAAAATTGCAATCCACATTATCTTATTTTTTGTAATTAATTTAATTGATAAAAAAATATTTTATGAACCTAATAATCTTTGGTATTTGAGTCTTAGAAAAAGATTAACTTTTTTAGTTATATTAACTTTGGTAATTAACTTGTTCGCTATCAACTCCTACCGCTTCTTGTAAAGATGAAAATCCATCTTTTTTTAAAAGCTTAGCTAATTCATTTTTGATAGTTTTTACAATAAAGGGACCTTTGTAAACTAAACCTGTATAAAGCTGCAATAAAGAGGCCCCTGCTCGTATTTTTTCATAAGCCGTAGCTCCTGAACTTACTCCACCTACTCCAATTATTGGAATTTTATTTTTAATAATCTTAAAAAATTTTTTAATAATTAAATTTGAAGTTTCATTGATGGGCGCTCCTGATAAACCGCCTATTTCATTCTTTTTATCACTTACTAAATTTTCTCTTAACTTAATCGATGTATTTGTTAATACCAATCCGTCCAAATTGAATTCTAAAATATTTTTGCAAATTATATTTATATCACCATCGTTAATATCAGGGGATATTTTTAAAACGACTGGCGTTTTACTATCTAAAATTTTTTTTATTTCCAAAATTTCACTTAGTAATTTTTTTAAATTTTCTTGATCATGAAAATTTCTTAAATTTTCAGTATTAGGTGATGAAATATTTATACATATATAGCTACATAAATTATGAAAATTTTTAAAACATTCCACATAATCGTCAATACGCGAGACACTATCTTTATTAGGCCCTATATTAATTCCTAAAATTCCTTCAACTTTCTTTGACTCAACTCTACTTTTTATTTTGTGCAAACCCTCATTCGGAAATCCTAAGCGATTAATAATTGCCTCATCTTCATTTAATCTAAAAACTCTTGGCTTTAAATTTCCTTCTTGCGCTTTAGGGGTAATGGTTCCAACTTCTGCAAAACCAAATCCGAGTGCGAGCATTTTATCATATACTTCGGCATTTTTATCAAATCCTGCTGCTAGACCTATAGGATTTGAAAATTTTTTTCCTAAAACGTTAATTTTTAAAATTTCATCGTCCTTTGAAGAAAAAATTGGAATATAAATGTTTTTTAAAAATTGAATGGCTAGTGAGTGAGCGAGTTCAGGATCAAATTTATTAATGAAAGAATTAATAATCTGATAATTCATTTTTGTGATTAATCATTTATAGACTTATTAATTAAATTTACTGTTTCTTTAATACCATAAAAACTTATAAATGATCCCATTCTAGGACCTTGTTCATCTCCAAAAAGTACTTCATAAATCATTTTAAACCACTCCCTTAATCTCTCTTTCGAATAATGCGTTTTTCCAACTGAATAAACTATAGTTTGTATCTCTTCTGGTTGAAGATTTGGGCTCATTTTTGAAATTTGTTCAGCAAGATCTTGTAAAGCTTTTTTTTCTACTAAGTCGGGTTTTCTAAATTTTTTATTTACTTTTACAACATCATTAAAATAATTAATTGCATTTATGATTAATTTTCTAAGGATTGGATGTTTTTCTACAACTAAATTTGAATTAAAGTTCTTAATAAA
>Ga0194133_10001995_pt1 | contig 33162 bp, 25 predicted proteins | sample TA2KigOf40mmetaG_FD_155448 | JGI IMG/M metagenome (GOLD analysis project Ga0194133, IMG submission 155448) | Freshwater microbial communities from Lake Tanganyika, Tanzania - TA2015055 Kigoma Offshore 40m | ecosystem: Environmental > Aquatic > Freshwater > Lake | place: Tanzania: Lake...
AAGGGTCGTGTGCAAAACGGGCTGGCCCGCAGAGATCGAAAAGAAATTCGCGTGAAACTTTTTTATTTCTTTGTCTCTTTCAGGCCCGAGATGTCGAGCGACGGCAAGCCCGGCCAGCCCAACGCGTTCAACGCGGAGCGGACGAGGAAAGATGCCAACCTGAGCGACGGCGACACGGATCAGGTAGAAACAGGCTAGCCTAGGGCGAGCCTCCTCGTCTCGCGTTTTGAGTTGCCTTGTTCCCGTTGTAGAAACCCCGCGCCTCGAGTTTCAAAGACTCCGACAAGTACGTGCGCACCGTCACGGGATCCTTTGTGCGCCTCGACTCGGACGTGTACGATCGATCGGGATCGGGAACCATGCCGGACTTCAGGTCGGCCCTCAAGGTAAAGCGACCTTCTTCTCGCCAACCTCCTTTGACTGGTCCCGGCCAAACCCCTCCAGATTTCGTATTCGCCACCAAGTCCGCCCTCAATTTTGAAGCGAGCGCGCTGAAGTGGTGCGTGCAGAGTGCAGACGGCCCGTTTCTTCTCTTGCAAAAATGTGTGCGAAAAGGATTTTTAAAATGTTGTCTCGGAGCTGAGACCCGAGGCTTTTTCTTAGCCATTGGTCCTTCCCTCTTTCCCCTCAAAAACTCTGTACCTCATCCCGCAGATACATTATATAAAATCCTATGGGTACATTTTTTTTTTGGCAAGAGATAAAACCGTCTATAGGCAACACTTCAGCTCTTTAGCTTGAGGTGACGGACGGACACCCTAAAACACGCGGAAGACGTGCTAAAAAATTCGACCCCTTTTGATTTTTCCAACTCTTGGAAGATAAAAATCAAGAGTGGAAAATTTCCGAGTCAAAGTGAATCGTGGACGACTTTAAGCAGCGAGAAGATAATGAAAAGCCACCTTTTCTTATAAGCCACGTGTTATTAAAATTAAAAGCTGTTTTCTGATGGCGCGGAACCTAAAACCTTATAGAGATTGAGGTCCTCGCGAAAGTGTCTCGGAGGTTGTTTTTTTTGGCTCTTTCTTTTTTTGAAGATTTTAAATCGTCTTCATTCAATTCTGAGAGAAAGCTTCATTATTATCATTTAATTATTTGTGTCGAGAGAGTGGTGATTCATTTATTTGTCTTCAAACACTTGTTTCGTGTTTTATGGGTGCTTACTTTTTCAATGTCATTTTAGGAACGCTTGGCGCGGTCCAAAGATGAGGTTCCAAAAGGACTGATGAAAGAAGTTCTCGAGACCTATAAGCCGCACATTCTTACCAGGTTTACCTAAGAGAAACAAAATTTATTCTTAGAAATGAGGATTCCTAGTCTTGGTAGCTTTACAAGTGTTTTACCCTGTATGACTTTTTAGGCGTCGACATTTGATTGAGGATTGCGTTCGGGACCTCCGTCTCAATAATGATCACATTCACATCATTGAACAAGAGATGAGAAAAGCAGTCAAGGTGGAAAAGAAAAGCACTTTGGACAAATAAAAGTCGTTTTATATCTACCATTTTTGTCCTGCAGAAAGGACTTTCGAAGGAGGAACGTCAAACGTCAAGCGTCAAGTGCTTCCCTACCTATGTGCGTAGTCTGCCAAACGGGCAAGAACAGGTACGTGAAGAAGAAAAACATTTTTAACCAGATGAGATTTTGAGTTTTAATGAAACAGGGGAAATTTCTCTCCCTCGACTTGGGAGGCACGAATTTTCGAGTGATCGTAATGGAGCTGACGCCGCACCAGGTCTGAGATGATTTTGACTGTGTCACACTTGTCTGGTTGTTTAATCAAAATAATCTTCCTAGGAATTTTTGATGGATAGCAAAATCTATGCAATACCCCAAGAAATCATGCGCGGTGAGAAACCAGTTCTTTTTTTTCTTTGAAAAATGTACCTAATTGAGTGAATGATTTTTGTTGTGATTTATAAAGGAAGTGGAACAGAGCTCTTTGATCACATTGCTGAGTGCCTTTCACACTTCGTTTACGACCGAGAAATTCAGGTATACACTTGACCCCAATGATATAATTCTCTGAATATGAACTATTATATTTTCCTTTCAGGATTTAAAGTTGCCTCTCGGTTTCACTTTTTCCTTCCCGTGTGAACAAGAAGGTCTCGCCAAAGCCAACCTTGTCAAGTGGACCAAAGGATTTCACTGCAGTGGTAAGTAGAGATGCGTAGCGTCTGGGTTGAGACCTTTGGCCCCGGTTGACGCTATCAAAATTAATAAAATGATTACCAACTTGGAATCAAGGTGAAATCAATAATATTCAAGATCGGCAAATTAATAATCAATTTTGCAATATTTGGATTAAAAAGGGGGAAAGACTTGCAAGTATTTTTGATTATATATTTAACTAATTTTTCTTTTTAAGGGGTGGAAGGCAAGGATGTGGTTTCATTGCTGCAAGAAGCCTTGAACCGCAGAGGAGATGTGAAAATAGAGATCTGCGCTATCCTTAATGATACCACCGGTACTTGAATATTTCAAAACTTGAAGATAAAAGTCTACTTCAAAATTTAAGCAAACCATTGTCGTGGGAACCTAAACGGACAAGTCCATGTTCGAGTAGTCTCCCTTGAAATATCTAATGCTCAATGTCAACTTTTGAAGGATGCCTTATGTCTTGCGCTTGGAAAGATGATCGCTGTCGTGTGGGATTAATTCTTGGCACAGGAACCAACGCATGCTACTTAGAAGAGATTAAAGACATTCACACAATCGATAAGGAAAAGTATGAAGACCAGGTAATATATTTTAAAAAGTAGAACGTACTTTCCACATCATAGACTGCAATTATTCAAACAGAAATATATGATCATAAACACTGAGTGGGGCGCCTTTGGAGAAAATGGAGAGCTAGACTTTGTTCTTACCAAATGGGACAGAAGAGTTGACGAGCTCTCAGTAAATCCTGGAAAGCAAGTGAGAAATATTATTTTCTTGAAACAAAGCATCAATTACTTTTTACCTCGTTCTGCAGATTTTTGAAAAAATGGTGTCAGGAATGTACATGGGAGAGCTTATCAGGCAGGTTTTAGTCGATCTCATGCGCGATGATCTTATCTTCTTCAACTGCAACAGGGAAAAGATTTTGGAAAGAGGGTCTTTTTATACAAGGTTATATTTTGCCTGAACTTAATTTCTGTCTTAGTGGTAGTGAAATTCACAATATTTTTCAATTTCAAGATTTGCTTCTGAAATTGAATCTGATCCCGTTGGTCAATACACTCGAGCTAGAGCAGTCCTTCAAGAGCTTGAAATTGCACCAGACACTGTCAACGATGAGGATTTGTCATCACTGAGGTTTGAAACACTTGCATAGTTTACGTTTGAGTTAACATTTCTTAAAGTAAATTTTTCTAATCTTAGATACGTGTGTGAATGTGTCAGCCGTCGGGCATCTTTCATGGCCTCTGCAGGAATAACAGCACTTCTCAAAAAAATGGATTACAAAGATGTTATAATTGCCATCGATGGATCATTGTTTAGGTAAAAAAATAGCCTAGTAATCATATTTAAGTTATGCACTAAAGTTCCTGTCTAGGTATCACCCACACTTCAAGAATGTGATGCAATCAAGAATCGGTCAATTGATGGGGATCGACTACAAGTTCAACCTAATGTTATCAGAGGATGGATCTGGTCGTGGTGCTGCCCTTGTTGCAGCAGTTCTCAAACGTGAAGAGAGTCAGCAATAACAGCAGGTAAGTTACAAAAGTAGCATTCAACAATGAGGTATTTCAAATTGTTCATTATTATTGACTTCTAGACAGAAGATGAGGTTTTCATATTTCATATGAAACATTCCATACTTTCACCGCCATTTTCGATGAAAAGTGTAAATTCACCCATTTCATGTGTAATGAAACATTTAGAAGACAGCCTTCAAAAACCTGGAGATTGATTGCACTTCTAGAAACAAAGCGATTATTTTCTGAATTACAAAAAATGTTTTCGAAGTAATTTATTCTAAGTGTCTTATTGCATAGATTTGATATGCAGCCTGCTTTAGAGTGATGCAATTATGTACTTAGCATGGTAAATGGCAACATGTGAATTGCTTGTTGAAAGTGGCTGCATAAGATAAGTCATACCCATAGTATTTTGAACCAAAGTGTTGAAGTATAATTTAGTTTTTTGCTGTTGAATAAGCTAATAGAAGTTTACAATTTAAAACTTTTTCTTTTATAAGGCTTTTTGTGACAGCTTCTGTTGATCTTGGATGACAGTTCCAGAAGTCATATTTGAGGAAGGAGTCACAAACGGGGTTGTTAGCTCCAAGGAAAGCGCGAAAATTGGCCATCAAAAAGCCCAGCTAGTTCCAGAGTTGCATGGCGGTAGTGATGGGCAACGAGCCAAAATTTTGTGTTCGAGCCGAGCCAGTAGGATGACATTGCGAGCTGACACGAGCCCAGGTGGGTCTGCTCCGAGTCGAGCTGGACTATTCTGAGTCAAGCTCAATGAGCTACTTACTTTAAAAAAATTCCCTTTAAATATCATTTTTATCAAAGATCATGGATTTCTACTCTTATTTTCAAAACAAACAAAAAACTGTTGAAAAATATCCAAAAATAATCAAGTGAAAATATTGCTGTTTTTTTCCAGCTCTTGTGAGCTCTCCAGCTTTTAGACGAGCTGGAAGGCCAGCTTCGAGTCGAGCTGAAAAAAATCTTGCCGGCTCGGCTCGTGCCCATCACTACATGGCGGATGCCGGGGTCTCAGTTCTTTACACTTCACATTAGCTTTGCCATTTAAAAAAAAATAGGATAGGATATTTTTGAAATTTTGTATTTGTTTTTCATATCTAATCGAGGCAAGATTTATAAGTAAAATATAGATGATTGGATAAACACAGTTAGGATCAAAGACGTTTGCATGAATCACAAATGAATTCATCTGCAGCCTCAGCTTCTTGAAAAGTCATCCCAACACAACCTGGATGATACCATTGTGGACACAAATCACAACCGATGTAAAATCTGAAAAGTGAAAGAAAATGAGTGGATTTGAATTAATAATAAATTGTTCACAAATCTGCAACCTTCAATCCTGACGGATTTGATTAATTAAGGCTTTCAAAAAGGATAAATATTTAAAGCTGATTGATAAAAGGAGGGCCCAATTTACCCTCATGAAGTTTAGGTTGAACCAAGCAAGTTTATCTTGGTGAGGGGTCCAAATTAAATTTTCTTTGAAAAATAGCAAAACTTACTCTTTTTCATTGAAAGGTACTCTACATTTACACACTAAATCATTAACTGAAGAATCGTCCTTTTGACAAAGATCTTTCTTAGTCCGTTTTGAAGGGGGACCTTCGCCATCGGATGACGCAGACTGCTCTGAATCCTCAGATTGGCACTCTATTGTTAATCTTTTTTCTTGATCTTTCTTTGTCTGGTCCTCTTCCAAGCTGGCTTCACTATCCGAAGAGTGAGTTTCAACTCTAACTGCTATTTCTTCACGCAGTGGGCCTGCTAGCTTCAGCTTACGAGCTCCTTTATCAAGTTGCCGAATGAAAATTGTACCTGTTTTGGCATCAGATTGGTTTGAGTAGCTTGATGACATAAAGTACAATTGAACAATGCAAAAGTCTCTGTTCAGTGTGGCACATTCAGCTATTTTTTGAATAACTTTTTCATGGGCCAAAATCTTTCTGACAGTTGACACAAATGTCATTTTTAATTTTTCTGTAACAAACATCGGGGCCAGGATGGTCACTTTCCCATCTGAAATCTCAAGCTCGTATTTAGGAGAAAATCTTTCAGGCTTGTCAATCGTGTAAACAATTTTGACCTTAGCCATTCTCTCCTTTTTTAAAACATTACCAAATTTGATGTAACCTTTTTTTTATTTTCACTTGTCAACCCACTTGACGTGGGAGTAGTTAACCTCACTTTGAGAGGTTTTTGCTCCGACGAGATGGAGGATGGGACTGAAAAGCCACCAGTGGATGTGCTGATCAAAGGCTTGGTGTTCACAGCTTAAGTCTTTGCTGAATGAGTTGTTAACAGCTAAAAGGTCTATGCTGAATTTGTTATTCACAGCTCAAGAGTCTATTGCTGGAGTGACTGCCCACAGCTCAGAGTCTATGCTGGAGTATGACTGCTCAAAGCTCAGCTCACAAAAGTAGATTTTATCTACCATGTGATGGAGTATTTTTCAAAAAGTCTGGTTTTTTGGAATGGTGAGTCCTCAGCACTTGCTGTCCGGTTGAAAGCGGAAGAGGACCTCAATGTAACCTTTTTGCAAATGTCTTTTGGTCATCCAAACAAGTCGACTAATTCAGTTGAGAAGTCATGAAAACTTTTCTTTTTCTTGTCACCCACTTGAATGAAAAATATTCCTATAGCTTGATGCAATTCTCTTTTTGGCACTGATATGGAAATATAACAGCACTTACAGCAGTCCCTAACAGTATACGGGACATATAAATTTAGGGTAGCAAAGCTTTGATAGTAAGTCTGAGTTTTTCAGTCTTAGCCTGTGGCGGGCCTGGATTACAAACATTTCTGACACTAAAACTGAGTAAATGGCACGTTTTCGTTTACTGTCATTAATAATATACCGCCAACCTAAATTTTGGGAGTGCCATCTGTGTATACGAAAAATCTAGCCCGTTCAAGAGTAAACCGATCTTTTCTATTCATCATTACCGCTGCACTTTCCTACTGCTGCATGTCACTTCCATGCAGCCGGCTGTTCCAGGGCCGTTCTGCCAGTCCGGTGCGCAGGCCGGACGCAGCTGTTTTGTTTTTTTCAATCTTTTGTGTCACTAAATTTAGCTTCTGCCTACTGCTTGCGAACAAAAACATCTTAGGGCGTTTAATCTACAATTGCCGACTGACATCTAGAAATTAAGGAAATCATTCAAAACATAGGGTAAGAGTCTTGAAGATATCCGTTTTAGAAGAAAAGGTTAGAAATCTCACTGCTTACGATCAGATGTGTAGAAATATCTAACCGGCGTTTTACTTATATATTCATTCAAACGCAAGACTATTTTATTTGTACATAAGTATATTTTTTGAACCCCAAAGCCGGCTTTGAAATTGTTTGTTCAGAAATTGTCTCTATTTTGAGCATTAATTGTATGACTATAGTGTTCTTTTATTAACGGCAAAGTTATTTTGAAGCGATAACGCCTAAGAAGCAGCTTTCTCAAGCATCATGCATTGTCTTATGACTCACCCACAGTTACAGTTCTATGAGGAGTTTAGGGTCAACTATAGATCACTCTAATAGTTACTGCTTTGGCCAAATTTTCACTCCACAATTTAGCCACGTTGTGTCAACCTAGAATTTAAACTTACCATGTCGCAGACAAAATGCATGATTCAAGAGAATTTGTTGAAAAGTAGTTCAAAAAAAATTACCACTTTAGAATAGTTTATCTTTTTTGCTCCCTTTCTTCAATAATTCTTAGTATCTTCTTTTAGACTATCTTCATAAGCTGTGTGTTGCTGATAAGCTTTGTTTCATCATGTCCTGTCTGTTCGTGTCATGTTTTCGTAAATTGTGAGAGGACCATGTGCAGTTCTTAGTTTTTTTAAATGGCTATTGAGGCATCTTGTTACCATGACATCCATCTTTTGTTGCTTGTCGAGACATCAAGACCAGGAGATTGGGGAGGAATATAAGGAGGAAAATAAATTACTGGAAACTTCTTTACCTCTGCAAGCTAAGCTCAAGTGTGAATTGGAATCAGACTCTGGTTAGAGCTGAAAAAAATAAGATCTAAGTCATTTTAAACTTATCATCTGAGCCAACAAAATTTTTGGCCCTTTCAATATGGCTCTAACAGAAATGGAAAGAATTGAAAGAGAGCAGTTTAAGCTACCCTTTAAGAACTATTAGGGTGTAACAGGGCGTCCATTTTTGAACAAAAAAATATTTAAAAATTTGCAAATATCTTAGGCGTTTTCATTTGGATACCACCAGGCAAGAAAACAGGGGGGTTCTGCTTCGTTGTTTCCATTGATGAAATAGTAAAATCAGAATTAGAGTTTTATGTGGATGTTTCTTATTTCTTCATCGGTTTGAGTAAAATCAATGTAAATTTTGTTTCCAAGCTAAAAAATTCTTCCGAAACCTTTTAAGATTTGCACCAATTCATATCATAGAAAGAGGTCAAAAATGTAATAGGGCATATCAATAAAGGACGACTTTACTTAAACTCTTTCTCCAACAAATTAATTTTGATTAAAGCCTGGTATTGAATGGGTCTTTCTATTTCAAAAAAGCTTGTCCAACTTATTAATAAGTTTGTATTTATTTTCCCAGGGGTTGAAATCTGCAAACTATCCCTGAAAAGTTTTGATATTCAAACCATTGGACGCTTATACAGATAATTTCAATTTATTTTCTTATCTTAGATATTCTACCTTCACTGGAAGCAGAAATGTCTTATAACAAAAATGAACTCGTTGAGCTCATTCAGCGACTGGAAAGTGTAACTGCTCGGCTTGAGAAAATTCCTGGAAGTGGGGTTTCAACTTCAACAGGTTTTCATCACAAAACATTTATCTTCCAATATTAATTTTTTTATGATGTAAAATATCTTTCAGCACCACAGGTGTCTGGTGTTGCTTCGCCCAGTGTGAAAGCATTTGATGCCATTCTTAATGGGCCTTTCAAGTTGTACCTGGTATGCCCTTGAATACTAAAAATGAGGCAAATTGTAATCGAATAGTTTTTTCGTTAAGGACCTTTCCAATAGGATTGGAGATGACGTTGCCAAAGTTGCTGGTATGGTTGAGAGTGCCTTCAATGCTCAACGCATCTTTTTAGACATTGCATCAAAGGCTTTAAAACCATCAGACAACGATTTGATGAAATTGTTGAAGCCAACCTCTGAGAAAATTAACGAGATTCAGGTTTTATACAAATTCAAAACCCAGTTTACAAATCATCATAGTTTTACTTTACAGACTTACCGCGAGGCTCAACGAAGGTCGCAGTACTTCAACCATTTGTCTGCAATTTCAGAGAGCATACCTGCTCTTGGCTGGGTTTCAGTGGTAAATTCGCTCTTTATTTGAAATTAGTCAAGGCAACAATCAAAATTTGTCTGATCTGTTTTCAGAGTCCTGCCCCATCACCATTTGTCAAGGACATGTGTGAAGCTGGTCAGTTTTACACTAATCGGGTGTTGAAAGATTGGAAGGACAAAAGTAAGACTCACGTGGAATGGACTAAAACTTGGTTGGCGACTCTCACAGAGCTGCAAGCCTTTGTAAAAGAATACCACACAACAGGCCTGGTTTGGAACTTGAAGGGGGTAGATGTCTCCAAAGTTGCATCAATTGGTATAGAAATTTGAATTCAGATTTTCCAACCGTGCAATTAAATGGTTTTGTTTTTTAAAAGAAGTGACAAAATCAAACGGAGCAGGAGGTCCTCCTCCTCCACCACCACCACCTCCTCCAGGGCTATTCGACGATATAGGTTTGGAAACGATCCCACAGAAAGCGGGTGCAAATGCACTTTTTGCTGACATCAACAAAGGAGATGATGTGACAAAAGGTAAAAAAAAGTTTAGTTTCAAAAAGTGTTTCAGACTATTTCTTATTCACCAACAAATTGTTTTAACTATTTTAATAAAGATAATATTTTTTCAAGGTTTAAAGAAAGTAACAGCAGATATGCAAACACATAAAAATCCGTCACTCAGAGCTCAGGGCGCTCCGCCACCCATTGGTCCAAAACCTAAAGCAGGGTAATATTTATTCTTCACATGCAAAGAAAAATTATTTAGTAATTTCTAAAATTATAGGTCCCCGGGAGCAGCTAGCTCAGCCACTGTCCAGAGACCTCCTAAGTTCGAGTTAGAGGGAAAGAAATGGGCAATCGAATTCCAAAAAAATCACCCAGGAATTGTAGTTGAAAACACAGACATGAATCAGTCTGTTTACATTTACAAGTAAGCTTGTCTGTCTTCCTATGAATTTTGCTTCTCATCAATTTTTTTAAATGATCCAATCATCCAAAGGTGTGAGGGATGTACTGTAAAGGTAGACGGTAAAGTTAACAACATCATTCTCGACAATTGCAAGAAGACAGCCGTTGTTTTCCAAGACGTTGTCTCATCGTGCGAGTTCATCAACTGTCAGTCTGTTCAGATGCAGGTATGGTTTTTATTCAAATGAAGGAGTGCTCATCATTAAACTTTATGTTCTTAGGTACTTGGCAAAGTTCCAACAATTTCTGTGGAGAAGACTGATGGATGCCAGGTTGACATTTTTATTTGTTTCAGTCTTTTTTGAGACCTTATAAGTGATCCGTATCTTATTTTAGATGTTCTTGAGTGTCCAATCTTTGGGGGTGGAGATTGTGACTGCAAAATCTTCTGAGATGAATGTCGTTATTCCATCAGGCGATGATTTTGTAAGTTTAATAATTACCATTATTTAATATGAAAAGTATATAATAAGCAAATTATTTTTATCATTATTATTACATAGTAATCATTTTTCATGAGGTTTTTTTGTTGTTTCTTAGGTTGAGCAGCCTATACCTGAGCAGTACAAGACTGTTCTTGAAGGGACGAAGTTAACTACCACCGTCACAGAGTCGGTGTAGGGAAAAATACAGTTTTCTTTCATGATATCCAAATCTTCCCTTTTACTTTTATGTTGGCTTATAGACTTAGGTACTACTAATGAATTTGATTTTATAATTTGAGAATGAAACTCCTTCAAACTGTCAATTGGAATAATTACCTGAGTATGTAAAGATTTCGAGTCATTTGCTAGTTATATAGTTTTTAACTTCTTGAGCCTGTTCATAAATAAATTCTTAAGCAATTTCAAATTTTCTTTGATTTTAACTATGTCACTGATAATGATCGAATTAACTTTCAATTGCAACTCAGGCTTCGTACATTCCAAAAGCGCCTTATTCTACACATTAAGGATCCATGCAGTGAGAAGAACTTTAAAATTGAAATGAAATCTGAATTATTTTTACATCGACTTAAGCATTTTATTAATGATTTTGCAGTTCCAAATTAAAAAGTCACCAACTTAGCCGAGCATAGGTTTCAAGTATTACGCTCTCGCAAAAGACGAAGTACGTTTATACGTCTATGAAAAAGGCCTCCGGCCGCGCGGCTAAAAATCTTTTACACAGATGTCTACATGAAAATAACGAAGACGATTCTTGATCAGCTGAAAAATTCTGAATCACTTTCAGACTTTCAGTTATAATTGCAGAAAATATAAATGAAAGAATCTTAAGACTCAAGTTACTACAAATACAAGAATTAGTTTTTGACCCTAAAAATGAATCAGCCTGAAGATGATAAAGTCGTTGCTTCGACTAGCAGTGGTGAACCCTCTGGCTCCACAGACTGCCCTCTAAACCAGCTTGGTAGCTTCAAACGAAAGCACGAAGTATTAAATTTGAGATTTTGATGTTCGAATATTTTATATCTGCTCTAATAAAAATATTATGGTTAGTCTGAAGATGATGATGACGACGATGATCCTATTGTCACAATGCAAGAAGTTGCAGAGGACTTTGAAAATCTCGAAAAAGATGCCGCTGCCGTTCTTGGAAATGCAGACTTAGATAGTTGCACCTATTTTTCAGGAGGTGATTGTGATTACATGTATAATTTATCTTTGAATACAAGTATTATTTTTTGTTTCAAGGATATATGAAGCGACAAGCAGTTTTTGCCTGTATGACTTGTACGCCACCCAAAAGTCCTGACTTTGTGCCTGCTGTAATTTGCCTTGGCTGTACCGAGCACTGTCATTCAGATCATGAAGTTGTCGAATTATATACAAAAAGAAAGTTAAAATGCGACTGTGGTAACTCTAAATTTCCTAAGAATCCTTGTAAGCTTGACCCCAACAAAGCCTCCATCAACGAAGACAACAGGTAAGAAATACCAGCGCTTAGATTAAATAAAAATCTAAGACAGTTAATCAACATTTTGTACATATTGTAAAAATTCTTGTATCTAATCGCCAGGTACGATCAAAATTACCGTGGAGTATACTGCATTTGCGAGAGACCTTACCCAGACCCTGAAAACAAAAGGGACTATCAGGTAGATCCTATGAATTTCAATCAAGCCATTGTTTTAATTTAAAGTTACAATATTTTATTTTAGATGATACAATGTTTTGTTTGTGAGGACTGGTATCATGACTATCACTTGGAAGGTGTCGAAGGCTTTCCTGACGATGCCGTAACCGAGATGGTGTGCCATTTATGTGCTAACAAGCATTCTAATGTTTTTGCACTTTACAAAGGTAAAATGTCCCTCAACTTTGCACAAGTTTTCTAAAATAAAGGATTCTTCAAAAATAGGATTTGCAGTGACTAAGATAGTTTCCGAAATAAAGGGATCGTCTTCGAATAATGAGAATGCTGAAATAATCGTAGATGTAAGATTAATAATTCAAGCAACTTTCAAGTGTGGATCCAAAAGATAATAATCTTTTTACAGAATTCAAAGGCCGCCCCAGTCAAAGAAACTGTCGCCCAAAGTGAGGCCCCTGAAAGTGTTGGCCCCACTGTGACTGAGAATATTTGCTCTGTGAAGTCTTTTTCAAGTTTAGACGGTGAAAGACTTCCGGCCCTTTTCTTTCTTGTTTCTTGGAGAGAGCAGGTAACCATCTTATTTCTTTTTTTGTGAAAAGCATATCAGCTAAATATATGGTAAACGCCTTACAATCGCGTTAAGTTTTTTCTTGATTCAAAAGAACATAAAATTTTAGCTTTGCAAATGCGACCCATGTAAGAAACTGTATTCAGATGAAGGACTAGATTTCTTGTTGGATGCTGAGGATTCTACTCACCATCATGAAACGAAAGGAGTCGCTGCTGGTATGTTTTCTATGTCGAATTTGTCGTTCAAATTAATTGATATTTAATTAACTGCTTTTTTTTGCACAACTCTTTAGTTAAGTCATCTTCTGATCAAACACTCAAAAGAGTAATGGACTCAATGGATCGCGTTCAGCAGGTAATTCGTTTCTATATCTTTTCTTAAGTGTATCGCCTGAGTCTTTTTTGAATAAATAAATCTAATGCGAGCTTCAAGTTTTCTTATTGAAATTGCTGTGCTCAAATTTGTAGCAGTAATTTAAAGAATGGCTTTTCCTTACAGGTTGAAGCAATCGCTCGTTACAATGACTTGAAACAGTCGCTCAAAGAATATTTAGGGTCTCTCGGATCTGGCAAGGTTGTAACTCCAGTAAGTTATTTCATGAAACTTACATTCTTTAGATTCAAATTTATCAAGATTTGATGGGTTCAATTTTTTCTCATTTTAGGATGATATCAAGGATTTCTTTGCCAAGTTTGGCTCCAAACGGCCCAAGGTTGAGATACCCAAATTCTGCCGTTAACAAGAACGATTTGAATCTCGACTCTGAAATTGATATGTGCCTATGTATGTATCAAAGACGAATCCCTTCTGAACTCCGATTGTAAGTTTCAACTCTTCTTGAAAGAGGGAGAGAAGATCTTATTGTTTGCGTATAATACCACTGACCGACGAATTGAATTAAAAGAAAATTTCTTTATTTTCAAACAAAGCGACGTAGTTTGTACAATCTTCATTTTTTAAAACCTGGGAGGGGGTGGGGGTACTGGGTCATAATGGGAACTGCCATCGGGTCTCGGTGGTGGGGGAGGAGGTAAAATCATTCGAGGCGGTGGACCAGGGGGAATCGTTTTTCCGTACTCAATCGGCAAGCCATTTTTGAAAGCAAATTGCAAAAAAAACTCTTTCGTCTCTCTGTTCCACAAAGTCCAAAATCTATTTTCTGATTTGTCAACTTCTCTAGAGGGTATTTTGAAGGATATCGTTTCGTAAGGTTCCGCAGCAAATAGGAGAAACTGCCATTTTCGATCTGTGTCAGAAAAACATTTGAGGATAACTATTATGCATTGAATGCAACTCTTTTTTACCAGGAGGTTCAATCTTTTGTTCATACGCAGACATGAAACGATGTCTTGGCACTATCCCATCAGCAATTTCTGGATAGTCGATTTCAAACAAAAGCGATTGTTGCCCAGACTCTGGATCACGTTGTTTGGTTACTCGGTATCCTGATTGATAGTAAAGGGAATATTTATTTGCTAAAAGTAAGATTTAAACATGCCATATAAAAAAAACCTGGTCTGCCAATTTTAACAAACTTTTTCAGATCAACTCTCGGCTTTTCCAGTGCTGGCTGAATTGGAGCATCTTTTGCCTCTTTTGCAGCTCGTTTACCCAAATTGCTCTATTATACATGAAGGTTACAGAGCAGCCAAGAGTGAAGAGTATATGTAAACGTTTTAAATTACCTGATGCTTTTTCCCTTGAGTGTGGGCCAAATAAGATGCCTCATTATTGTGCAAAGTCAGACAAAGTTTGCATTCATAAGTGCCCAAGTGATTTCTCATAAAATAAGGGTCCTTTTGAAGATCGATCGTCTCTGCAGCCAAGGCTGCAAGTCTCTCACGACGATCACGCTGAGACTCTGAAGCAGATGCTACTCCTCCACCACCAGTTTTAGATCCAACACGGTTTTGAAAATCCATTTCTTTGTCAGGTTATTTCAATTACCACAGCTAGTTTCAAGTATGCAAATTTTAATTTGTAATAGTGGAAAAGCAAGCTTTACAGTGATTATTAGTCAACAAAAATTATTGTGCTTCTCTTACGTCCCGCGACCGCTTGCCCGGTGCAAATAATCACTGTAACCAATCACTTACACATCTATGTTCTGTTTTCGGCAGCTAGATGTCTATGCATGTTTATATCATTTTAGGCGTTTTCTATGAAACATTGAAAACAAACTTGGATGAAGCTTGAACTGCAGGTAAATTTTATTTTCCAAGGAAAAAGTATCTTTTTCTTTTTTGAATCGCTGAGAGGCTGAGACATATCCCAAATACTTGCAGATTAAGGTCAAGGGCGAGTGCTGGCGTGGAGGAATTAAGTTGGAATTGTTCGCGCAAACGTGCCGGTCAGAGGCTCAGAGCTGGCGCACACTTTCAGGTTTACCTTAATTTAATTCAGTAAGAAAAAAGCTTTACAATAATTTCATAAATTTAAATGCTCAAACCAGTTTTAACAGTCTTATTAATTCTTCACGATCGATTGCTTGAGAAACCCTTTTTTGTTTTAAAGATTTCAGAAATGCTGCCTCGAGTTGCAAACAGACTCAACCAAGCAAATATTCTTCAAACTTCAAGATTTTCATCCTTTGAGAGAACCTATCCAATCATTGGTTCGAATGAGTTTCTCGCCCACTCGAGCGATCCAACGTCAACGGTTCATTTCAATAATCAGAGCCGTCACAAAAAGGTAAAAGGTTCATTTGAAATATGTAATTTTATATTGTGAATCAATTATGCTGTTGTTACAGCTTGGACCGGTCTATGCTGAGAGTTTTGGACCTGATGTGTTTGCCATTTTTATATCAAGTCCAAAGTAAGTAAAAGTCTTGACCTGTTGCACACTAGAATCTACTATCAAATATCTTTAAGAATTTGCCGTCAACTATTGCAAAAAGAGGGGCCTTTTCCTAAGCATGCAGTCCCACAAAGTTGGATTGTCTACAATCGCCTTTTTGATGTAAAACGAGGACTCTTTTTTCTTGAAGGACCTGATTGGTGGAAGCTTCGTCAAAGGGTGAACCCCATTATGAACAAAAATGATGCCATTTCAAGCATTTTAAGTTGGAGTGAAAAAGTTACTGAAAATTTGATAGATGAATTGGAAGCAGAGCTTCGATCGAGTAGTAAGTGCATCCACTTGCGTATACAGTTTACTGTTTAAATTTTTATCAGATTTAGATAAAACCCCTTATGAGGTGAACAATATTGAACATCGACTGCACCGTTGGTCAGTGGAATCAATGCTGGCAAGTCTTCTAGGAGAGTTATACTTTGACATAATTGGATCGCATTTTGATATGGATCAATTGATAAAAAATGTGCAAAATATGTTCTCTGCTTCAACAAGGTCTAATATTGAACCGTGCAAAAAAATGTAAAACTAGAGACTAATATTCCCTTGTCAAACAGGTTGCAGACTGTATCTTCTGAACGTGCAGCTGAATCAAACCATCCCGATTGGGTATCATTTCAATCAAGTGCGGATGAGGCAATTTGAACTTAGATGTACCAATAGCTAATTACAATGTGTTGAGTTAGTTGCCGTTTTTTAAAATAACCCTCTTGTAGAGCATTTTTTGAGAAGATGTAGAGCAAATTAGACTAATTTTTTTAAATTTAATTCAGTATTATCTTGCAGGCTTTGAATGCTGTAACTACTCTAACGAAAGATTGCTTGACTCACGATTGCTCTAGCGGTTTGGTGAGTGTCATGAAAACTCATGGACTTACGGATGAAGAAATTTGTCGGCTGACTTCTGACTTCATTATAGCGGCTGCAGATACTACTTCTTACACCACACTCTGGTCCTTACATTTACTTTCCAAAGATAAGGAAGCTCAGGTATAAATGGGACATCCAAGTTTATTAGAGAAGATAAAATACCTTTCTTTCCAAAAACATCTCAAAGATATTTGATCTAAATGTAGGAAAAGTGCCAGACCTCTGACCTTGAAAATCCTGATCTGTCGAAGTCAACCTTCATTCGGTGGTGTAACAAAGTAATATTGAAATTTTAAAATAAACTTAAGTTTGACGGACCATTTTTGATTTTAGGAGGCCATGAGACTCTTTCCAGTTGCACCATTTATAACAAGAATATTGCCAGAGCCTGTCATGATAGATGGTTATAACTTCCCCTCAAGTAATGTATTGATTTTCTCCCTGGCTCTATGTGGTTAGCAACTATTAGAATTATTTTTCAGATCAACTTATTCTTTTGTCAACTTATACAATGAGCCGTGATGAGAACCTGTTTCCCGACCCACTTAAATTTTGGCCAGAGAGGTGGCGACACTTAACACAGACGAAGTAACTCTTTTCACCATCAATCATAACCTCACACTAATATCTTTCTTTACCTTTTACTTTTTGTAAAGTAAATAAAAAGGCAAAATGTAAAATCCATTAGAATTTGAACTCTTTTCAATCAGATTAGTTGGAGTATCAAGTGAATCTGCATTTGCATCACTGCCTTTTGGGCATGGAATTCGAAGTTGTGTGGGCAAGCGTTTAGCAGAGCACCAAGTAGCAGCTATTGTTCAAAAACTTCTTCAGAGGTTTAATCTTCATTCATTAAACGAGGATCAGGTAATGAGAATATTTGATTGTTTTGAACCCTCTACTTGATAATACGTGTAGGTAGAAATGACCATGAGGCTTATTGGATTGCCAGACAAGCCTATTCGTCTTGGCATCAGCTTGATTACCTGATAGTAGGTGAGTTATTGAGTCATTACTTGTTAAGAACCCTCATGTAAACTGAAGCTTTCTGGAGGAATAAGAAGGCCTTTCAACTAGAAGACAATTATTAGTATTCTTAACAGAATACTAGTTAATGTCTGAGCTGATGTTAAAAGGTCGATACAAACCTCCTACATAATCATCAACCGTGAACATTCTCTTTGCGTAAGATCAGTGCACGAGACTACAACAGTTGATACAATAAAACCTAAATCAAATAAACATTCCAAATGCAAAAATAGATGAACAAGTTTTAAAAAGATTCATTTCCTCTTTAGGTTTCCTTACCAACTGCAACGAATCGATCCATGCCAGTAGCCAGATAAAAGTTATTTTTGTAGCGAATTTTTTTTATTTTTATAATAAAGGTTTTTAATTTTATAACTTTCCAATTAGTTAATATAAAGATCAATACATGAGTTTTTGATGACCAGATTATTTGACAATAAGGAGATTTCAGAGGCCCCCCCAAGGAAGGAGGTCATCTCTACTAACTTTGATGGTTTTATTTCTGATCACAGATAGAGCAACACCCTATCTCTCTGATAATTTGATGGGTTTTCTACATTTATCTTTGTAATCCTTTGCTTTTGATCCAGATATTTATTATTAGTCTTCTTGCAATACTTCCAGTAATTAAATGGAATTCCTACATGCACCATGCTGTAGCTTTTTTTTGTTTCCTGTAATTTTCCCCTCAGTTTTCTAATAATTTTTATTATTTCTTCTACCAAAGCACTTGCTCAATCCAAGTTATTGCTTTTCTTTCTCTTCTACGTATTTCATGATAATGTTCAACCTTTTTAATAATGCTCTCCAGCTTTTATTTATTTCCAGAAGTTCCCATCAATTATCCAATAACATTTTTGGTATCTCTTCTATTTTGGTATGGGCTCAGTCCAGAATTTCTCCAAACAAATTTTTTTATTCTATACGCCTTTCGCCAGACCAAAACTAAGTAAATATCGAGCCAATCTAGGTTAGACCTGGGTGTTTTTTACCTTGACCCAATGATTAGTTCAAGGATAATAATTTCGGGTAAACTTCCCCGACCCGGGTCAGCAAATTTTTGGCCCGAACCCATCTTTTGGCTGGACAAAAACGACACTTGGAAAAGAGGAAATTAAGATTTTTCTTCACTTCATCTAAGAACCACACGAGCTGATCGCCCCATTTATTCCAGAAGAAGTCTCATCCCCAACTTCAATCGGATCAATTTATGTGTTGCCTAAAAAAGCTCCCTGGGCTCCAGAAAAGGCAATTAAAATTGAAAAAAAACCAAGCCAAACGTTTATTTTCAGAAAAACATTGGCTATTTATCTCACTGTTCAGAGTTTCTTTTTAAACCATCTTCCTGAGGAGAGCGTTCACCTTATCTTCGCGGTTACCAAAGTCACCACCCTCGACAAAGTGGTTCGTTTTCTTACGCCATCCACCAGTCGGGGTGTTCAACTTGAAGGGCCAAAGGAAGTTGGTGGCAAACTTGAAGTTGGGTCCGACAGTCAGTATTTCGTGAATCAAATCCTCCACGCAGATGATGTTAAATTTGCCCAACTAAATAGAAATTATGAAACAAATTAAAAGGTTGAATAAAAAATGTTACCAAAACAAATTTCTACTATGATCAGGTTGTGGTTCTTTTGTCGTCAGAGTAGTTTCGGGTGAAACACGGAAAACATCATTTGCAAAGGTACAGAAAAAAGAATGATAAGAATAATACCTTTGACTCGATGAGGTCGTTGGAGGTAATGGGGGTCCTTCTTCCGTCAATCTTAACGAATCCTCGCTTGTAAATCAACTCGCGAACACTTTTCAAATTGGGGGCGCCCCAAGTGATGTAGGGTTCTGTGGACAAAATCTAGGTTAACTACAAAATAGTGAACTCTTTAGTGCCTGCAACACTATATTACCACAAATACGAAGCATATTAATCGTGGCTTTGTTGAGCTTAACAAAAACGCCGTTGTTGATTTGGCGAAGTCTGAAAAGCTGAAGAACCTTCCGTACTTTAGGTGCCACTTGGTTGATACCCCTGATTCTCATGACAAAGGCTAGTTTGGGGTCAGCAGGAACATAATAATTTCCTTCTTTCTTGGCCTCACGACGGAGACGAATCTCGTCACGTTCCTGATCGCGGTATTCCTGTTACAAAAACAACATTTTAAATTCTGAAAGTGGCTTAGGAAGGATCTGCAATTTTTTACCTTAACATACTTCTCAGCCCTTTTGAAGATGTCAACGCGCTTCTTTCGGCGAGCAACTTTGCTAGCAATAACAGCCTTAACTCGAGCAGCCCTGAAATAAATGTTTGAAATAAGGAATAGAAGCGAGTTTCTGATTTCACTAGAAGCACTCACAATGGACAAAGGGTTAGAATTATTTGAAGTAATCCTACCTGTTTTCGGCCTGGCGCTTGCGCCTCTTAAGGATGGTTTCCGGGACTGCCGGCAATTTCTTATCTACCATTTTGACCCTGAAATTATCAATTAAGTTTGTTTTAAATAAAGATCCATTCTATTCATCGATGTGGAAAGATCTTTGCTATTTTTCTTCACTTCCTGCGACACTTTGAGTCACTCGAATAAAGCTAAATTGGTACTCGACACAGACAAACTAAGTAGTTTTCAACGCAAAAAAACACAAAGAGTAAAGTCAAGTATCTTACAAGAACAAAGTAAGGCCTAATTAACAATTAAAAGTAACAAAAATACGAATTAAAGTTAGAACTTACGTCAATCCTCAAACGAAAACGAGGAGAAAAAGAAATAAACAAAGTCTGAGTTGTTTTTCTTTTCCGTTTCCCTTTTAAAAGAAAAACATGCTCTGAAGGAAAATGAAAATACGAGAAAACACCAAAAAAAGTATGACCATAACAGTTGTGGAAGATATTTTTTCTTGCTTAAAAAAATGATCTCTTATTTAGAGTTGAGTTTCTGACAACAATATTCTTTCTTCGACCTTATTTTTGATTTTGATTTAAATTTTCTCTATATATATACCTAGTCGTCCCAATGATTTTTCAAAAACCTTTCTTGCTGTCGGAGTTCAATTTAATTTAAAATCACTAAACCTCTTTGAGAAAATTTACCCTTTGGATACCCCAAAAAAGCATTATGGTACATTAAAAACTGGTAATTTTCAAAGGTGGGCTCACCAAGGCCCCGTTTGTTGTATTGTTGCTTTGTAAGGGAAATTTGCATCCCTGGCTGGAAAAATAATAAGAGCCTTAAGATGGTGATAATTAATATAGCTAAAAGTATCAGTCTGTAAGCGAAGGTTGATGGGTCCCCCTACCCCCACCCCTTCTTTTCCCCCTTCCCCTCCTGCTAGCTACCTCGACAGAAAATTCCCTCATGGATTATGCTCAGATATGATAAGCCCAGTAGTATTAATTCAACTGTGCCTCCCCGCCTACGATGCAGTAATGATTTGCACCGTAGCAATTTTGGATTTAGCAACAGCTGAATCCCCTGGAGCTCAGGTGGGTCAGCTGTTGGTAAACCTTTAGATAAACCTAAAATCAATTTTTATGACCCTTTCGCTCTCTACATATCCGATCTCTATGGGTAGGCCTAGCTAATAAGCCATGCAGGGTTAGAGCTAGAGTGTTAGATTAGGGTAAGAAGTAACACTTTTTGCATTGCCAGCTGTCATATAAGGCAGGAGTACCTCAGCAAGCCAACCAGAAACAGCGTAAGGTACCACTCACCCCAAATGGGGTGAGACGTGTACCTGGATGGCTGCAAGCCTGGCAAATTAGGTACAAGGGGGTGAGAGTGTCTTGCCAGCCATAAGCCAAGCGGAAATAGGCAATTTCTTTCTTTTTTTGAACACATAGATATAAACAGACAAATGGACTGATTTTTTACGCTATTGGCAAAAGCTGTAGGAAAGATCCACTTAAATATTTCGAGGTAGGACGTGCGGCCGCTGCAGTATAAAAAAGTTCTTTTTAAAGCAGCTGCTGAAGCTGATATTTGATAATTTGAATGCTTAGGTTGTGAGTTGAGGTGACTCTTTTAATATAAGACCATACACCATCCTCCATTTATGAGGCTGGAAGAATGATCAGTCCTAAAGTAAGCAGCGAATCAACTTTTCTTGCATACGTAATTGTGTACAAATTATGATTTGTTATCAATTATATTCTTGCCCAACCCCACTGTTCAAATCAAAACTTTAAAGGGGAAAAAAGTTCATTGAGACGTTAGGATAGGATGATGGCAGAAACGCAAGAAGTTGAGGTCGAACCCTCGTCCAATCAGACAAATGATGATCAAGTCGAAGGCCAAGGTGAGAGGGATCGAGACAAACAAAATGGGAACAGTGAGGTTCTGGAAGAAAAGCCTGCTGGTGAGATTTTGATAATTAAAATAGTCTAGTTTTTGAGTGGAGTACTTATAAAAACAAAGTCTGAACTTGTTATGTTTTATTTGAATGAATGAAAAGAAATCTGCCCTATATTTTTTAAAGCTAATTAAGGTAAACCTTTTTTTCAGAACAAATTTCTAAGGATATAAAAGAAAATTTTAGGATAAGTAAACCTAAATCACACTCAGACAATGGTAAGCTTGTCAAATTAATTGGAAAGTTTTTTTTCAATGCTAAATACTGAATTTATTTCAAGAAAAAAAGTCTGTTGAGCTGAAGCCTATTTATACTGGTGATCCCAAAATAAGGTAATGAATTATTTTACATAGTTTTTTTCTTTGACTTGTCAAATCAAAGTTAAGTGTCATTTAACGTCTAGATCAAAACTGAGGTTTGAAGTTGTGACTGCTAAAGTTATCGAGACAGGAGGCAAAAAGCATGTGGTGAACATAATAATTTATCTTATTAGCTTTTAGAGAAGTTATGTATTTATGACCTCGCTCTTCTTTTGCTTAAGGCCTATACTATCATGATGAAGCGCCTGGGGAACGAACCTCAGCCAGCAGTAATTGAGCGACGTTACAATGACTTCTGCTTTATTTACGAATTCATTCTAAGGTTGTATGAGACGCTGAACATTGGCTAATGAAGAATGTTTTTTCTAAAGATCCATATCTCTTTTTCAGAGCATTTCACCCCTCTATATTGGGGGATTTTCAATTTCCAAAAAAGGTTCTTCTTGGAAATTTTAAAGCTGAAGTTATATCTGAGAGAACAGACGCGTTCCACAAATTTTTAAACCTCATAGCAAACTGTGATAATTTGGTAAGCACGTCACAATCAAACTCTAACCTGTCTATACAATTCATTGTCAATATCAAGAAAGCTTTCATGGGTGTTTTTTTTTCAAAACAGCTTTACTCTGATCACTTTTACTCCTTCTTATCGTCAGTGGAACACAATGAAGCAGTGAGTCACATAAAGTTGTCTCGGTAAACAGTAAAACTTTTGTAAAAAAACCTTTAGTTTTCTCTCAAATGCAGTATTTTCCTAAGATATTCTGAAGCAATTCCTTTACTGGAGACGATATTTTGTGTGAGAGAAAAACTTTTGACGATTGCCAACTTTCATGTCGTCATTGTTTTATGTGAATTGGTAAGAATTTAAAGGAAACTTATTAAATGTTTTCTAAACCATGCTTATTAAAAGGTTGCATGCATGTCTGCCGAAAGTGTTGGACGCAACGTGGAGGCTTACTCTTATGCACTTGTGGCAATGCGTGGCTTTGAACTGATTCGAGGCCATCCCGAAATTGAACCTCTGCGTGTACCATTTCTTAAGGTAGCAGCAGATATTGCTGCAGACCTCAGTCAGGTAAACATTTTGAAGGAGGCACCTTGAAAGAAGTAAAAATATTTTTTCAAAATTCTGTTCATTAAGGATAAGAAACAGTTTGATCGACAACTTTCTGAACTGCGCTACTCTGGTGAAAAGCTTTTCAATCGGAGGCCACTTTTAGAAGTCATACGAGATCGATACATACATAGAGCTACGCACACCTCAAAAATATCTTAAGTGCTTTGTGTAAAATTTATGATATCAGTGCATGTTTCCCTTGCCATTGTCAGATGTCACTCGACCTAATAACCCAAATTAGAGTAACTTGCCCATCAAGCAAAACAAGAAAAAGTGATTTCAAATATGTTGCAAAATTGGCTTTTCATTTCTAATTGAAATTTCTATTTAGCCTCAATGCTTTCTTTCATAGATTTTAGTTTCAATAACGAATTTTTTCTTTTATATTCATGGGGGCTTTTTTCATTTTCATTTTTGTTAAAAATAATGTGGCCATCAGACACGATCCTCAGCTGAATACCAATGGTCAGTTTTCTCAGACCAAAAGGTTTCAAAAATTGAAAAAATTATATTTCTGGGTCTCACTTGCAAAAGGTTTGCAGTTTTTTCAAACGACTTGAGGGGTCATCTTTATTTTTACCCTTGTACTCATGCTTTCAGATTTGGCAAGAGGGCTGGCTGGCCTGGCCAAAGCATATTTAAAAGTTTTCCCAAGGAGAGAAAACTTTAGAAACCCTTATGTGCAAAACGAAACTTTATTTTTGGTTAAACAATGCAAGATTTTTCAATGGAACAAGTTAATTAACTAGTCGAAGCCACTAGGGGGAAGGAAAGGGGTGGTTGCCGAAGCGCTCAAGCTTCAGGGCCTTCGCAAGGGCACCGGGTTCTCTTGCCACCAGATCCCTCGGACAGTCAATCGTGAAGGCCACCTCTTCTTCGAAATCCCCAATGCGGCTGTCGCGACGTTTCTCTGCAGCTATGCCCCTGAACTCCCCTCTCTCTTCCAACTCCTCGCCATCTGTCATCAAGAGGTCGGGATCCCGGACCACCTGAACGCTGCTGGCACGACGCTTCTCTGCATCTGCATCTCTGCATCTCTCCTCGACCTCCCCTGACATGTCATCAGCATTGGGTTCTGTCAGGAGATCGGGACCCTGGACTACCCTGGAGTTCAGCAGGGCAGGCACTGCAAGTAGAAGTGTAAGGATCCCAGGAAGGATGAAGTGCAATGGTCGGGCGTACACCAGGTCAGCAAGAGGAGCCTCAGGGGGTAAGAGCAATGGCACAAGAGCGATTAAAATGCCCAGAAGAATGGCAGAAAGTGCTGCACCAAAGCTGAGGCGTCGGTAGTAAGAAGAGCCTGTCATTGTGAGATTAAAAGGCTCCAACACGTCATTCAGAGTTGGCTGGACGTCAGAATATTAGAGTCTCTTCTGAATATTCGCGAAAATTGAAATTCAATTTTTTTTAAATTCTAATTATTCAAAGTGGGCCTTTTTGGGAGCGCGCTTAGATATAATTTTATATATTTCACGAACGCAGCATTGCGGCGCGCGCGCAAGCCTTTCTTGCCATAGATATTAAGTATGAAAGGATATTGATACCTATGCTTTAGTAACCGTGGACGGACTGGGCGATTATTTTTGTTTTCGATCGGATGCTGAATATATAACAAAAGAAAGACTCTTCAATTAGGTCTGCTCCAAAAAAAGAAGGTAAGAAAAGCCAAATTTTGACCATGTTGAGCGACGAAGAAAGAGATATTGACGGAGAATCTGATGAAGATTTATCGTAAGTTTTGAATCTGTTAAAGATGAGGATGGTTTGATTGATATTTGTGTTTCGTTTTTTAAGTCAAGGTGGAGGATCCTCGGACAAACGTGCTCATCACAATGCACTGGTGAGTTTTACTTATTTCACATGAGTGTATGTTGCTCCCAAATAAAGCTCATCAAAAGTATCATGGTTTTGTAAAATTATTTTTTTTCCAGGAGAGAAAGCGTAGAGATCACATTAAAGATAGCTTTAGTAAGCTAAGAGATGCCATTCCGTCTATGACTGGGGACAAACTGTCGAGGTGAGCCCCGAGTTTAGAATACCTTAAAAGCAAACCAGAATTTGTAATTTATAAGATTTTCAAATTTTCATTAAGGACTTAAAAGCAGTTCAATTCTTTACTTTTTTTTAAAGGGCACAAATTTTGAAAAAAGCCTCTGATTATATCACATATATGAAGAAGAAAAACTCGCATTGTCAGGTTTGTAAACAACGATGATTTAATTATGGTTCTATTTTTTTAGTCAATCGATCATTTACTTGTTTTGAGCAGGTTGATATAGATAATCTGAAAAGCCAAAATTCTTTCATAGAAGGTAAGATACTGTTAAAGAGTTCATACCCCGACCAAATTTAAACTTTTATTATACTCACTGTTTTTCCAGCACAAATTAGGGCGCTAGAAAAGGCAAAAACGCAAGGAAATTTTGGATCAGTTGCTGACATTTTGAAATCTGTTGGGCTTGTAAGTGTTTCTGATCAAAATGCCAAATTTTATTCGTTTCAATTATTAATAATTTGCCTCTGCCAGACTGACGACAATTTACAAGTCTCATCTGTTGCTGAGGACGATTTATCAGTTTTTGATGCTCCTGCAAATGAATCATCCCCCGAAGTCGAACTTCAACCAATAGCGCCAGGTAAAGTGCTTGTTTGCTTTAGACCATTCAAAATGGTAATCAGACGCATTAAATTTAAACTTTTTTTTTCTTACAGGCCAATCCCTTCTCCTGACTGCTGTGAGTAGTACGGAGCCTAGCAAAAAACGCGCTAAAGTTGAAGTCAAGTCTGAAACAGGAAGTAAATCACGTAGCTTTCAATAATATTTGAATTTCTTAAATTTATTACAAAAAAAAGAAAATGTAGGTTAAGTCTTTCTAAATCCCAATGATGTTTTCCAATTTCACTTGGAACTTATTCCTCTTTTTTTTAAAAAAAAAATATTTCTATCCATGTGAAAAAAGATCATACTTGAAACAAAAATCTCTGATTTGCAAGTTTTTCCTTGTTTCATCTGCTCCCATTCAAACAAAATGTTACAATAGTTTTATAAGCTCATTGTAAAAAGCCAGTAAGAATACTATCAATGCTTCTAAATTTTGAGAAGGGAATAAAAATAAAACTTAGCCTGATCTTTTAACTCTTGGCTTTTCAGTTTTTTACTATCGTCGATTGAAAACACCTTTCAAAGTTGTCCAAAATCAAACAAATGCAAATGATAATAAATGCTCCATTTTATTTTATGAGTTGCAAAACTCAAGCCAAAAATAGAAAGGTTTTTTTGAACATATCATTTCTGGATGGATTCATGCACCTCTTTGATAAACCAATTTCATTCTTAGTTAGAAAGTCTGGCACTAAAGGATGAATTTCAATTATTTCACGAATACTGTTTGGCGACAACGAATCCAACAAATAAATAAAGCAACTCTTCCTGTTAAAGAGTCTAAATGTTCAACTTTATACTTATTCTTTGAAAAAACAAGAATGAAGGGTCCAACGTAAAGTCAACTGACAAACATAATTAAAGAAAAAACTGGCTCATTTGTTTGAGCATTTTGGCAACATTCAAAATCTAATTTCAGTCGGTCATGAATCACTAGAATTTTGTCCCTGAAACTGACCGACCAAATTCGTAGAGGGTTGAAAGGATGTCTGGTGTTGGTAAAGGTGATTGGCAGCAGCAGCAGCTTGTGCTCGTTGATGTTTTGTTTGTGGAGGTGTCAGGTATGGATCTTTGACCATCATATGAACATCCATACGATCATCTTTTCTGTATGAAAGACACCTCCTTATAAATGCTTTTGCTGCATCTGATACAGCTGGTTTTGCTGCAAAGTGAACTTCAGTTGCTTTTAAGATAATATTTTCTTCAAGAATTGTTGCTTGTGATGCATTGTGCCCAAAAGGCTGAAATGAAACCACGACATTCTTGACTAAGCAATCAAAATCTTGTCAAGTTTAGAAATCGTTACCTTTTTTCCATACAGGCATTGAAAGAAAATGACTCCTACAGACCAAATGTCGACCTTTGAGGAGATCTTTGGGGGAGTTTTCCCAACCATAAAACACTCTGGGGGAAGATACCAATAAGTTCCTGCTCCTTGAGACGTCAAGTCCATACCATGGTCAGGGTTATAAATTTCGGGGTCCATGATTTTGGAGAGACCAAAGTCTGTGATCTTCACATCTCCTACACTTCCTCCTGTGAGGAGAATATTTCCTAAAAAGGTCACAAGTCAGACTTGAGAGCTCCTTGAGAAAAATGGCAATAGGCATTTTAACCTGGTTTGAGATCATAATGAATTATTGGAGGCTTTATTTCGTTCAAATACTTCAAAGCAGAAGAAACTTGCATAACGATTGATCTAGCCTCTCGCTCAGATATGGTTTTATGCTGAAAATTGTACATTAAAGAAACAAGGTTTTTAAACGTTATTAAAGATTTGGCCAGCATTCCCAATATTTTGTCACCTGTTTGAGATAAAAGTCCAAGTCATGCCCATCGCAGTATTCAAGGACTGTGCAAAAGGAATTGGCGTCAATTTCAAATACATCAAATAGGCGCACGATTCTGGAAAAAACATTTTTACATTTTTCAGGTATTTTTGCAAATTTTTTAAATAATATTCGCCTACCTAGGATGTTGAAGATTTTTATGGATATGATATTCTCTGAGAGCATGCTTGATATAATTGGCTTTTTTGTCATCCTTCCAATCCTTGTTAAGCTGGTGGATTTTACATGCAACATAACGTTGCTCTTTCATGTCAAAAGCCTAAAAGTACAAATATTAATTAAAAACCTGAAATATCAAATTATGTTTTTAACTTACCTTATGCACTTCAGAAAAGCCGCCTTTTCCCAAAAGCATAAGAACCAGATAGCGATCGTTCAACACCGGGTGATTATTGTATCTGAAAATTTCAAGTAATCCATTGGATAAGAACTTAAAAAAAGTGTGCAAAATAAGCTTGCCTCGATTGATCTTCATTGTGTATTCTTTTAAGCTCTCGGATGTGCAAATTTCTGCTTCGCTCAAGCTTTTCCATCTCATGCTGCATCTCAGCATCTTCTTTCCTTAAGGAAGCTTGCCGAAGTCGAAGTATTTCTTCAGCTTCATAGTACTCCTAAACAGACGAATTTCTTTCATATGATGCAGTTTTCTTTTTTTTAGTAAAAATTGAATCTACTTGAGCAGTCATTCCGTCTCTTGGCGGTGGCTTTGTAAACAAAGTTTCGTCGTTAGAACCATTATGGATTCCTGGTGAAGCAGATGGCAAAGCTCCGCCACTACTCTGACTGTCAACGCTGACATTAGAAATGGCACAACTTCCAGTACTGCTAGAACAAGGGTTTCCAATACTGTCTATCCCTGATTCTGAGGTTGCCAAAACTGCACTAGGCTAGAGCAAAAGTTAACATTTTAAGATGACTCTTAAAACTATAAAGCATTTGAGAAATCTTCATTTCGCTTAAGTCTGAACTTACTACCACAACTGAAGTAACTCTTTTTCTTGCTTGACCATTCACATCGACTGGCTTCCTTTTGGCCAAAAGCTTCTTTTGACGATCTATTTCTTCTCTTTCGTTTAGCAGATCCTCTTGTCTTTTTGAGAGCTCTTGAAATGCATAACCATCAGTCCAATTCTCCTTCAAAAGAAAAGGTTAGTATTTTAAAATGAAACATTGGACTTATTCAGATATCACTCTCCAGTGGTAAATTGAATGTCAGGTTATTTGACAAATAATCAAAATAAGGAACTAAAATGTAAAAAAACAAGTCACCCTAAGGTTAGGGAATAAAAAGTAAAGAAAAGTTACCTGGAAAGATGCCCCAACTCTTTGAGTGACAAACTGTCCAAGCCTTAATCTGTTTTGCATAACTTTAGATCTCGCTTCTTTACGTTCGATTGAAGATTTTTCAATCAGCAAATCCTTAACAACATTCAAGCATTTGGAAATGGTTGACTTTTGATTTTCCAAGTCTTTTTGAGTCTTTGACAATTGATGTTGAAGCTCATCATTTAATGTCTGAAAAGAAGCACTATTGCAACCAACTATTTAAAATTTGAAATAAAGATAAATATAATTTCACTTGAAGTTCCTCTATTTTGGTATCTCTGGACTCAAATTCTACTGAATTGTACAACTGCTGCTTGACAAATAAATTGGATTTGAATATACAAATATTTTTTTCAACACCAACAATTTACCAAATCATTGAGTATTGCCCAATAAGATCTGTTTGAATACACTTTGTAACATTTTGAAGCTTTGAAGGTTGTATTAAAGTCGTGTACTCATTGCCTAAGGGTGTCGACTTCTCGGCAGATGAGGCACTGACAAACTGTGCTTTGGGTGATTGGGGATAAAGACCGGGGGTTGCATTAAAAGGTAAGGGACTCCTGCTTTCCACTGACAAACTCCCAGACTGAGGAAGTCGCACAGGTGAGTTGGGAGCATTCTTTGAAAAGTATTCATTTATCCTTTGTGTCACTTTCTCATTCTCTTCGTTTAATATCACATTCTGACTTGGAGGGTCCAAATTAGAGCTTACAATTCGCCTTTTTCTTCTCCTCTCTGTGTGAGGCGTCCTCGATTTGCTGAAATAAGCCAGCAAATTTTAAGGCACTCCACAACTATCATAACTGACATGGGGGATTCAAAAACAGATACCTATTTGTTGCAACTGACTTCTCTGGACTTGACTTGAGCTCTACACCCGAATTCGATGATATGGATAGGCATAAGCCTCTATTTGAGTCCTCAACGAAATTTATGCCTCCAAGAAGTGAACCTCGGTGCTTTAATAATAAAAAAAGAATAAATAATTCTTTTGTAAATTTTCATCATTCGCAATTTTAATTTTTAAATGTAAATTCTTGACGATAAAACTTGATCGCAATTTTTTTTATTCTCAGGAATTAAAATTATAACCCAATGTTTCAGACCTATTCGAATAATCAGGATAGATTTGTTCATTGTTCCCCTTTGTCATTGTTGTCTCTAAACTTCAGTTTATGTTTTCTAAGTGTACTTACACTGTCAAGAAGATTAATTTGCTTACTACGTCGGGCATGATTGATTTCCTTGAACCTTTTTCTAGGTCTTTTTTGCTTCATTAAAACTTCTGATTTGTTAACTGATGCAAAAGCACCCTGAGTAGAGAATTTTTCGATGCCTTGGATCTTATCTTGGTTTGATGTTGGGGTTGAAGAATAACTATTTTGATCATAACTAGATGAAAATAATTTTTAAGTCTCCCAAATTTTCAATTCTTTTTTTATCACCTGTTAACGGCAGGATAAAAGTTTAATTGTGCAGATTCCTTGGTTTGCAAGAAAAGCTTGGGTTGAATTGGGTTGGAATTGTGTGAATTTGGCAAAGTGTTTCCACTAAAAGAAATTAAATTTTTAGCAAATAATTATTTCAATCAAAACTATACTTTTGACGTTTGTACCCATAAACCTCTTAAGTCATACTCACTTCTCAGTTAAAAAGTGGCTAAAAGTATCAGATTGGTTACCTGTGCTGTTGGTTGTGATGAGGGCTATCCAAGGATCGACTTTCAGTTTGTTGAAGAGTGCCGCAAATCTAGCAATCACAACTATTGAACTTTTCAAACTCAAAAGCGCGTCTCAAAAAAGCTGATTCTGACCTTATTTTGACTTGCAAATCTGGCCTCTAGAAGAGCTTGCTTTCTGGGATCAACCCTTGATGAATTTTCATGATCCATTATCACCTCACATTAGATTTCGAAACCTGGAAAGAGCAAAAAAGAAATTAAGTTAACGTTCGAAAATGATGAAAATATTACTCACCATAATTACACAATTGAGACAAAATCTAGCAGCAAAACTTGTCTTTCCAGGAACAACTAATGACCTAATTCAAAAAAAAAATTATGAAATAATACAGGATCAGGCAATTTGAAGAAAAAATTATGATATGATGGGAAATAATTTTTTTTCATTTGTCTACCAAAGTATTTTGACAAAAAACATGTTTTTCAATTCATGTCTTCACTTATTTCGTCTTCACATTTAGATTTATCATATTTTTGCAAATGAATATCAGAATCACGCATGAACAACAATATTGCCGTTTGGTGATGATGTCAACCTAGTGTAACTGTATTGAGACATGATTAATTTTGAGACATTTTTTGTGCGTTCACAGTTGATTCAAATTCTTACATCATATCATCCAGAAGGGTACATTTTCACCCACTCTTATCACATTGTCTACTGCTGGAAATGAATTTTTTTTATCAAATAAAACATTTCAGGAAAGTTTCAATGAAAATTTACATACTTGATTCGTTTCTAATTATTGACAAAAAAAATTCCCATCAACTCAACACCTTTTGCTTGCACAGGGTTAATGGTCTCTTTGTTAGTGATAAAAATTCATTAATAGAAAACTAGCTAAGTGCACTTGGTTTAAAATCTACTAAGGTTACTACATCATCTCTAAAAGCAATTGTCATTCAATAAAAAATCTTTAATAAAACGGTGCAACATATCAAGTTATCAACTTCCAGCAAATTCAGTCATGAGAAAAATAACCTTAAAAAATGGTACCCACCTTCGCCGGGTTGTTTTTTCACACGTTTCCAATTGACTGGTGCAAAGTACTTGAATTGACCACACAATCTTAGGATTCAAATCCTTCTCTCTTCTCTTCCTTAATTTTTTGGCCTTGTCTCGAGTCGACTCTCGATTGTTTACTTTTTACTAGCATCCAATTGCAAACGCAAGTCGCAAAGTAGATGAAGATATTTATTATTAGATCGCACAAAAGGGGGAAAAATTGCCCAAGTAGACATCTATGAGAAAGCAAAACCATTTGTTTTCGAATAAATTGTTCAATGTTTCCACAGACTTCAAGATATCATCATGTAGACTGCATTTTTTATTTTTCAAATTTGATCAAAATGATGAAAATAAAATAAGAATAAGACTAGAGTTAAGCTTGAGCTCTTACTTGACTTGGACAGTTTTGTTTTGGTCAGCCTTGAGGTGTGTTGGGTCCTTATAGCTGTACCCAGTGGGCCCTAGATCCTTGTCACTTCAAAATGAAAGAAAATTCTGTGTCAAAAGGGAAGATGTTCAGTCAAATATAGAAGATCTTAAAACTGGCTGTGTCCAATTGGCTCAGTTCTTGGACCAACAATTCAACATGCCAATATGTCATAGAAGCAAAGGTTGTAGGTACATATGCAGATGACACGACACCCATTTAGTGGTCGAAGCAAACACCCGAGATGAAATAAATGAAAAAATTCAGATCTGCTACATCTGAAATTTCTAAAAGAAAAAGGTATGATCTGCAACATTGGAAAAACTGAACTAGTTACCTTTATGGATGATAGGCAATCAAACATCAAAGAACTGGACCGAAATAAAATCCTTCAAGGTACTTGAAATATGGCTGGACTGTTGTCAGCCGCTGGACAACAGGGTCAGGGATCACTTCCAACCCTCAAAGTTTGAAGAGCGAACTGTAACCAACCTTTCTGGCAACCAAATATTTTTGTCACGATAAATAAAATATATAAATACACTGGGTTTTTCTTTGAATACAAGTGAACTTGCCAGGCGATGAACCTGGATCCAAGACAAATGCACCAAATCAAAACCCAAAATAAGGGTGCTCACTAATGGCAGATGACCGGCTTGTTAGGCAATGAACCTAAAGGCAAGCCCAACCACTGACACTAGGGACCCTAGTCTAGCTAAATAAAAAATAAATAAATAAATAATAATAAATGACAAAAATGTAAGATAAAAAATGCACAATATGATGATGGGATTGGGTGAGGACAGCCTCAACCACCAATCCCAACCACCTGGTCACAACCTCACAGGGGGCTATGACCAAACCTTGACCTCACAGGGGCCAAGGGTACCCTTTTCCACACTTTGGGGTAAAGGGTGGGGTGGCTAGCAACCTTTTTCTTGGCCTCTCCCTTTCGGGGATGGGCCCAAGGAAGCCTCAATACCTAC
>Ga0194133_10001996_pt1 | contig 33132 bp, 27 predicted proteins | sample TA2KigOf40mmetaG_FD_155448 | JGI IMG/M metagenome (GOLD analysis project Ga0194133, IMG submission 155448) | Freshwater microbial communities from Lake Tanganyika, Tanzania - TA2015055 Kigoma Offshore 40m | ecosystem: Environmental > Aquatic > Freshwater > Lake | place: Tanzania: Lake...
TTTAAAAATTTTGAAATGTCGGAAATGTACCATTTATGGTCACCAATTCTGTTATTCTTGTTTAGTTTTCTTTTAACTTCTATAGATGTTTTATTTTCAACATAATTCAAGGCTTCAAGAATTGAGCAACTAGAAAAACGTCCTCCACCTATATTATAAATACTTTCTTTTGATGGTTTAAGATAATAACTCCAAAAAGCTTTTATAAGGTCATTGCTATGAATATTGTCTCTTACTTGCTTGCCTTTATAACCTATTAATTCATATTCCTTTTTTTTAATGCAACTTTTTACCAAAAAGGATAAAAAGCCGTGCATTTTGACACCAGAGTGATTAGGTCCTGTTATGCATCCGGCCCTAAAATTTACAGCTTTTAGTCCGTAATTCTTGTTAAATTCTTGAACTATAAAATCAGCATAAGATTTTGAAACGCCAAAAAAACTTCTTGTACAATTATCTATAGATAAAGTTTCATTAATTCCATTATAATAATTGTGATTTTTCTTCAAATCCCATCTAAATTTTTTTTCTATAAATTTAAAATTATTTGGATTATCTCCATAAACCTTATTTGTTGATGTAAAAATAAAAACAGAGCGTGGATTATAATTTTTTGTTAATTGGAGCATATTTAATGTTCCAACAGAATTAATAGCAAAGTCTCTTTTTATATTTTGATATGCCCAGTCATGAGAAGGCTGTGCGGCAGCATGTAATATAAATTTAATTTTTTTTTTAAATTTTTTAAAAATATATTCCATTTGATTGTAGTTTGTAATATCAAAATTAAAATGTTTATAATTTTTAAATTTTTTAATTATTTTTGTTTTAACAAACGTTGTATCCCCTTGACTTCCAAATAGTTTCATCCTTTCATTATTATCCACGCCAATTACTTCAAATCCTTTATTTAAAAGAAAAATTGACATTTCTGAACCTACCAAACCATTTGAACCGGTAATTAAAGCTAGTGACATTTTTTTTTATTAATAATTAACTTTATTTTTATTTTTTTATTTAAAATAATTTTAAATTTAGTTCTCTATATTTATTTATGATATAAAATGTTACAAATTTAAAGATGAAAATAGTTATAATTGGTACTGGAGTAGCTGGAAGCGTTATGTCTGATATGCTTCAGTCCAAAGGTTTTGAAGTTGTTTTATTGGAGAAAGAGTCATCTCCTGGAGGCATGTGTAAGAGTTATTATAAACAAGGTTTCACATATGAATATGGGCCACATATTTTAGCTATTCACAATTGTTCACAGAAATCTGCAAATTATTTAAGATCTAAGATTGAAACAGTGGAAACTCAATTAACCTCAGGATCTTTTGTTAATGGTCAACTTACATATTATCCTCCAAGTATTTTTTCTGCAGAAAAAATTAACTTAAAATATTTGGTAGAAAAAGAAATTTTAAATTTACCAAAAACACCAGATGAAACGAACTTTGAAAGTTATTTAATTAGTAAAGTTGGAAAAACTCTTTATGGACTTTTTTTTTATTCTTTTACAAAAAAATTCTGGAAAATTGAACCAAGGTTATTATCTTCTGAATGGGCAAAGATACGTCATCTTGGTGAAGATATTATGACAAAAAAAATGTTTTTTAATAAAAAGTGGTGCGCATATCCTAAAAAAGATTGGAATGAGTTATTTTATAATTTACTAAAAAATAAAAATGTCTTGTACGATATTGAGGTAAAAAAAGTTGATTTTAAAGAAAAACATGTGCTTATTCAAAATGGAAACAGAATTAAGTATGATTTTTTAATTTCAACCATGCATATTGATGAACTGTTTGGCTATTCTAGAGGCAAATTAGATTATGCCGGTTACCGCATTAGGCCAGAAATTATAGATAGAAAACATTTTGCGATGCTTGATGCAACTCCTATTGCAATGACTTATTATCCTGATTTAAGTGTGCCACATTGTCGAGTCTCTGATTATGGAAGTTTTCAGAAAAAAAATGACTATCCTTATGATAATCGGACTATAGTAACATTTGAGACGCCAGATAATAGTTGTCGCTTTTATCCGTTTACTGATGAAAAAAATGAAATGAAGTTTAAGGAATATTTAAATTTAGCTTCCCAGGAAGACTGCGTACTTTCCTTTGGAAGAATGGGTCTTTATAAATATTTAACGAGCGATACAACTGTAGAGATGGCTTTTCGAGCGATGGATTATATTAGCAATTGGTCTAATCTTGCAGCAAATAATAGATTAAAAGCATATTTCAATATAAGAGGAGATTGGAAAAATTAGTGAAAATCGCTCTAATCGGAGTAGGATATCCAGGAGTAAGTGGAGGTGGAGCAATTACTACATTATTATTCTTAAAAGCATCACAGAAACTCGGTTTTGATACAGAATATATTAATATCAAACCATCTTTTACCGGCGCATTAGATAACAATAAAAGAATTTTTTTTAAAAAACATAATATCAAAGTAACTCATGTAACTCATAAACAATTTTCAAATTTTATTTTCTTTAGAAATAGTATTTTAACAAAAAAATTAAAAAAAAAAATATTTAATGAAAACATAAAATTTGTATTTTTTTATGGTATTGAACTTTGTTCATTAGTTTATATTCAGAGATTAAATTCATATAATTATATAATTTTAGCAGACCCACCATCCGCAGTTCATGCTTTGTCATTAAAAATTAAGTTTATTAATCTATTTTTAAATTTTTCAATAAAATTTTTTTTAAAATTTTTTATAGATTTTTTTAAGCAAGGATTACTATTAATTTATTTCTTTTTCGTAGAAAGAAGAGTAGATAAATTTTTAGGTGGATTTGCGACAGCAAATCATCACGCGAAGTATTACAGAAAATATAACAAAAAGATAATTTATTTACCAGCCCCTGTAATATCTCCTAAAAAAAATTTTAATATAGAAAATATTATTAAAAACCGTTTAAAGAAAAGCATTCCTATTTTTTTAATTATAGGTCATAATTTAGACGGCACATCAAATCGTTCTGGTTTTTTAAAATTTTCAGAAAAAGTTAAAAGTTTAGAAAAATTTGCAAGAGATTTAGATTGGAAAATCTATGTGGTAGGTTCCAATTTTGAAAATTATAAAGATCTTCTATCAAATAATTTTTTAAAAAAACGTATTAAAATTTTAGGTTATAAGAACCTAGAACATTTTCATCATAAGATTTATGCATTATTAAATTTTATTGATGACCCTCTGGGTAATAGGACTAGAATATCGCAATGCTTTGCCTATGGAATCCCAACGTTAACACATATATCTGCTACATATGGAACTCCAGAACTGAAAAAAAACTCAGGTGCAATTCTTTATGAAGACGAAAAATCTTTTATAAGAGGCTTTAGATCTTTAATAGAAAATCGTTCTTTATATAAAAAATTAAGTTTATTGTCTTACAAAACTTATAATAAATATCACTCACAAAAAAAACTAGAATACTTATTGAAAAAGACTCTTTGTTTTAAATTTAAATAGTAACTCAGAAGTATTAAATCTTTCAATACTAAATATTGTTAATGTAAATTTTTTTATCAATCCAAAAGAATATAATTTACACTTTTTAAGTATTTTAAAAAAAATTTTTTATAAAGTGTCTATTTTTTTAGAAATTATATCAAAAAAATTTGAAAAAAAAAAATTGAACGGTCTATTAATAATTTTACCAAATTCTTAAATTAAATTTTTTTATATTTTTTAGTTCGACAAAAAAGATAAATTTATTTTTATGGTTCCTACTTTTTAAGGAAGGTTATAATAATTTTCAATTCCAAAATTTACTCATATTATAGAATTATTTTCATATATTTAGATTATTTTACAGCCTTTTTTATATGAATTGTTGTTATATTTTATTAAGAAGATTAATAGGGGACTATAATTTTAATTATATGTCTGTATTAGCAATTATACCTGCAAGAGGTGGTTCCAAGGAAATTAAGAATAAGAATCTTATAAGCCTGAAAGGGAAAAAATTAATTCAATTTACATTAGAAGAGTCAATAAAATCTAAAATTATTGATAGAATTTTTGTATCTTCGGACTCTAATAAAATTTTAAAATTCGCGAAAAAATTTGGAGTTTCAATAATTAAAAGACCTAGGACAATATCTTTAGATGACTCAAAAACCTTTGATTGCGTTAAACATCTCTTAAAATATTTAAAAAAAATAGAAAACTACTCACCTAAATTTATTATTATTTTACAACCAACTTCTCCTTTTAGAAGTCATCTCCATATTGATGACGCTTTAACTAAATTAATCAAAAATAAAAAGGCTGATAGCTTAGTAAGCTGCATAAAAGTACCTCATCATTTTACTCCTCAGAAATTAATGCTGATTAAAAAAAATAATTTTTTAGAGTTTGATAAAAGAATTATAATGAGACAAAAAATTAAAAATTATTTTGCAAGAAATGGAGCTGCTATATATATTTTTAACTATGAAAAAGTTAAAAATAATTTATTTGGTAAAAAAGTTATACCCTATATTATGGATAAAAAATCATCGCTTGATATTGATGATTTAGAAGATTTAAATATCGCGAAAGAGTTAATTTAAATGTCAAAAGAAAAAATTCTAATAACCGGAGTAGCTGGTTTTATAGGTTTTCATTTAGCACTTAAATTATTAAAAAAAAATTTTTTAGTTGTAGGGGTAGATAATATAAATAATTATTACGATATAAAATTAAAGATTGATAGGCTAAAACAAATAAAAAAGTTAAAAAATAAAAAATTTATTTTTTATAAGGCAGATATCACTCAAAAAAGTAAAATAAAGAAAATTTTTTTAAAAGAAAAAATAACATATGTTATAAATTTAGCTGCACAAGCAGGAGTTAGGTATAGCCTAAAAAATCCTTACGCTTATATTAAAAATAATTTAACGGGATTTTTTAATATTTTACATTTGTCAAAGGAATTTAAAATTAAACATTTAATTTATGCGAGTACAAGTAGCGTATATGGAATGAATAAAAAATTACCGTTTCTTGAGAATCAAGAGGTTAATCATCCTTTGCAACTTTATGCGGCTACCAAGAGATCAAATGAATTAATGGCTCATTCTTATAGTTATTTATATCAGTTGCCAACTACAGGTCTAAGGTTTTTTACTGTTTATGGTCCGTGGGGCAGACCTGATATGGCTTTATTTTTATTTGTAAGAAATATGCTAAAAAAGAAACCAATAAATATTTTTAATAATGGTAATCATAAAAGAGATTTTACATATATTGATGATATAGTTGATGGAATTTATAAAATAATTTTTAAAATTCCGAATAGCAAAAATTTTGAAGAGCTTCAACCAAACAATAGTTCAGCTCCATTTAGAATTTTAAACATAGGAAATAGTAAAAAGGTTAAACTATTTTCTTTTATCAAAGAAATTGAAAATAATCTCAAAGTCAAAGCAAAGAAGAGATATTTAAATCTTCAAAAAGGAGATGTTATAGATACATGGTCAAATACTCGAGAAATAAAAAAAATTACTAATTTTAAATCTAAAATTACTTATAAAACAGGAATTAAAAGATTTATTGAATGGTTTAAAAAATATTATCAAATCAATTAAATTTTTATGTCGATTTATATTATAGCAGAGGGTGGATCTGTTCATGATGGATCATTTGGTAATGCAAAAAATTTATGTACTGTTGCGAAAAAATGTGGAGCTGATGCAATAAAGTTCCAAATTCATATTGCCGATTATGAGACATTAGAAAATGCCCCTAATCCAATCCATTTTAAAGAAGAAAAAAGATATGATTATTTCAAAAGAACGTCATTTACACTAAGACAATGGCAAGACTTAAAAAAACATTGTAAGAAATTGAAGATAGATTTTTTCGTATCAGTTTTTAGCGAAGAATCACTCAAAATTACAAAAAAGTTAAATTTAAAATATATTAAAATACCTTCTGGTGAATTAACAAATTTTCCACTTTTAAAAAAAATCTCAAAAATGAATCATAAAATAATATTGTCGACAGGTATGAGTAATTTTAAAGAGATTGATGATGCAATAAAAATTTTAAATAAAAAAAAAATTATTATTATGCAATGTACAAGTCTCTACCCAACACAAAATAATCAGGTCGGTTTAAATATAATTTCTCATTTGAAGAAAAAATATAAGTCTCACCAAATAGGTTTTTCTGATCATACAAATTCATTAGCAGCTGCAGTTGGAGCAGTTACTCTGGGGGCAAGTTTTTTGGAAAAACATATAACATTTAGTAAAGATATGTATGGTTCTGACGCTAAATATAGTTTTGAGCCCAGAGATTTTAAACTATATTGTACAGAAATAAGAAATATTTCTGAAATAATTCAAAGTCCAGTCGATAAAAATAATTTAAAAAAATTAAGAGAGACAAAGAAAATTTACGAAAAATTTATTGTAACAAAAAAAAAAATACTAAAAAATCAAAAGTTCACTTCAGAAAATATAACAACCAAAAAAACTGGAAAGGGAATTTCAGCTAATTATTTTTATAAGATAATTAACAAGAGATCAAATTCAAATATAAAAGCAAATAGTATTTTGAAATGGGGACAAATATTATGAGAAAAATTTGTGTAATGATAGGCTCTAGAGCGAATTATAGTTCAATTAAATCGTTCTTGGAAAATTGTCAAAAAAAAAAAATATTTAAATTGCAAATTGTACTATTTTCATCTGCCTCTTTGCATAGATTTGGTAATCTAGAAGAATTGATAAAGAAGAGTGCTTTTAAAATAAATCATATTCTTGAAAGTCATATAGAAGGCGAAAATTTGAGTACTATGGTTCGTTCAACAGCACTTAGCATGCTTCACATACCTGAAATTTTTAAAAAATTAAAACCTGATATGGTTTTGACTATTGGAGACAGATACGAAACGTTGGCTAGTTCAATTTCAGCTTCATATATGAATATACCTTTAATACATACAATGGGTGGAGAAGTAACAGGAACAATTGATGAAAAAATAAGACATTCAACAACTAAATTGGCAGATATACATTTTCCAGCGTCTAATGAAGCTCGAAAAAGAATTATTCAATTAGGTGAAGAAAAAAGTAGAGTTTTTATGGTTGGTTGTCCACGAATAGATTTGGCTAAAAAAATTTTAGAGGAGAGAACTAATTATAATTTATTAAATAAATATATTAATAACTATGGTGTGGGAAACGCATTTGATATTAAAAAAGGATTTTGTTTAGTATCTTATCACCCAGTGACAACTGAATATTTATTATTAGATAGTAATATATCCAATATACTAACTACGCTAAATAATTTAAAATTAAATTCTATCGTTTTGTGGCCTAACTCTGATGCTGGTTCAGATAAAATTTCTGCAGATATAAGAAAATTCAGAGAAAAAAATAAAAATTTAAGTAATTTTAAGTTTATAATTAATTTACCGACAGAAATATATATTCATCTAATGAATTTGACTTCATGTTTAATTGGAAATTCTTCATCAGGTATAAGAGAGGGTTCGTATATTGGAACACCAGTAGTTGATATTGGCAATAGGCAAAAAGGCAGAGAAAAAGGAAGTAACGTTATTAACGTTAGATCAAACGATATTAAAGCATTGGAAAACGCAATTAAATTTCAAATCAAAAAAAGGAAATATAAATCAACAAATATTTATGGAAATGGAAATGCATCACTTAAAATGATTAAAATTCTCAAAAAAATCAATTTAAAAATTGATAAAAGAATAACTTATTAGATTATTAAAATTATAAAAAAATGAAAAAAACTGAGATAAGACCCTGTGTCATTGGTCTCGGATATGTTGGTTTACCGGTTTTTTTAAATATTTCTAAGCACTATAAAACTGTAGGTTTTGATAAAAGTGTTTTAAGAGTTAAAACTCTTAATAAAAAAACAGATTCTAATAATGAATTTTCAAGGAATGAATTAATTTTAAAAAAAAAATCTTTAATTACTGCAAATGAAAAAAAAATAAAAAATTGTAATTTTTATATTGTTACTGTGCCAACACCCATCAATAATAAAAAATTACCTGATTTAAAATATGTAATAGATGCGTTTGAGATAATTTCAAAATATTTGAAAGAAAACGATATAATATTTTTGGAATCTACAGTTTATCCAGGAACGACTGAAGAAATATGTTTGCCAATATTAAAAAGAAAAAATAATTTAAAAAATTTCGAAATTGGTTTCAGCTCAGAAAGAGTAAATCCTGGTGATAAGAGTCATTCACTCAAAAAAATAAACAAAGTAGTAGCTTTTAATTCATCAAATTATAGGAATAAAATAAAAGTTATAAAAATATACAAGTTAATCTCAAAAAAAATTTATTTAACTAAGAATATAAAAAATGCAGAAATGTCCAAATTACTTGAGAATACTCAGAGAGATTTAAACATTGCATTTATAAATGAAGCTTTAATTTTAAGTGAGAGAATGGGTTTAGATTTCAATGAAGTTTACAATTTAGCCAAAACTAAGTGGAATTTTTTGAAATTTAAGCCAGGATTAGTTGGCGGACATTGTTTACCAGTTGATCCATATTATTTATCTTATATTGGGAGAAAACATCAATTTAATACATCAGTTACACTTTCAGGAAGAAAGACAAACGATATGATGTCAGATTTTGTGTGCAAATATGTAGAAAAGAGATTGAAAGATTTTACAAAAAAGAAAATTCTAGTCGCAGGTATAACTTACAAAAAAGACACTTCTGACGCTAGAAATTCATTATCAATTAAAATATTTAAAAAGATTAAAGTTAAATTCGTAAAAGCTGAGGCTTTTGATCCAAATATAAATCAAAAAAATTTTAGACACTTCAAAGTACACAAAAGTATTAAATCATTAAATGATTATAAAGCAATTATATTTTTAGTAAATCATTTTGAATTTAGAAAACTCTTGCCCAAAGTAAAAGCATTAAGAATTCAAGTAGTAGATATTTTTAATTTTTATGCAAAATAATATTATTAATTTAAATTTTTTTAGAGGACAACCATTAAAATTTAAATTTTATTTTTTTTTTTCTTTAATTTTATCAGTTTTTTTATTTTTTTTAGACTCAATTTCGATCATTGCAATTTTACCAGTTATTTCAAATTTTGATGGTATTAATTTCAATAATTCAATTTATGATCAATATATTCCAGAAATATTTTTTTTAACCTTACAGTCTTTAAATCAAAAAATTATTATAATTATTTTTATAATTGTTCTATTTTTAAGAAATATTCTAAATATTATTCAAAATTTAATAAATTTTTCTTTTGATAAATATTTAGAGATCAACGTATCAAAGAAAATTCTTGATTTTTATTTAAGAAAAGATTACTTAAAATTTTATGAGATTCAGAGTAATGATTCACTAAAAGATCTCAGAGAGTCTGTTATTGGATATTGCCTTTACATCGGAAGTTTTTTAAGACTTTTTTCTGAATTAACTCTTATTTTTCTTTTGATAAGTCTTCTTTTTTATATTTCATTTTTCAAAACTCTTTTAATTTCTTCTTTTTTTCTATCGTTTATATTTTTTTATAGATTATTTTTTTTTAAAAAATCAGAAGAACTAGGAAAAATTCAAAATATAAGCTCAAGTCAACTAAATCTTGTAATTATTGAACTAAATAGAAATTTTATTCAAGTAATTTTGAGAAAATTAAAAAAAAAATACCTAAACAAATATTTATCAACTCTATATAATTATACTAACTCAAGGTTATTTGCCATATTCATCAAGTCAAATACTAAGCAAGTCTTAGAGTTATTTGTTCTTTTTTTATTAGTCTTGGTAGTTATTTTTTTATCGAATACAGGTGATTTAAGTAAATATTTTCCAGCGCTTCTAATATATTTAGTAGCAATTTATAGGATTTTGCCATTGGCAAATAATATATCAGCAAATTTTATTAAAATAAAAAATTTTGGTTATTCTTATCTAATAATTCAAAAAAAAATTGATGAGCATAACTTAAAATATGTTGATGTTATAAATGATGACCAAGAAAAAGCAAAACTCAATTTTACAAGCTCATTAAAATTAAAAAACATTTCTTTTAGATATAGCAAGGATAAAAAATTTTTTTTAAAGAACTTGGATTTTGAAATAAAAAAAAATGAAATGATAGGTATAATTGGTGAGAGTGGATGTGGGAAATCATCATTGTTGAAAATCATTATGGGTATATTTCATCCTGATCGAGGTAAGTTAGTCTTAGATAATAATGTAATAAAAAAAAACAACTTATATGAATTTCAAAATTTATTCGGTTTTCTTTCCCAAGAAAATATTTTAATTAATGGAACGCTTGTGGAGAATGTTGCTTTTGAAAGTTCTCAAATAAACATTAAAAAAATAAAAAAATCACTTGAACTTGCAAATTGTAAAATTTTTATAAGAAAACTTAAAAATAATTTAAATTATACAATTACCGAACATGGAAAAAATTTTTCTGCAGGTCAATTACAAAGAATTGGATTAGCTCGAATGTTATATTTCAATAATGATATTTATATTTTAGATGAACCAACAAGCGCTTTAGATGAAAAGTCTGAAATAAAATTCATAGATTTAATAAAGAAATTTAAAAATAATAAAACTATAATAATTTCGACACATAAAAAAGGTATATTAAGAAATTGCGATAAAATTTATGAATTAAAAAATAAAAAATTAAAAAGAATATTTTAGCTTCCATCATTTAAGCAAAAATTATATCTTTTATTTTTTTTTATAAATTTGTAGTTTATAGAATGTCTATTATTATTTTCTAATTGAAATTTAATATCTTTAGTGAAGTTATCTTTTCTGGGCTGTAATTTTTTATTACTTAAAAGTTTAAAAAATAATTTTTTTTTAAAAAAGCCATGTTGTTTTATTTTTGGACAAAAGTTATGTGAATTATTAATTAAAGACAATGTTGAAATCCAGTAGATTTGTGCTTTTAATATATTTCTACTATTTATTCTTTTGATATTTGAAATGTCTTTTAAAATAGAAAAATATTCTTTTTTGTTTTTAGGAGCAATTGTAAATCCAAAATTACTATAATCTGCGTCGGCAGTGGTTATGGTTGGTATACCTAAACTAGAATACTCGAATCCTGCGCTTCCATTACAAGTTAGTACCCCATCCACATATTTATAAATATTTTTAATATGCATACCTTCTTTTAAGAATTTAATATTTATTCTTTGTTCTTTGATTACATGATTGAATACATCTGAGGCTTTTATAGTATTAAATTTGTATTCATAGGGATGGGGTTTAATCAACCAGTTAACTTTATCCAATTTTTTAATTGATTTGCATGTCATCAAAAACCATTCATAAGAAGTGTTAAATATATTCCATTCATTATTAAATACGTTGTCAGCCATAGCGTGGGGAAGGATTAATATATTTTTTTTATCAGGTTTAAAGTTAAAGTATGTACAGAATTCAATTTTTGAGGAAAAATTAATTTCATGAGAAATTTTTTTATTAGACCATACAGTTTCTTTACCAATTTCTTCCAAACCTTTTTTTTTCTTAATAATCTTTAAATTATTTTTATTTTTCATTATTTTGATAAGTAGCTTAGCTTGTTTTTTTGAAATCTTTCTTTTACCTGAATTTCTATGTTTAAAATTTTTATATAACCTTCCAAAATAATTTGTGGCAGCGCTTCCATTCCAAGTGTAAACAGGTGTATTGACTAATAAACTTTTATTAAAATATAATTTGTTTGGAATAAATTGTGTTTCACCGATGACAAATATTTCATATTTCTCAAAATCAATTGCATTTGCATCATCATTAGCTCTCATTGCTTTCGCAAGGCAGTTAAATAATAGTAAATTATTTGTCCTATCTATTTTATTGTCATGAAATCTAAGATAATGTTCGTAAGCAGCTTTTCCTACTTCATCGTACTTATTAACTTTTAGATGTTTTATTTGATGTAAATTATTAAATCTAATTTTTTTTATTGCCTTACAAAAATATTTAAATCTTTTATAAAAACTTGATTTATTTTGATAAATAAATTTATTAATTCCAAAGCTTTGTGCTATTTTAATTGTTAAAAAGTCATTTTTATTAACCAGCCCAACAATTTCTGCGTTGTAAATTTTCATTAAGTCTTTAGCAATTAAAATATTAATAATCATGGGCTCGGAATGATGCGATAATAATAATTCGACTAAAATTTCTTTTTTAAATCTAGAGTAATTTGCGATTTTACAATTTTTAATATTTTTGTTTAGAAAGTTATTTATATCTTGATTATTAAATATATTAATTTTTTTTTTACAAAAAAAATTTATTAAATTAATATTTTTAAAAAAATCCATTAAATATTGTATTTTTGATTTAATTAGCTTAATTTCTAAAATTAAAAATCCCAAGCATAGTAATACTTTGTTAGTTGCAGGTGATATTGAGTTCATTTTTAAAATAATATTAATTGTTTTTTTAAAAATTATAAATCATTATTCAACAGTATGACTTTGTATTAATTTTAAATTAAATTTTAAATTATTTATCCTAATTAATAATGAAAATAAATAACTGCAGAGTTTGTGAAAATAGTTTAATTGAAAAAGTAGGTTCATTAGGAAATCAATATTATACTGGAATATTTCCTAGAAAAAAAAATATAGTAATACCCCAAGGTGATCTTTCTTTAGTTTTATGCAGCAAATGTAGATTGCTCCAACTTAACAAATCATTTGATGTAAACTTAATGTATGGATCAAACTATGGTTATATGTCCTCTTTGAATCCCCATATGATTAATCATTTAAATTTAAAATCTAAAAGAATAAAAAAATTTATTGATATAAAAAAAGGTGATATAATTATTGATATTGGTAGTAATGATGGAACTTATTTAAAGAATTTTAGCTCTTCTTTTGTTCTAATCGGAATAGACCCAACAATAAAACAATTAAAAAAATATTATAGAAAAGATATTATCACTTATCCAAATTTTTTTGATAAAGATTTAATAAATAATAAATTTAAGAATAAAAAAGCTAAAGTCATAACAACTATTTCAATGTTTTATGATTTACCAAATCCAATTAAATTTGCTCAAGATATTTATGAGGTCTTAGATGATGAAGGTATATGGCATTTAGAACAAAGCTATATGCCAAGTATGATTAAGAATGTTTCCTATGACACAATTTGTCATGAGCATTTAGAGTATTACTCATTATTTTCTATTAAATATATATTTGATAAAGTTGGTTTTAAAATTATTGATTTAGAATTTAATGATATTAACGGAGGTAGCTTTGCAATAACAGTAGCTAAGAAAAATTCTTATTTTAAAGAAATAAAAAAAATAGTCAATTGGCTTTTAAAAAAAGAAGAAATCTTAAATTATAATTCGATGACAACACATAAAATTTTTTTTGAAAAAATTAAAGTTCATAAGCATTTGTTAAAAAAACTTTTATTAAATATAAAAAGTGAAAAAAAAAAAATTTATGGTTATGGGGCATCTACCAAAGGAAATGTAATATTACAATATTGTGGAATAGATAATAATATTTTAGATTATATTGTAGATGCTAACATTAATAAGCATAATAAATATACTCCTGGGTCTAAAATAAAAATAACTCATGAGTCTTACTATAAAAGTGATAAACCAGATTTTCTGCTTGTTTTGCCTTGGCATTTTAAAAATTTTATTATTAAAAAAGAAAAAGAATTTATTAAAAAAGGTGGCAAGTTTATTTTTCCATTACCTGATATAGAAATAATTTAATTTAAATTATTTTTTTCCTAGAACCATAAAAGATGAAGAAAAAGGGATAAAAAGTAGCAAATTCTTTATTTAAAAAATAAATATAATTTGAAAAAATTTTATACTCCTTTTGTGGCAAGTTATTTTTTGGGATTACCTTTATTATATTTAATTGAAGCAACTGGATAATGGCTTATTGGATAAAAATCTAGCGGAGTAAAATGGTTTTTTTGAAATATCAATTGTTTGTAGTGAAGAAAATTGATGTCTTTTATCGACTCTAATTATAGTTTTAAAGTAACATCTGTAAATTTATTTTTTTTAATTTTACAAAACTATTAAAATTAAGAACAGAAAGATAAATGCACTCCTGATTAAATTTTTAAGATTTTACGTTTTAACTCTTTGGATGAAAATTTATCTCATGAATGTAAATTAAAGAGTATATATAAAATGTGAAAAGATCTGATTTTTTTTTTGTTATTTCTACAAAACTATCATTTGATAGTATATCAAAGTTATTATTGAAAAAATTGATTTGCTTTTTAGAATTTTTAAATTTTAACCCTTTAAGGTTTGGATATTTTCTACTTCTAAGGTAAGCATAAATTTAGAAAAATAGATTGCGGGTTAAAAGAAATAATTAAATAATTTTTTTGCTTAATGTAAAAAATAAAAATTGATAATATTTTTTTAGATCTTTATTCTAGCTTATCAATATTATTTTTAACATTTATAAAATTTAAGAATTTTTTTTTTGCTTATAGAAAAGACATTAATATTTTTTAATTCATTTTTGATCTCATTCAAAGAAACAAGATTTCCTTTTTTATCTTTGAGCACTCTAAACTTTATATTTGTAAATTTCGACAAGTCTTTTAAATTTGGTATTTTTAAATTTATTTTGCGAAGTAAATTATTTTGTATAAAAAAAGCATTACAATTTAGTCTATTTGTTCCAATAAAAGTGTATCCTTTTTGCTTCATTAAATTGATAATAGATAATAATGATCCTCCAAAGCAAAGGCCTGTATGGTGATATTTAAATCTATCATATTTTTCTATGTTAGGAGCTGAAATATTTTTTGTTGGCCCAAAGTAAGGGTTATATTCAACTATAAATATCTTTGAAACTTTAGGTTTAATTTCTTTTAAAATCCAATAATCAATACCATCTATGTCAAGACTAAATATATCTAAATTTTCATCAAACGAATATTTTTTTAAAATTTTATTAATATTTAGTGAATTAATATAGTCATTATGAATTTTAATGTTATTTTGCCAAAATTTGCAATAAGATTTAATTTTTTTTTCTAAATTTGGATATGGATCTATAAGCAAGCCATCACACCTCATTGTTTCAAAAAGGTACCGAGTGTTACTTTCTGTATAATCTTGAGTTCCAATTTCAACAAACCTAACATTAGAAATTTTTAAACTTTTTAAAAGATATTGTATTATTCCGTCCTCAAAATCTTGTGAAAAAACTTTGAAATAGACTTCATTTAGATTTTTGAAATTTTTTAAGTCTTTTTGAATTTTGAGTTCAAAAATTTTGCCTTTTTGAACCTTGATATCATCGATGCTTCTCAAAAAAAATTTATTTAAAAATTTTTTTATAATTTTTTTAATCATTTTTTAGTTTTAGAATAATGGAAATTAAATATTATAAAATCAAATTAAAAAACCAAATATATATTTTTATTAAGATATTGTTAAATATTAATATTAAAACTAAAATAATGAATTAAAAAAAATCAGGATACATATTTTTAAAGAATAAAGTTCTAGATAAAACTGAGTAATTTACAAGTTTCATTAATTTTTTTTAGTTTAAAAAAAAAATTTTAAAATAATTCAATGTTATGGATGTTAATTAAGGCAATATAACTAGGTACATAGTATCTATTTATAATTAATGTCTCATTATTGGTAAAAATTTTAAGTTGAAATAAAAAGTTTCAGTATTATGCAGTAAATTTTGAATAGTTCAAATTTATAATGCGATTTTTTTTTGTATTAGATTGAATAATTATGTTCCAAATTTCATAATCGTAAAATTTATTAAAGGATTATCCAGATGTTTAAAATAACAATCAATCCCCCCTTTTTTTGTAAAAGCATATTACATTATCATTATTAATTTTTCTTTATCAATCTGTTATCAACAAATGTGGATTTCATGATTTTTATAATTTTTTTTATTACTATTAACTTTACAAAAAATTTTGAATTAATAAATGATTAATTTTTAATTACTAATTTTTTAATTAGATATGGATATAAAATTTAATAAAATTAAAATTAAAATATTATATTCTTCGCTAATAATTTTTTTTTCTTTTTTTTTATTAATCCAAAAAAATTTATTAATTTCTTATATTCCGCCAATAAAAAATATTTTTGGTGAGATAGTTAAATTTAGTGATTGGACATTTATAATTGATGCAGCAAAATGCTTTCAGCAAGGTGTTGACGTCTCGAATTTTAATCCTTGCGATTTAACAGATCGGCCTTATGTATATGGTACAATTTTACTTTATTTACCTTTCGTTCATTATTTTTATCAATTCTACATTTCTTTTTTGCCCTGGTTAATCGTTTTTTTTGTTATTTTTATTATACACTTTTTTTTTAATCCAAAAAAATTTTTGAATTATTTAATAATGGTTGGTGTTATATCTTCTACACCTCTTGTTTTAGCTATAGAAAGATTAAATTTTGAAGTAGTAATATTTTTTTTTCTAATTTTAATTTCCTATATTAAAAACTCTAAATTTCAAAAATTAATAATAATTTTTTTGTCTACCATTAAGTTTTACCCAGTGATGTTGAGTTTATTCTTTTTAAGTAAAAAAATTAATATTAAATTTTTTATTTCAAATTTAATATTTATAACAATAATTATTTCTTGTTTTTACTTAGATAGAGAGCAAATATTTAATGTTTTTAGTAAAAGAAATATAATTAATCCCTCGACTGTAGATAATGTAGGAATGTTAATATTTTCATTTTATGGTCTTCCAGAGTTAGCAAAGTCAACAATTTTGCATTTAAATTTTTTTGGGGAAAAGCAGGTTATATTATCGAAGTTAGCATATAATTTTTTTCTTTTATTAGCATTTTTTTCTTTAATTTTTTTTATTTTTATGAATGTTAAAAAATTTAATATGCAAGAAAATAATATTAATTTGAATTTTAATCATAGAAAATTTGAGGATAAATTATTTATTTTATCTTGTATAATGATTTTAACTATTTATTTTATGTCTATGAACTATGTATACAAAGAAATCTATTTTTTATGTCTTCTACCATTTTTAATTAAAAAAATTACAATAAAAAAAATATTCTTATTTAGAATGTTGTATTATATTATTGTAATTAAATTTATTTTTTTATCTCTTTTATGGATTGTGCAAATAAAGTTCTTTTCTACTTCAATTTATATAAAAGCTATTAATATTTTGATTAAAAATATAATTGATCTTTATCTAGTTTCTTTTTTATTATATTTTTTTTTTATTTACCTAATTAAATTTATGGAATTAAATTTTACATTAGTTAAGAAAAATAAATAAAAAAAGAAATAATAATATTTAATTATATAATTAATAAAAATTTGTCATTGTTTCTATTTAAAATCTTATAACATTGTTTAAAAAAATAAATGCTAGATAATAGTTCAGGGATAAATTTTGAAAAATTTATATGTTAATTGTAAAAAAAATTAATTTAAAAGAGTCGAGATTAAAATTTTATAGGAAAAATAAGAATCTAATTTTTTTACTACAAAAAAGGTTTTTTTGGATGAAAAATTTTATTTTAAAAAAAAAAATAGTAATTGAGCTAGGAAGTGGAAACTGTTTAATTAAAAATATTTTAGACGAAAAAATTATATGTACGGATATTAAGCCTTTGAAAAATTTAAGTTTCAGATTAGATATGAATAATTTGAAATTAAATAAGAAGTTCAATAATAATGTAGATGTATTTATTTTTAACCACTCATTACATCATTCTACTAATCCAGAGAAAATTTTAAAAATTATTTCTAAAAAATATTTAAAAAAATTAGGATATATACTAATAAATGAACCTGAACTTTCAATTCTTTTTAAATTATTTTTAAAATTTTTTAAACATGAAAAATATGATTCAAATATTAAAAATAAAAACAAAAAATTTTTCTGGTATAAAAATAATGCGACTGGAAGAATATTATTTAAAAATAAAAAGATTGGCAGTCCTTTTCAAGATTACAAAGTAGTCAAAAACTGTTTAAGTGAGTGTCTAATTTTTTTAAATTCAAGTGGAAATGGTGTTAACTCAACATATATCAAATTAAATTTTTTTTTTTTAAAAATTATCGACTTAATTGATTATGTATTAGTTAAAATTTGTCCGATTATTTTTGCTTTAAATAGAAGTATTGTACTACAAAAAATATAATAATTTATCTAACAAAAATTTTTTATTAAAAATATTTCAGCAGACAAAGCCGATGTTTATTAAACCTACGGAAATTATAAAATAAAGTAGAGAACGTTTAGGGTAAGCATAAATTTAAAAGATAGATTGTAAGTTAAAAGAGATAATCAAATGATTTTTTTTCTAAAGATAAAGAAATAAAAATTGATAATATTTTTTAAACTCTTCTGTAATCAAAATTCAAAAATTTTACCTTTTTGTATTTTGATATCACCAATTTTTCTTAAGTACATATAATCAGCAAAAGATTTTATAATTTTCTTTAATATTTAGTATTTTTTATTAAAAATATAATATTCAAATAATCCTTTTAAAAAACATATAATAAAAAGTAAAATGTGAATAAAAAGATAAGGCAATATTTTTAAACATACTAAAAATGATTTTTCTTTAAATACATATCTTAAAAAATTAAAATTGAATAAATATAACGAAAATAACAAAACTAGGTTTAATAAGATAAATTTTTTATATGATAAAATCCAAATAAGTGGAAATAATAATAATTGAGTAAACATAATTAATATTGAAGCAATTATTGGAAAATAATTAAATTGTGAAATTTTGTCTGTAATGTTTTTTCTTCTTAAAAACATTTTCATTTCTCCGGTATGAATTCTTAAGATTTTTTTAATAAATATCCAAAAAGTCCACTGCGGTATATGAGTTACTTTTATATTTCTCAATATTCTAATTTTTTTATTATTATCTAAAATTTTATAACCAAAATCAGCATCTTCAGCATTTGAGGATATAAATTTTTTATCAAAGCCTTTTATTTTTTTAAAGAATATATTTTTAATTACAATAAAACTTCCATTTAAATTCTTAATGAATTTTATTTTTTTTGAAAAAGTATAATAGCAAAGATAAAGTTGTAAATATGTTACGATGATACTTTTGTAAACCGTTTGACTATTATATATAGCTTGAAAGGCAACCTCTGAAGGATATTTTAGTAATTTTTTTTTTATTATTGATAGATGTCTCTTATTTATAATTATATCTGAATCCATAAATATAATATATTTTCCCTTTGCATATTTAGCGCCTACATTTCTTGCATGTGCCGTCCCATTGTTGTTATTTAATTCAATTAATTTAGTGTTAAATTTTTTAACAATATCTATAGTTTCTTTATCACTGTTATCCGAGACTGTTATTACTTCAAAATCTTTAAACGTTGATTTAAAAATGCTTCTTAAGCTTTTTTCAATAATCTTTTTAGAATTGTAAAATGGTACAACAATTGAAAAAAAAAACACTTTTCTAAAGTTTTAATGCCTTTGAAACAATCGTTGTAGATAGTTTTGGATTAAAGACTATATTTGCATGGTTAAAGCATTCATGAGTGCAAAAACATTTTGAATCTTTTATAAATTTTTTTTCTTCCTCTGCTTTTTTTGATAACCATAAATTTTTAAAATTCAAATTATATTGCCGTATATTTCCTATTTTGTGTTTTTCATCTAATAATTCACAAGGATAAACGTCTCCCTCAGAATACATAACGCCCGAAACATTACCCGCAAAGCACGGTAAAGAATATTTTCCTTCTTTTTGAGTTTTGAGAACGTATTCATTTAATAGTATTCTAGAGGCAGTCGCAATTCTATTGCCAAAAAAGTTTTTTTGACCACTCATCTTACCCTCATAATACAACGCATCTCTAAATTTAACCGCCTCTTCATATAAATTAATATCTAAATCTATATTTACCTTTTCTTTTGGATTTCCTCTTACTAAATTTATAGAAATATTATCTGGTCTAAAATTAGTAAAAAAATGTTCAACTATTTTTTTAAATTCATGTTGGTTTTGGTTTGTAAAAGTTGTTATAATGCCAATATTAATTCTATTTTGGTATTTTTTCTTTAATTCTTTTAACATTAATATTGTTTTAGATGCTCGTTGATAAGAGTTGTTTCCATCAGCAGATAATTTATCCATCCGAATTTTATCATGCTCAGTACGAATTCCATCCAACGATATTTGTTGATTAATAATTAGTCTCGGGCAAGATATTAAAACTTTATTTATTAAATTAAAAATTTTATTTAAATACCAACCATTTGAAGGTATCGTTATAAGTTTAGCATTCGTATTTTTGTAGAAGATTTCTATTATCTTATCCAAATCATCTCTCAAGTAAGGCTCGCCACCAGTTAATATTAAATGCAAAATAGGATCCATTGTTTTTGTAAAAGTATTTATTTCTGAAATACTAAGTTCATTATGTTTTTTGTTTAAGCTGTCATGATAAAAACAATGGCTACACTTTAAATTACATCTGTTGGTTGGATAAAATATAAAATAAGAAGGTAGAATATTTGATTTTTTAAAAATTTTGAAAGTATGCGATAGTAGTGAAAAATTCATAATCTAAATTAGTATCTTGCTATTTTTTTAACAATTATCTTAACACTACTATCTTTAATTGTAACAGTTAATTTATAATAAAAAATTATTTCATTATTATTTAAAGTAATGTTTAATTAAAGCGTTTAAGAATATAATACTTATTAAAAAAATATTTTGATTATTATCAAATCTTATTTTGATTTCCTCCTTAAGGTGTTCAAAGAAACTAACTTTACTTGAAAATCCACCTGGTGCAACAATTCCAATTATTTGTTCCTTAGAAGTGCTTCCTCCATAAAGCCTATGTTTTAATAATACTTTATAATAAATGTCGTAATCTGCTGAACACTTATATTTTGTATTAAAATTACCAACTAAATTATATATATTTTTTTTTAAAAAAAATCCTGTTGAATGAGCTGTTGCAAAGTCAAAATTATAAAGTAATTTTTTTGGATTAAAACCGCTTTTAAGTATATTTTTTTTTGTGTAATGTCTTAATACAGTTCCAAATATAAAATCAATTTTTTTATTTTTATTAAATTTATTATAAACAATTTTAAGAGCATTTTTAGCAAATAAATCACCGGAATTCACAAAAACGATAATTTTGCCTGAAGCCAATTTAATTCCTTTATTCATTGCATAATATATTCCCTTATCTTTTTCAGAAATTAGTAAATTTATTACTTTTTTATATTTTTTGATATTTCTTATTGTATGATCTGAGGATTTGCCATCGATAACAATGTATTCAAAATTTTTAAATGATTGTTGAGCTATACTTTTAATTGTTTTCTCAATATTTTTTTGATCATTTTTTACAACCGTAATTACTGAAAAAAGTGGAGGATTGTTCAATGTTTTTTTTTTTATTAATAATTTACTCATAATCTTTAAAACTAATTTAATAAATTCAAAAGTAGCCTGCAAGTTTGATAAAATTTATCTCTAATAAAATTTCTTTAATATGAACAATTGAGAATTAACCTACATGATTTATTCTTAAAAATTAAAGCTATTTTATTTTTTAATATATTTTACATTTGTTGTACGGTAAACCTTGGCATAAAAAAAATACAAACTAGATAAAAAAAACATAAATAAACTTCGTGAAAAAATTTCTTAAACCACAAATTAATATAAAATTAGTAAGATTTGGAAATAATTGGGATGGAGGTTATTTAATTCCAGCTTGCATCGTAGATAGAACAGAATATCTAATAAGTTTTGGGGTCGGTTATGATTGGTCATTTGAAAAAGATTTCAAAACTGCAAACAAAAATTTAAGAGTATTTTGTTATGATCATACAGTAACGAGACGGTTTTGGTATAAATATACTATAATTGCTTTTTTTGATTTTATAAAAAATTTTAGACAAAAAAAAAAAATATTAAAATATTTTGAATATAAAAATTTTTTTAATAATAGAGACGTATTTCATTTTAAAAAAAAAGTTACTGCTCAGGAAAGTAATAAATCGAAAGAAATTTCGTTAAAAACTTTAAGTAAAATTGATAAATATATTTTTTTAAAAATAGATATTGATAATGATGAATGGCGCATATTGCATCAATTAAAATATTTTAAAAAGTTACTTGGTCTAGTAATAGAGTTGCATAATATTGACTTACACTTTAAGTTATTAAGAAATTTTTTAAAAAAAAATAATAATTTCAAAATTGCTCATATTCATGCAAATAATATGGGCGGTATTTCAATAGATAAAGATCCATTAGTAATCGAATTAACACTTTTAAATGTAAATTTATCTAAAAATCACCAAATAAAAAAAAATAAATTGTATAAAAAACATAAACTAGATTTTAAAAATGATAAGTTTAGGAAAGATATAAATATTAGGTTTTAAATTTTTAAATATCATTTTTATTACGATAATTTTATGTTAACTATTGGAATTTACTTTGAGACTTCAGCTAAATTAGGTGGATCACATCAACAAAACCTAAAACTAATTGATATATTTGATAAATATTCATCTAAAGAATTTAATTTTATTTATATTTTTTCTGATGATAATTCAAAAAACTTTTTTAAAAATAGAAATATAAATTCAATTTTTTTTAAAAAAAATTTTATACATAAATTAGAATTATTTTTTTTTAGATTTAAATTCTTTCAAGAATTTTATAAAAGATTAGGATGTAGTAGCAGGTTTGAAAAATTTTTAATAAAAAGAAAAATTAATTTAATCTTTTTCAATACTCCGAGTGAAATTTCAATATTATTAAGTAAATTAAACTTTATAATTATGCTTTTATCTATGCAACACAGAACTCATGGTTTCTTTCCTGAATATAAAGGTTCGCATGACAGCGAAATAAGAGATTTAATTATTGAACATGCTGTAAAAAAATCTTTTAAAGTATTTGTTGGAGCAAATAAAGATAAGATATTATTGGAAAAATTTTTTAATTTAGACTCAGATAAAGCAGTTGTTCAACCTTATGCTTTTACTTTGCCCACAATTTATGAAAAAAATAAAAATTACAACTTTGATAAAAGATATAAGAAACTTAATTTACCAGAAAATAAAAATATTTTTATTTACCCAGCTCAATTTTGGGCTCACAAAAATCATAAATATATTATTGATGTTTCAATAGAGTTAAGAAAAAAACAATTAAATAATGTCCATTTTGTTTTTTGTGGACATGATAAGGGTAACAAAAATTATATAAATAATTTGATTAGCAAAGAAAAATTAAATAGCTTTATAACAATATTAGATTTTGTGGATGATTTTGAACTTATCGCATTATATCTTAATTGTTCTGGTGTAATTATGCCTACGGTTATTGGTCATACTACAATTCCAATGTATGAATCTTTTTATTTTAAAAAAAATATTTTTTATACGAAAGATTTATGTGATGATTCTATAAAAAAGTTTTTAGTAGAAATTGATATAAAGCGACCAAATTCTTTTATCGAACAATATGTTAGAATTTCTAATAATAAGGAAAGCAATGAACAAACATTAAATGAGGCTTATTCATTTTTAAAAAATATGAATATCGATGTTTTAATTTCTAAAAATATATATAATTCTTTTAAAGATTATAATTTTTTTAGAAATATGTGGGAATAAATCTATTAATTTAAATTAAATAAATGAGAGAATTTTTTGATGAAAATATTTTAAAAAAAATTAAAGATTTAGAATCTGGAGTATCGGAAGTTAAAAATTTTCTATCAAATAGAGAATGTGAGGAAGTTTTGAATTATTTGAGAAATTTATCAAATAAATCCTCTGGAAAAAGTCAGTTGGTAGAACGAGAGGAAAGTACAAAGATTTTTTTTAATTTTGAGCAATCTATAATTTTAAAAAATATAAAAAAAAAAATTCAGGAAGTAATTGGTGAATTTTATGTGAATGATTTTCAACCTCACATTATTACTTCAAGATATCCTTTAAGACTTCACGCAGATACTGGTAAAAATCCTAATGATGTAATTTATAAAAATGTTATAATTCCGCTTGAAATTGTATATTTGGAAAACAATAATTTAAAACCACCGAATACCATAATTTTTAAAAATAAATGGCACAATCAATCTGCTTTATTTACAAAATTTGCAAATAACAATTACGATTTTATTATTAAAGACAAGTTTGGAGATTTTGTAGATATATTAAATATTAAAGATTTTTATGAGCATATTGTAGATTTATTCGAGGTAGAAATCTCGTATGACAACAAAACTTTCTTTGTCGATGATAAATTTAAAAAGTACATTAAATATTTAGCAGACAGTAAAAGATATAATTTAAGAACTGACAAACATATAATAAATAATATTGAATTTGATAAAAAAGATTATGAAACTTACATGTCCCATCAACCTTATGAAGACTGCATGAGCTTAGAAATTGATAAGGTAATTAAATGGGAAATTGGAAAACTTGTTTATTGGGACAGATGTAGAATTCATAGTTCAGATAATTTTTTAAAAAACGGTGTTGTTCAAAAAACAACAATGGCTCTTTTTACATCAAAAACGAAATTTTAATTAAATAATCCTAAAATGACAGATTATATTTTAAAAATAAATGATTTTATGTTCAAAGAAATAGAGCATATCCAAAATCCCAATTTTTTAGAATTTGGGGTAAAAGAGGGTAGGTCAACAAAATTATTTTTAGATTTATGTAAAAAAAATAACGGTAAACTTATTTCAGTAGATGTAGATGATTATAGTGATATTTTTGATGATCTAAATTGGAAATTTATAAATTGTAGAGATGATAATTTTGAAATAATTGAAGAAAATATTAAATCTAAATTTGATGTAATTTATCTGGATAGTTTGCATGAAGCGGATCATGTAGAAAAGATTTTTTATTATTACTATAGTAAATTAAAAATCAACGGATATTTTTTTATTGATGATATTAGTTGGTTACCTTATTTACAGAACAAAGAAAGAGACAATTTCTATTGTGAAATAAATAATAAAGAAACTTTCGATAGATTATTAGAAATTTATAATAATAATCAAAAAAATATTGAGATGTATTTTTCATTTTTTTCTTCTGGCATGTGCAAGATTATTAAAAAAAAAGATAATTTAAATCTACCACTCAAAGTATTTACTAGGGAAAAATCATTAAAGAATTTAATTAGAAGAATAAAATTTATAAAATAATTTAAAATTTATAAATAAATGAAAAAACAGGTATTTTATTGGTCGCCTTGTTTGTCAAATATTGGTACAGTTAATTCAACTATCAACTCTGCCACAGGTTTGAATAAATATTTTAATGAAAAATATGATATTTTTCTCTTAAATTGTTGTGGTGAATGGAATGATTATCAAGAAATATTATGCAACAAAGGAATTAAAATAATTAATTTAAACTTTAATTATTATAAATTTTTGCCAAAGAATGGTTTTTTTTTAAGTCGAATTTCATATTTAATAATTTTTTTATTTTCTATTTTACCTTTTATTAAAATATTAAAACGTCATCAGCCAAACTTTATTATATTGCATATGCTAACCTCTTTGCCTTTATTATTATTGCTGATAGGTAAATTTAAAACAAAATTTATTTTAAGAATTTCAGGTTTTCCAAAATTACATTTCTTAAGAATGTTTTTATGGAAAAAAGTTTCATTTAAATTAAGTGCTGTGACTTTTCCCTCTATATCTTTACTTAATCAAATAAGAGATAATAAGATTTTTGATGATAAAGTTTATTTTTTATCTGATGCAATTTTAAATATTGGTGATTTTTTAAAAAAAAAAAATTCTCCAATTTTTTTCTATAATACGTATAAAAAAAAATATTTTCTTTCTATTGGAAGACTTACTAAACAAAAAAATTTTTCTTATTTAATTAAAGAATTTAATAGATTTTCTAAAATACATGATAATTATAATCTTTTAATCTTTGGAGATGGTGAAGAAAAAAAAAAACTTACTGGTCAAATTAATAAATACAATCTTGAGGAAAGAGTTCATTTGATGGGTTATTCAAATAACATATATAATTACATGAAGTACTCCGAAGCACTCATTCTAACTTCATTGTGGGAAGACCCTGGTTTTGTTTTGGTTGAAGCTGCATTGTCAAACTTATTTATTATTTCAAGCGACTGTAAAAATGGTCCAAAAGAAATATTATTAAATGGAGAAGGTGGATTGCTTTTTAATAGTAATGAAGAAGATGCACTGTATTATAAATTAATTGATTTCGTCAATTCTAAAAAAGATAAAAAAAAATTAGTCCTTGTTAAGAAAAATATAAAAAAATATACTATCTTTCAGCATAGTCAGGCTTTAGATAGTATATTAAATAAAACTTAATCAAGAATTCTTTTTACTAAACGGAAGTACAATTCATTATTTTTATTATAATTAAATCTATTTAAGTTTTTAAATGATAAATTAATTTTATTTTGAAGAAATTTTCTATTTTTTGAATAAAAAATAATTTTTTGTGATAATAGTTTGTAGTTTCCTACCTCAAATAAGAAACCACCTTTTCCATTTAATAATATCTCTTTTGGTCCTGTTGGACAATTTGAAGATATTACAAATTTTTTAAGTAAAATAGCTTCTAATAAAACATTCGGCAAACCTTCGTATTTAGAGGATAAAATAAATAAATCTGCTTTTTTAAGTATAGGAAATGGGTTTTCACGAAAATTAATAATTTTTATATCTTTATGAAGATTATTTTCACTAATATATTTTTGTAAATTTTCTCTTTCCACACCTTTACCCAAAATTAATAATTTAAAATTTATTTTCTTTTCTTTTAAGATTTTAGCGGATTTTAATAATGTTAACTGATCTTTTTGCTCAGTTAATCTTCCAATATTTATTATTTTCAGTTCTTTCTTTTTATTACTAAAAAAACTAAAATTACTTGTAATTCTAGATTTTTTAATTATTTCAATCCTGTTTAAGGGATTATAAATACATATAGATTTTATACCAAAGTTTTTATCCATTTGTTTTTTAAAATCTTTACTATTTGTAATTATTGCATCAGCCATATTAATTATTTTTTTATAAATTATTTTTTTAATAAAATTATGACTCCATCCCGACGGAGAAGAATTAGATCTTGAAATAATTTTTATTTTTAAGATTTTGCATAATAATATACAGTAAATATTGGCTTGAAAACTAAATACAACTGTATTTTTATTTTTTAATAAAAATCTTAATAAGGTAAATAAGCAGTAAATATATTTTACTCTAATATATAAATTTTCAGTAATTTTTCTTTTAGGTAATATAAATTTTATTTTTTTACTGAATTTATTTTTATATTTATATGAAGTGGTACAAATATAGATATTGCTAATTTTAGTTGATAAATAATTTGATATTAAAAATAAATTTTTTTCTACCCCTCCACCTCCAATGTAAGGAATAAAAAAAACTAAATTTTTATTGATCATAGTTGAGATAAATTAATTATAAATTTTAAATAATGTTCATATTTGACAATTTTCAATAGGTTTCAAATTTTAATTATAGTGATTATTAATTTTGATTTTTTATAATTAGTATAATTATATGTAGAGTTTTATATATATAAGGATTTTTTTGCAAAATTTAACTTTGATTATTCCAGCGAAGAATGAGGAGGATTCGCTACCTATATTTCTACGCGAACTTAAAGACTGTAAATGTAAAATCATAATTGTATTGTCACGTAATGATTTTAATACCTATAATTCAATAATTAAAAATAGTCTTATAAAAATTATTTTTCAAAAAAATTACGGATACGGAAGTGCATTGATTGAAGGTATAGCAGCCTCTGTTACTAAATACTCTTGCATTATAAATGCAGACGGATCCATGAATCCAAAAGAGCTTTATAAAATGATTATTAATTGTCGAGATAATGATCTAGTTTTTGCATCAAGGTATCAAAAGGGTGGAGGTAGTGCGGATGACACTATAATTACTTTTTTAGGAAACAAGTTTTTTAGTTTTTTAGGTAATTTATTATTTAACCTTAATATTTCAGATATTTTATATACTTATGTTCTTGGTAAGACAAAGTCTTTTAAAAAAATTAAATTAAAAAATAAAGATTTTAGATTATGCGTAGAATTACCAATAAAAGCCAAAAAAATGGATTTGAAATATATTTGCTTGCCCAGCTTCGAAAGACCTAGGCTAGCAGGTAAAAAAAAAGTAAATGCTTTTAAAGATGGTTTTTTGATCCTAATTGAAATTTTAAGTTTGTTAATTAAAAAATAATATTATGATTTTTAAAAACAGAAATATTTATGTAGCAGGGCATAAAGGATTGGTTGGTAGTGCTCTATTAAGGATATTAAAATTAAAAGGATATAAAAATATTATAACCGCAAGCAGAAAAGAATTAGATTTAACAAATCAATCAAAAGTATTAAATTTTTTTAAAAGAAAAAAAATAGATTTTATATTTTTAGCTGCTGCAAAAGTAGGCGGAGTTCTTTCAAACCAAAGTTATAAAGCAGAATTTATTTATAATAATTTATCAATACAATTGAACGTAATAAATACTGCCTACTTATGCAATATTAAAAATTTAATTTTTCTTGGATCAAGTTGTGTATATCCAAAGAATTGCAAGCATCCTATTAAAGAAGAATATTTGTTGAGCGGAAAATTAGAAAGTACAAATGATGCATATGCGGTCGCTAAAATTGCTGGGATTAAAATGTGTGAGAGTTACAACGAACAATACGGGACAAATTATAAATGCTTGATGCCAACAAATACTTTTGGACCCAATGATAATTATGATGATTTAAATTCACATTTTTTTCCATCATTAATAAAAAAAATCCACAAATTAAAAATAAATGAAAAAGAATCTGTATTAGAATTATGGGGTAATGGTTTGGCTAAAAGAGAGGTAATTTTTGTAGACGATATTGCGGACGCTTGTGAATATTTTATGAATAAAAAAGTAAAAGAAAATATAATTAATATTGGGACTGGAGTAGATAAATCTATTAAAGATTACGCCAAGATTATATCAAAAATACTAATTCCAGGAAAAAAAATAAAAATTAAATTTGATAAATCAAAGCCCAACGGAACACCAAGAAAAGTTATGGACGTTACTTTAGCAAAAAAATATGGCTGGCAGGCTAAAACAAATTTAACAGATGCTATATTAAAAACTTATAAAAGTTTTTTAGTAGAGAAAAATGAGAAGAATTTATAAGAAAAGTAAATTTTTTAATATAATTTTTTGTGCCGGGATTATAATAAGTTTTTTTTGGAGCATTTATAACTTAAATAAATTTGATAAGATTAAATTGAACTATGATGGTGCATATTATAATCAGCTATTATATGCAGATCTAGCAGCTACATGGAATATTGCAGATAAGTTTAAAAAAGAATTAGATCAAGGAAATAATTTTTTTTCATCAATTCCTAGTTACGAACGTTTCTTACTTCCTTCTATAATAGTTGGCTTCTATTATCATCTTATAAATAAAGATATTTATAAAAATTCTAATGATGGAAAACTTGTTATTAAAGAAAAAAATTTTAAAATAAATATACTATTAACTCAAATTTTTTTTTATTTTTTTGTTTTATATTTATTCTATACAGAAATAAAAAAAAAAATTAATGGCATAACATTAAAAATAATAATTTTTTTTTTATGCCTAGAGCCTAGTTTATTACAGTGGCACTCTTCCTTTTGGAGTGAGAGTATCTTTTTATCTTTAATGCTTTTATTATTCTTTTTTTTATTAAAAACTTCACAAAATATTTTTATCAATTTAAGTATAGGCCTAATAATAGGTTTAATGTTTATCCAGCGCGGGGTAAGTTTTCTTTATATTTTTCCGGTACTAATTTACTTTATTTTAGTATTTAAAAATAATTTAAAACCTTTAATGTTTGTTTTAATAGGTTTTATTTTATTTATAGTTGCTATTGGATATAATAATTATAAGAAAACTTCTTATTTCTATATTCTTCCCTGGAAACATCAATATAATTCATACTATCATTATTTTGCTCATAGTTTAGTTGCTCATAGAAAAAATATCAATTCCAACGATGCGAAAAAATTTTTAGAGGACGAAGAAAAAAAATGGCTTCTCGAAAATAAAATTAATACAAAATCAATTTCAGATATTTCAAAAAATATAAATTATAGGAATAAAATTTTTTTAGAAGAAGTTTTAAAAAGCCCACTCTACTTCTCTAAATTATTTTTAAAAAGAGTAACTGTAATGAGTATAATTCATCCATTTTGGGTTAATCAACATTTTTATTTCGACAGAACTGATCCTCAAGCAAAAAATAATCCTAAGGAATATTATAATAAAAATTTATATAAAAATTTACCATATTCATTTTTTATTTATTTTTTTACTATATTAGGACTATTTCAAATCTTAAAAGAAATTTTAAAAAAAAAGGAAATATCTAATATAAATAAATTTTATATTTTTAATTTTTTTTCAATCTTATATTTTATTTTTATAAGCGGATTATGGGGAAACCCTAAATATTTTGCACCCTGCATGATCAGTATTAGTTTTTTTTCCTCGATTGGTTTTAAGTATATTTTTGAAAAATATAAATATAAATTTAATGTAAAGTTTTAAAGATAGAAATTTATTTTAGAATTTTGCTTCACTTTTATTTTGGTTGCGGGGCTTGGATTTGAACCAAGGACCTTCAGGTTATGAGCCTGACGAGCTACCAGACTGCTCCACCCCGCGATTTAAAAGATATTTAGTATAAATTTAATATACTATTTACAATCAGTAAATTTTTAAAATGTTAATTTAAAAAATATTTCTCAGTTTATCTATAGATTCCACATCTTATTAAATCCTATTTAAATAGTAGATTAATTTGTTAGTTATTACTCCAAAAAATATTGTTTATTGTATGGTTGTTTTTTTAATAAATTATAAATTTATTTAGATAGGAATGAACAAGCATTTAATTTCAATTATTTTAACCTACTTCAATAAAAGGGCTTTTATTTCACAGACATTACAAACATTAAAAAATCAAACTTATACTAATTTTGAAGCTATAATAATTTATGATCAAGAAGATTTAACTGATTTTAATTACATTAGGTATTTAATTAATTCAGATAGTAGATTTTTTTTGTATAATAATAAAAAAAATTATGGAGTAGGTTTTTCAAGAAACCAAGGAATAAATTATTCAAAAGGAAAGTATATATGCTTTTTAGATTGTGATGATTTATGGGATCTAAATAAAATTGAGATACAATATAAATTTATGGTTGAGAAAAATTTATTATTTTCTCATACTTCTTACAAAATAATAAATAAATCAGATAAAATAATTGGTGTAATGAGAGCAAAAGAAAAAACTTCCTATAATGATCTAATAAAAAGTTGTGATATTGGACTTTCAACTGTAATGTTTCATGAGAGTATAAAAAAAAATATGCAATTTTCTTGCGTAAAAACAAAAGAAGATTATGTATTATGGCTACAACTATCAAAGCAGTATCAAATTATTGGATTAGATAAAAAAATTGTTTCTTGGAGAAAAACCAAAGGTTCATTGTCCAACTCTATTCTTAGAAGTATGATGAGTGGTTTTATTGTTTATAATACTTATGAAAAAAAATCTGTGATTATTTCAATTCTTTATTTATTAAGATTATGCTTTTATTTTTTTTTTAAAAAAATTTCTCAAAAAATTGAGTTGATGAATTCTTTAAAAAAAAAAATATGAAAAAAAGAGCTTTGATAACAGGAATTACTGGCCAGGATGGTTCATATTTAGCTGAACTGTTATTAAATAAAAATTATGAAGTTCATGGTTTAAAAAGAAAATCATCTTCTTTTAATACTTATAGAATAGATCATATTTATGTGGACCCTCATTTTAAGACTAATTTTTTTTTACACTACGGTGATTTAAATGACTCGAACAGTATATTTAAAATTATTAGCGAAATTAGGCCAGATGAAATATATAATTTAGGCGCTCAAAGTCATGTTGGTGTCTCATTTGAAAATCCTGAATATACAGCACAAGTAAGTGGTTTAGGAACATTAAGAATACTAGAGGCTATTAGATTTTTGAATTTGAAAAAAACAAAGTTTTATCAAGCAGGCACATCAGAACTTTTTGGGATTATAAATAAAAAAAAAAAATTTAATGAAAAATCAGAATTTCACCCAAGATCACCCTACGGAGCATCTAAACTTTTTGCACATCAAATAACAAAAATTTACAGGGATTCATATAAAATATTTGCTTGCAATGGAATTCTTTTTAATCATGAAAGTCCAAGAAGAGGAGAAACTTTTGTAACAAGAAAAATTACTAGATTTTTAACAAGATGGATTTACGGTTTGGAAAAAATTTTATATTTAGGAAATATTTACGCTATTCGCGACTGGGGTCACGCGAAAGATTATGTAGAAATGCAATGGAGAATAATGCAACAAAGAAAACCTAAAGATTATATAATTGCAACAGGAAATACGTGTAGTGTTAAAAATTTTTTTCTTGAATGTTGTAATTTTTTGAAGATTAAAATTTTTTGGTCAGGAAAAAAAATGAACGAGTATGCATATACAATTAAAAATAAAAAAAAAATAATTTTGATGAAAGTTGACAAAAACTATTTTAGACCTCTTGAAGTAGACTATCTTAAGGGAGACCCCAGTAAAGCTTATAAAAAACTCAACTTTAGACCTAAATATAATTTAAAAGGTTTAATTAAAGATATGATGTCTAGCGATCTTGAATTAGCTAAAAAAGAAATTAAGAACAAAATATAGTACTTAAAATTCTCATTATTAAATGATTTTTTTTTTATTTTTTTTTTCTATTATATCTTTTTTAATATTAAATTTTTTTTGTAAGAAGTTTTTTTTTTTATTAGATAAAAAAACACTGAGACATAAATCTTTAGTTTCCAAAGATAAAGTTCCAATGACTGCTGGTGTTATACTAATTTTAAATTTATTAGTATTTAATAACAATATTTTTTTT
>Ga0194133_10001998_pt1 | contig 33090 bp, 28 predicted proteins | sample TA2KigOf40mmetaG_FD_155448 | JGI IMG/M metagenome (GOLD analysis project Ga0194133, IMG submission 155448) | Freshwater microbial communities from Lake Tanganyika, Tanzania - TA2015055 Kigoma Offshore 40m | ecosystem: Environmental > Aquatic > Freshwater > Lake | place: Tanzania: Lake...
CACGTGAGCCGCAAGCACGAATACCGGCGGACCCTCGTACAGCGCGGGGCGAGCATCGGGGCGAACGCGACGGTGGTCTGCGGGGCGACGCTGGGGGCGTACTGCTTCATCGGCGCCGGGGCGGTGGTGACCAAGGATGTCCTGCCGTATGCGCTGATGGCCGGGGTGCCGGCGCGGCGGATCGGGTGGATGTGTCAGTGCGGCGAGAAGCTCCCGGTGGGGGAGAGCCCGACGTGCGGTGCCTGCGGCGCCGGCTACCGGGTCGTGGACGGCGCCTGTGCGCCGGTGTCGCCGGAGCGCGCGTGACCGGCGCGTCCGCCACCTTCCGCGTCGCGCTCGTGGGGTGCGGGCGCATCAGCGCCAACCACGTGCAGGCGCTCGCGAAGGTCGACGGCCTCGACCTCGTCGCCGTCTGCGATGTTGATGCCGGTCGCGCCGAGGCCACCGGTCGCGCGGCAGGGGTCCGGTGGTTCACCGACTATCCGCAGATGCTCGCCGAGGCGCCCTGTGAGGTCGTGGTCGTCGCGACCCCCTCTGGGTTGCACCCCGAGCACGGCATCCTCGCGGCGCGGGCCGGGAAGCACGTCGTGGTCGAGAAGCCGATGGCGATCTCGCTCGCCGCGGCCGATGCCCTCGTCGCGGCCTGCGACGCCGCGGCCGTCCAGCTCTTCGTGGTCAAGCAGAATCGTCTGAATGCGACGATCCAACTGCTGCGGCGTGCGGTGGAGAAGGGGCGCTTCGGGCGGCTCTACCTCGCGAATGCCACCGTGCGTTGGACCCGGCCGCAGGAGTACTACGACCAGGCGCCGTGGCGCGGGACTTGGGCCCTGGACGGCGGGGCGTTCCTGAATCAGGCGTCGCACTATGTCGATCTCCTGCAGTGGATGTGCGGCCCGGTTGAGAGCGTGGTGGCGAAGACCGCGACGCTGGCCCGTCGGATCCAAGCGGAGGACACCGGGGCGGCCTTGGTGCGCTTCCGCAGCGGGGCGCTGGGTGTGATGGAGGTGACGATGCTGACCTATCCGAAGAACCTCGAGGGCTCGTTCACCCTGATGGGCGAGCGGGGTACCGTCCGCATCGGGGGCACCGCCGTCAACCGCATCGAGCACTGGGAGTTCGCCGACTACGATGACGACGACCGCCTGGTCGAGGCGGCGAATACCTCACCGCCCAGCGTGTATGGCTTCGGGCACGAGCCCTACTACCGGAACGTCCTCCGGTCGCTCCGGGGCGAGGTTGCCGCCGGGACGGACGGCCGTGAGGGGCGGAAGTCGCTCGAACTGGTCTGCGGCATCTATGAGGCGGCGCGCAGCGGCCGGGACGTCTCCTTCCCCCTTCCAATCGAGGGATAGCGGTTCGTTGACTGGGATGGGGTGGTCTGGCGACCTTTAAGTGCTTATCCACGTTGGATTTCGGTCATTTCCCGACTCCCCACGACGATGTCCGTCCCTCTGTTGGACCTCAAGGCGCAGCACGCGAGCATCCGCGATGCCGTGCTGCCGGAGCTCATCAGGCTCATCGATGACCAGGCGTTCATCCTCGGTGCACCCGTTGCGGAGCTCGAGTGCGCGGTCGCCGGCTACTCGAACACGCGCTACGCGGTCGGATGCGCGAACGGCACTGACGCGATCCTGATCGCCCTCCGGGCGCTCGACATCGGGCGCGGCGACGAGGTCGTCACGACCCCGTTCACCTTCTTCGCGACGGCGGGGACGATCCACAACGTCGGCGCGACCCCGGTCTTCGTGGACATCGACCCCAAGACGTACAACATCGATCCGGCGCTCGCCGCCGCGGCGGTGACCTCGAAGACGAAGGCGGTGATCCCGATCGACCTGTTCGGGCAGATGGCGCCGATCGAGGAGCTCCGACGTCGGCTCCCGACGATGCCGATCATCGAGGACGCGGCGCAGAGCATCGGCGCGCGCCGGAAGATCGACGGCGAGTGGGTGATGGCGGGGCAGGCCGCGACCATCGGCACCTTCTCGTTCTTCCCGTCGAAGAATCTCGGCGGCTACGGCGACGGCGGGATGATCGTCACGCAGGACGAGGCCCTCTTCAAGCGCCTGCAGCGCCTCCGGACCCACGGCTCGGTGCAGACCTACTTTCACGAGGAGGTCGGGTACAACTCGCGCCTCGACGCCCTGCAGGCGGTCGTCCTCAATGCCAAGCTCCCGCACCTCGCGGCGTGGAGCGCCAAGCGCCGGGAGAACGCGGCGTACTACACGGCGGCGTTCGCGGACATCGCGGAGATCGTACCGCCGTTCATCGATCCGGCGAACGAGTCGATCTTCAATCAGTACACCATCCGCGTTCTGCAGCGCGACGCACTGAAGGACCACCTGAAGGCCAAGGGGATCGGGCACTCGGTCTACTATCCGCTCCCGCTCCACCTCCAGCCCTGCTTCGCCTATCTCGGCTACCGGGAGGGGGCGTGCCCGGAGGCGGAGCGTGCCGCGAACGAGGTGGTGTCGCTCCCGGTATTCCCGGAGTTGACGGCCGCCCAGCGCGATGCGGTCGTCGCCGCGGTGCGCAGCTTCTTCGGTCGGTAGCGCGTCGTGCTCTCCGCCCTCGGCATCGCATGACGACCACTCAGACCCTTCGTCGGAAGATCGACGACCGGTCCGCGGTCGCCGCCGTCATCGGGCTCGGCTACGTCGGGCTCCCGCTCGCGATGGAGCTCTGCGAGGCCGGGTACCGCATCGTCGGGTATGACGTCAGCGAGCGCGTCTGCGCGCTGCTGATGCGCGGGGAATCGCACATCCAGGATGTCCCGGCGACGCAGGTCGCGACCCACGTGCGGAGTGGGAAGTTCCTCGCGACGACCGACCCGGCGCGGCTCGGCGAGGCCGATACCGTCTCGATCGCCGTGCCCACCCCGCTCGCGAAGACGCGGGATCCTGATATGTCCTACGTGGTGTCGGCGTCGGATACCGTCGCCGCGCACGCGCACGCGGGGATGCTCATCGTGTTGGAGAGCACCACGTATCCCGGGACCACGCGCGAGCTGCTCCAGCCGCGCCTCGAGGCGAAGGGGCTCACCGTCGGGGTCGATGTCTTCCTCGCCTTCAGCCCTGAGCGCGTCGATCCCGGGAACCCGGTCTACCACACGAAGAACACCCCGAAGGTCGTGGGCGGCGTCACCCCCGCGTGCACCGAAGTCGCTACCGCCTTCTACCGGTCGACCATCGACACCGTCGTGCCGGTCTCGTCCCCCGAGGCGGCCGAGCTGGTGAAGCTCCTCGAGAACACCTTCCGTTCGGTCAACATCGGGCTCGTGAACGAGATGGCCATCGTCTGCGACCGACTCGGGGTCGACATCTGGGAGGTCATCGACGCCGCGGCGACGAAGCCCTTCGGCTTTATGAAGTTCACGCCGGGCCCGGGGATCGGGGGGCACTGCATCCCGCTCGATCCGCACTATCTGGCCTGGAAGATGCGAGCGCTCAACTACAAGACGCGGTTCATCGACCTTGCGAGCGAGGTCAATTCGGCGATGCCGGACTTCGTCGTCGAGAAGGTCGCGTGGGCGCTCAATGACGACGGCAAGGCGGTGAAGGGGGCGAAGGTCCTCGTCCTCGGCGTCGCGTACAAGAAGGACATCGACGACATCCGCGAGAGCCCGGCACTCGATGTGATCCGTCGCCTGGAGACGCGTGGGGCCGTCGTGAGCTATCACGATCCGCACATCCCGTCGTTCCGCGAGGATGGGCATGAGATGGTCGGCGTCGGGCTCTCGGATGCGGTGCTGGAGGCCGCCGACGCCGTGGTCGTGATCACCGACCACAGCGGGGTGGAGTACCAGCGCGTCGCGGATCGGGCGGGCCTAGTGGTCGATTCCCGCAATGTGATGCGGCGGCTCCGGTCCGGTCGTGCGCGCATCGTGACGCTCACCTCCTCGCACTGATGGTGCGCGGTTCGGTGCGCTGGTGTGGCGTGGAAGGTCTTTTCATTGTGACGTGGAGGTGTGTTCGGTGAACGTGACAGTGGTGGGCACGGGGTACGTGGGACTCGTCGTGGGCGCCTGTCTCGCTGAGACGGGGAACGACGTGGTCTGTGCCGACGTCGATGCGGGCAAGATCGCGGGGCTGAATCAGGATGTCCTCCCGATCTATGAGCCGGGCCTCGAGGAGTACGTCTCGCGGAACCGGATCGCGGGGCGCCTCGCCTTCACGATCGACGTCGCCGCGGCGATCGCATCTGCCGAGGTGATCTTCATCGCCGTTGGGACGCCGCCGGACGAAGACGGCTCGGCTGACCTCAAGCACGTCCTCGCCGTGGCCGAGCAGATCGGTCGCCACGCGGCCCGTGAGGTCGTCGTGGTCACCAAGTCGACGGTGCCCGTCGGGACCGCCGAAAAGGTCGCGGCCGCCATCCAGCCGCACGCGCGGGTGCCGTTTCATATGTGCTCGAACCCCGAGTTCCTCAAGGAAGGGGCAGCGGTCGACGACTTCATGAAGCCTGATCGCGTGGTGGTCGGCGTCGCGTCGGAGGTCGCACGCGAGCGGATGGGTGAGCTCTACGCGCCCTTCGTGCGTACCGGAAAGCCGATCATCTTTATGGATATCCCGTCCGCGGAGATGACGAAATACGCCGCGAACGCGATGCTCGCCACGCGCATCTCATTCATGAACGAGATCGCGAACCTCTGCGAGCAGGTCGGGGCGAATGTGGACCTGGTGCGGAAGGGGATCGGTAGCGATTCACGCATCGGCCCGTCCTTCCTCTTCCCGGGGCCGGGCTACGGCGGCTCGTGTTTCCCTAAGGATGTGAAGGCGCTGCTGCGGACCTCCGAGGAGCAGGGTGCGCCGATGGGAATCCTGCGTGCCGTCGAGGACGCGAACGACCGGCAGAAGCACCGGCTCTTCGAGAAGCTGCAGGCGGTGCTCGGGGACGGGCTCCGCGGGGCCCGGATCGCGCTCTGGGGGCTCGCCTTCAAGGCGAACACCGACGACATGCGCGAGTCCCCGGCGCTGGTGCTCATCGAGGCGCTCCTAGCCGCGGGGGCGACGGTCGTGGCCCACGATCCGGCGGCGATGCACGAGACGCAGCGCCGCATCGGCGACCGGATCGCCTACGCGGAGTCTGGATACGCCGCCGCCGAGGGCGCCGACGCGTTGGTGGTCGTGACCGATTGGAACGAGTACCGCTTCCCTGACTTCGCGCGCATCAAGGCAGCCCTCCGGGCCCCGGTGCTGATCGACGGACGCAATCTCTATGATCCCGCGAAGCTGCGCGGGCTCGGCTTCGTCTACCGGTCGATCGGTCGGGGACGCGAGTGAGGGTCCTCATCACGGGGGTGGCGGGGTTCCTCGGATCCCACCTCGCGGACCGCTTCCTGCGGGACGGCCACGAGGTCGTCGGAATCGACAACTTCCTCACCGGGCGCCCCGAGAACATCGCGCACCTCACGGGACACCCCAGGTTCAGCTTCCTCCGGCACAACGTCTCCGAGTTCACCTACGTCGCGGGGCCGCTCGACGGCGTGCTGCACTTCGCGTCGCCTGCGAGCCCGGTCGATTACCTCGAACTCCCGATCCAGACCCTCAAGGTCGGTTCGCTCGGCACGCACAACGCCCTCGGCGTCGCGCTCGCGAAGGGGGCGCGGTTCCTCCTCGCCTCCACCTCCGAGGTCTACGGCGATCCGCTCGTCCACCCGCAGCCGGAGTCGTACTGGGGGAATGTCAACCCGATCGGTCCGCGCGGCTGCTATGACGAGGCCAAGCGCTTCGCCGAGGCGATGACGATGGCGTATCATCGCGCACAGGGGGTCGACACGCGGATCGTCCGGATCTTTAACACCTATGGACCTCGGATGCGGCCGGGCGATGGTCGCGTCGTCTCGAACTTCATCGTGCAGGCGCTGCGCGGCGAGGCGCTCACCGTGTATGGCGACGGGTCCCAGACTCGGTCGTTCTGTTTCGTTTCCGACGAGGTCGAGGGGATCTACCGGCTCTTCCACAGTGGCGAGACGCAGCCCGTCAACATCGGGAATCCGGACGAGTTCACCGTTCGGCAGCTCGCGGAGCTGGTGATCGCAATGACTGGATCCAGCTCGACCATCACCTCGCTCCCCCTGCCCGCGGACGATCCGAAGGTCCGCCAGCCCGACATCGCGCGCGCCCGGGCGGTCCTCGGTTGGGGCCCGACCGTGCCCCTCCGGGAGGGTCTTGCGGCCACGATCGATTACTTTCGAGGGCTCACCGGCTCCGCTCGTCTGCAACCCCCGACCTGATGCCCGCTCCGTCGTCCGCCATTCCGCTCGAGTCCCGCCCGTCCGTCGCCGGTCGGTCGACGAGCCCGCTCCGGCCGGTGTCCCCGGGGGAGCGGCGCGCGGGACGGTGGCGCACCGGGGTGGGTCTCGCTCTCCTCGCCGTGGTCGGTTCAGCCTGCTTCCGGCCGTTCAACGTCCGGGACTATCCGACCTCGGTCGCGCTCTTCGAGGCGGGGATGGCCAAGTTCGAGGCGAAGAAGTTCGGCGATGCCGCGTCCGCCTTCGAGCGGCTCACCCTCGACCTGCCGGCGCGCGACACCCTCCTGCCGAAGGCGCAGTGGTATCTCGGGCTCGCGCGCCTGAAGCGGAGCGAGCGGCTCCTCGCGGCGCAGGCGTTCATCAAGCTGAGTGAGACCTTCCCGGACGATTCGCTCGCGGACGATGCGCTCCTGAAGTCGGGGCGGGTCTACGTCGAGCTCTGGAAGACCCCATCGCTCGACCCACAGTACGGTCTCCTCGCCCAGACGCAGTTCCGGCTGCTGGTCGGCGTCTATCCGGACTCGCCCCTCGCCGACTCGGGGAAGCGGGCGCTGAAGGACCTCGATGAGCGGTTCGCGTCGAAGGACTACGACACGGGGATGCACTACTATCGGCGGAAGGCGTTCGACTCGGCGGTCCTGTATTTCAAGGACGTGGTGAAGAACTGGCCGGAGTCCGAGCGCGCCAAGCAGGCGATGCTGCGGATGGTCGAGATCTATCGGCTTCCGTTCATGAACTACGAGGATGACGCGCGCGAGGTCTGCCAGGCGCTCCTTGGGGCATATCCGGAGGACGCCGGGGTGCTCGCCGCGTGCAAGATCGACCCCGCCGACTCGACGGCGACGGCCGGGCGCCGGCCCCCGGCCCTCCGCTGACCGCCAGATGACCACCCCGCGGCGCATCGCGCTGCTCGGGGGGAGCTTCGACCCGCCCCATCTCGGCCACCTGCACCTGGCCTACCAGGCGCTCGAGCAGCTCGGCTGTGACGAAGTCTGGTTCATTCCGGCCCACCAGCAGCCCCTGAAGGGGGCCACGGCGCTGTCGGCGCCCTCCCACCGCCTCGCGATGGTCCGCTTGATGGTCGAGGGCATCCCGGGGATGCGGGTCGATCCCATCGAGACGGAACGGGGCGGGTTATCTTTCGCGGTCGACACCGTGCGGGCGCTTCAGGCGGCCGAACCGGGGGCGGAGTTCTGCTTCTTCCTCGGGGCGGACGCCGCGGCGACGCTGCATAGGTGGCGTGAGCCGGCGGTCCTCGCCTCCCTCTGCCGGATCATCGTCTGCACGCGCGGGGAGGAGTCCCTCGCGCTGCCGGACGGGACCCCGCCGGTCGAGCGGCTCGCGACCCGGCGGTTCGACCTGTCGGCGACTGAGGTGCGGGCGCGGGTCCGGGCCGGGCTGCCGGTGCGCGGGTGGGTGACGGACGCCGTCGCAGCGTACATCGCGGCGTGCGGGTTGTATCGCGTGGGTGGGGAGGCGCCGTGAACCGGCGTCGAGCCACCCGTTCCTCCTAAGAGCGTTCAGACGTCCATGTTCAAGCAGCTCATCGCCAAGGTCATCGGCACGCGCCATCAGCGCGAGGCCCGTCGCGTCCAGCCGATTGTCGACGAGATCCGTCGGCACGGGGAGGCGCTCGCGGCGCTGTCGGACGCCGAGGTGCAGGGGAAGACCGCGGTGTTCCGGACGATCATCGCCGAACGGACCGCCCCGCTGCAGGCGCGGATCGACGCGCTCCGCGCCGAGAAGCACGCCGCCGCCGAACCGGAGGCGCGCGAGGCGCTCGACCGGCAGCTCGGTGGCGCGGACGGGCAGGGGGGGCTCGAGGCCGAACTGCGGCAGGCGATCGCCGACGTACTCGACGAGATCCTCCCCGAGGCCTTCGCCACGGTGCGTGAGGCCGCGCGCCGACTCTGCGGCACCAGCGCCGACGTCACGGGCCGGGCGCTGTCGTGGGATATGGTGCACTACGACGTGCAGATGATCGGTGGCATCCAGCTGCACCTCGGGCGCATCGCCGAGATGGCGACCGGCGAAGGGAAGACGCTCGTCGCCACGTTGCCACTCTACCTGAACGCCCTGCCGGCGCGTGGGGCGCACCTCGTCACGGTCAACTCGTACCTCGCGCGGCGCGACTCGCAGTGGATGGGGCATCTCTTCCGGTGGCTCGGGCTCACCGTGGGGTGCCTCGACGACACCGAGCCCGGCTCGCCCTCGCGTCGGGCCGCGTACGGGTGCGATATCACCTACGGCACGAACAACGAGTTCGGCTTCGACTACCTCCGGGACAACATGGTCGTCGAGCTTGCGCAGCGGGTGCAGCGGCCGCACGTCTATGCGATCGTCGACGAGGTCGACTCCGTGCTCGTCGACGAGGCGCGGACCCCGCTGATCATCTCCGGCCCCGTGGGGAACGAAGGGGACCGCGCGTATGCGGAGCAGAACCAGGCGGTGGCGCGGCTCGTCCAGCGTCAGACCGTCCTCGTCAATGACCTCGTGGCGAAGGGGGAGAAGCACCTCGCCGCGGAGGAGCGGGCGGAGGCCGGCGTCGCGCTCTATCAGGCGCGTCTTGGTAGTCCGCGCAACAAGCGGCTCCTCAAGGTGATGCAGGAGACCGGCGTCAAGCAGCTGATCCAGGAGAGCGAGCTCGCGCATCTCGCGGACCGGAAGCTCCCCCCCGCGAAGCAGGAGTACCGCGACCTCGAGGAGGATCTCCTCTTCGTGCTCGACGAGAAGGGGCACTCGGTCCATCTCACCGACCGCGGCGTTGACTACCTCTCGCCGCAGGCGCATGACGAGTTCGTCCTCCCCGACATCGCCACCGCGATGGGCCGGTTGGAGCGGGATGCCGCGCTCGAGCCCGCGCAGCGCCGGGAGGCGAAGCGTCAGCTCGAGATCGAGTACGCGCAGAAGTCAGAGAAGTTGAACATCATCCATCAGCTCCTCCGCGCCCACGTGCTCTACGAGAAGGACGTCAACTACGTCGTGCAGGACGGTCAGGTGCTCATCGTCGATGAGTTCACCGGCCGCACGATGCCGGGCCGCCGCTGGAGCGAGGGGCTCCATCAGGCCGTCGAGGCCAAGGAAGGGGTGCAGGTGAAGGGGGAGACGCAGACCCTCGCCACCATCACCATCCAGAACTACTTCCGGCTCTACGAGAAGCTTGCCGGGATGACGGGCACCGCCGAGACCGAGGAGACGGAGTTCTTCCAGATCTACGGACTCGAGGTCGCGGTGATCCCCACGAATCGCCCCGCGATTCGCGACGACCGGCAGGACCTGATCTACAAGACGCGGCGCGAGAAGTTCAACGGCATTCTCGAGGAGACGCGCCGGCTGCACGGGCTCGGCTTCCCCGTCCTCGTCGGCACGACGAGCGTCGAGGCATCGGAGACGCTCTCCCGCCTCTTCCAGCGCGCCGGGCTGCCACACAACGTCCTCAACGCGAAGTACCATCAGCGGGAGGCGGAGATCGTCGCCCTCGCGGGGCAGAAAGGCGCGATCACGATCGCGACGAACATGGCGGGCCGCGGAACCGACATCAAACTCGGGGACGGCGTCCGGGAGTCGCTCCCGTCGCAGGTGTCGGACGCCGACGGCAAGCCGGTCGACGTCACGGAGATCGGCGGGCTGCACATCATCGGGTCGGAGCGGCACGAGTCGCGGCGCATCGATCGGCAGCTGCGTGGGCGCGCCGGGCGTCAGGGCGATCCGGGGAGCTCGCAGTTCTTCCTCTCGCTCGAAGATGACCTGATGCGTCTCTTCGGCTCCGACCGCATCGCGCGCCTGATGGACTCGCTCGGGGCACAGGAGGGGGAGGTGCTCACGCACCCGCTCCTCACGCGGTCCGTCGAGACGGCGCAGAAGCGCGTCGAGCTGCAGAACTTCCAGTCGCGCAAGCGGCTCCTCGACTACGACGACGTGATGAACCAGCAGCGCGAGGTCGTCTACTCGCTGCGGTCGTTCGCGCTCGAGGGCGGCGAGGAGTTGAAGGGCGAGGCGGCGCGGATGATCGAGACCGCCGTGGCGCGTCGTGTGACGAACGCGCTCGAGGGCGCGGAGACGGCGACCGACTGGGATGTCGAAGGGCTGCGGGAGGAGCTGCTCCTGCACTACCTGCTCCGGGTGCCCGCCTTCGAGCCGGAGGGGATCCGTCCGGCGACCCTCCCCGAGGCAGCGGCCGAGGCGTCCGACGCGGCCGCGGTCGCCTTCCGGGAGAAGCTCGTCTCCCTCGGGGAGTTCGGTCCGCGCCTGCTCTCGCTCGTGATGCTCAACGTTCTCGACGAGAAGTGGAAGGACCACCTGTACGACCTCGACCAGCTCCGGGCCGCGATCGGCTACCGCTCGTGGGGGCAGAAGGATCCGCTCGTGGAGTACAAGCAGGAGGCCTTCACGATGTTCGAGGACCTCATGCGCGATATGCAGCACACCTTCACGGAGCGCTTCCTGAAGGTGCAGCTCGTCTTTGAGGAGGCCCCGCCGCCGGCGCCGATGCCGCCCGCGCCCGGGAGCTGGGCGGGGGCCTCGGCGGTGGCCGAGGCTGCCGCACCGGCGTCGGTCGACCCCTTCGCCCCGTCGGTGGATGCGGTGGCGATGCCGAAGGTGGTCGGTGCGGGGCGGGGCGTGGCCTCGTTGGCGGCGGGGGCGGACCCGGTGGGTGGGGAGTTCGACGGTGCCGGGCGGAACGACCCGTGCCCCTGCGGCAGCGGGAAGAAGTTCAAGAAGTGCCACGGCGCGGGATGATCCCGCACGCAGGCATCCGGTGACGCGGACGGGATGGTCCGCGGCGACCATCCCCGTGTGCCGACCATCCGCGCCCTGCCTCCTGCCGATCGACCCCGGGAGCGCCTCCGTGCCCTCGGCGTCGAGGCCTTGAGCGGGGCGGAACTGATCGCGCTCCTGATCGGGTCGGGGACACGGACGCAGAGCGCGACCGATGTCGCCGCCGCGCTCCTCGATCGCGGTGGGGGCTCGCTCCGGCGGCTCGCGCAGACGCCGCTCGCCACCCTCGCCTCCGTGGCGGGCGTCGGTCCGGTCCGCGCGCTGACCATCCAGGCGGCACTCGACCTCGGCCGGCGTCTCGCGGCAGAGCCGACGGAGTCGCGTCCGCCGATGCGGGGCCCCGACGACGTCTTCCGCTTCTACGGACCCCGGCTGAGCGGACTCGGCGTCGAGGAATTCCACGTCGCGGTGCTGGACGCCCAGCATCGATTGGAGCGGGACCTGCTGATCAGCCGGGGCATCCTCGACGGCTCCCTCGTCCACCCGCGCGAGGTGTTCCGCGAGGCGATCGCCGAACGGGCGGCGGCCGTGATCCTCGTGCACAACCATCCCTCGGGGGATCCCACCCCCAGTGCGGAGGACCAGGCTGTGACCCGGCAGCTTGTCGCGGCGGGGCGGCTGCTCGACATCCCGGTGCACGACCACATCGTCATCGGACGCGGGCGCTACGTCTCGCTGGCGCAGGAGGGGCGCCTCTTGTAAACGGCGGCGGGGCTTGGCATATACCGATGGTGACCACCGCCGCGCTCGCCGAGATCATCCCGGGCTGGACGCTGCCGGACGACGCCGCCGCGCGGCTCGACCCGGAGCTCCTCGGGCGCGCCTACCGGTTCAGCGAGAAGGCGCACGCCGGGCAGACGCGCCGGAATGGGGACCCGTACGTCACCCATTGCGTCTCGGTGGCGAAGATCCTCGCCGAGCTGCACCTCGATACCGTCACGGTGGCGAGCGGGCTCATCCACGACGTCGTCGAGGACACCCGCAGCACCGTCGAAGACGTCGAGCGCGAGTTCGGCCGCGAGGTGGCGCAGATCGTCGACGGCCTGACGAAGATCGGCCACCTGCCGATGGCCTCGCGCGAGGAGCGGCAGGTGGAGAGCTATCGCAAGCTCCTGCTCTCCGTCGCGAAGGATGCCCGCGTGATCCTCGTGAAGCTCGCCGACCGACTGCATAACATGCGGACCCTCGAGTGGATGCCCGAGGAGAAGCGGCGGCGCATCGCCCTCGAGACGCGCGACCTCTACGCGCCGATGGCGCATCGCTTCGGCCTCGCCGCGATGAAGGCCGAGCTCGAAGATCTCGCCTTCAAGTGGCTTGAGCCTGAGGAGTATCGCGCGCTCGCGAAGCTGCTGGCAGAGAAACGGGCGGATCGCGACGCGAAGATCGCGGAGATGATCGCCCCGCTGGAGGTGAAGCTACGCGAGAGTGGGGTCCGCCTCCTCGAGGTCGGCGGACGGCCGAAGCATCTCTGGTCGATTCACAAGAAGATGCTCAAGCGGGAGAAGCCGTACGACGAGATCTATGACCTCTACGCGATTCGCGTGCTGGTCGAGGATGTGCCCGAGTGCTACCACGCGCTCGGGGTGATCCACGGCGCCTGGACCCCGCTGCAGGAGCGCATCAAGGACTACATCGCCTCGCCGAAGTCGAACGGCTACCAGTCGCTGCACACGACGATCTTCGGTCCCGGCGGGACGCTTTTCGAGATCCAGATCCGGACCGGCGAGATGCACCGCACGGCGGAGTACGGCATCGCGGCGCACTGGCTCTACAAGGACGGGAGCCGGGAGAGCGGCGAGCTCGATCGGCACCTCAACTGGTTCCGGCAGGTGCTCGAGTTGCAGCTCGACGCCGAGACCCCAGACCAGTTCCTCGAGTTCCTGAAGCTCGACCTCTATCAGGATGAGATCTTCGTCTTCACACCGAGTGGTGACGTCATCCAGCTGCCGAAGGGGGCGACGCCGATCGACTTCGCCTTCGCGGTGCACACGCAGGTCGGGCTCCGCACGCAGGGCGCCCGTGTGAATGGCCGCATCGTCCCGCTCTCGCGTGAGCTCCGGAACTCGGAGACGTGCGAGATCATCCGCGGGCCGGTGCCGCGGCCGAACCGCGATTGGCTCGCGCACGTGCGCACGGGGCGCGCGCGGCACAAGATCCGGCAGTGGCTCCGGCAGGAGGAGCAAAAGACCTTCCAGGCGGTCGGCGAGGAGATTCTCGGACGCGAGCTGCGCCGGCGCCGGCACGCCAAGCTCTCCGAGACGGAACTCGCTCGGGCGGCGGCCGCGCTCAAGCTGCAGGATCCCTCGCAGGTGCTCGCGGGGATCGGGCAGGGGGATCTCACCGTCACGCAGGTGATGGCGGCGCTGTATCCGGATGCGGCCGCGGCCCCGCAGGACGCGCTGAAGCCGAGCCCGATCGAGCGGTTGATCGACCGGATGCGCGGCGTCGGGGGTGGCTCGAAGGGCCTCCGGGTGCAGGGCGCGGATGGGATGCTCGTGCGCTACGCCCAGTGCTGCCAGCCGGTCCCCGGCGACCAGGTTGTCGGCTATGTGACGCGCGGACGCGGCGTGAGCATCCACCGCCACGATTGCCCGAACCTGCTCTTCCTCGTGCACGAGCCCGAGCGCCGCCTCGAGATCGACTGGCAGGAGACCTCGGGGGAGCGGTTCGTCATCCGGCTCGCAATCGAGGGGCAGGATCGACAGGGGCTCTACGCCGACCTCGCGACCGCGGTGAGCGCGGCGGGGACGGAGATCCGGTCCCTCGAGCTCCGCACCGTCGACGGCCGGGTCACCGGCGCCGCGCTGGTGGAGGTGGAGAACCTGGCGCACCTGGAGCGGATCGTGAAGGCCGCGCGCCGCGTGAAGGGGGTCTCGAGCGTGGCCCGGCGGGAGAAGCTCGCCGACTGACGGCGCGGGGAACCCGGGTCGCGTCCGACGGCGTACATTCCGGTATGATCCTCGCCATCCACAACCTCCTCCGGTGGGCGGTCCTCCTCACCGGCATCCTCGCGATCGTCCAGGCCGTGCGCGGCCTCGACGGCCGCACCCCCTTCGCGAAGACGCGGCCGATCCTGCTCGCCTTCACGGCGAACCTCCATCTCCAGCTGCTGATCGGGCTCACCCTGTTCGTCGTGTCGCCGACGGTGAAGGCCTATATGGCCGATATGGCGGCGACGATGCGGGACGGGAGCCGTCGCTTCTTCATCGCCGAGCACCCGACGCTGATGGTGGCCGGGGTGCTGCTGGCGACGATCGGTGGCGTCATCGCGAAGAACGCGCCCGACGATGCGGCGCGGCATCGTCGGGCGCTGATCTTCACGGTGCTCACGGTGTTGCTGATCCTGGCCGGGATCCCGTGGTCCCGGCCGCTGCTCCCGAGCTTCTAGTTCCTCGGGGAGCGGCGGGTACGCCCATCGCGCGGCTCCGCGCGAGCGTGGGCGCGCAGGCCGTCGCTCGGCTGCGCACGGGGGATCCCCGGTCTCACAGGAGATCCCCGGCCGGCGGCCCTCACTTCGCGATGAGGAACTCCGCCGGCGTGCGCCCCGTGGCCACCAGCGCCGCCAGCCAGCGCGGCTGCTTGCCGCGACCGCTCCAGGTCTCCCCCTCCGGCCCGCGGTACTTTGCGGGGACCTTGGCGACGCTGCCGGCCTTCCGCGCACCGCGCTTCGCCGCACCGGAGCCCGGAGCAGCCGACGACACGGCGGCCCGCGTCCGACCTTTTGCCCCCTTCCGGGCGGAGCGCTTGCGGCCCTTGGTCGGAGCGGCCGCCTTGGCCGGCCGCCCGCGGCGCCGACCCGTTCGGGGCGCGGCTGACACGCGCCCGCGAAGCGCCTCCGCCACGTCGTCTCCGGTGAGGCCGAGCTCCGCGATCGTTTGGCGGAGGAAGGTGAGGGCGGCGCGCCGAGCCGCCGTCTGTTGCGCTTCGATGGCGGAGAGACGCGTCTGGAGCTGCTGGATCTTCTTGCGGAGGGAGTCCGGGGCGTTCGGCATGGGAGGGCGGGAGGGGGGAGGATATAATCCGACGATGCAGGATAGGAAAATCGTCGGATTATCGTTAACGCATTATCTCCCGCCGCTCAAGGTCGGCCGGCGGCGCGCGTCGCGTCGCGTCGCCTCAGGTCGGGCGTGCCCCGACGCGCACGGACACGGGGACCGACGTACGGCCGGAGCGGCGCACCGATGAGCACGGGCGGCCCGATCGCGTCCGCGCCCGTCCGCTTCGAGCTCGAAGCCCCCTTCGCCCCCGCTGGCGATCAGCCGCGCGCCATCGCGGAGCTGACCGCCGGCCTCGCCCGCGGCGATCGCTTCCAGACCCTCCTTGGCGTCACCGGGTCGGGGAAGACGATGACGGCCGCGAACGTCATCGCTCGGTACGGGCGGCCCACCCTCGTCCTCTCGCACAACAAGACCCTCGCCGCGCAGCTCTACGGCGAACTCAAGGGGTTCTTCCCGCGCAACGCCGTCGAATACTTCATCTCGTACTACGACTATTACCAGCCCGAAGCGTACGTCCCCGCGTCCGACACGTACATTGAGAAGGACGCATCGATCAACGAGGACATCGACCGGCTCCGATTGCGGGCGACCTCCTCGCTGATGGAGCGCGAGGACGTCATCGTGGTGGCAACGGTCTCCGCGATCTACGGCCTCGGCGACCCGGAGTCGTACAAGGCCGCGATGGTCACGCTCGCGGTGGGGCAGCGCATCCCGCGCGACGACATCTTGCGCGCCCTCGTCGCCATCCAGTACGGCCGGAACGACGTCGCCTTCGAGCGCGGGACCTTCCGCGTGCGTGGCGACACGGTGGAGATCCTCCCCGCCTACGAGGAGCAGGCGGTCCGGGTCGAGATGTTCGGCGATGAGATCGAGCGCATCACCAAGGTCGATCCGCTCACGGGGCACACGATCGCGCCGCTCCAGCGCACCGCGATCTATCCGGCGAAGCACTTCGTCACGACGCGGCCGACGCTCGAGCGCGCGGTGAAGGAGATCCGCGCGGAGCTCGCGGAGCGCTTGGTCGTGCTCAAGGGGGCGGGGAAGCTCCTCGAGGCCCAGCGGCTCGAGTCGCGCACCAACTTCGATATCGAGATGATGCTCGAGATCGGGACCTGCCCGGGCATCGAGAACTACTCGCGGATCCTCGCCGGCCGGCAGCCGGGCGCGCGGCCGGCCTGCCTCTTCGACTACTTCCCTGAGGATTTCCTCGTCGTGGTCGACGAATCGCACGTCACCTTGCCGCAGATCGGGGGGATGTTCAACGGCGACCGCGCGCGGAAGACGACACTCGTGGAGTACGGCTTCCGCCTCCCGAGCGCGCTCGACAACCGGCCCCTGATGTTCGACGAGTTCCTTGCGCTCACCCCGCGCGCGATTCACGTCTCGGCGACGCCGGGGGAGCTCGAGCTACGGCTCTCCGAGGGAACGGTCGTGGAGCAGGTGATCCGACCGACCGGGCTCCTTGATCCGATCATCGAGGTGCGTCCGGTGCAGGGGCAGGTCGACGACCTCCTCCACGAGATCCGCGCGCGCGAACGCCGCGGCGAACGGGTCCTCGTCACGACGCTCACGAAGCGGATGGCGGAGGACCTCAGCGATTACCTCGCGCAGGTTGGGGTCCGGGTCCGCCATATGCACGCGGACATCGATGCCATCGAGCGGATGGAGATCCTGCGCGGCCTCCGCCTCGGGGGGTTCGACGTCCTCATCGGGATCAACCTGCTCCGCGAGGGGCTCGATCTCCCGGAGGTCTCCCTCGTCGCGATCCTCGACGCTGATCAGGAGGGTTTCCTCCGCTCCGACCGGTCCCTGATCCAGACCGTGGGACGCGCGGCACGGCACGTGGACGGGCGCGCGATCTTCTACGCCGACCGGATCACGGGATCGATGCGGCGGTGCCTCGACGAGACGGCGCGTCGCCGCGAGAAGCAGGAAGCATTCAATGCCGAGCACGGAATCACGCCGCGTGGCGTGCAGAAGAGCACCGACCAGGTGCGTGCGCTCACGCGCGTCGCCGACGCCCGGGACTCGCGGGAGGCGCGGGAGGCGGAGGGGAAGCGGAAGACGACGGCCAAGAAGGTCGCCGAGGCGCAGCGCACGTATGCGACCGACGACCTGCCGGCACTCGTCGCTCGCCTCGAGGGCGAGATGCGCGCCGCCGCCAAGGACCTCGACTTCGAGACCGCCGCCCGGCTCCGCGATGAGCTCTTCGAGCTGCGCGCCGCGATGGGGAGCGGGCCATCGGGACAGGCGCGTGCCGGTCGTCGCTGACCTCACCGAGGTCGAGCTGGTCGCCTGGGGGGAGGCGCTCGGGCGCGCCCTCGTCGCCCCGGCCTTCGTCACCCTCACGGGGGACCTCGGGGCGGGGAAGACGACCCTCGTCGCCGCGATCCTCCGTGGCGCCGGTGTGACCGACGCGGTGACGAGTCCCACGTACGCCGTCGTCCATCGCTACACCGCCCCGACCCTCGGCCCCGTCCACCACGCCGATCTCTATCGGCTCCGTGGCCCCCAGGAGCTCGCCGCCATCGGGTGGGAGGAGCTGCTGGTGAGCCCCGGGCTCGTCCTCGTCGAGTGGCCCGAGCGGGCCGGCGACCTCCTTCCCCGCGACCATCGGGCCATCGCGATCGACCATCTCCCCGGCGACCCGACCCGCCGTCGGGTGACCGCGTGACGCGCACCGGGCCCTGGCTGGTGCTCGACGCCTCCCTCGGCGCAGGGACGGTCGCACTCGTCGATGTCGACGGGCCGCCGCGCCTGATCGACGCGGTCACGGTGGAGGAGCGGGATGCGCTCTTCCCCGAGGTGATGCGACTACTCGCGGCGGCCGGCTGCCCGATCGACGCGCTGGGGGCCTGCGTCGTGGGTGACGGGCCGGGGAGCTTTACCGCGCTGCGGATCGTCGGGGCGCTGGGGAAGGGGCTCGCCGAGGCGACGGGGATGCCGCTCTACGCGGTGCCTTCGCTCGCGCTGGTCGTGGCAGGGGCGGAGGACACGCGGCGGGCGGGCGTCTGGCTCGCGACGATGGACGCGCTGCGCGGTGAGCAGTACGTCGCCCGCGTCGTGACGGAGGCCGATGGGGTCGTGCGCATCGTGGAGGCGCTGCCTCGCCTCGCCCGAGAGGCGCTGCCCGACGCGGCCGCGGCCGCCGGGGCGGAGTGGGTCGGCCCCGATGCCCCGCGTGTTGCGCACCCCGACGCGCGAGGTGCAGTTCGCTGTGTCGAGTGGCTCCGGCGGGCGGGCCCGGTCGATCTCGCCGCCTGGGAGCCCACGTACGGGCGACTCGCGGAGGCGCAGGTGAAGTGGGAGGCGGCGCACGGCCGGCCCCTCGCCCCGTGAAGATCCGCCCTGCGGTCGAGGCCGACCTCCCGGCGATCCTCGAGATCGAGCAGGCGAGCTTCGCCGATCCGTGGCGCCTCTCGGCGTTCCGTGAGGCGCTTACCCCGGAGCGGAGCATCTTGCTCGTGGCGACCGACCCCGCCGTCGTCGGGTACTGCGTGGGACTGAAGGTCGCGGACGAGGCCGAGCTCGGAAACCTCGCCGTCGTCCCCGAGCACCGGGGCCGTGGCATCGGTGAGGCCCTGCTCCGTGCCTTCCTCGCGTCGGTGGATGCGGCGCCCCCGCTCCCGGCGGTCTACCTCGAGGTCCGCGCCTCGAACGCCGCGGCGCAGCGCCTCTACGCTCGCGCGGGGTTCGTCCCGGCCGGCGTCCGCCGTGACTACTACGAGCATCCGCGGGAGGATGCCCTGGTGCTGCGTCGCCCGCCCGGCTCCGTCGGAGGATGATGGGCGCGTTAGATTGGCCGCAGCGACCCGCCGCCCCGCTGCTAGGGTGATCGGGCAGGCCGAACCCTTACCGGAGGCAGTATGAGCCGCAGCTTGAACAAGGTCACCCTCATCGGCAACCTCGGCGCCGACCCCGAGATCCGCTCCACCTCGGGTGGCAACAAGGTCGCGCAGTTCTCCCTCGCCACGGGCCGGCAGTGGACGTCGGCGACCGGCGAGAAGCAGGAGAAGACGGAATGGCACAAGTGTGTTGCCTGGAACGCGAAGGGATCCGGGCTCGCCGATGTCATCGAGCGGTATGCGAAGAAGGGCGACAAGCTCTACATCGAGGGGCGGATCGAGTACCGCCAATACGAGGACAAGGACAAGCAGACCCGGTATGTCACCGAGGTGAATGTCCGCGAGGTGATCCTCCTGGGCGGTGGTCGCGGCGGGGAGGACGGGGGGTCGCGTCCGGCCCGCGGCGGCACCGCGAAGCCGGCGGCGACGGACTCGTTCGACGACTTCCCGGCGGGCGACGCCGGCGACGACGACCTGCCGTTCTGACGGCGGGCGCCTGAGGGCGTCGGCTGGGGGGCGCCGCGGGTTCCGAAACCCCGGCTGAATCGTCTAGACTCCGTGGGGGGTTGCCGGTGGCGGTCCCCCATGGGGGGTTGCCGGTGGCGGTCCCCCATTCCTCCCGCCCTCGCCCGCCATGCGCCGCGCCCTCGTCCTCCTCCTCGCCTCGCTGACCGCCCTCGCCCCCGCGACGGCGCAGCAGGCCGACGCGCCACGCACCTACACCGTCCGTGCGGGCGATACCCTCTGGGCGATCGCCGAGCGGCTCCTGAAGGATCCGTTTCGGTGGGCGGACGTGCACAAGAAGAACGCCGAGAAGATCCGCGACCCGCACTGGATCTACCCCGGGCAGGTCATCGATCTCGCGGACCTCTTCGGTGCGGCGATCGATTCCACCGCCACATCCATCGACAGCGCGGGCTTCGTCCCGTCCAACGAGCCGTCGATCTTCGCCGATCGCCGCCCCGCACCCGGCCGTGTGGCCGTGGAGGCGCCGATGACGACGACGGCCGCGCCGCCACTCGCGCGCGCGCTCGGGGAGGCCGCGGCGACACCGTATCTCGTCGGGCTCGACGGCCTTCTGGCGGTCGGGGTCCTCGGGGGAGTGGCGGACGCGGATGTCGGGGTGCGTGCGACCCGGTATGATCGTCCCGTGCAGGCCTTCGATCGAGTCCTGCTGACCCTGCCGCGTGGGGTGGGGGCCATTTCCGACGCGCGGGTCGTGTCCGTCCGGTACGGGCCGACCCTCCGCGGGCGGGGCCGCGTCGTGATCCCGACGGGGGTTCTCCGCGTGCTCGCCGTCGGGGAGAACGGCGCGGCGGAAGCGCAACTCATCGTCGCGTTCGAGATGGTGCGCGCCGGCCAGTCCCTGGTCCCGCTCGACACCCTGCTCTCCGATGCCGTTGCGCCCTCGGCGGTGGAGGCCGGCCCTACGGTGACGTCGCTGTGGGTCGAGGGAGACGCGTTGATTCCGACGACGGGCCAGCATGTGATCCTCTCGCCCACGAGCGACGGGAGTGTCCTGCGCCCCGGGGATGAGGTGACGTTCGGCGGCCGTGCCACCGTTGGCGAGGGCGCCTTGCTCGCGACGCTTCGAGTTGTGAGAGTGACGCCGCAGGCGGCGACCGCGCGTGTGATCTCGCAAGGGCTCGGTCGCTTGGAGCGCGGGATGACGGGGCGTGTGTCGGCGCGGGTGCCGTAAGCCTCCCCGTCGCGCGCTGCCGTCGGACTCCCGCCTCAACCTTTCCACCGCTCACGTCCAACCGCTATGTCCTCGAACGCCCTGATCACCGGTGGTGCCGGCTTCATCGGATCGCACGTCGCCGAGGCTCTCCTCGCGGCCGGCTGGCGCGTCACCATCCTCGATAACCTGTCGAGCGGGAAGCGCGCGCAGGTGCCGGCGGCCGCGCAGTTCATCGAAGCCGATATCCGCAGTCCGGAGGCTGCGTCGCTCATCCGGGACGGCGGCTTCGACCTCGTCTGCCACCTCGCTGCGCAGATCGACGTGCGCAAGAGCGTCGCTGACCCGCGCTTCGATGTCGACGTCAACATCGGCGGCACACTCAATCTTGTCGAGGCGGTGCGCGCGAGCGGACGTCCCACGCGATTCGTCTTCGCCTCCACCGGGGGCGCCGTCTATGGCGACCTCGTGACGCCGCCGAACCTCGAGAGCTTCGCGAAGAACCCGGAGTCCCCGTACGGCATCGCGAAGTTCTCGGTCGAGCTGTACCTAGCCTACTACGCCCGCGTGCACGGCCTCGACTACATCGCGTTGCGGTTCGCCAATGTCTACGGCCCGCGACAGGACCCCCACGGCGAGGCCGGGGTCGTCGCGATCTTCTGCCAGCGCATCCTCGCGGGGACGCCGCTGACCGTCTTCGGTGACGGGGCGCAGACCCGTGACTACGTGTACGTCGGGGATGTCGCGCGCGCCCACGTCCTCGCGGCGGGACTCCCCACGATTCCCCCGGGCGCGGTCGATGACCGGGCCTTCAATCTCGGCACCGCGGTCGAGACCTCTGTGACGGCGCTCGCCCACGGGCTCCTCTCCGTGAGCGGCCGCACGGTCCCGATGCAGCACGCCCCGGCGCGGCCGGGGGAACAGCAACGCTCCGTCGTGAGCATCGACAAGGCGCGCACCGGCCTCGGCTGGTCGCCCGCGGTCCCGCTCGCTGACGGCCTCCGTCACACCTTTGACTGGTTCGCCTCCCGGTGATCTTCGCCCAACTCGCTGCCGCCGTCCCGAACACCCCGCTCGAACTCATCCGCTCCGCGACGCCTGTCTCGCGGGCGGTTCTCGGGATCCTCGCCGTGCTCTCCCTCGTCTCGTGGGCCGTGATGTTCGCCAAGTGGCGCGCGTTCCGACAGGCGGATCGGGCCGGCCGCGATTTCCTCGCGCGCTTCCGCGGCGCCTCAACGCTCGACGACGCGTTCGCGCTCGCCGCGCTGGAGGCGACGGAGCCGCCGGCACGGGTGCTCCGCCGCGCGGCCCAGTTCGTCGAGCAGACGCGCACGACGGGCCCACTCTCCGCCGCGCAGGTGGAGGCGCTCCGGCTCGTGCTCGACGCCGAGACGACGGCCGAGCGCGACCGGCTGGGTACGTACATCCCGTTTCTCGCGATGGTCGGGTCGGTGAGCCCCCTCCTCGGCCTGATGGGGACGGTGCTCGGCGTGATCAGCGCCTTCCTCGGCGTGGCGCGCGGCGGCTCCGGCAACCTCGCCGCCGTCGCGCCGGGCGTCGCCGAGGCGCTCATCGCGACCGCGTTCGCCCTTGCCGTCGCGATTCCCGCCTTCTTCGGCTACAACATCTTCGCCGCGCGACTGAACCGGTTCGACGGCGAGCTCGACGGGTTCGGGTCGGAGATCATCGCGCTGATGGCGCGCGAGGGCCGGCTCTAGGATGCGACGGCGGGGCCGGGGGGAACGCACGCCGCTGAACGCGGAGATCAACGTCGTCTCGCTGATCGACGTGATGATGCTCCTGATGATCATCTTCATGATCACCGCGCCGATGATGCAGGGCGGGGTGGATGTCTCGTTGCCGAAGGCCGAGGCGCGGCCGATGAACGCCAAGAGCCCGCTCGTCGTCTCGGTGCTGCGGAGCGGCGAGATCTATGTGGATGACATCCGCGTCTCGCTCGCCGAGTTCCGCGGGATGTTCCGGAGCCTCGCGGCGAAGGCGGGGCAGGGGGGCGTCTATCTGCGCGCGGATCAACGCGCCGACTATGGCCGCGTCGTGCAGGTGCTCGGGATCATCCGAGGCGCCGGCGTCAGTGATGTGGGGCTCGTCACCGAGCCCGAGGACGTGGTGCGGTGAGTGCGTTCGCCGCAGGGGATGGGCGCGCGGGTGAGGTGGTCGGGGCGACCGTCTTGGCGCCGCCACCCGCCGACGGGCTCGGCCGGGCGATCGTCGTGTCGGTCCTGCTGCACGCGGCGGTGGTGGCGATCGTCCTCGGCTGGCGGTCGGGCCGTGCCGTCGATCTGCCGCTCACCTACCAGGTGAATCTCATCGCCGCCCCGGCGGGGGACCGCGCGGTCGGTGTGGTGCGCGATGCGCCCTCCCCGGATGCGGCGACGCCGGCGCCGGCGAAGGCGGAGACGAACGCGGCGGAGAAGGTCGCCCCGATCGAGGCGCCGACGCGGCGGCGTGAGTCGACGCGGGCCACGGCCAATGTCACGCCTCAGGCGACGCGCGCCGTCGACGCCTCCCGCGCGCCGACCGCCGGTGGGGGCGCCGTCGGCGGCTCGGGGACCGATGTCGCGATGGTCCGAACGGAGGGGATCGATTTCCCGTACCCGGGGTACCTGCAGAACATCGTGCGGCAGATCGCGCTCGACTTCCGGCCGCGCAATCCCGGGGCGCTGCGGGCCGAGGTCTTCTTCCTGATCCGGAGGGATGGCAGCGTGACGGGCTTCCGGTTCGTGCAGCGCAGTGGGAACTACGCCTTCGACCTTGAGGCGGAGGCGGCCGTGGAAGCCGCCGCCGCCCGGTTCGGGCCCCTCCCCGGCGCCTTCGGTGACGATATCCTCCCCGTCAGCTTCAGCTTCGATCCCTCACGCCTCCGGTGATGCCTCTCCGTCCGTTCGCGCTGTCGTTTGCCTCCGTCGCCCTAGTCGCCAGCCTTGGGGCTCAGGAGCCCGCGCCCGGTGTGCGCATCGGGCTCACGTATGCGCCGGGTACTCGGCCCGGGCTGTATGTGCTCCCGCTCCGGGGGGCGGGCGCGGATTCCGTGCGGGCGATCGTGGCCCGGGACCTCGACCACGGGGACCGCATCGCTGTGATCGCGCCGGATGGCGGCGTCATCCCGTCGGGACCGCTCAACTACGCCCTGTACCAGCGGCTGGGCGCTGCGGCCGTGCTGCAGATGACGATGCCCGGCGACGGGAGCCTGCAGGTCGCGTTGCACGAACTCGCGTCGTCGACCGTCCGGAACAGCCAGCGGTTCGTGCTCCCGCAGCCCGCCCTCGGGCCGGCGTGGCGCCTCGCGGTGCATCGGGTCGCTGATGAGGTGGAGCGTTGGGTCACCGGGCAGCAGGGGGTGGCCGCGAGCCGGGTGCTCTTCGTACGTGGGGGGACGCTCTGGCAGGTCGACGCGGACGGCGAGAATGCGATGCCCGTGCCGGGAGTCGGCGCCGCGCTCGGGCCGGCCTGGCACCCGAATGGGACCGTGATCGCCTGGACGGAGCTCGGCGATGGTGGGAGCCGGATCCTGATGCGCGACCTCACCTCGGGGCGGACGTCGGTGATGTCGGGTCGAGCCGCCGCGAACCTCTCTCCCGCCTTCGCCCCTGACGGGTCGCAGCTCGCCTACGCCGCCGGCAGCGACGGCACCGACATCCTCGTGCGCCCGCTGGATGGGGAGGCAGGGTCCTTCGCCATCACCGCGGGGCAGGGGTCCACCAACGCGCAGCCGTCCTTCTCCCCCGACGGGCGGCGTGTGGCCTTCACGACGTCGCGATTGGGGCGCAACGAGATTTATATTTCCGACAGCGACGGGGCCAACCCCGAGCTCCTGACGACGTCAGGGTTCGGGGACCAGCTCTATCGCTCGGATCCTTCGTGGTCGCCGGATGGCCGGGCGGTGGCGTTCTCGACGCAGATCGAGGGCCGCTTCCAGGTGGCGACGATCGCCCTGCGCGATCGGTCCGTGAAACAGCACACCTCGGAAGGGATCAACGAAGACCCGTCTTGGGCGCCCGACGCCCGGCACCTGGTCCTCACCTCCAACCGAGGTGGCAGTCGGCAGTTGTGGGTGTTGGACACCGAGTCCGGGCGGATGCGTCAGCTGACGCGCGGACCGGTGGCCCGGATGGCGGCCTGGGGGCCGCGCCTCCCGGCCGCGCGTTGAATCTCTTGCAGCCTCTCTTCCTCCCTCCCCACCGATCGAGGTCGTCGATGCCCCACCATCTCCCCCGTCTCGCCCTTGTGGCGTTCTCGCTCCTCTCCGTCGCCTGCTTCCCGAAGCAGGATCCCTCGACGTCGCCGGAGGCGCTCGCCGCCGCCGCGAAGGCGAAGAAGGCGGATTCGGTCGCGGCCGTGCAGGCTGAGGCTGCGCGGGTCGCGGAGGCGGCTCGCGTTGAGGCAGCCGCGAAGGCCGAGGCGGCCGCGAAGGCGGCGGTGGCCAAGGCGACCGCCGACTCCGTCGCGCGCGCCGAGGTCATCACACGCGCCATCACGGCGACGCGCTCGACCTTCGCCGAGATGATCTTCTTCGATTACGACCGAGCCGAGCTCAGTGTCGAGTCGCGTGAGACGCTCGAGGCGAAGTTGCCGATCCTCCGGGCGAACCCCGGGATGCGCATCCGCATCTCAGGCCATACCGACGAGCGCGGCTCCGACGAGTACAACCTTGCCCTTGGGCAGCGCCGTGCCGCCGCGGCCAAGCGGTACCTCGTCTCGCAGGGCATCGACGAGGCGAGGATCGATGTCGTGAGCTTCGGTGAGGAGCGCCCGATGGTCGAAGGGTCGGATGAGTCCGCCTGGTCGCAGAACCGGCGGGACGAGTTCGAGATCGTCGTCGGTGGTGACGCGATCCGGGTGCCGTGAGACTCGTGCGCCGTTCACGGCTCCTGCTCGCCCCAGTGGTCCTGGTGACCGCTGGGGCGTGCTTCGCGACCCGGGCCGATCTTCGCATCGTCCAGGGGGACGTCCTCGCCGTGCGTGATTCGGTGCGCGCGGCGCGGCTCGCCGCCGAGCGTCGCGATTCGCTCGCCCGCGTCGCGACGGATAGTGCGCTCGCGCGCGTCGTCGCGGCCCTCGTGACGGTCGGTGATTCCGTCGTCTCGATCCGCGGTGCGACGCAACGGATGGATGGGGCGCTCCGCGAGGATTTGCACACCATCCGGCAGCAGCTGATCACGATCCAGGAACTCACCGGCCAGTCGCAGCGCCGGATCCAGGAGCTACGGGCCGATCTGGAGTCCGATGCCGCCGATCGTGCGTCAACGCCCGTGGTGCCGTCGGCCGCCGCGGACACGACGCGAGGCACGACGACGGTCGGGGCGGCCGGTGGCGCCGGGACGCCGACCGGACCTGGGCCCGCGCAGCTCTACCAACTCGGGCAAGACCAGCTTCGGCGTGGCAGCAACACGGCGGCACGGGGCGCGTTCACGACCCTGCTCACCCAGCACCCGCAGTCCGACCTCGCGCCGGATGCCCTGTATGGGATCGCGGAGACCTTCACCGCCGAAGGGAACGGGGTCCGGGCGGATTCGGTGTACAACCTGGTAGCGACTCGGTATCCGCAGTCGGAGCGTGCCCCGATCGCGTTGTACAAGCGCGCGACCGCGTACCGCCTCGTCGGCCAAGCCGAGCGTGCGCAGTCGCTGTATCGGCAGATCGTCGAGACGTATCCGAATTCGGAATCCGCGCGACTGGCGCAGGGGTTCCTGACCTCCCGCCGCCCGTGATCGGCGCCGCTCCGGCGGCGCCGCTCCGTTCCGCAGCCCTGCACCGACGATGACCACCCCGTCCGCCGAGATGCCGTTTCTCGAGCACCTCGAGGAGCTGCGCCATCGGCTGATTTGGAGCGCAGGGACGTTGCTGGTCTGCCTGTTCGTCGCGCTCACACTTGTGATGCGGCCATCCGTTGACGTGATCGGCATCCTGGCCGCGCCGGTCCTGCCCTTCCTGCCGGACCAGAAGCTGATCGTCACGCATCCCCTCGATCCCTTCACCATCAGCCTCAAGGTGGCGTTCGGGATCGGACTCACCGCGGCCCTCCCGGTGATCGGGTACCACGTCTGGAGCTTCCTCTCGCCGGCGCTGCATCCGCACGAGAAGCGACTCGTCGTCCCCGTGCTCCTGGGCGCCACGGGGCTCTTCGCGCTCGGCATGTTCCTCGGCTGGCGGTTCGCGCTCCCGCTCATGTTCGAGATGCTCGTCGGGATGCAGTCGGCCTCCCTCCAGCCGATGTTCGCGGCGGCGGAGGTCTTCGGCTTCATGCTCTCGACCTGCCTCGCTTTCGGCGTCGTCTTCCAGCTCCCGATCGTGGTGCTCGCGCTCACGGCGCTCGGGCTCGTGACGCCACGGGCGATGATGAAGTACCGGCGGCACGCCCTCGCGGGGAGCGTCGTCGTCTCGGCGGTCGTGACGCCCGGTGATCTGCTCCTGATGACGGCGCTGATGGCACTCCCGCTCTACGCGCTGTACGAGGTCAGCATCATCGTCTCGTGGGTCGTGCACCGGAGCCGCCAGCGGCGACTCGCGCGGGAGGAGGCGATCGGGGGTGTGGCCGGGTGAGCCCGCGCCGGGTGGTGCTGGTCGCGATCCTCGCCACCCTCGCGCTCACGACGGCGGGGGCGCAGGCGCGCCCGGAGGGGCGTGTCCGCCAGCCGGACCGCGCCGGCGGGGACAGCGCGCGTGCGGCATCGGGCGCGACGCTCGTCGACTGGGCCCCCGATGACAGCGTGATGCGCGCGCTCCTCGAGCGGCGCGGGTACCGCGCGGTGCGGTATCAGGCCGCGACGGTGGGCTTCGCGGCGCAGACCCGGCTGATGACCCTCGTCGGTCGCTCGGGTGCTCGCGCGGCCGTCCAGCGCGACTCGACCCTGATGGTTGCCGATACCATCGCGTTCAATGACAGCACCAAGCTCGTCCGCGCCCGTGGCGACTCGATCATCATGCGGGACCCCGACCGCGGCGAGGACATCATCGGGCTCGACGACCTCGTCTACGACCTCGACCGACGAGAAGGGCGGACGCGGGACTTCTCCACCGTCGCGACCGCCGGGGAGGAGTGGCGGGTCAGCGCCCATCGTGCCGCCTTCGCCTCCGATACCACTGCCGACCGTACCACCGTCTATGGCCGCGATGGGCAGATCACGTCCTGCCTCGACTCGGTCCCGCACTACCACTTCCTCGCGCGAGAGCTCAAGCGCGTGAGCGGGAGTACCCTCGTCGCGCGCCCGGCGATCCTCTACGTGCAGGATGTGCCGGTGATGTGGCTCCCCTTCATCTTCCAAGACATCCGGTCGGGTCGTCGGTCGGGGATCCTGACGCCGCGGCTCGGCGTCGCCGAGCTCGTCAGGAACAGTCCCACGTATCGGCGCACCGTCGAGAACCTCGGGTATTACTTCGCGCTCAACGATTACCTCGACGCCCAGGTCTCCGTGGACTGGCGGTCGAGCGCCCGCGCGACCGCGGCAGATCCCGGGTGGGTCCGGATGAACGCCGAGCTCCGTTATCGGTGGCTCGATCGTTTCGTCCAGGGTGGGCTCGCCGTGTCGCAGAATTCTCTCGGGAACGGGAGTCGGAACACCGCGATCAGCTGGAACCACGCGCAGGAGTTCTCGTCGCGGACGAAGGTCAACACGAACCTCAATTACGTCACCAGCACCGCCGTCCAGCGCCAGACCATCCTGAACCCGATGGCGGCGGTCGCGACGATCGCCTCTCAGGCGAACCTGGTGCGGACGCAGGGGCCCTTCACCATCAACCTCGGCGGATCGCAGCGGCAGTATCCGGGGCGCGACCAGGTCGACCGCGACTTCCCGTCCCTCAGCGTGGCGTCGCGGCCGCTCGAGCTCGGGAAGTGGTTCGTGATGAACCCGAGCTTCAGCTACACCTCGCGCCAGAGCCTCAATCTTGACGCCACCGGCGACTTCGCGTATCGCTTCCGCCAGACGCCCACCGGGCTCGACTCGGTGCGGCTCACCCGGAACACGGGGGCGACGAGCCTCACGTTGCAGACGCCGTTCAAGATCTTCGACTTCCAGGTGCAGAGCGGGCTCCGCTACGGGAGTCAGGTCTACGATTACCCGCAGATCATCACGCTGCGGGATGTGAACGACACGAGCGTCCGCGTCGACCGTGTCTACCGCGGGACCTTCGAGTCGTCCCTCGACGTCGACTTCTCGGTCGGGTTGCCGAATTTCTTCGCCGGCACCTGGAACCTCGCCCCGAGCGTGACGATGTCGAACGTCGACCCGGGGGGCTTTGCCGTCCGGACCTTCCGATCGAACGGCGCGTGGGTGACCCAGGCCAAGCGGCTCTCGTACGGGCTCGGCGTCTCGCCGACGCTCTTCCGGCTTCTCCCCGGCTTCGGCCCGGTCCGCCGGTTCCGGCACGCGATCGCCCCGTCGCTGACCTATTCGTTCTCGCCCGCCGCGTCCGTCCCCGATGCCTTCCTCGCCGCGACGGGACGGACCCGGGTCGGGTATCTGGGCTCCCTCGCACAGAACCGGCTCACCTTCGGTTTCTCGACCAACCTCGAGGCCAAGCTGCGGGCGCCGGCGGGGGGGGCGGACTCGACCCGTGCCGTCGGTGCGCGGGTCGACGACGAGGACGAGGGGCGCAAGGTCAAGGTGGCGACGCTCCAGTTCCAATCGCTCTCGTACGACTTCGAGCGGAAGCGCCAGACCGGGAAGACCGGCTTCGCGACCGACCGGTTCGGTTACACGTTCCGGTCCGACCTCCTCCCTGGCTTCGACCTCGGCGTCGACTACTCGCTCTTCCAGGGTGACCTGATGAGCGACACGGCGAAGTTCTCCCCGTATCGCGAGGCGGTGCGGATGTCGTTCTCGCTCGATGGGGCATCGCCGCTCGTCGGGTGGTTCGGGCGACTCTTCGGGATGGCGCCGGCCCGGGCGGGAGCGCGCACCGACGCGGCCGCGCGGACGACGGACCCGGCGATGGCCGGTGGGCTGGTTAGCGCAGCGGGGAGCCTGAATGGCCTCGGCGCGACCACCGGGACCCGGGCGCGCAGCATGATCCAGGAGATCCCGAAGGGGCAGGGGTTCACCGCCGCCTTCTCCGTGAGCGCACAACGGCAGCGCCCGCCCGTGGGCGGACGCATCCGCGACTATGACGCGTCCGCACAGTGCCGGGCGCTGATCGGCTTCCCGCAGTACGACACCTGCCTCTTCGAGGCCGAGCGCGCGGCCGCGAGCCAGGCAGCGAATGTCGCCGGCCCGTCGGGGAGCACCTTCTTCCGCGTCCCGCCGACGACCTCCGTCGGGATCCGCACGACGTTCAACCTCACCCAGAACTGGGCGGGGTCGTGGAACACGACCTACGACGTCGAGCGGCAGGAGTTCGCGAGTCAGATCGTCTCGCTGCAACGTGAGCTGCACGACTGGCGCGCCGTCTTCGGTTTCACGCAGGCACCGAACGGCAACTTCGCCTTCACCTTCTACGTCTCCCTCAAGGCGCAGCCCGAGTTGAAGCTCGACTACGACCGGCAGACGTACCGCCCCTCGTCCGGGAGCCGCCGTTGACCCTCGCCCATCCCCTCCGCCTTGACGGCGGCTCGCTGACCATCACGGACCTCCTCGCCGTCGCGGAGGGCGGGCGCCCGGTCGCCCTCGCGGCCGAGGCGCGCGCCCGGATGCAGTCAACGCGCGACGTGGTCGAGGGAATCGCCGCGCGTGGCGAGGTCGTCTACGGCGTGACCACCGGCTTCGGGAAGCTCTCCGATATCGCGATCCCCGCGGACCAGCTCGCGCAGCTGCAGGTGAACCTCGTGCGCTCGCACGCCGTCGGGGTCGGTCCGCGCCTGGCGCGCGCGGAAGTCCGTGCGATGATGCTCCTGCGTGCGAACGTTCTCGCGAAGGGGTTCAGCGGGGCGCGCCCCGCGCTCGCCGAGTTGCTGTGTGGGATGCTGAATGCCGACTGCTGGCCCGACGTCCCGGAGCAGGGGTCGGTCGGGGCGAGCGGGGATCTGGCGCCGCTCGCGCATCTCGCCCTCGCGCTCCTCGGTGAGGGGATGCTGAACCATCCCGGGGGGCGTGGGCCCGCCGCCGAGGTGCTCCGCACCCACGGCCTCACACCCGTGCGACTCGGCCCGAAGGAAGGGCTCGCGCTCATCAACGGCACGCAGGCGCACACGGCGGTGGCCGCGCTCGCGCTGGTACAGGCGCACCGGTGCTGGGATGCTGCGCACGCCGCCGGGGCGATGACCCTCGAGGCGTTGCTCGGGACGCCGGTCGCGTTTGACGCACGCATCCACGACGCGCGTGGGCAGGCGGGGCAACGGGAATCGGCGGCGCGGCTGCGCGCCCTCCTTGCCGATTCCGAGATTCGCGAGTCCCATCGCGAGGACGACCCGCGCGTGCAGGATGCCTACGCGTTGCGGTGCATGCCGCAGGTGCACGGTCCCGTGCGCGAGGCGATCCGGTTCGCCGAGGGGCTGATCGCCGCAGAGCTCAACGCGGCCACGGACAATCCCCTCGTCTTCGATGACGGGACGATGCTCTCCGGTGGCAACTTCCACGGGCAGGCGGTCGCACTGGCGCTCGATGTCCTCGGCATCGCGATGACGAACCTCGCGGTGATGAGCGAGCGTCGCATCGACCGGCTCGTGAACCCGACGGAGAACGAGGGGCTCCCGCCCTTCCTCACCGCCACGGCCGGCGTCAGCTCCGGCTTCATGATGGCGCAGGTCACCGCCGCCGCCATCACGAGCGAGTGTAAAGGGCTCGCACACCCCGCGAGCGTCGACTCCATCCCGACGGACGGATCCAAGGAGGACGTCGTCCCGATGGCAATGGGGGCGGCGATCAAGCTAAGGCGGATCCTGCACAATGTCCGGCACGTGCTCGGGGTCGAGTTGATGTGCGGGGCGCAGGGAATCGACTATCGACGTCCGTTGCGCGCTGGAGTGGGGGTGGAGCGCGCCTATGCGGCAGTGCGCGCGCGGGTGCCACGGCTCGCGGAGGATCGGGTGCTCGGCCCCGACATCGAAGCGCTGGCGGAGGCGGTGGGCGCGGGCGCGTTCGCTTAACTTCCCGCTATGTCGACCCCCCGTCCCGTCCGCGCGCCGCGCGGCGCCGAGATCTCGTGCAAGGGCTGGCCGCAGGAAGCCGCCCTGCGAATGCTGATGAACAATCTCGACCCCGAGGTCGCCGAGCGCCCCGACGACCTCGTGGTGTACGGTGGCACCGGTCGCGCCGCCCGAAACTGGAAGGCCTTCGACGACATCGTGCGTGCGCTACGCGCCCTTGAGGGGGATGAGACCCTCCTCGTGCAGAGCGGGAAGCCCGTCGCGGTCTTCCGTACGCACGCGCACGCGCCGCGCGTCCTGATCGCGAACTCGAATCTCGTCGGCCGCTTCGCGACGTGGGACTACTTCCGCGAGATGGAGCGGCAGGGCCTGACGATGTACGGGCAGATGACCGCCGGCTCGTGGATCTACATCGGGTCGCAGGGGATCGTGCAGGGCACCTACGAGACCTTCGGCGCGGTAGCGCAGCGCCACTTCGGCGGCACGCTTGCCGGCCGCTTCGTGCTCACCGCGGGCCTCGGCGGGATGGGGGGCGCACAGCCCCTCGCCGCGACGATGAACGATGCGGCGATCCTCGGGGTCGACGTCGACCCCGCGCGCATCGAGAAGCGCGTGCAGACCGGCTACTGCGACCGCCTCACGCACGACCTCGACGAGGCGATGCGTTGGATCCACGAGGCGCAGGCGGCCCGGACCGGGCTCAGCGTGGGCCTCGTCGGCAACGCCGCCGACGTCCTCCCGGCGCTCATCGCCCGTGGCGACATCCCGGACGTCGTCACCGACCAGACGTCGGCGCACGATATGCTCAACGGCTACGTGCCGCACGGGATGACGCTCGCCGAGGCCGCCACGCTGCGGCAGGCCGACCCCGCGGAGTACGTGCGGCGGTCGACGGCGAGCGCGGTGGTGCACGTGCGCGCGATGCGTACGATGCAGGACCGTGGTGCCGTCGCTTTCGACTACGGAAACAACATTCGCACCGTCGCGCTCGATGCGGGGCTCGCCGACGCGTTCACCATCCCGGGCTTCGTTCCCGAGTACATCCGTCCGCTGTTCGCGGAGGGGAAGGGACCGTTCCGCTGGGCGGCGCTCTCCGGCGACCCGAAGGACATCGCGCGGACCGACGAGCTCGTGCTCGAGATGTTCCCGGAGGACGTGCATCTGCGGCGCTGGATCACGATGGCGCGCGAGCGGATCCACTTCCAGGGCCTCCCGGCGCGTATCTGCTGGCTGGGGCAGGGCGCCCGCGCCCGCTTCGGCGTCGCGCTCAACGAGCTCGTCGCGCGCGGTGAGGTCTCGGCGCCGATCGCCATCGGGCGCGACCATCTCGACACCGGCTCCGTCGCCTCCCCGTTCCGTGAGACGGAGGGGATGAAGGACGGCAGTGATGCCATCGCCGACTGGGCCTTCCTGAATGCGATGCTGAATGTCGCGAGCGGCGCGACCTGGGTCAGCTTCCATCACGGCGGCGGGGTCGGCATCGGCAACTCGCTCCA
>Ga0194133_10002000_pt1 | contig 33066 bp, 30 predicted proteins | sample TA2KigOf40mmetaG_FD_155448 | JGI IMG/M metagenome (GOLD analysis project Ga0194133, IMG submission 155448) | Freshwater microbial communities from Lake Tanganyika, Tanzania - TA2015055 Kigoma Offshore 40m | ecosystem: Environmental > Aquatic > Freshwater > Lake | place: Tanzania: Lake...
TGGTTGCATTTCAGAGAAGTCGGGATGAAGACATGTTGTTGAAGTTGAACAATGAAATTTTCTTCGGACACCCCGATCAGGGCGCGTGGACTACGGGTAAGTTGCTAATTAAACTCAACGAAAGTCTCCGATCAGAGTCAGATATCCAAGTTCTTTTACATCAGGGAAATCCCATAGCATATTTCTGGCTTAAGCATCACCAGTTGATGGGCGCAGCACCCTGCGAAATTTATGTTCTTGGAGTCTTAGAACAATTTAGAAGAAATGGAGTTGGGGCTTTTCTTGTTTCTGAAGCTCTCACGAATATGCAGGAATTTGGTTGTGATAGGGCGTGGGTGTACACAGATGAGACAAATCTAAAAGCTAGAAATCTTTATGAGAGCTTCGGTTTCTTTCTTGATTTTATCGAGGAGCTTTGAAGACGATCACAAGCTAGGCAAACTCCAAAAATCTCTAAGGAGTGGGTAACAGATTTGTACTTGTAACGCTTGGCGTAAGTTTGAGTGATTATTTCTACCTCGGGAAAGTCGAGCTCGGTTGCAGCGCCACAAACGCGGCAAATTATGTGATGGTGATGTGTTTCTGCTTGCCCACAATGTCTATATAACCGCTCTCCGCTGGGACTTACAACTACATCCGCTCGCCCTTGCTCCACCAAGCCTTCAAGTTGTCGATAGACTGTGGCAAGTCCAATGGATACTTCTTGTCTTGTAAGTAATTTATGTATCTCCTGCGAACTCAAAAAAGACTTGCTTTCAAGAAGAAGAGCTAAGATTATTTCGCGTCTCGGCGAACTTCTACGTTCTTTAGGCTGCTTCGCAATTCTTTCCATAATAACAATTGTAGGTTAAAGGACACTAGAGACAAGATGACACTCTAAGAATTCAACTTTCTTAAGAGTGACATCTCACCCAAGTCTTCTTTTCCATCAGGTGATCGAAGTTCCTCAAGAGATAATCAACAATCTCATTGATGTGCACATCATGATTCTAAGGGTGGAATGGAGTGTGACGGTAGAGCGATCTCCCGTTTCGGTCACCTTTCGTGTTGATTGTAAAGACAACTACTCATCTGATGACTTACAGTGCTCTCTCTAAATCCTCGATCAAGTCATCGATGTGTTCGATGCCCACGCTCAATCTGATGAGATCATCAGGAACCTCGAGAGGGCTTCCTGCAACTGAGGCGTGCGTCATTCTTGCCGGATGCTCGATTAGAGATTCCACGCCGCCAAGGGATTCGGCCAGAGTGAAGATCTGGACTTTCTCACACACCTGAAGCGCTTTCTCTGCGCCACCCTTCACGCGGAATGAGACCATGCCACCAAAGTCCCGCATTTGACGCTTAGCAATCTCGTGACCTTTGTGCCCTGGCAGGCCCGGGTAGAAGATCTCTGTTATCTGGCTATTGCCCTGCAAGTAACTTACGACAGCTTTGGCATTGAAAGTGTGTCGATCCATTCGCACGCCCAAGGTTCGAATCCCACGAAGTACAAGCCACGAGTCCATAGGTCCAGCCACTGGTCCCAGGGCGTTGTGCAAGAAACCTATGTTCTCTGCTAGAGCCGGATTGCTTGTTATGACAGCGCCACCTATGACGTCAGAGTGACCACCTAGGTACTTTGTCGTTGAATGAATCACAATGTCTGCGCCCAAGTTCAATGGTTGCTGAAGATATGGAGAAGCAAAGGTGTTGTCGACGATCACGGTCAAGTCATGTGCTCTGGCGAGGGCAGAGATAGCTTCAATGTCTGTAATCGCAAGTAATGGGTTGGTAGGAGTTTCCACCCAGATAGCTTTGGTCTTTCCGGGTTGAATCGACTTTTCGACGGCAACAACGTCATTTTGATCAACAGCAGTGTGAGAGATTCCCCAAGGTGTATAGACCCGATTGATGAGGCGGTATGAACCCCCGTAGGCGTCTATAGGCACGATGATGTGGTCGCCAGGTTTAAGGACCGCTCGCAAGATCAAGTCCTCGGCTGACAAACCGGAAGACGTGGCAAATCCAAATCTACCCCGCTCAAGAGCAGCGAGATTCACTTCAAGCGCCGTGCGAGTCGGGTTTCCACTTCGTGAGTACTCGTATCCGCTTCTTAGGCCACCAACCCCGTCCTGCTTGTATGTCGATGTCTGGTAGATCGCTGGGACGACGGCACCGGTCACTGAATCCGGTTCTTGTCCTGCATGAATGGCGTCTGTCTCGAAACGCGTCATTGCTTGACACTTCCTAGGAGATCTTGACGGGTGATCACTCCAATTGGCTTACCGCCATCCAAGACCAACAAGGTGTCTGACTGCTGCAGCGCAACAACACCTGCCGAGATCGTCTCTCCACTTCCGATCATGGGAAGTGGTGGGGTTTGGACGGAGCTTATGGGGTCAGTCAACTTCGCTTTCCCCGTGAAGATCGCTTCGAGCAGTCCAGATTGGCTCACCGAGCCCACTACTTCTGCAGCCATCAATGGTGGTTCTGATTTTACGACCGGGATTTGGGATACACCGAACTCGCGGAGTATCTCTATTGCGTCTCCGATGGCCTCGCCGGGATGAGTGTGAATCAAGTCCGGTAGATCCTTCGACTTCTTTGCGAGAACTGACCCGATGAGATCCTCACTATTGCCTTTGAAGAATCCGTACTTTCGCATCCAGTCATCGTTGAAGATCTTGCCTAGGTATCCACGACCAGAGTCAGGAAGGAGAATGACAACTAGATCACCAACTTTGGCCTTTCGCGCAACCTCGAGTCCTGCTACGACCGCCAAGCCGCATGAGCCCCCTACGAGCAGGCCCTCCTCGCGGGCGAGGCGTCGCGTCATGTCGAAAGCTGCTTGATCCGTAACTTCGACTATCTCATCGACGACAGTGGGGTCATATGCGGTAGGCCAAAAGTCTTCTCCGACTCCTTCTACGAGATAGGGGCGACCAGTGCCTCCTGAGTAGACCGAACCTTGCGGATCTGCGCCGATGATCCTGACTTTGTTGCCTGATCTTTCTTTGAGGTACTTGCCAACACCGCTGATCGTTCCGCCGGTGCCAACTCCAGCGACAAAGTGGGTGACTTTCCCCTCGGTATCTCTCCAAATCTCAGGACCTGTGCTTGCATAATGAGAGGCCGGATTCTCTTGATTTGAGTACTGATCAGGTCTCCATGCATCCTTCACTTCACGAGAAAGTCGCGCACTCACGGAGTAGTAGGACTTTGGATCATCAGGTTCAACAGCGTACGGACAGACGACTACCTCAGCGCCATAGGCCTTCATCACATTTATCTTGTCTTGAGCGACCTTATCCGGAACGACAAATATGCATTTGTATCCACGTTGTTGGGCAACAATCGCTAATCCGACACCTGTGTTTCCGCTCGTAGGTTCGATTATCGTCCCACCTGGTTTGAGCTCACCGCTCCTTTCGGCTGCGTCGATCATGCGAACCGCGATACGATCCTTTGCAGATCCGCCAGGATTCAAGTATTCAACTTTAACGACGACTGTGGCTTCGATACCGCTCGCAATCTTGTTCAGCTTGACGAGCGGAGTATCTCCGATGAGGTCAACCACAGATTCGTATATCACTTGCGAATTGTAGGTTACCTTCCTAGAAGGCTCAAAAGATAACTTCGCTTTTGTAAGCAGATTGCATCATCAATCTGATTAGGGCGTAGATCTATGCCCTAGAAGGAGTGAGAAGACCAAGGAAGGTCTATTCCCTTATTTTTCGCTGCTCGAACATCACCCGACCTGGCACGACCTTCGAATCTCTCTACTCGGGAGGCGCGGCCACAGACTTCACCGAAGAGGGCACTTGAATCAGAATTGGTGGCCGCTTGATAGGTGATGGTACGAAGGTACTTTCCGAACCAAAGTCCGCCGGTGTATCGGGCCGCTCCTCGCGTCGGCAAGACATGATTGGTGCCAATGACCTTGTCGCCATACGAAACACAGGTGCCCTCGCCGAGGAAAAGCGCGCCGTAGTTCTTCATCTTTTTCAATGCTTCTCTAGGGTTTGCCGTGAGAATCTGGACACGCTCTGCGGCGTACTCGTCTGCAAGTGCGAAGCCTCCATACGCAAGTACGCCAATTTTTCCATGTATGAATTTGCTTCAGTGGTTTGGTAGTAATGAGGGGCCCTAAAAGGGCCCCTCATTATTTTCCACAGGACAAGCCCATCAACATTCTCTTACGCGATTTCTCTTGACGTCTCCCCAAAAAAATCTAGATCCCAACCCGTGTTTGAGGCTCTTTCCAGACAAGTCACTTTCGATGCCTAGAAAACTCTGGAATTCTAGAGAGGATAACCAAGGAGAGTGGGTGTGACGTCGTTAACGTGAAGCTTTGATTAGACTCAACATATGAGGAGTATTGCGATTGGTCTTGCCCCGCTTCGCATTTATCGCGATTTTCGACTGATATTCACGGCAGGTCTCTTCTCCTATTTCGGCACGATGATTACTTTGGTAGCACTGCCTTTTCAAGTGAAGGAGTTGACCAACTCTTATTGGATGGTTGGACTGATTGGCACTGTCGAAATCATTCCACTCGTCATTTTCGGACTTTATGGGGGAGTTCTCGCTGATCATGTAGACCGCAAAAAAATGATTTGGTTGACCGAGTTTGGCACTCTTGTAGCCACACTGGTCCTCTTCTTTAACGCCCTTCGTGAAAAGCCAAGTGTTTTGCTGATCTTCGTCATTGCCGCCGTTTTCTCAGCGCTCAGTGGGTTGAAGCGACCAAGCCAGGAAGCGATCTTGCCGCGCCTCGTCAACCATGGAGACCTTCCGAGTGCGACCGCATTGATGAGTCTTCGCTGGCAACTAGGAGGAATCGTCGGGCCTGCAACAGGTGGCGTAATTGTTGCGACTTATGGGGCGCAAGGTGGTTATCTGGTGGATTGTCTTACCTTCGTTGTTTCACTCTCACTTTTGGCTCGAATCAAGAACGTTCCACCATTGACCGCGCGCATCAGCCCCACAATGCAAAGCCTTATAGAAGGTATTCGTTATGCGGTGGGCCGAAAAGACTTATTAGGAACTTATGTTGTTGATCTCGCTGCGATGTTCCTCGCGATGCCGATGGCACTTTTTCCGTTTTGGGCCGATGCGGTAGGTGCCCCTTGGGCGCTTGGGCTCTTTTATTCATCGATCACAACAGGCGCAGTGATCGTCACCCTTTCAAGCGGATGGATGCGTAAATATCCAAAGCATGGTCGCGCGGTTGTCTTCGGGGCACTTGGTTGGGGAGTAGCAATTGTGATTGCTGGGACTACGGACTCGCTTCCTATCGTGATTGGCTCACTTGTCATCGCCGGGGCCTTTGATCAAGTCAGCGCGATGTTTAGAAGTTTCATCTGGAATCAATCGATACCGGATGAGTTGCGTGGACGCCTTGCAGGAATTGAGATGATTTCTTACCTTGTTGGACCGCTGGGAGGTCAGGCACGGGCTGGCGGCATCGCGGCGATGACTTCACTTCGAACCTCGATTATCGGTGGCGGGTTTCTCTGTATTGGATTTGTCGCACTCATCGCCTCAGTAATGCCAAAGTTTAGAAACTACGATGTTCGAACCAATGAGTATGCAGTCAAAGAGGCAGAAGTAAGAAAGAGTAGGGAAATCTAAGAAAGCTAAGTAGAGATTGCCTTTCAGCCCTTTGAGCGAAAGAAGTTCTTCTTTCCTAATAGACGCGAGAAGAGCCAGAAGACTTCTCTTGGCCCGAATGACCTTGGCGCCGCTCGGATTCTGGAACTCCATGAAGTGCTTCTTCAATATGTTCGCCACATCCAGACCATGTTGTCTTGCTGCGCGTCTTGCACCTAACTGGCGAACACATGCCTTACTCCCTACATTTCTTGGAACTTACTTACTCGGCGAATGTACCTTGACTCATTCTTCAGGCTTTTACATCTATAGGATGGTTTTATGAAATCAATGGCGAAGTTCGCTCCCATAGTCTTCGTCTTGCTCTGGAGCACAGGTTTTGTCGGGGCGAAGTACATCTTGCCCTTTGCTGAACCCTTTGTCTTTCTCACTGTTCGTTATGCAATAGCAACTCTTCTTCTGGTGATCATCGCAAAGGCAATAAGTGAGTCACTTACTTTGAATCGTGATCAGATCTGGCGATCGATAACGGTAGGAGTATTCCTTCAGGTGATTTACATAGGGGGAGTCTTCTACGCTGTTCATCTAGGAGTGCCTGCTGGAACAACATCTGCAATCGTAAGCCTTCAGCCCATTGTTGTCTCAGTGCTCGCCGTGAGATTTCTCGGGGAGAGAATTCGTTGGGTTCAAAGCGCAGGTCTACTTCTAGGTCTCTTTGGTGTCTGCCTCCTCCTTTTGCCTAAAGTCTTTAGCGGCGATTTTGTGCCAAGTTTCTCAGGCGTCGGGATTCTTTGCTGCTTTCTTGCGCTCTCTGGTACTACGGCGGGATACCTGCTTCAGAAGAAGTCAGGCGCGGATATCCCAGTCCTTCCCGGTACCGCCGTTCAATTTGCTGCTGCAACTTTGATCTTTGCTGTTGCTGCTTCTTTCACAGAGGAATGGAAAGTTGAGGTCACAACAGAGTTTCTTCTTGCGCTTGCATGGATTGTGATAGCGCTATCAATCGGTTCGATTTTCCTTCTCTTTTATCTTCTCAAACACGATAGCGCTAGTTCGGTCTCGAGCCTTTATTACTTAGTCCCACCATTGACGGCAATCGAGGCTTTCGCCCTCTTCGGCGAAAGAATTGCGCCTGTCGGGCTCGCGGGAATGGCGTTTGCTGCTATCGGAACCATTCTTGTTACCCGTAGAATCTCAAGATGACGATTGGGATTCGCCGACTGCTTCTTCATATGGGGTGGGCCAATCGCTTTGCGTTACAGCACCTCAAGAGCCTTCCTGACGGTGCGCTTGAAGCCTTCGCAACGAATGCAGAATGGACCGTTGCTGAAATCATCCACCACATAGTTGATAGCGCCGACTTCTACTATTACCGAATCACTGGTGAGTGGGCAGATGTTCCGGGAGAGGAGATCACAAAGCCAGCTTCTATCGAAGATCTAGATTTATTGGCTGAGCAATGTGAGGCGATTGATAGAGCCCTGGTTGAATGTGCAAATCTCGATGACGTCAAGATGCAGTTTGAACGCGACGATGGAGAAGTCGTTCGTCGCTGGCGATCGACCATACTGTCGCAGACTATTCATCATGCCACTGAACATAGAGCTCAAGTTGCTGCCGCCCTAGAGGCTCCTGGCTTTGAGACGATAGCACTCGACGATATTGATCTCTGGGGTTATGAGATTGAAACTGAAAGTGGCCTCGACTGAGTTCTATTTTTGGAGTAATCCAGGATTGACGCCAAGACCCATTGAGGCATCGAGCACAGCGCCATGAAGTGGCTTTGCTGCATCGGTAGTAAGGAAGTGCGCGAGAGCAGCAATTTCCTCGGCTTCAATCATTCGCCCTTTAGGAAGGGCTCCTATCAATTCTTCCCTTGAAGATTGATCGAGCCCTGCGAGAGTGGAAGCTTCGAACATGGGAGTTGACGTGGCACCGGGACAGATAGTGAAGACATTGATACCGCTTTTAGCCAGATCTGCGGCGAGGATTCGACCGAGAAAGGCTATAGCTGCCTTGCTCATCCCGTCGGCGTAACGAAAACCAGGAACTTGTGTGATTCCACCGCCAACAGAGGAAAGAAAGATGATGGTTCCGAAGTCACGTTTTTTGAAGTGCGGAAGGAGAAGATCGTTGAGCCAGAGAGTGCCGATCGCATTGATCTTGATCAGGGCTTCATCTTGTTGATGCGCCAGGTCACTTACTCTCTTTACTGTTGCAGATCCAACTCCAGCATTGTGAATGACTATCTCGGGAATTGATGGAAGCGTCTTGACAAGAGATTCAATTGAGGCGCGATCACCGAGATCAAGCGGAAATGCTCTGGTACCCGCCTGAGATGAGATTGATGATTCACTCTCTATTCCACTGAGATAGGTGTACCAAACTGTGAATCCTTCAGATCTGAATTTTCGGACCATGGCAGCGCCGATTCCGCTATTGCCGCCAGTGATAAGGACTGTTCGCGCCATGATTTGAAGGGTACACCGAGATTGAGTTCACACTCTCTTTGACTGACTGGAGTAGATTTCGCAATGTGTCCGCTGCTGCTCAGCCGAAAAGGAAGAGGAATTCTAGAAGGCGTAAGCGAATCCTTGAATTCTTGCAAGGAATAGATCCCTTTCTCAGCTCACAAGCAATCCACCAGATGCTCACTGCCCGCGGGAACTCGATGAGCCTTGCCACTATCTATAGACAGCTAGAGAACTTGGTTGAAGAAGGAGATGTAGATCTGATTATCTCGCCAACGGGAGAGAAATTGTTTCGCCATTGTGGAAACGATGGCAGACATCATCATCACATCATCTGCAAGATTTGTGGTGCATCTCGAGCAATCGAATTCGAAGAGGTTGAAGAGATGGTAGAGACTGCAGCGAAACGATATAAATATTCGGAGGTCTCGCACAGTTTTGAGATATTTGGGATCTGCGAGCGCTGTTCTCGAAAAAGCAAGGGTTAAATCTTGTATTCGCTGATGAAGAGATTCCTTCTGGTTTTTCCGGCAGCAATCGTCTTTACTGCATTCAATCTAGTGCCATCCCTTTCTCACACCACGCTAGTTGCAAGCGAGCCAAAGGCAAATGCTGTTCTGGATCAGTTACCTAGAACGATAAAACTTACCTTTGGCGAACCACTCGTGGTGATCGAAGGCAAAGCTGTGAACTACATGACTCTTCACAATCCCGTTAATCTTGAACTGACACTTAGTGAGATGATAGTAGATGGCGCAATACTCGCTGCCTCATTGGAAAACTTTGAGTCGTTGAAAGATGACGTGCAATCCCTTAAAGGCAAGTATCACCTCACCTACAGGGTTGCGGGGCAAGATGGCCATGTCATCAATGGTGAACTTCATTTCTTGGTATCGGCAAAGAGCGATGGCGAAGGCGAACCAACCCCGACGGCACAGGCAAAGAGCAATGAAGACTCGGTGAGTCGGGTAGCGGAGATGGCGCTCGTTTCGTTAATAGCGATTGTTGCCTTTGCCATGTCGTTTATCTACATCCGCTCTGGGCGAGAGAGATCGAGTTAACTCGAATTTCACCATCTCTTCTCGGTGGGGCGTCTAGGCGATCCTGGGGTTGAGGCCAGAATATTGCTATGACATCACTCATAACAAAGTTACTTGCTGAAGCCCTTGGCTCGGCTTTCCTATTACTTTCAATCGTCGGTTCAGGCGCGATGATCGCAGGGGCTAGTCAGGACGCTGGTCTTCGACTCTTTGTCATTGCCACAGTCACTGTCGCTGCGCTCTTCGTTGCCATCAACCTGTTGGCACCCATTAGTGGGGCTCACTTCAATCCTGCCGTGTCTCTAATTGCACTCATTCGGCGCGATATAAGGATCAAAGACTTCCTTGGATATCTGATTGCCCAACTCGCTGGGGCAAGTCTTGGCGTGATACTCGCAAACACTCTCTATCAACTACCTGCAGTTGAGATCTCAACGACAGAGCGAAGCGGTACACACCTCTTCATTTCGGAGATTGTGGCAACCTTCGGTTTGATACTTGTCATTTTTGCGACCTGGTTGAAGGTCTCCACTATGGCGAGAGCTTCGCTGATCGTCTTATGGATTGGTGGGGCATATTTCTTCACCGCATCTGCTTCTTTTGCAAACCCTGCAGTGACGATCTCTCGAATCTTGACCGATACTTACACAGGCATTGCTCCATCATCAGTCTTTGCTTTTATTGCTGCCCAAGCGATCGGTGCGGTTCTAGCGCACTTCACGATACGTATCTTGGAAAAGTCTGAAGATCGTGGGTAAGAAGACCATTCTTTTTGTCTGTGTCCATAACGCTGGTCGATCCCAGATGGCAGCGGGACTCTTGAAGGCTTTGGCAGGTGATGAGATTGAGGTCCTCTCTGCTGGTTCGGCGCCGAAGGAATCGATTAATCCTCAGGCGGTTGAGGTGATGAGGGAACTGGGAATAGATATCGCTGCTGAGAAACCCAAAGTGCTCACTACCGATTCGGTCATTGCCTCTAATGTTGTCATCACTATGGGGTGTGGTGATGCATGCCCATTCTTCCCAGGAAAACGTTATGAAGACTGGGTACTGGATGATCCTGCAGGCGCTTCCTTGGAAGAAGTAAGACGAATCAGGGATGAGATTCGAATACGGGTTGAAAGGTTGATTGCTGAACTGAGAGCCGTTTAAAGACTAGAAGATTGCCTTCACCTCGGGATTAGGACCACCACCGATATTGCCGTAGCGGTGGTGCGTGATGGAAACGCTCTGCTCGCGAAGCCAGCGAGTCATCTCGACTGCTCCTGCTTGGGTCAGCGGCCTTGAATCTATGGATATTCCGAGTTCGATCAACTGACTTGTTGGTGGGATTTCGCTACTGAGCCAGCGAACTTTTGCCACAGGATTATTGCGGGCAAAGTCCAGAAAGTCGCTCTGACTCTCGTTATCACTCATCACTACTTTGATTCCATGCTCGCGCGTGAGCCAACTGATGAAGAGCCGTTCGGCGTGCGATGTCGAAGCATCAACTCGAACGAGAATGGGATCGGAGTATTTTCGATATCGCAGATAGTTTCGCTCGACATTCAAAGAGGAAGTGGATGCAACTTTTGAACCAGTTCGCTCCCACCAAATTTGCGCAGAACGCTGCGCCGCCCCGGCATCAAGGACGAGGGGCCAGTTGCGAAGTTGCTCGATGTAGTGGGGGCCGCCCGCTTTCGATGTGGGGCCAACGCTGCTTCGTTTCCACCCGCCGAAAGGTTGGCGTTTGACGATTGCTCCAGTGATTGCTCGATTGATGTAGAGATTGCCCGCCTCTACCTTGTTGAGCCACTCTTCACATTCCTCTTGATTGAGGGAGTGAATTCCTGCAGTTAAGCCGTAAGGAGTGGAGTTTTGCCATTGAATAGCGCTCTCCAAATTTGGCGCACACATAATGGCAAGCACGGGACCGAACCATTCGCTCTGATGGCTCCATGATCCAGGTTTTACACCGATCTTGATTCCAGGTCGCCAGAGTTGTCCAGATGGATCAATCAATTCAGGTTCAATCAACCAACTCTCACCATCATCTAGCTGCGTGAGCGCTCGGTGGAGTGCACCTTCTGGCTTTCTAATCACCGGACCTACGAGGGTTGAGAAGTCGGTTCCTGGACCGATGACAAGAGATGAAGCAGCATCTTTGAGTTGTCTGATGAAAGCGGGATGGTCATGTATTGATTGATCAACTATTGCCAGTGAGGCAGCGCTGCACTTTTGTCCAGCATGAGAGAAAGCAGAGTGAATCAAATCCTTGACTGCTAGATCTATATCGGCAGATGCGGTGATAACGATCGCGTTCTTGCCACTTGTTTCCGCAAGAAGTGTCATGCCGGGATCCCAAGAAAGGAATAAGCGCGCTGTTTCAAAGCCGCCGGTGAGTATCACTGCGGCGACCTCATCGTGAGTGATCAAATACTTTCCATTCTCATCATCTCGAGTGGGGAGGAAATGGAGTACTTCTTTGGGGACACCTGCCTGCCAGAGATGATTGACAGCGCTCCAGGCAACGGCAACGCTCTCAGGTGCAGGTTTGAAGATCACCGAATTGCCAGCAGCAAGTGCGGCAAGGACTCCACCTAGAGGAATGGCGTGGGGGAAGTTCCATGGTGGGACCACAACAACGGTCCCCATGGCAGTTGACCCTTTGCATGCTGCGAGCGAGGTTGTGGCGTAGTAGCGAGCGAAATCGATTGCTTCACTGACTTCAGGATCTGCCTCCGCAACCGTCTTTCCAGTATCTCTGGCCATGATGGAAATGGTTTGCGCTCTAGAGCTCTCCATGATCTCTGCGGCTTTATAGATAATCTCACCGCGCTTTTGCGCCCCCAGTGATTCCCAGTCAACTTGTGCGCGTTTTGCAATTCGTAGCGACCGATCGATATGAACCCGATCAGCGATTGAGTAGCGGTACCAGATCTTTTTCTCTGCAGAATCGACAAGATTTGGATCGCTACCCAGTTCAGTCTCAGTAGTGAGGATTTCATCACCACCGATGACGAGTGGAATATGAAGATTAGTGACTGTTTGGATGCCCTTGATGGCCTTAACTAACTTTGCCTTGAGAATTGGCTCAGTGAGGTCGCCATCTGCCTGATTGACGAATTTTCCGATTTGATGGTTATGTTGATCTGCAACGTTATCGCCATGATGTCGAATCGATTCTGTCGAGATGCTTGCTTTTGCGGCGAGCGCAACTGCGAAACGATCTCGCTGCTCTATGAATTCCTTACTTCCTGGTTTGATCGAGAACGAGGCGCGAAGATAGTTCTCGGCAGAGGTATTTTCATCAAGGCGTCTGACTAAGTAAGCCACGGCGCTGGGAAAATCGCTCTTCTTCGTCACAGGGGTATAAAGAAGTACTGATCCCACTTCTTCGGCTACGGCGAGGGCTTCTCCGTTAGCCATTCCCTCAAGCATCTCGATATCGATCATCTCTGAGAGTCCGCGTGATGATGCAAGCTCAAGCGCCCACACGATGTGGAAGAGATTGTGGCTGGCAATACCTATCCGCAATGAACCTTGATTTTCGGGCGTGAGCGCGGCGTCGGTCAACTTAAGGTAGCTCGCATCCACATCTGCTTTTGTTGGGTAGGTGGCTGGACGATGGCCGTGATATTCGGCCTCCGCTTTCTCCATGGCGAGATTTGCACCCTTGACCAACCGAATCTTGATCACGCCTCCGCTTTGCGCCCTTCTGGCCCTAGCCCAGGTGGCGAGACGGTCGAAGTAGTGATGTGAATCAGGAAGGTAGGCCTGAATCACTATTCCTGCAGAGAGGGAGTGAAACTCGCTTTCATCAAGGATCTTCTGAAAGAGCGTCACCGTGATCTCAAGGTCCCGAAACTCTTCCATATCGAGATTAACGAATGCATTTTTCTTCATCGCGAGGCGATAGAGAGTGCGCATCCGTTCTGAGACGCGGCGAATCGATCCCTCAGTGTCGATAGTGATTATCTGGCTGATAATCGATGAGACTTTCACTGAAACGTAATTGACCTCATCGCGAGAGAGCATCTCCATCACCGAATCGAATCTGGCGGTTGCCTCTGCTTCACCGAGAACTGCTTCGCCAAGGACATTGATGTTATTGGCGACTTTCTCTTCACTACGCCTCACCAGATGGCGCTTGAGTTTCTTCGATTCCGCGCCAAGGATGGCACGCTTGCTGGTTGCGCGAACTTTTCTTGTGACTGCTGAGATAACAAGGCTTGGTGCGATGAAAGTGGCGATAGCTGCGAACTTGATTCCAAGATAATTGATAAGTCCAAGATGGATTGTCGCGTCCTTTGAGATTTGACGGAAGCGCTTTGCTGCATCACGCTTTTTGACGATGCGTATCACTTCGTCAGTGAGTCGAACTGTGACATCAACCGCGCGCTGGTCTTTGAGAAGTCGAGCAAATTGGCGACGATGGGTTCGATCACCACGTTCTCGTAATTTCCGTGATCTTTCGAGAAATTTCGAGACCCGCTGAGAGATTTGATCGACCGTGTCGGTACGCTCCATTGCGCTCACCGCGTCACCATACTGAAAGTCAGTATTCATCTCCCTTTTTCCTCGTCCTTTCAGACCCTTCTCATGCGCCTCGGTAGGCTTGCCCCATGACAACGGAGTCACCACTTGCAACCGCTCGAGCCCAATTAAGAAGTGCAGTCGAGAAACTAGAACTTTCGGAGTCTATGTGGAACACCCTCTCGACCCCGAGGCGGATCCTGGAGGTAGCGGTCCCGCTTCGTCGCGATAGCGGTGTAGTAGAGATGTATCACGGCTATCGAGTCCAGTATTCGACGACGCGTGGGCCATCCAAGGGCGGGGTTCGCTTCCATCCAGATATCGATCTTGATGAGACCGTCGCCCTTGCCATGTTGATGACCTGGAAGTGCGCTTTGGTCAACCTTCCCTATGGTGGCGCAAAAGGTGGCGTCGCCGTGGATGCCAAGAGCCTTTCCTCACGAGAGAACGAGCGACTCACTCGCCGTTATACATCAGAGATATTGCCGATTATTGGACCAGAGCGGGATATCCCCGCGCCAGATGTCGGTACCGATGAGAAGAACATGGCTTGGATGATGGATACCTACAGCGTCAATGCCGGTTTCTCGGTACCAGGAGTTGTCACTGGAAAACCGATAGTCCTTGGTGGTTCTTTGGGAAGGACGAGCGCGACAGGTGATGGTGTCGCAATCTCAACTCGCGAAGCGCTCAAGGATTTAGGGATCAAGATTGAGGGAGCAACAGTTGCGATTCAAGGCTTTGGAAAGGTCGGTTATTGGGCAGCGGTGGCGGTTGAATCGATGGGGATGAAAGTTGTTGCCGTTTCTGATGTCTCAGGTGGAGTCAAAGATTTTGGTTCAATCGAGGAACTTCGGGCTCATGTTGCAACTGGCGCGACTCTCTCGACCTACAAAAAGGGTGAGCAGATAACCAATGATCAACTCTTGCATCTAGAGGTTGATGTCCTGATTCCGGCAGCGCTCGCCGATGCCATCAACCATCAGAGTGCAAGTCAGATTAAGGCAAAGGTTGTCGTTGAAGGAGCAAATGCACCTACTACACCTGAGGGTGATCAGATCATGAAGGAGCGAGGGATTCTCGTGATTCCTGACATTCTTGCTAACTCAGGTGGTGTCATCGTCTCGTATTTCGAGTGGGTACAAGATAAGCAGAATTACTTCTGGGGCGCCGATGAAGTAAAGGAAAATCTGGATTCGATGATGATGCGCGCCTTTGCAGATGTCCGAGCGCTCGTGAGAGAGCGAAAGGTGAGCTGGCGTGATGCGGCAATGATGATCGGCGTCAGCCGGGTAGCTGAAGCGCATAAACTTCGCGGTCTCTATCCGTGAGCTAGGACGAGGGAAACCACAATGGTGATGGAAGTCAATGGAAAGCAGTATCACGTTCGGCTCGGCCGAGGTGATGTTGGAAAGTATGTACTCCTTCCCGGAGATCCTGGTCGATGCGAACACATAGCCTCGCTCTTTGATGATCCGAAACTTGTTGCGACTAACCGCGAATATGTCACCTATACCGGAACCCTTGATGGCGTACCAGTCTCTGTCACATCAACGGGCATTGGTTGTCCATCGGCCGCAATCGCGGTGGAAGAGCTCTACAGGTGCGGCGCCGATACATTTATCCGAGTTGGAACCTCGGGGCATATCCAAAAGGATTTTGTCTCTGGCGATCTGGCAATAATCTCCGCAGCGATTCGCGACGAGGGGACCACTAAGCACTATCTCCCGATTGAATTTCCAGCAGTGGCAGATCTTGAGGTGACTCATGCCCTACAAGAAGCGGCAAAGAGAGTCGGTGCGAGATTTAGAACCGGAATATCTCAGTCAAAGGATTCGTTCTACGGACAACATGAACCAGAGCGGATGGGCGTGGCGGATGATCTATTGCAGAGATGGCGTGCATGGGAAGTTGGTGGCGCACTCTGTTCCGAGATGGAAGCGGCTGGCATCTATATTGTCGCTTCAATGCTTAGAGCTCGAGCAGGTGGTGTAGCGATGGTTCATGCAAAAGAGCCAATGCCACCGTTAGATATTCTGTTGAAGGTGGCGGTTGAAGGAGTCAGAAACCTTATCTCCATTGATCGAGCTGCTGGTCGATCGGTGATGATCTAGTAATGGCGATGAGCTTGAAATTTTCATCTCAAGTCAGTGAACTTAATGAGGATGATTTGCGAAAGCAGATTGCCGACGAAGAGGCGAAGAAGTCATGATGAAAGATTTGAAGTTCGGGCTAGATACTTTCGGTGATATGACTCTGGATGATCAGGGTCTACCTGAGAGCGCTGGCACGGTAATCAGACATGTGGTGGAAGAGGCGGTGCTTGCAGACCAACTCGGCCTCGATCACTTCAATATCGGTGAACACCATCGAGATGATTTCGCAGTTTCAGCGCCAGATACGGTCCTTGCCGGAATTGCCACTCGCACATCACGGATCGTCTTGGGCTCTGGTGTGACTGTTCTATCGAGTGATGATCCGGTCCGCGTCTATCAGAGGTTTGCCACAGTTGATGCGCTCTCTAACGGTCGCGCTGAGATCACAGCGGGAAGGGGATCGTTTACAGAGTCCTTCCCTCTCTTTGGATACCAACTCGCCGACTATGGACGCCTCTTCGAAGAGAAATTGGAACTTCTGGTGCAGATCCTTGATGAGAAGAAAGTCTCATGGCGCGGAAGTATCCGCGCGCCACTTGAGAATCAAGAGATATATCCAAAGACTGAGGGCGGCCGTATCTCACTTCGCGTTGGTGTTGGTGGTTCACCTGAGTCTGTAGTCAGAGCGGCTCGACTTGGAATCCCGATGGCACTTGCGATTATTGGCGGAGACCCAGCGAGATTCTCTGCTTACGCTGATCTCTACCAGCAATCACTGGAGAAGTTTGGTCGCCAGACACTTCCAATTTCGATTCACTCCCCAGGACATATCGCCGAAAGTGATGAAGAAGCGGTTGAAGATCAGTGGCCACATTACGAAGCATCTTTCGGTCGAATTGGTCGTGAACGCGGCTGGGGTCCCATGAGTAAAACGCATTACCTACAAGAAGTGAATCACGGTTCGCTCTATGTCGGGTCACCTGAGACCGTAGCCCGAAAAATCGCATACGCACTGGATTCCGTCGGCGCTACGCGTTTTGACTTGAAGTATGCCACTGGACCGATGCCCCATAGCAAGTTGATGCGAAGTATCGAACTCTATGCAACGCAGGTTGTTCCTAGAGTCAAGGAGTTACTGGCCACGGAATTAAGTGGGCGAGTTCTCTAGTCATAGGCGCTAACCGGACAGTAATCTTTACGCCATGATGCGCAAGGCAGGGGTGTTGCTTCTCGCAGTTGCACTGACAGCTCTTGTCACTCCAATCTCAAAATCTGAGGAGTATTTCGACTCGGAGACTGCCTTCTGGGTCGACTGCTCGCTCGCATTTAGAAGCACCGACTGTGTCGAAAGCGTCGAGTTCAGCGATCCTGCCGCAGAACGCAAAGATGCAAATGGACAACTCGATTATTCAAGTATCGTCTGGAAGAAGACAGTCCCATCGCTCAATCCCAAATATGTCTATAAGCAAACGACATATGACATGAACAGTTTCAAAGGTGGCGACACTTGCGAGGGAATCGGGCCGAATCCAAATACCGGTAGCAGGGGAGTCTTTCTTCACGATGCCTGTTACACCGCCTCGGGTCTCTTACCCGATGGAAAGGATCTCATCTTCAGATTGATGATAAGTGGCTCTGGACCCTTCTTCTCTATCTACCAATGGGTCGATCAGGGCGAAAAGCGGTCTTGGAATCGAGATGATGGATGGTCCGCTCAGACGGTGCCAGATGGTTCAACGTGGCGAATCACGCTTCGCTCTAACTCTCTCGCTAAAAATACCGGGGCGATTACCTCAAATATGAAGAACCCTCTTGTGACATTCGGCAAGAGCAGTGATGGAACGTCTCTTACATATATTCAAGGAACTGTCTTTCCTAATCAATGGCAATGTCTTGCTCCTGGTCAAACTCGTGACCCGAGTACTGATCGATCTCAATCGTGTAAACATCCAGAGTCATACGCTGAAACTGCTTCAACTGGATTCTCTATCGATTTGATGCCCTACGTCTTTCAATTTGCGACGTTAAAGGGATATCAAGCTGGTGGAATTTTCGTATCTGGTCCGACGGGACATCTAGGTCAAGTCCAGTACAATAAAGACGAAGGAGCAATTGTCGTTCCGATGTCAGGGCCTCACTTCCTCTTTGATCGCAAGACGCTCAATAAGGGATGGATGGAAGTCTCGATCAAGGGCGATGTCATCCGAAAGGCCTTTAACTTAGAGCCAAGTTTGGCAGGACAGATAGCTAGAGTTGAGATCTCCTATCAAGAAGGCAAATCTGATGTCGCCACCTATAACTCCCGCTATCTCAAAGAGCTAGATGTATTCGAAATCCGCGCCTACAACTTCGGTTTCTCAGCGCCAACTGTGACGTTGAAAATTCCACCAGCGAAGAAGAGTTCAAACGCCTCCACCTCTACCTCAACCTCAAAGCAAGGCTCGGCTTCAGGGAAGAATTTCACCATCACATGTGTCAAAGGAAAGATGAAGACTACAGTGACGGGAAAGTCGCCGAAGTGTCCGAAAGGATATGTAAAGAGGTAGTTGAAGCTCGTAAAACGTGTATCAAAGCGCCCGTTTTGATTTGAAGTAATTTCTAATCGAGAGAGCAATCGTCAGAAGAATAAAGAATGCGGCTATATAACGACTCGACTCTTTCAACGCGGGGATAGAGGCGGCGCCGTAACCAAGAGAGGTGATTCCCACCCCCCAGAGAAAGGCACCTAAGGCATTTGCCGAAAGGAATTTGTAGTAGTTCATCCGGCTGATGCCGGCCACTGGCGGGACAATCGTTCGAATCCATGGATAGAAACGCGCCAGGATTATGGCGCTGTAACCATACTTTTCATAGAACTTCTCGGCCCGAGTGATCATCTTCTTGATTCGAGGGGATTGACGCTTATCCAAGTAGGGGCGTCCGTAGTGACGACCTAGAACGAAGCCGAGTTGATCGCCAAGGAATGCAGCAATAAAAATGATCGTAACAAGAATGAATATGGAGGTGTCTTCGCGCGCCGCTGCAATAAGTCCCGCTGCAAAGAGGACGGAATCACCGGGGAGGAAGAAGGCGATCAGAATGCCAGTCTCTATGAAGACGAAGAGAAAAAGTATTGAGTAAATCCAGAGTGGAGATGAGTCAATCAGGATGCTCTTCGTCCACTCCGAGATACTGATCAGGGGAATGGATGAGTGAATAAGAGCAATCATTCTTTGATTGCTCTACTTGAGCGCTGTAGTGAGTTGTTCGGTATGAGAAGCGATGTGTTTAGCTGCGCTTGAGAGAATGTCCGCAAGAGTGATCGCTCCTCGTTCAGTATGCATACCAGGGCGAGTCAGCATTGATGGATCGATCTTCTTCAAAATGTCAGAGGTCATCAATCGCGCTGCTCGGACGGTGGCAAGGGAGAGTCGCCAATCACGCGCTGCATAGTTGAGATTTCCTGGATAGGGCTCTTCGCTGTAGCCGACAATCTCGGGGTTATCTTCAGTGAGCATTCTGAGAACTCGATGGGAGAAATGAAGTTCGAAATCGCCCATGTGGTGAACCACAAATGCACCGTTCCACTCACCGTCGGGGGCGCTCTTATTCATTGCTGAATTCTCTGCAGCTTCTGCCACCGCAATAAATTTCTCGCCGGATTCGATATATGCCTTAATGATCTCGTCGCTCATAAGCGCACTCTATCTAATAGGCTCCGCCCTCATGAACTCTGCGGCAGAGCTTTCGATGAACGTTTCTATGACCGTCTGGCTCGTCACAATTGCAGCGATACTTGCGATGATCATTCTTGATCTGGTCACGGTGAGCGCTAAGCCCCATGAGGTGAAATTCAAAGAAGCGACCCTCTGGTCAATCTTTTATATCGCCGTGGCAGTCGCATTCGGTATCTGGGTGCAATCTCAGTACGGAAATCCGTGGGGGACGGAGTATTTCGCAGGTTACCTCGTTGAGAAATCACTCTCAGTCGATAACCTCTTTGTCTTCGCAATCATCCTTGCTCAGTTTGCTGTACCGAGTATCTACCAGCAGCGTGTCCTTCTCATTGGTGTGATCCTGGCTCTCGTGCTTCGAGCCATCTTTATCGCGATTGGTGCGGCGGCGCTTGCCGCATTCGCGTTCACCTTCGTCATTTTCGGTGCGATCTTAATCTGGACAGGTTTTGGTCTGATGCGTCATTGGAATCAAGACCCAGACCCGAGTGAGAACTTCTTAGTCAAGCGAGTTCGAAAAATCACTCCGATAACCGATGAGTATCACGGCACCAAGCTCTTTGTAAGAATAGATGGCAAACGTTGGGCTACGCCGATGTTCCTGGTGATGATCGCAATCGGGGCAACAGACCTACTCTTCGCATTGGATTCGATTCCAGCGACCTTTGGTGTCACTCAAGAGCCATTCTTAGTCTTCGCGGCAAATGCCTTTGCACTTCTTGGACTTCGAGCGCTCTACTTCCTGCTTAAAGGTCTCCTCGACAAGCTGGTCTACCTCTCACTCGGACTTGCTTTTATCCTGATATTCATTGGAGCAAAGCTAGTCATGCTCTATCTTCATAAGATTTTTGAGGCAGTCCCCAAGATCGAGACTTCATTGAGCTTGATTGTCATCGCCGCCATTCTGGTCGTCTCAACCGTTGCGAGTCTTATCAAGTCCAAACGCGATCCCTCGGCGAAGGCTCATGCCGGCAAGATTCGGGGCGATAAGAAAGAGAAGGAAACGAAGTAACTCTTGTGCGCGATCTCAGCACCAGGTGGTGGGCAAAACCTCTAGCGAATCGATTTCGATTAGTCGTCTCGGGCTCTGAAGATGGCAGACCGGATTGGGTTGCCTCAATCGCAGAGGGAGATGACGAAGGTCTCTTCGGTCCGGAATCTGCAGTGTGGAAGATTCATGGAAGCCTTGCAACGCTCCTTGGTGGTATTCGAGCCTTATTGTTGCAAGCAGCTCATCCTGCGCCACGACGTGGCGTTATCGAACATTCGAGATACGAAAGTGATCCGCTTGGACGACTTGCTGGAACTACACGTTGGTTGACCTTAACTACTTTTGCTTCGAGAAAAATCATTGCGCGAGAGGCAGAGCGCGTCAATGCGATGCATCAAGCGGTGCGTGGTGAGTTTCAAAATCGTGGGGGTCAATCGAAGCCTTATCGCGCTTCAGATCAGAGATATCTCCTCTGGGTGCATTGCGCATTTACCGACTCATTCCTGAAGAGTTACCTAGCGCTAGAACCAGGTATACGTCCCAACCTTGGTGATCTCACCGATCTAGAGGGAGTAGAGCTTGCTGATGCCTACATACGCGAATGGGCCTTGAGTGCCAAACCACTTGGCCTTCTTGATGCGCCAGAATCACTCATTCAACTCGAAGAAGCGCTAGAAGAGTTCCGAAAGAACGATTTGCATGTAGATGAAGAAGGTAAACGAGTCATCGAATTCATTCTCAACCCACCTTTCTCACCATTGGGTAAGTTCTTCTATTCCATCCTCGCAGGGGCTGCTATCTCGACTCTCGATTTGAGAGATCGAGAGTTGCTTGGTTTAAGGCAACCGCGCTCTATCAATCTCAAGCTTTCAAAGTTCGCCCTCAAGATACTGAGCGCAATGCTTGGACATCGCTCTCCGAGTGAGCGGGTAGCAAGGGATCGAATCGAGAAAATTGAATGGAACCGGCACGTTGAAGGCTCATGACGAAATAGAATGATTGCCATGGAGAGCGCCTTACTTGGAATTATTGCCTTCTTTGTGGCGATGGATTTTGCCATTGATACTTACGTCAACTTCCTCAATCATCGTTCCTCGAAGAAGCCAGTTGCCGCCGAGATTGCAGAACTCTATGACCCAGCCGAGCATAAGCGATCTGTTGCCTATGCGGCAGCGAACTATCGAGTCTCCCTCGTCAGCTCTTCACTCTCCTTTCTCTTGATGATTATCGCTCTGACCTTCAACTGGTTTGCCCGACTCGATGACCTAGTACGAGAGAGATTCGATGGCGAGATTGTGATTTCACTCATCTTCATCGGCTCCCTAGTTCTGATCTCAAACTTGATCTCGCTTCCGTTTGGGATCTACTCGACCTTCAAAGTCGAAGCAGAGTTTGGATTCAATAAGAGCACTCCACTTACATTCATCACGGACTTGATTAAGGGATTGGTCCTGACCGTAGCAATTGGAGGCGGACTTCTGACTTTAGTGCTCTGGCTCTATCAGGAGTTGACTGCAACATTCTGGATCTGGGCCTGGTTGCTCTTTGCTGGGTTTTCACTATTTATATTCATGTTCGCAACAAAATTATTTCTTCCGCTCTTCAATAAATTGACTCCGATTGAAGATGGCGAACTGAAGTCTGAGATCTCGAGCTACTGTGATAGTCAGGGATATTCGCTCGGCAAACTCTTTGTGATGGATGGTTCGAAGAGGTCGACAAAGGCAAATGCTTTCTTCTCAGGTCTTGGCCAGAGTAAGACGATCGTGCTCTTCGATACTTTGATTGAGAAGCTATCTACACGTGAAGTTGTCGCTGTCCTCGCCCATGAGATCGGCCATTACAAGCGTAAGCACACGTTATGGATGTTTTTCTTGTCGAATTTGCAGAGCTTCATCCTCTTTGCCCTTCTTGGCTGGCTTCTCTCATACCCAGCACTCTCAGAGGCGCTGGGGGCCAGTGTGAGCAGCTTTCATCTCTCGGCTCTTGCCTTCTTCCTACTCTTCTCGCCAGTTTCGACTCTTATTGGTCTAGTCAACAAAGCGCTCTCAAGACGCAATGAATATGATGCTGATGATTTTGCTCGAGAGACCTATGACGGCGTTGCGATTGCCTCTGCTTTGAAGAAGATCTCGACCGATTCTCTCGCCAATCTCTCACCTCATCCGCTTTACGTTGCTGTCAACTACACTCACCCTCCAATGTTGGAGCGACTGAGAAATTTGAAAAGCTGAGATTTAGTTTGGCGTGAAAGGGGGAGTTATGGCGCTACATCCTCTCGCTGCAATCTCTTCTAACACCGCGCTGATACTTGTCGAAATTGGTGGCGTTCTTGTCCTGTTGGGAGCGATCTCATTCATTGCAACCAAGCTTCGATTCTCAGCTGTCCCCTTCTTCCTCTTGGTTGGTCTCGCCTTTGGAAACGGTGGCGTGATTCCACTTAACTTAAGCGACACATTCTTGGATCTTGGTGCCGAATGGGGTGCCATTCTCCTCTTGCTCCTTCTTGGCCTTGAATACACTGCAGGAGAACTGATCGGAACAATGAAGGAGCGAAAATCCCTCGCGCTCATAGATCTCATCAACTTTCTGCCAGGGATTGTTGTTGCTCTCATTCTCGGGTGGGGTTTTGTCGGTGCGCTCCTGCTCGGTGGAATCAGTTATGTGAGTTCGTCGGGAATAGCAACCCAGTTCATCAAAGAGGCGAGATGGCAACGGCTCGAGAGCACGAAGCGCGCAGTGTCAGTACTCGTCGTGGAAGACTTGTTTCTCGCCCCGTATCTGCCCATCCTAAGCGCAATAACTTCAGGCGTGGCGCTAGCTACCGGTTTGATTTCGGTTTCAACAGCGCTCATCATCACTGGAGCTGCATTGATTTTCAGTTCGCGCGGTGGGCACATTCCATTCACTCCAGCGCTCTTTGGCGATACAGCGACTCTACTTCTCGGTGTATTTGGTGCAGCCCTTCTAGCATCGGGACTTGCATCACTCGTGGGATTCTCTGGTGCAGTCGCCGCCTTCTTGGTGGGACTGCTGCTCACAGGTGATATCGCCATTGTTGCTCGAGTCAGACTTGCACCACTTCGCGATCTCTTTGCTTCGATCTTCTTCCTATTCTTTGGTTTGACCACGGATCCCGCAGATATAGTCGCGGTGATCCTCCCAGCGCTTCTCTTGGCTGCCCTTGGCCTAGCTAGCAAGTTCATCACCGCCTGGTGGAGCGTTCGTGATGTGAATGAACCCCATAAGATCACGCGCTCTGCGACGCTACTTCTCTCGCGAGGCGAATTCTCCATAGTGATAGCAGGATTAGGTGCAAGCACTGCATTCGCAACCGACCTTCAGGCGATCACCATTGGCTTCGTGATAATCACCGCATTCATAGCATCATGGATTCTGCGTGTTGAATCTTTACGAGATAAGACGCCGCATCTAGAGTAAAAGTCGTTGGAGGTCTTCGTGAATTACCAGATAATCGCAAAACTGAGATTGAGGAGGTGACGGTGAGCGAGGGGGTCCGTTTTGCAGAAGCACCTAAAAGCCTCTATCCCTATTTTGCGGCGATATTTGTCGCACTCCTACTCATTTCAAATATTGGGGCAGTGAAGTTGATTGAGTTGGGCCCGATCATCACCGATGGTGGGGCGATTCTCTTTCCTTTGGTCTATATTGTCGGGGACATTCTCTCCGAGGTCTATGGATTCAAAGCAGCGCGCCGGGTGATACTCACCGCCTTTGCGGTGTCGATTCTTGCTGCGACTACCTTCTATCTGGTTCAACTCGCACCTCCGGCAAGTGATTGGGAGAACCAAGAAGCATTCGAATCAATTCTCGGGTTCGTGCCGAGAATAGTCCTGGCCAGCGTCATCGCTTTTCTCGTAGGACAACTCCTCAACTCATATGTCCTTGTCAAGATCAAAGGGCGAACTCAAGAGAAGAACCTATGGCTACGTTTGATGGGTTCAACCGCACTCGGCCAGTTCGCTGACACTCTCATCTTCTGCACTATTGCCTTCTATGGCGTCATCACTGGCGCTGAGTTCCTCAACTATCTGATTGTCGGTTATTGCTACAAGAGTGCCGTCGAATACCTCTTTGTTCCTATAACTTATAGATTGATTGCTCTCGTAAAGAAACGTGAGCCTAGCTACCGATCAATGTAGCTGCGCCGAGCTACTTAGCGGCGCTGACTTTGTAGTTTCCTAAGAACTCTCCTTTGAGCTGATCGAAAGTGCCATCGATTATTGATCTTCTTATCTCTTCGACCAGCGTGACAATGAAATGGACGTTATGAATTGTCGCTAAAGTCGAGGCGAGCATCTCCTTTCCTCGGAAGAGGTGATTGAGGTAGGCACGCGAATGGTTCTTGCAGGTGTAACAACTGCATTCCTTATCAATTGGGGAGAAATCCTTTCGATAAGGGCCATTTGAGACATTGAATCGTCCGGTTCGAGAATAGACAGCGCTCGTGCGAGCTTCGCGAGAAGGTGCGACACAATCGAAAGTATCGGCGCCCTCCTCAATCGCGGCAAAGAGATCTTTTGGTTCACCAATACCAAGGAGGTGGCGAGGTTTATCCTCAGGAAGTTCTTCATTGACCCAGCGCAAGATTGTTGCGAGGCGTGTCTTATCAAGCGCGCCACCAATCCCGAATCCATCGAATGAGATCCCAGAACTGCTCATCTCAGCAAGATCCTTCGCAGCCTTTCGTCGCAACTCTTCATATTGGGCCCCTTGAATGACGCCGTAGAGCGCTTGATAGGGGCTAGCCGAACGTTCGACAGTCAAGCGCTGATGTTCGTCGAGGCAGCGAATCGCCCAGAGTCGGGTACGTTCCAAGGCTCTCTCTTGATATCGGCGCGTGTTGTGAAGCGTGGTGCACTCATCAAATGCAAACGTGATGTCAGCTCCGATCTGATGTTGAACCTGCATCGAAATCTCGGGAGTGAAACGGTGCATCGATCCATCAAGGTGTGATTTGAAGGTAACGCCATCATCATCGACATGAGCAAGTCGTTCCTTCTTATCCGCGATGACATCATCTGCTTGCCAGTGCTCTGCATCCATTGCTATTACCTTCTTGAAACCGACGCCAAGCGAGAGCACTTGAAATCCACCGCTATCGGTGAAGGTAGGGCCGCGCCAGTTCATGAAGGTAGATAGACCGCCAGCCTGATCAATGATCTCTGGGCCTGGTTGGAGATAGAGGTGATAAGCGTTGGCAAGGATTGCTTGTGCGCCAAGTTCTTCGACGGTCTCTGGAAGAAGCGATTTCACTGTCGCCTTAGTTCCTACGGGGATGAAGGCAGGTGTTTTGATGATGCCATGTGGAGTACGTATCACCCCAGCTCTTCCTAAACGACTTGCACTCGTTTGGCCATCATCGAGTCGCGCTTCGATATGAAAGCCAAAGGAATCATGAGCCATATCGACATCTTATTGGCAGGGCGGATTTCGCTAAAAAAGAGCTCCTCGCTAGGTTTATTTCATGGCAGAAGCGGTAGCAGCAGCTGGGAAGAAAAGGAAACTCGGTGCGGATTACTGGAGACTGTGGTCAGCAACTGCGATCACCAATCTTGATCGCAGTGGCAGCGATGATTGGACGTTTGCCATGGCTTCTCTTCACATTACCGGCTGGGGTAATCACAGATCGCCTCAATCGCAAGAAGATCATCGTATCGATGGACCTCTTTCGAGGACTCCTGACTTTCGTCATTGCTTCAATACTGATATTTGGTCAGTGGGACTTTCCAGATCTTGACTCACTTCGGACGGGAGTCACATTTGAGACTCAGTGGGCTCTCTACTGGGTCATTCTTTCCTCGGCACTCCTCTTCGGCTCTGCCGAAGTATTGCGGGATAACGCAGCTCAAACATTGATGCCAAGTATTGTCGGAAAAGAGAATCTCGAGCGGGCCAATGGACGAATGTGGTCTGCCGAGTTCTTAACCAATTCGATGATCGGACCAGCCCTTGGCTCTTTCCTGATTGGCGTTGCAATCTATTTGCCATTCCTCGCTGATGGCATGACTTTTATCTTTGCGGCGATCCTGATAGTTTCAATCAAGACCACTCTGCCAGTTGCGATCAAGAAGGAATCGAAGAATTCGGATATTGGGGCCTTCGCGCAGTTTCGAGGAGAAATCGCCGAAGGGGTGAAATGGCTTTGGAGCCATCACTTATTGAGATCGATGGCAATCATTCTTGGATTGCTCAATCTCTTAAGTTCAATATCAGGCGCACTCTTCATCCTCTTTGCCCAAGAAGTCTTAAAAACCACTGTCTTCCTATTCGCACTCCTCGGAACCGCTGGGGCTATCGGTGGAATCCTAGGTGGATTACTTGGACCGAAGGTTTCATCTCGGTTTGGCAGTGGTGCAACGCTTGCCGTAGTGCTTCTCTTACTACCAATTCTTGAAATAGGCATCGGACTCTCTTTTCATTGGCTTCAAGTCTGGTTCTTCATCTCCGTCAGTTCTTTTGTGAGCGTCGTCTGGAATGTCATAACCGTTTCACTTCGCCAGAGCATCATTCCCAGCGAACTCTTAGGGAGGGTAAATAGCGTCTACCGACTCTTTGCTTGGGGCTCGATCCCGATTGGTATGGCATTGGCTGGTGGCTTAGTCCAGCTCTCCTCCTTATTCCTCGAGCGCGAATGGGCGCTTCGAGCACCATATCTTGTGGCCGGAGTTGCTGGACTGATTCTTTTTCTGGGGGCTAAGGCTCGTCTGACTGAAGAGCGAATCTCGAGGGCCAAAGACGAAGCTCAGGCGCAGACCCCAGAAAAAGCAGCGAAAGATAAAGAGGAAGTTATCTAGTCAAAGAGGGGGTCGCCGAGCTCTGCTCTTGTCAGAATGTCCGAATTCAAGAATACTCTCCGCAGAATCGTGGCTTCATCGTGAGTTAGTCGACTATTCATGCGGAATACACGATCCCTCTACCCTAACAAAGAAGGAGGAGTGGTGTTCAAAAAGACTACTGCTCGCATACTGCTTGGAACGGTAGCAGCCGCCGCACTCATTGGAAGTGCACTGGTACCTGCTCAAGCAGCAACCCGAGACACGATTGTTCTCCAGGAGAACAACTTCTTCGGGTCATTCAATACCACCAAGAAGACCACCAACGTTGTTATCAATAGCACCGTTAACAGCCTCATGGGCATGGGCTTCTGGTACTACAACGATGAGGCCGATATTGTTCGAAACACAGATTTCGGAACTTACTCAATCACTAGCCGTAAGCCACTCACCGTGAAGATGACTGTCAAGCCTGGCCGTGTTTGGTCGGATGGCACACCAATCACAGCGGTTGACTTGCTCTTGTCGCACGTGATTTGTTCACCGACATACTCCAAGGCTGCCGGAATCGGCGATCCGTCAAAGTCCGGTGACACCGCATTTGAGTCAACCTGCTACACCGGAACTTATGGCAAGTTGGTGACAAAGGAACCAGTTGTTTCTGGCGACCGTATGTCATTGACTTTGACCTTCGATTCACCAACCCCTGACTATCAGTTGTACCTTCCAGGTCCTTCGGCAGTCCACGGTTTGGTTTTGATGACTGATGGAAAGAAGGGTGTTACCACCAATGCATCAGTAAATCGAAACGCCAAGACCAAGTTCTTCACTGCTTACCAGAACAAGAACACCGCCTATCTCAAGAAGTTGGCAGCATGCTGGAACACTTGCTACGACATTGCAGAGACCAATGAGAAGACCAATAACTTGGCCTATATCTCAAACGGTGGCTTCATCGTCAGCAAGATCGTCAAGAATAACAGCGTGACCTTGGTTCGTAACACTCGTTATAACTCGGGTCCAAAGTTCACTGGCAACGTCCAGACCGTCATCATCCGATCCATCGATAACCCAACTGCAGCGCTTCAAGCGTTGAAGAATAAGGAGATCGATGTTTACTCGGGTCAGGCGACGGCAGACCTTGCTAGCCAGCTTCGTGCGATGCCTGGCATCCGCACCATCGGTGGAAACGCCAATGCGTGGGAGCACGTAGACCTTCGATTCGACACCACATTCGGTGAGAAAGATACCTACAAGGGTGTCTTCGCCGATAAGGGAACCGCAGCAGAGAAGGCACAGGCGCTTGATCTTCGTCGAGCCTTCCTCCTTGCGTGGCCACGCGATGAAATCGTTGAGAAGATCTATCAGCCAATCAACCCGAACACCAAGGTTATGAATTCGATCTTCTATTTCCCAGAGCAGCCTGCCTACAAGAGTGTTGTTGCGAACAATGGATCGGATTACTACACCGAAGGAACTCAAGCGCAGCGCACTGCACGTGCACTTGCTTTGGTCCAGAAGCACTATCCAAAGGCAAGCGCAACAACAGCGGGCTTTGACGTGAACTTCAACTGGGGTACTCCAACAAATGCACGCCGTGTCGCGACGATTGCACTTGCTAAGGCAGCTCTTGCCAAGGCCGGTATCAATCTCATCGCTCCAGGAAATACAAACTGGAACGCCGAGCCGATCGTCTCTTCAAGTTACGACGGTCAGATGTTTGCTTGGGTAAAGACCTCCATCCAACAATCAATTGGTTGCAACGGTTATACCTACGAGGAGAACCTCACTGGCTATAACGGAGATTCTGTGATTAAGCCGCTCTGCGATCCATTGGTCGAAGAGCCACAGGAAAACTCTCTCGTTATCAAGAACCTCACTGCAATCGAGAAGAAGATGCATGACGATGCCTACGGTCTGTCAGTAGCGCGACACGCAAACGTGGTAGGTGTGAATGAAGACCTTGACGGTATCCGTCTCGGCTTCTACCCACAGATCACCTGGAACTTCTGGGAGTGGAAGTTCACCAAGTAATACCTGATCGAGGCTGAAAGAGCCTTGATATGGGGGTGGCCGGTCACGGCGAAGTCGTGACCGGCCCTTCTTTTTTATGGTGTTGCGCTAGGGTTACGCATTGAATTGGGATCATATTTTTTAGTTTGAAGGGGTTCGATTTGTTCGGATTCATAGCGAGGCGTATCGGCGTGCTCCTCGTCATCCTCTTTGGTTCTAGTTACCTTCTCTATAACTTGCAGGCTCTCTCTGGTGATCCGCTAGCAGAATTCAAGACTAGTCGCGACCCAGAAGTTGAATCACAGATAAAGGCAACTATTGAGCAGCTGCGGTTGGATGTACCTGCGCCACTTCGGTATTTCATCTGGCTCCGCGGCGTTCTTGGAATCTTCATTGGTCAACCAGATTTTGGAAAGGTGAGAACTGGTGAACCAGTGGGAGAGATTCTGATCGATGCCATTCCGGTCACGATTCGGCTCGTTTTCGGTGCAACGATTATCGCCATTCTCCTAGGAATCACAATCGGAGTGGTCACGGCGCTTCGCCAGTACAGTCGTTTCGATTACTCGATGACTTTCGTGGCTTTCTTGATGTTCTCACTGCCAATTTTCTGGGTGGCAGTGCTCCTCAAGGAGTTTATGGCGATTCAGTTCAATAACTTCCTCTCCGAGCCAAATATCCCCACCGGCTGGATCATCGGTATCGCAGGCTTCGTGGCGCTCTTTTTTGGCGCAATCCTCGGGCGAAGTCGAAGGACTTTTTGGATCGGGTTCTTTTCGGCGGGTGGATTCACGGCGCTATTGCTGGCAATCATTGATGCCAGAGGCTGGATTCTTGAACCAGGGATCGGTCCCATCTTCTTCGCGGTCATGGCGATCTTGATTGCCTTTGGTGTCACTCAAATTTCCATGGGTGTTGGACATAAGCCTTCGCTCTACGCGTCGCTTTCGGTTGCAGTTGCGGGAGCAATCACATACTTCCCGATGCAGTCACTCTTCAAACGAGAGAGCCAGGTAACTGTCCTTCTCGGTGGTTTAGTCGTCGCCTTGGTGATCGCTGGGATTGCGACAATGATCTTTGCTCGTATAGATCGAGGCCCGGTATATCGCACCTCATCTATCACGGCTTTCATTATCGGAATCATCATGATCGTCGATAAGTTGATGCAGACCTGGGGTCCCTATGTATCAAGTGGTGACGTCCAGTACCGACCAGTGCCGACAATCGGAGAGCGAAACCCGCTCATTGAAACCACTGATTTCTGGGTAGCGTTATTAGACACACTTCTTCACATGTTCTTGCCGACCATCGCTCTTACGCTTATAGGTTTTGCTGGGTATGTTCGCTACACAAGAGGAACACTTCTCGATGTGCTCAATCAAGATTACATTCGCACCGCGCGTGCCAAAGGGCTCAATGAGCGTACTGTGATCATGCGCCATGCCTTCCGAAATACCATGATCCCAATCGTCACTCTCCTGGTTGTTGATTTCGCATCAGTAGTGGGTGGTGCCCTCATCACCGAAAACGTTTTTGCATGGCGAGGCATGGGGACTCTCTTCCGGCAAGCGATTGGCACATTTGACCTCAACCTCTTGATGGGAATTTTCTTCGTGACGGCAACCCTTGCTTTAGTTGCAAACCTTGTTGCCGATCTTCTCTATTCCGCCCTTGACCCCCGAGTTCGTGTAGGGAGTGGAAAGTAATGAGCGAGGATAGAAAGCAATCTTCTTTTGGCGCAGATACCCAGTCAGATATCTTCTCGAAGGAGACAGAAGGACTAAGCCAATCCCAAATTGTCAGGAAGCGCTTCTTCCAACATAAGGCTGCGATGACCTCACTCTTTGTTCTGCTAGGAATCGTCTTCTTTGTATTCTCCGCTCAATCAATCTCGCTAGGACCGGTGAAGTATCCCGGTTGGTGGAAATACGACTACGAGCAGATTTCAGATCTTCGTATTGCTGAATGTGAAGGTGGGGTCGTGGGTTGCCCAAGTCTCGATGTTCTCCCTTCCTTCATTGACGGTACCCCGATGCAAATTGGTGAACATCCCTTTGGTCAAGACGATATCGGCCGTGATTACTTTGCAATGGTGATGCGCGGAGCACAGCGATCGCTCTTAGTGATGGTGATTATTGGAACGCTCGGTGCCGCCCTTGGAACGGTGATCGGCGCAATAGCTGGATTCTTTAGAGGTTGGGTCGATGCCATATTGATGCGCTTCACTGACTTCATCATCACGGTTCCGACAATCGTCCTGGGGTCGGTGATCGGTTACCACTTTGGAAATTTGGGTGCGGTCTTCCTCGCCTTCTTCCTTGGCATATTTGCCTGGACCGGAATTTCTCGTCTGGTGAGAGGTGAGTTCCTGAAGCTACGTGAACTTGAATTCGTCGATGCAGCACGAGTTGCGGGAGCGAGCACCCGACGGATTATCTTCAAACATATTCTTCCTAATGCGGTGGGCGTCATCATCGTCTCGGCAACGCTTCTGATGTCAGGCGCGATCTTGCTTGAGACAGGACTTAGTTACCTAGGCTTTGGTGTCGTCCCACCGGATGTCTCACTGGGGCTTTTGATTAGTAGCTATCAAGACGCTTTCACGGTCAGGCCATGGCTCTTCTGGTGGCCCGGAATCTTCATCATCGCGGTTGCGCTCTGTGTTAACTTCATCGGAGACGGCCTTCGTGATGCATTCGATCCGCGTCAACGAAGAGGTATGTCGCGAAAAGATAAGGCGAGCCTGGCACGCGGTGAGAGCAAGTGATTTCGCTTCGAGAGTTAGAAAAAAGTGGCGAGTGCTGTTATGACCCCAAGAATTGCTGTGAGAGTAATTTCGCGGAAATGCCAGAGGTTGGTGGAGGGTTGATCACTAGTCCCAGTATTGCGATGAGTTTCCCATTCGCGTCGACAGATGATCAGCGCGACTCCCGAGTGGCTATTGGGGAGCTCCCCAGCCTTGATGGAACTTTCGCCTCGAAGAGTGCTCCCTCGCAAGTCATTTTGAAGGACATTTCTCGAGTGGTAGCGCCCGGGAACGGGGGCGGCCCAAGCATGGATTCGCTCACCGAGAGCATGGACATACATCGTGTATCGCGCGTCGATCTCGTCAATCTCTCCCCAATTGAGCCGATGAGTCCGAAATGGATTGATGATCGTGAGCTCCTGAGCTGTAGTTTTGATCTTCGGCATGACCAGAACGAGATGATTGCAATAGCCAAGAAGGGCCAGCCAAGCGAAGACTGTGACTGCACTAGCAGTTATTCCCTCGTAAATTTCAGCGATTGCAAGTCCAGTAAGAAGGAGATAATTGGCGCAAGCGAAGACGAGATTGCTTCTCGGTCTGATCTGATGACTTTCGCTCATTTCACAAGGATAACCTCATTGGAAGTGGCAGCATGAGTGACCCCATTTTGAAGGTAAGAGATTTCTCGGTCGACTTCTGGGTTGATGGCCTTTGGTACCCAGCAGCGATCAATATGAATTTTGACCTACACCCAGGCAAGGTCCTTGCCATCGTCGGTGAATCTGGCTCAGGAAAATCGACGACAGCACTGGGGCTGATGGATCTCTTGGCGACCAACGCTCGCCGTAGCGGTAGCGTCATGGTCAAGGGCGAAGAGATGATCGCGGCGCGGGCAACCACGCTTCGAAAATTCCGCGGTAGAGAAGTGGCTTATATCTTCCAAGAGCCGATGACTGCCCTCAACCCGGTCTACACCATCGGATTCCAGATCGTTGAGACGCTTCGCAATCACTTCGATATGGGGCCGAAGGTTGCAAAGGAGCGGGCGATCCAGTTGATCACTCTGGTTGAGATCCCTGACCCCGAACG
>Ga0194133_10002001_pt1 | contig 33064 bp, 34 predicted proteins | sample TA2KigOf40mmetaG_FD_155448 | JGI IMG/M metagenome (GOLD analysis project Ga0194133, IMG submission 155448) | Freshwater microbial communities from Lake Tanganyika, Tanzania - TA2015055 Kigoma Offshore 40m | ecosystem: Environmental > Aquatic > Freshwater > Lake | place: Tanzania: Lake...
CACCGCCACCGCCGCCCCAGTAGTAGAGGATTCCCAGGTAGTCATTTGTAACCCCAGCACCGCCAGCAGTTCCATTCGTACCGCCGGAGTTGCCCGTTACCGACGCACCAGCACCACCGCCGCCGCCACCCGGGTAGTTCGGACTCTCGTTCGTACCACCAGTTGCTTCTTGACCCCCACGTTTTCCTCCGTATCTTGTCACCCCTAAACCAACCGACGACCCCAACGTGCCAAAGTATCCGGCGGACCTGGAACTTCCGCCACCGCCATTGGCAACGCGAGTATCTGTTCCATTGTCTGGCGGAATCCCGCTTGACACTGGTGAGGTTGCATTCCTGTCGTCAGATGATTTTCCGCCGCCGCCAGGTTTTGCTGTTTCTCCGAGGAAGCTCGATGAAAATCCGTGTCTGGTATCTGCCCAAGAACCCGCACCTGTCCCACCGCCACCGCCACCAATAACGACTGGATACGTCCCAGGAGCAAGAGACCTGGAAATGGTGAGCACTTCTGCGCCGCCACCACCGCCAGAGTAGCTGCCTGCGCCTCCGCCACCCCCGACCACTAAAGCCTCGACCGACAGTACGTCGGAATGGGTTGTCCCCAGGGACCATGCCGAGCCGAGCCAAATTTTCATCGTGTTGGTATTCGTCTCGAAAATTACCTGTCCAGTGAATGGTGAACCTGGTCTAGTGGAAGACGTACAGATGGTTGTTCCGCTCAATGTTGCTGCAAGTTTTGCCTGCGTGATTGAACCATCCGCTGGCGTAAGGGAAATGTCGTTGCCGAGTTTCGCCGCGGTTACCGCACCTGCGGCAATCTTTGCTGTCGTCACCGCACTATCAGCCAACTCACTCGTAGAGATGCTTGCGACACCAAGCGTTGCCGCCTGCATTGACCATATGCTTCCGTCCCACGTCCAGGTACGAGTTCCTACCGTGTAGGTCTGTCCTACTGTCGGATTGGCGGGGAAGGAAAGGGGCACGGACTACGCCCCCATTGGTGAGAATTCGTCCCACTCTTGAGTTTCTTCGTTCCAAACCCACATGCCTTCTTCGGGTCGCTCGACTGGCGCTTCCCAATCGGCGGTCTCTTCGTTCAGCGTCCAGGACGGGTACGGCTTGGGGGCGATGAATGCATCGAGTTCCTCGTTGAACGCATACCCGATTCCCGCGTAGCGCTTGCGGAAGTTGTTGTTGTACGAGGTCTGCTTCCACGTGCCACCCAACAGGTTGGTGCAGAATGCAGCGCCAACTGCGTCGCTTGCGGGGTAATCCCCGCCACCGCAGTCGTCGTTGGACACGACGATCACCTGGGTGACCACGTTATCTGAGTTGATTTGGGCAAAATGTGCCATTTGATTATACTCCTATCATAGTTGTTTTACTGACAGTTGGTTTATATTATAGTACATAGTACCTAGAACGTAATTGAGCCTGAAGCAGCAAATGTTTGGACCGCACACTATACCTTGGTGCCAGTAATTAAGCCGCATTGACTATTCGCTGCCATCACTCCAGAAAATTGGGTAATCCAAGTAGAATTGTCATTACTAGCCTGAACCGTGTAATTTGCGGAACGAAGACCTCCACTGAATGATGAATATACCTTTGCAAAAGTAACCTCTTTCAACTGTCCGACGCCTGCGTCATAGGTGATATTCGTCGCCCCCCACCCAGGACCATCAACAGCGCCCGAATCGGCGCAGTTATCGCTCACAGCAGTTGAAATGGTGACATCTATGCCATCTAGCGTCAAAACATAACGAGCCACTCGAGGGTGGTGCCCAGAGATTGCGCCACCAATCTGATATCTAAAATATCTATACGTGTTTGGTCTTGGCCAGTTTAAATTTGCTCGCTCTTGTTGCTGCGTAGTCAAATCCCAAAATCCAGAAGCAGAGGTTGTTGACACCGTTTGCCTAGGACCGATACGTCCACCACGCTTACGCATTAACTAATCTCCTCGTACGAGCAGACCGCCTCCAGGTCGCCGTTCACAAGAGTAGTAAGGCGAAGTTGGTCGCCCTCCTCAAGATAAACAGACTTAGAGATAATGTCCAACGTTGCGTCGGCTGGAACGGCAATCGTCGAGGCGAGCCTGTACGAAGTTCCCGACCTGACGATGTCCACTGTCACGTCCGCGGAGTTTACTCCGTCTACGTTGGAGACGTACAGCGCGTTGACCTTCAGCACCTTGTTGGAGTTGCTCGCAGTACCAGTCACGTTTATTGTGCCCCCCATCGCCGAATGGTTTTGGCAGACGTAATACAGGGTGTTCGGTGCGTCGGCGGGAATTTGATAAGTGATGTAACCAAGTTCCGTGCCATTGTTTCTAATACCAGATGTAACTACATTCGCTGCGTTGTACGCACCAGATGAACTTTGAATCCAAAACGGATGACCGACTGCATTCACCTGAAATGTATAGGTTGCGCCACGTGTAAGGTTCAAGGTTGCATTATTTGAACCACCAACAACATAAGCGGATGCACCGCTGTTTGTGACCACGATGGTCGTTCCAGCGCTGCTACCCTCATTCTTCAGTATGGGCGTCGGGGTCGTCGTGACGGCAAGGAACGCCGTCTGTCCCTTTATCGTCGTAACTCCCACGATGTTTGGTGCCGTCATAATTTATCCTCCGAACACGATGGACATAGCGATTGCCTTGCCCGTCGTTGTCGCTGTTGATGAATTTGCTGGCGTGTATCCCAGCGCCGTATTGATGGCGGCGCTCGTCAATGGTGGCGCTGGCGTGTACCCCAGCGCCGTGGTGATGGCGGCGCTCGTCAGTTGTGGAACTGCGCCGACTTCAATCCACACATTAGAGTAGTACACGTACACGCCGCCGGTGTCCGAGTTGAGCCATATCTGACCGGAGATCGGGCTGACCGGTGCGTTCGCCGAGACGGTCGCCGCCATCGCCGAGGCCCCGATCTCCACCCACTGCGAGTCGTAGTACACGAAGGTTTGTGCGGTGTCGGAGTCGAACCACATCCTGCCCTCCAGCGGCGACCCAGGCGCGGAAGAACTGACCTGCATGACCGCCCCGCCAGTGGAGCCTCCGACCTCGACCCACTGCGAGTCGTAGTAGATGAAGGTCTGCGCGGTGTCGGAGTCGAACCACAGGTCTCCTTCCGACGGGGACGCGGGGGCAGTCGGGGACACCGAGATGCTCGACGAGCCAGCGCCGTCGCCCCCTCCCGCGCCGCCGATTTCGAGCCACTGGGAGTCGTAGTAGATGAACGTCTGCGCCGTGTCGGAATCGAACCAGAGGTTCCCCGCCGACGGCGAGGCCGGGGGGTTGGAGGACATGGTGATGCTCGACGATCCGCCCCCTCCAACGCCGCCCACCTCGACCCACTGCGAGTCGTAGTAGATGAAGGTTTTGGCCGTGTTGGAGTTGAACCACAGGTTCCCTTCCGACGGGGATGCTGGTGGGTTCGGGGACACCGAGATGCTCGACGAGGAGGCGATCGCCTCACCGATCCAGCTGGTTCCGTTGTACTTGAGGAACTGCCCGTTGACCGGGTTCTCGACGGAGACGTCCGCAAGGTCGTTCAGGTCCTCGACCGCCGGCTCCTCGCCGGTTATCTGCAACCAGTTGTCGTCGTAGTAGACGTACGTGTCCGCATTGACCGAGTCAAACCAAAGTTGTCCCACGGTCGGCGAGGCGGGGGCGGCATGTGAAACCGTTACCGCTGCCGGTCCACCGCCAGCTACAACCCACGAATTCCCCTCACGGACATACAGCTTTTCGTCATCGGTGTCGAACCACAGCGCACCCTCGATGGGGCTGTCCGGCGCATTCGCCGAAACCGTTGCCCCGCCCTGTACGACGCGCCACGTCGAATCGGACCTGAAATAGAAGCGGTCGTTGGTCGTGTCGACCGCCAATGCGCCATCCGGTAGGGCCGCCGTTGGCGCGCCGGCGGTGACGAGCGTGATTATTCCCGATGCGGCCTCAAATGTGTCATCGGTTATGAGGGCGTTGTTTCCGTCGCGATAGAGGTTCACGTCGCCCGTGGCGGCACCGGAAGACCAGGTGAGGCGACCGCCGGCGTCTATGCGCAGCCGCGCGTGCGGGTCGTTGACCACCCGAAGCGAGAGTGCCTCGTCGCCCGGGTTGACGAACTCGACCCCGCGTAACGGGGTGCCTACGAATCTTGCCATCGGTACAGCCTCGACTGCCTTCTAATCGTTGAAAGTGCCCCTCAAGGCACCAACACCATATTAGCCAGTGACGACGACCGTGAACGCACCGCTCGACGGCGCGTTGCTGAACGCCACCGTCACCGTGTTGACGTCGGTTCGGACGACGTCGGCTATGACCGTGTCGTAGGTGCTCGAGTCGAAGACCTGCGCCACGACGGCCCGGGTGTTGAAGTTGTGGACTATCGCGTAGCTCGTGTTGGCGCCGTCGCCGATGACCTTGCTGGTCACCCTCGCCAAGACGGGGGTGCTGCCGGTGAAACCGACCGGGGTGGAGGCGAGGTTGAGGCGGGCGTTCGCCTCGGTGGTGGCGCTGGTGCCGCCCTGATCGACCGGGAGTGTTCCCGTCGTGTCGTCGGAACCCTGGTCGAGGTCGATTACGTTCCTGCTGAGGATTCCCGCCGTGTAGGTGAGTCCGTCGCCCGCGATGTTGGACTTGATTTTTAGACCATCGGCCGTCGTTTGAAGACCGGCTATTCCTGAATCGAGTTTTATACCGACGTTGTCCGAGGTGATTTCGAGACCGGTCGTCGGCCCCACGTTTACGGAGAGGACGCCGGCGCTGTACCCGAGTCCGTCGCCGGCGGCATCCGACTTGATGCGGAGGGCATCCGAGACGATCTCGATGCCCGTGCCGACGTTGACGTTTAGGACGTCGCCGGTCTTGGAGAGCCCGTCACCGGCGAGAATGTTGCCGGCGACCGAGAAGAGGGAGAATTCGAGCGACGTGGATCCGACGGTTATCGGAGCATCGGTGATGAGCACCCAGCCGGAGTCTGCGTTCAGCGTGCCCTGCTCGACGAAGGTGAAGAGACCAGGCGTAACCTCCGCGGGGGAGTCCGCATCGTCGGCGCGGCTCGGTGCCCCGGACGCGGCAACCACGTAGATGCCGTTCTCCGACGCCGTGTCCTGGTTCTTGACGAGGACGCGGTCGCCGGCGACGAGCGTGTAGCCGTCGATCACGTCGCCGGCTTCGAGGCCGGTCGAGAGGGTGATGGGGCCGGTCGTGGCGACCTTTACGGATGCCTTTACGTCCAGACCGGTGCGGGCGGAGTCGACGTATGACTTGTTGGCAGCGTCGAGGCCGCTCACCGGGGTCGCGACTTGGAAGCGACCGGCGGCGTTGCGTATGACGAGCGTGTTTACGCTGTCGGCGTCCGTGGACGCGTCGAGCTTGGCCTTGTCCGCGGCCGACATGACGCCGTCGTTGGCGCCGGTCGCAAGGTTCGGGGTGATGGTGACCGTGCCGTCGGAGTTGTTGGTGATGGTGAGGGCCTCCGAGGCGTCACCGGCAGACGAGACACCGACGACGAGCCTCTGCCAGGCCGCCCCGTCGTAGTACTTGAGGGTCTTCTCGGTGGTGTTGTAGATGACCCAACCGGTGAAAGTATCGTTAGCCGGGTCGGTCGCAACTGCCTGGAAACGACCCTTGAGTATCTGATTCTGTACTAGATCAAGGTTGGTTACGAATCTTGTTGCCATTAGTCCTGCCTCATGTCAGATAGGCGTGCCCAGAGAACGCTGCAGAAAAGTCTACTACAACTTGGGTGGTGCTATTGTAGGTGATTTCCCCGATGACCACGTTTTTTGCCGTATCCACCACCGTGACGGACGGGAACCCGCCGAGGGTGTGGTTTATCGTCCACTGGCTGGACACCGCGGACTGATCGTGCACGTGGCGCCTCGTGTTGGCGGTGGCCCCGCCGAGCCTGACCACCACCTGGTTCGGGGCGTCCTGGTCGACTATGACCTGGTTCTGGCTGTCCTCGCTGATTATGACGTTGTTTGGCACGGTCATCGCGTCACCTCTGGGCTGAGGTTGAACTGGCCCTGGATCACGCGGGCGACCTCGCCGATCGAGTTGATTATCTCCAGGTCGTACACGCCGCTGTCCGTTATCGTCGCGGTCAGTTGCGCGGTCATGTATATCCTCAGGGCGTTCTCCACGGCCTGGGGTTGCATGACGATGCCGTTGCCGCCGGCGTCTACGGTGCTGGTGAGGCTGACCATCGGCGTGGCGTTCTCCAGCGTCCTCCTGATCTGCATCCTCGCCGTGTGGCCGGCGAGGGTGTAGGGGACGAAGGTCGCCCCCGTCGGGTCCGACGGGTCGGGTCGCTCTATCTCGAGGTTGCGCACGAACGTGGAGCCTTGTTCACATGTCATGTGGTAGACGCCAGCGAGCATTCAGGGAACCTCCGGTAGGGAAACTCCCTCCATTGTAAATCACGCCGACCGTTCTGGCAGGCAGTAAATCAGACGACGCTCGCCGAATTCTTGTTCGGGCCGACCTTCTTCAGTCCGAGCGCCATGGCCACGGAGAGGGCAACCGCCGACACGCCGATTTTCAGGCTGTCCGCCTTGAGGAGGTCGTCCGGGTTTGCCCCCGTGGCGATCCATGCGCCGAGGTAGGCCTGTAGGAAGGTGCGACCCGCCCTCTCTGCTGTGTCCTTGAGGAATTTCGTTGACATGGTGGTTTCCTTTCGGTTGTGTACCGATGACTATTTTAGCACCTATTCAATGGCGCTCAGATCGAACACCCCGAAGTCGGTGTCGTCGAGCACGAAGGGGATGCTGTCGACTGTTTCGTGGACGAACGTGAAGCCTGCGGGCCTCGCCGGCTCGGCGGCTGCCAGCACCTCGGAACTCGAATCCCCGGCAACCTGTGCCGTCGGAGTCTCGTCGGTCAGAGTCTTGATCCCGATCGTGAACGCGTTGCCGTTGAGGTTCGGGGTGACCAGCACCGCCTTCCTGTCGGACAGCACCGTCTTCACGGCTTCCTTGACCGCGCCCCTCGATCCGCTTTTGTGGCCGTACGCCTTGGTGCGCAGTTGCCACCGCGCGAAGTCGAATGTTTCGGTGTCGTGGATGCCGTCCGCCCCATCGTAGATGTTGTCTTTAACCCTGGTGCCGACGAACATTCCGGCGTAGTCGATGTACTCGGGAAGCATGTTGTCGACCGAGAAGAGCGTTCCAGCGGAGAGGGTCTTGTATGGGTTTGTTTCCTCCAGGACTCCGGCATGCCCTACCTCGGCTGCGCTGAGCGGCTGCATGTCGAGGTACATCTCGATGAGCCTTGACATGTCGGCGCTCATTGAGTGGAACATCTTTGCAAACGGCCTCGTCGGGTTGCTGCTCTCGGAGTCGGCGTCGCGAATTACGTCCGGGAGGAATTGCCTCGCATTCAGCGTTATCTGGTTGAAATTCTCTGGTCTGGACAGGGTAAGACATGGGGTGGTCAACCAGACGACCTTGCTCTGTGTCGCCCCGATGACCAGAGTGATGGATACATCCGTGGCGGCAGTGGTAACTTGTCCGAACTCGTTCTCGTTTGAGTAGACGGCGTTCCACGAGCCGGCCACCAACTCCTGCGTGTTCGGGGTCACCGATGTGTACGGGGCGTACTCGTTGTGCAGGTAGCAGGATACGGTCGTCGCATTATCTGAGTACACCATCGCCGAGAAAACCAGCGGCTGACCCGCGTAAGGTTGGGGTACGTCCTCTTCGGTCAGCCTTACGATTGTCGGCTGGGGGGTGACGTTCGTTATTTTTAGGGAGTACTTGTCGTACCTCCAGAATTTGGTCTCGTCTACTGTCGCCGTCGATGGCGATTCGACAACCCACTTCTGCTCGATACTCAGCGCACTCACGTCCGCCCCCGAATCGTCCATGCGCCGCATGGCGGAGGTCGCCAGAAGCAGGTTGCGCTGCGGTAACTTCAGGCTCACAGGAGGTTCGCCGTCACGGTTATGTTGTCAATGCTGAGTTCCGGGAGGCAACCCTTCTGGCCGAACAGCAAGTCACCCGCCGCGTTGGACGTCGTTTCGGCACACGTCATGGTCATTGCCTCGACGTAAAGAACCAAAGGAACCGAGGTCACTTGGGCGAGCAGGGCCGTCTTGCGAATGGCTGGGTCGTTGAGTGGGTAGGCCGATGGGTTCAGGGTCGTGGCGAGCTTCGTCTTGACTGCTTCGCTGACGGAGACTATGTCGGCGAACTCGGATACCCTGACGGTAATCTCTGCAGTGACGGAAAGGACTTTCATGTCCTCGACCACAAGGGTCAACCCAGCGAGCATCCTTTCCCTAACATCGTTGTAAATACTCATCCTCTCAAATTCGGACAGGGCGCGGCCGTTGCCGTACACGTACAACGTCACGAAGCCGGGGACGTCCGCCGCCCCGAAATTGCGATTCGACAACCCGTTCGTCAGGTCGTACGCCTTGGCCCTGCCGACGAATGAGAAATTCGCCAGGACGTATGCCTCCACCTGCTTTGATGTCGCCGAGGTCGAGGTCATTGATTGGAGGAAGGTGCCGAACCTTGCGAGAAACGACGAATCATCCTCTTCTTCGCCCCCTTGTATAAAGCCATCAAGGGCAACACCAGAATCGCTTACGCTCTGGGCATTCAATATGAGAAGTTCATCCCCGGCCACTACCGCCCTTCTGAGACCTGGTCCGATCGCCGTGGCAATTACATCGATGTAGGGGAGCGGTGTCGGCGGGTTGGCGCCCAGCACTGGTTCCACTGGTTCGATCGTTGTGCTGGACGGCAGTTCGTAGTACTCCTTGACCTCTTTTCCGACACCATCCGTGTATCTGTGCTCCAGCGTCGTCTCCGCATCGAGCGTCCCGCCTGCGTAATCAAGAGCCGTCACCCTGACTGGGACGGATGCGAACGAACTGGAAATTCTCTCTACCCCCATGAAGGTGGCGAGGGCCTCGGCCAGCCTGTCGGGCATCGCGTTCATGTGGTTTATGGCGATCGTGGTGAGGAACGAGAATGCCTGAATCATTCCGTCCTCTATGGTCCCCGGCCTGATGCTCAACTGGGGCACGTTCATCTGCATGAGTTCGACGGCCGACAGGTAGAGCTCCATCGGGTCCTTGTCGTATATGCGAAGGTTGACGTACGGGCTGAAATCTATTGACATTTCACTTCCTCCTAAACTTGACTTTCAGCACGATCTGGCCGGTGGTCTCGTTCTGCTCACCCTCGGCCTCCACTATCTCCACCTCTGGCACGAACCTGTTCGCGTGAATCATGAATTGCCCCCTGCTAACGCTCCTGAAGGAAGGGTCGAGTATCCCGAACGATGGCGAGTACGGGTGCGTGCCGGGTTCCGTCAGCGCGGCCATGCTGAGCAACTGGGCGTAGAAGGCGTCTTGGTCTTCATCCAGCGTGGCGAGGGAACCGTCGCTGTTGAATGCTATCGGGAATTTGAGGGTCGTCATAAGTCTATTTTGCCATTCTTGTCGCTGGTGCCGTTGTTGGTCATGCCGGCGGCGGGTGGGCCACGTGGGAGTTGTACCTGTTCGTCAGGGCCGTCAGGGCGGCGCTTAGCGCGGTTATCTGCGCCTGGAGCTGGGTGACCTGCGCCGCCAATTCGACCTTTGTGGCGAAAACATCGGGCACGACGTTGCTCCTGCCGAACACGATCAACTGCTGGTTGTCGTTCTCGAGGAACCCGCATATCACGGAATCCCCCGCCGCCAGCCTCTTCGCCTCCGTGATGTCAAGCGCGGAAACATTGGCCACGTGCACCCCGAGCCCGGGTATGCGTATGCGCACGGTGTTGCCGTTTCCGGCGGAGGTGACCTTCGCCTGGTAGATGCCGCCGCCCCGGAACGGGAGCGGGGCCCCGCCACTCTTCCTGACGACGTCTGGGTGGGACTTCTTCATGGCGTGGGGGGTTTCCCACCCGTCGTCTTGACGGCGCCGGTTTGTCTCCTAATTTGGTACGGTATGAGGACGTCCGGCCCGATCGGGTCGCCGGTCTGGTCGTACATCGGCCCGACCGGGAGGTAAATCTTCTTCTCCTTCGGTTTCCGTTCTGGCGTGCTGAACTGGATTCCGACCGGGTTCGGCGAGCGCTCCTCGTAGTCCACGGCCGTCACGAGGTAGTAGCCGACGAAGGTCGGTATGCCACCGACGAACACCGTCATGCCGGGGCGTATGCCGACGCCGTTCGTCCTGTCTATCGTCGCCGACCCCTTGCCCTCCATGACGTCGTTGTCCGACCTGTTCATCGAGGGCATCTTCTGCGTCTGGTAATCGGCCCCCATCTCGCCCGGCATCAGGGGTATGTAGCGTCGCGTCACCACCTTGTCCTCCAGCCTGCCCGTCTTCTCGTTCTTGACCTGGGCGACGTAGGTGATCGCGTCCGGCCCCCACTTGTGCATGAGCCACTTCATGGACGCGAAGTAGAGGGTGCCGTCGCACTCGAACATCTTGAATTTGGCCTGCTGCGCCAGGTTTCCCAGCACGTCCCACGTCGAGTCGCCCTCGTTGTCCCCGCTCGCCTTGGTGATCTTCTTCTTCTTGTCCGTGTTCTCGGCGACGCACTTTATGCCGTACTTGGCGCACGCCGCCCTGACGTAATCGGCGCCGTCGCCTTCTATCACCTCGGGCTTCCTGTCGCGCTTCATCTGTTGCACCGCCTTCGGCCTGCACTTGACCGTCCAAATCGGCGAGACGCTCTGCTCCTGGTCGACGGATATGTCCGCCACCTCCATCAGCACCGGCTGGAACGTGATCGCCGCCCGCTTTGTATCGTCGTTGAACTCGGATTTGGCTATCTGCCTCGACATGTACGTGACGTCCCTGCCGATGTTGAAGTAGTTGCCCTCGGCGAACGAATTGGGGGCGTAGCCTCCCGTGTCGCTCAATTTCCTCTTTGCGCCCGGCGGGTTGAAGTCCCTGTCTATGATTTTCAGGGTTATCTCCGTCGCCATGTCCATGCTGTAGTTGACGGTGCAGGACAGTATTGAGTCGTTCATTTTCTCCTTGATCATCGTCGGTATGTCGCCGAAGGACACGTTGAACACCTCCGCCCCGCGCGAGGGGAGCGAGTCGGGCTTGTAGGAGGAAATCGCCCTGTATCCGGAGTAACTTGGCATTAGCGACTCACCCCCGTGTCAAGTTTCAGGTACTCCTTGAATTTTTCCTTCGTGATCGTCTTGTCGCTGCAGTCGTAGGTCTTTTTCCCGTTCGGAAGGATCTTGAAGCACGGCTTTATTCTCGGCATCTGGACGATGTTCACGTTCTCAATCGGTATCTCCTGCAACGTCATGCTGCAGGTAGCGCGCGATATGCGGTTCGCCACCGCGCCAGTGGCGCGTAGCCCGTCGACGGGCGTCCTCTGCACGGCGGTGACGTTGAACTCGGCTATCACGAACTCGATCCCCCTTCCTTCGGTCAGGGTGGGCCAGCGCACCTCGTTCTCCATGAACCTGTCCATGTTGAGGAAGGTGACCGGGTACGGGGCCTGCGCCATCTGACGCAGCGTCTCTATGTCCTTCTCGCAATCGTGCAGGAAGCCGAACCCAGTCGCCGGACCGCGGGAAGCGTTCCCCGCGTACGTGCCGTTCACCAGATCGAAATTGAAACTGATCTTCAGGAGCTGGAACCCCTGCCAGTCGACTATCGGGTAGTTCCCGGTTCGCTCTATTTCCGTCCACTTCGTGCCGATGCCCGTGTAGTTGACCTCGCGGGGCGTCAGGGGGAACACGAACCTCCTCGCTTCGGTGGGCTCTATGAGTTCCCCGTCCTTGCCGAATGCCTCGTAGACCTGCACCAATTCCGGTTTCTCCGCGATGGTCGAGACCCTGTTCCCCTCGATGTATCCGGGCAGCCCGCGAACGACCTGTATTCTTATGGTCTGTTCCTTCTTCGATTCGTTCGGGGTGCTGGAGCCGCTGTTCGTCCCGCCGGTGGGGCCGGCGAAATCCTTCTTCTTGATCTTGTCGATTTCGCCGACGAGGGCGAGGTAGACGGGGTCGTTCTTGACCTTCTGCTTTGCGGCCTTTCGGCTGATGCCCTCCGTGTTCATGAGGGAGACAATCCTCGCTTCGAGCAGGTTCTCGAGGAAGAGTTCTTTGACCAGCGGCAGCGGAGCCCCAATCTTTACCTGCCTGCCGATGAATTTGACAAGTTCGACACCGGTGAGGGTAATCACTGTCGATGGCGTCACCAATTTTTCGAGGGAGTCGGAAATTGTTTTGCGCCAATCTCTCGGGGTCCCCGTGTAGCCGCCCCCAGAACCTGGCACACCGGGATCATCGGAGTCGTTCGGGTCGTTTGCCCCCGCCCCCGGAGTCGAGTATCCCGTTCTCCCCAACGAACCCGAGTTGCCTATGAATGTGCCCATCCGCCCCGACGAGTTGTACGACAATCCTTCTATGTTCGCCAAAGACACCTCAAACGAGTCCACGACCGACAGGTTGGTTTGCCTATACCTGCCGCTCACTCTCAATGTGTAGGCAACGGCCTTGGCATCCTGCAGGCGCGCCTGCACCCTGTTCGAGGCCTCAATGCTGAGGTTGGACACCCACTCACTCAGATGGGCACTGGTGGGGTAGCCGGTCGGAATCGTGGCAATCCCAAGGGGCATCTGCGAGTTTTTCGTCCGCTTGCTGCCGGGTTGGTTGGGGTCGTCCTCTATGTCGGCCGCGAGGAATGCGGGAGTGTTGTCGTAGGCGAGGATTTCCTTTTTCAGGAACTTGCCCCAGTGGAGCCCCTTTGCGCCAGCGTGTGCCCCCGAACCGAAAGCGGCATTTATGACCGCAGAATCACTGTCAAAAACGGTTCCGTTCGGCGTAAAGACGTTTGCGATTGTCTTTGTGTCCCTTGCCTGCGTGGGCAGCACGTACCAGTAGGCCCTCCTGGCGGCATCAAAGTGGGCATTTGTCGGATTGGGGCCGGGTTGGTACGGAGGTATCCAGGTTTCGTAATTTATGGTGAGGATTTCTCCGATGCTTGAGCCGTCAATGACCCGGGTGGGCAGGAAATCTTTTGATCCCGTAACCGGCACTGGGCGCCAGCCGACCTGCCTTCCATTCACTAGTTTCCCGGGATCCGCATCTGGATGGAACTCGTACGACGGCTTTACGTAGTTCGCTGTTTCTCCCGTGGCGATGATTTTGATGCCGCCGCTCCCGGTTAGGTTTGATGGGGTCTCGGCAGACTTTGTTCTGAATCGTGCGATCATTTCGTTGATGTTGTTAGCGGCTTCCTGATTGAAGAACAATGGGACCCAGCCGCCATTGAACCCAACTCGCGCCCACAAATTCGCGTAGAACAGTTGGACTTTGGTCTGCCCGTGTTGGATGCTGAGACCGTTCGCTGATGCTGAATCTATCAAGCTTTTGGATGTCGGGTCAGTTCTGTATTGCCCATCCACCATTTCCTCCAACCTGACGTCCTTGTTGTTCGCCGACGTGCCGAGTATCGTGCGCGGTCGTTCGACAATCGACAATGCTTTGTCCCCGTACGGTTTGATGCTGCTGGTCGAGGTTTTCGGCTTTGCATCGGCGCCGAAGACATCGGCGAGATAGTACGTCTTGCCCGAAAACTCTTCGCCCGTGATTATGCCCAGAGGAAGGCCGTTGGATCCCCACGTCATGAGTCCGGTCGCGGACCAATCTTTCCCGGCGCTGGTGCCGCCAGTGACGCCTCCCTTGCTTGTCAGGCCGCCCAACCCGCTTTTGGGGGTGACATCGGTGGGCGGCAGCACCTGAGATTCGTTCCATTCCTTTGAGCTCGGCTGAAAGAAATCAAACATCGCCCCTCGTTGTGTTCCGTTCTGCATGGTGAAGAAAACCCAGCACATTTGTACCGGCCCGGTCGGGTAGGGCGTCCAACTTGGAAACTTTGCGTCGACAGCGCGGGCGGATCCGTTGCCGAAATTGTTGTCAACCCCGTTGGGAAAAATTTCTGTTCCAACGAAGGGTAGATGCCAGGCCGACTTGGTCTTGTCCACCTTTTCCAATCCAAGCCCGAGGGCTTCCGAGGCCGCGTACAGGTAGCCACTTTGGGTGCTCGGGTAATATATTTCCCTGTAGACGCGAAGCCAGGTCGTGACCGAGAACGTGAGCGCGCTCCCCGACAATTCTCTGAGTTCGACCTTTTTGGCGTAGTTGGTGGCCTGCAGGCAGATGCGCTTCTCGGCAATGAAGTATTTGGATTTGAAATCTTCAATGGTGTTGTCGTACCCGTAGGCGAAACCCTGTTTTGTTAAGTCGGCCTGTTTCCCCACCATGTTTGCCGACACCGGGACATTGATGATTTGGCCAGGGGCCAATTGTTTGGCGGGGTCGCCAAGCCAAATGTTTAGGAGTCTTTCGGCGTAATCGTCGCCCGATCCCCATCTCCCGCTCATGACCTCTGCCTCTCATTCTCGAGCACCAGTCTCATCTGGCGTATCGCCGCGTCTGCCGTCGCCTTCGGGTCGCTCGTGCCCGTCACGTTCATGTTGATCGTGATGCCCCCGCTTTCGTTGGATGATGCACCGGGGCGCGAGCGATAGAGCATCGACCCCATCGGCGATGCCGCGTCGCCGTAGCGTCCGGGGCCCGGTACGACGTGCAGGTGCCTGCCGCCGTTGATCCCGTGGAACTCAGCGAACCCGCCGTTTGCGCGGACGAGCCTCTGGTATGCGCCGAGGTTCTGGCCGGTGAGGTCGTACGCCCTGCCCATGACATGGTCGGAGTTGATCGACCCGAGGCCGAAGTCCCTGTACGCCGAGGTGACGGTCCTCGTGCCGGTCAGCATCCCGTTCATCGCCGCGTGCCTGCCCATCGTCTGCGCGAGGCGCGAGGACGTCGTGTCGCCGATGCCCTTGCCCCTCGGGGTGCTGGTGTCATTGTTCTCGGCGACGAACTTGATGAACTTATCGGTCATCCACTCCGGCTTGTCTTCGCGCTTGTCGAAGAACGCGCCGAACATCTCTATGATTGCGCCGTAGGTGTCCCTGAGTTGCTCCGGCATCTTGTCGAGGGCGATGTTCAGACCGTCCTGTCCCTCCACGTCCCTAAGACCGAGTTGGAATGCCGAGAACCCGAATTTTTCCCGCATCATCGTCGCAAACTCCACCTTGGTCATTTTGTTGATGTCGATGTCGGAGAACAGCGTCCCTTGCTCGAGTTCCTGCGCGAATGATCTGGCCAAATCTATGGGCATGCTCTGCAGTGCCTTGGCGAAAGTTGGCGCATCCGTTATGAACCTGTTCTGCGCTTCCGATTGGAACAGGAGGGCGTTGAGCTGTCCGGCGGCATTCCTAGATTGCTCGGCGAGGGTGGTGTTCATGTAACCCTGCAGGGCAATGCCTCCGGGCCCCTCCGTGAACGTCTTCTCCATCCCGAAGAACGGGCTCGTGATCGGATTCCCATCCGCGTCTTTCTCCGTCAGGGACTTTCTCGTGAATTCGGTGCCTCCGACGCCGATCATGCTCTTCAGTCGGAGCATGCCGGCGAAACCCCCGCCAGCGAAATCGAGGAAGTCGGGGACGAAACTGTTGATGAATTCGCCGAACTCCTTGTCGGTCACCGAGCCGGCGGAATCAAAGAGGTCGCGGAACGACCGCGCCTTCTCGCTGATTATCTCCGGGTCTAGCGCGTCGACTATTTTGGTCTTGAATTGGTCGAGCCCCTTGATCGCGACGTCCATCTGCATGCCTTTGAGCTGTTCCCTGGTCTTTACGACGCTCACCCCGAGCTTCTGGATCACCTCGTTGAAGTCGACGGTCGAGTCGTACAGATCCACCCCCAATTCCATCGCCAGCAACTCGACCTGTTGCTCGGACTTGCCCGTCATGGTCGACAGCGCACTCAGGCGCTTCTCGTATATCGAGGTCAGGTGGTTCATGGCTTTTTGTTTTTCCGATGTCTTTTGTAATGCCTTTGTCGTCTCCTCGGGTCGTTTGCGCATTTCGTTTATTTGTTTCTCATCCAGCCCGAACTTGCCCCTGTTCGCCGCGAAGTATTCAACTATCTCCTCGTTGGATTTGCCTCCTGAGAACATGTCCAGAACTGTCTGTAGTTCCCTGTCCAGCCTTCCGCCCTTTCTGCCGGCCTTGGCTATCTCTGACTTGCCGAAGCCGCCAGACTCCATCATTTTTCGTTGGATGTTCACCATCTCGTTGGAGAAAATATTGTCGAACGCGGACTCAAATGCCTCGCGCGCCTTCTTCTTTTCATCTTTGACCTTGTTGAGCCCGCCCATCAAGCCACCAACCGCGGCGCCGAGAATCGCGCCCGCCGCCGTTCCGAAGCCGGGGGCGATCATCGTTCCGATGGCGGCGCCAGCGGCGGCACCGCTCACGGCTCCGCCTCCGACGGTCTTCGCCGTCAGTGCCGTGCCGCCGAGGCCGACCGCCAGACCGGCGAGCGGGTTGACCATGCCGATCATCGCGCCGGCCGACAGGAACTTCTGCGCCTCCTCGGACACCTTACCGCTCTGCGCGAGCATGCCCATCCCCATCATCACGCCCATGCCGCCCATGGCCGATTGCTGGAAGCCCTTCCTATGTTCGTTACCGAAGACCATGCCGCCGAGCCTGCTTATCCTCGCGTCTCGTGAGGCAAGCCTTACGTTCTGTATGGCCGAACCTATCTTGCCCCGTTGTATTGGGCCGTCCTTCTCGATCCCCGACGTCGGCGACATGAAGTTGTTGTAGAATTTGCTGTTGAAGTACCTCATCTTGAGCCTGCCACGCCTGGTGCTCGTATCGATGGCCCCAGGGCCGTACAGCCTGTTCGTGCTCAGCACCCACCCTCTGTGTTGCGGCGTTCCCGGTGGGTAGGGTTGGCCCGTTGCTGGGTCGACCGGCGGAGGGGGAGGGGGAGGAAGGGGAGGACCGCCACCACCCACGGGACCGAGGTAATCGCTCTTGCGAATCAGCCTGTCCCTGTACCTGTCGGCGGCGCGCCCGATGAACCCGCTGGCTCCCGTGTTTCTGCCGCCGCCGAGGAACCTGTCCATGAAGGTTTTGCGCCTTCCGTCCTTCACGTAGCCGGTCGAACCGGCGCGCTGCCCCTCCCCTATCGCTCTGGCGATTCGCTCGCGTCTTGTGATTATCCTTCCCGTCGAGTCGACGATTTTGTGCCCCCTGAGCGTCCTGTGTTCCTCGAGCGTTACGACTCCGCTTCGGAAACCCTGTCCGATGCGCCCTGATGAGTTGTTGACCGGACCGGTTCCGCGACCCCCGTAGGCGTACGGAATGTCCACCCCTCGCACCCTCTGCGTCAGCACCTCCATGCCCTTGTATTTGCCGGAAGTTATCACCGGTCCGCCGTTCGGTCCCAGACCCGCCTGCGCTCTTCCGAACGGGGTGGAAACGAATTGTCCCCTGCGCGGCCCTCCGCCGGCGCCCGTTCCGCCGGCGCCACCCGCGCCGCGAGAAGCAAAACCGGCGCCACCGCCGCGCGCTCCCCCCGCCGGAACCGTGAATGGACCCGTGTGCGGTCCCACGCTACGGCCCGCTCCGGGCGCTGGCCCCGAGCCGGGTCGGATCGGTACGGTTTGGATTGTGTTTGACCCCGCAACGAGGCCGCTGCTGCCGCCGGCCCCCCTCACTCCGTACTGCGCCACGGGTTTGCCGTTGATGTAGACGGTGCCGGCATTGACTTTCATGTCCGCAACCTCGCGTATGCCTGACCGGCTTTGCGCATGCGTGAAGTAGCCCTTCGTGTTCTTCATGCCCTTGGCTAGGCCGATGAGCATCATCAGCGAGCCGACCCCGCCCAGCCCGCCTATGCCACCCTTGCCGTCCTTGCCCCCCGTGATTTGCGTGAACATGCCGAGGAAGCTGGTGAACAGCTCTATGAGTTGCGTGAAGCCGCCGATCACCTTGTTGATGAAGGGCAGGGCCTGGAAGAATAGTTTTCTTGCCTCCGCGAAATACTCCATCACCTTCGCCAGCAACTGGCCTATGTTCGTTCCGAAATCCCTGAGCGGCCCCTCGTTCTCCTGCAGCTGGTCGTTGAAGGTGTACATGTTCTCCTTGATTTGCTCCCACACCGGCAACCACGCCTGTTTGAGAATTCCCTCCACGACCTTCGCGCCTTTGATAAACGGCTCGAGCGCCGACCTCATCCTCTCCCAGCCTTCGGTGAACCTTTCCCACCAGTCGCCGATCCGCTCGAAAATCCCGACGGCGCCGGGGAGGTAGTCGCGCATCACGCGGACGACCCAATTGCTGATCTTCTCGACGATCACAGAAATCTTGTCGATGAAGCCGGACTTCCCGAAGTCCGCCACCTGCCCGCTCATCCTCTTGAGGGCCGTGCTGATGACATCGAAAACTTCCCTCGCCTCCTTCTTCATCGGGGCGAGGAACTGCTGGCCGAAGTCCGCGAACTGCCCGCGGAGCAGGTTGAACTGCCCCTTCAGCGTGCTGATGAGCGTCCCCGACACGCCCGCGAATTGCCCCTCAACTCCGCCGAGCTTGGCGAGCTCGCCCGACCTTATCGCCTTGGTCAGGGCCTCCTTGGTCTTGCCCTCCTTGCCCGCCGACTTCTCGTATTCCTCGAGCGCCTTCTTCATCTGCGGGCTGAATTTCTTGCCGGCCGAGACGACCTCCGCGTACGACTTCTTGGCGTCCTGCAGGGTGGCGATGAGCGAACCCGCCTGCTTGGTGCCCTCCTTGAGATCCATTCCGGCGCTGGCGAAGTCCATGAGCCCCTTGAGCGTCGATTTCGACCCCGTGGTGAAACGCCCGCCCTGCGTCTTGGCGACCTCCGCGTATGCGGCGACCAGGTTCTCGACCCCCACGGACGCGAGGTCGGCGTCCATGGTGAGGGCGCGCATCTGCACGCGCGTCTGGTTGAGGGCCGAGCCGAATTCCGTCGCCTGTCCCCTGCCGCTGAATGCGTACATGGCCGCCTGCTGTTCGCGCAATGCGGCGGCCATCGTCCCGGCCGCTATCGCGACGCCCGCCATGCCGGCCGCGACCATCTTCATCATGCCGTGATACGCCTTCATGATGAGCCTGCCGGCCGCAAATCCGACATGGATCGCCATCATCGCGACGCCCATGGCCGCCATCTCGAGCGCGACCGCCTTGGCGCTGAGGGCGAGGAACTTCATCAGCCCGCCGCCCGTCATTTTTATCATCTTGTCGAAGGAGTCGAAGCTCTTCTTGTACTTGCGGCTCACCCTGTTGAATTGGTTTCCCGTTTCATTCGCCAGCCGGCGCTCGGCGCGCGAGGCGAGGCCACGATCCCTGTCGGCCCTCCGCCTGTCCCTGTCCCTGGCCCCGGAGAGGCGCTCGAGCCTGCGCCTCGTGCGGTCGATTTCCCGGTCGTCGGATCTGACCTCGATTTGTATTACAACGCGCTCGTCGGGCATGCCTTCTCCGGTGTCTGATTACGGTGACCGGCCGCTCAAATGCCAGCGTTCTTCTCGGCCGCGGCGCGATCCTGCTCTATTACTTTAGCACAAGCCATGCGTATGACCCACTCGACATCGGTGCAATCGAGCAGGCGTATGGGGTCGGTTCCCCACAATTCCCCCAGCCTCGCCGCCGACTTTATCGTCGGCTCTTCGACTAATTCGTCGAAGATTTCGTCGTAGGGTCCTCGGCAGGCTCGATGGTGTCGCCGAACCCAGCGGCATCAAGGATCGCCAATGCCGCCGCCTCCACGTGCGGGTCTAGTCCGAAGAACGCTCGGACGGCGTCCGGTACTGGCCGCGTCGTCTTGGTCATTGCGAGTATCTGGTCGTGGGCGAAGTTGAGCGGGAATCCGTTCTCGTCGTGCACTTCCTCGTCCCCGAAGAGGACGCCCTCGGTGGTGTTCCCGATCACGAACGTGGCGAACTTGGTCGCGTCCATGCCGTTCTTCGTCTCCTCGCCGGCCTCCTTGCGCCACTTGCGCACCTGGCTCTGCGTTATGTTCGGGCTGATCCGCAGCGCAACGCGCGGGCGCTCCGGGACGTTTATGAACACGTCCTTCCTGCGCACCTTCTCGCCGATCGCCGTCGTGAGCTTGTCCAGCAGGGTCTCCTGCTTCTCCGGCTGCTTCGGCGCCTTCTTGCTGTCGGCGTTCTTTGGCTGTGGCTGTTCCTCGGAGGCTTCGGAGGAGTAGAGTGCATTTGACATATTATTCCCTTCGGTGAATTGGGGTGACGGCAATAACCTAGCAACAACAAGGTCCGTCCGCTGCAACTAATCCGAGGGGCCGCTAGGCCGTCGTCGGTGGCTTATGAACTGGTGGTTGCCGCCGCCGGGGCTGTTGCGGGGACGTCGATGTCGCTTATCGAGAAGGTCAGGGCGAAGGTCGTCGGGGCACCGGACGACGAGTCGCCATCCGGCTCGGTCAGCCCGACAAGCAGCGCCGACTTGTACAGGCGGTCGTGCGCGGACGAGGTGATGCCGCAGTTGTAGTTCTGAATCGTCACGTCGTAGAAGCCGACCCCGACGAACTGCCGCAGGGCCTTGATCACGGTGGCGATTCCGCCGGACGCGGTGTCATCGTCGTAGTGCGCGGTGAGGGTGATGTCGCCTATCTCCGCCGGGGCGCAGAGAACGGTCGGTCGGAACTTCCCGCCCTCGTAGATCTTCTCCACGGACGCGGTTATCTCGCCGCCAGAGACCTGGGCGAACTTGAAGCCGCTCGGGAAAGTCGGGGGCTTAATGTTGGTCGGCCCAAGGGTGGTCTGGCCCGACGTGCTCGGTACGATCGATGCGAGAACTTGCCTCTGTGCTACCTTTGCCATTTTTCCTCCGTTACGCGGTGACCGATGCGGTCAGGCTGGACTTGACTATCTCGACCTCGATGCGATCGCCGACGCCGGACACTCTGACGCCGACCTTGGCCCTAATTCTGCCATTCGCCAATTCTGACGTTGGATTTAGTTTAGCATCACATTTGACCGTGTAGCCGTAATCAATCCTCTGGCCGTTCGTGCCGAACGCCTCGAACAGGGCACCGGCGATGCGGAATCCCTCGAGGACCGATATCAGGCGCGACTCGATGTTCGCGAACACCGTGCCGCGGCCGTCTATCGCCGAGAACACCACCGGCTCCAGCGCCCTGTAGGCGAGGGTGACCACTCCGTTGATCGTGTCCTGTGACGTTATGTACCTGAAGTTCGTCGTGTCCTGGGACAGCGACCTCGCTCCGTACACGCGGATCGTGTTGTTGATTACGCGAATCGCGTTGACGCACTCTTCGTCGAGGGCGTTGCCGTTCGTCCTGTCAATGTCCGTGACCACGCCGACGATGAACGCCGCCTCCGAGACCGCGCCAGCGAAGGGGACGTGCGACCCGGTACCGTTCACGGTTTTTGACCTCGCCGCGGCGACGTACCCGTCCGGCGGTATCAGCCTGTTCACTCCGTTTACCGCCGTCGGTGCGTACACCCACGGGTAGTAGAGGGCGCCGTGCTCGAGGTTGGTCTCGTTGGCTATGATCGTCTGCGCGAACGACTTTATGTTCGCGATCGTCGCATTCGATGCTCCGTGCAGAATCGCAATCCTGTTGTAGGCATTCGCGTGCGCGAGGAGGCCGGAGTACACGGTCGCCGAGCCCGACTCCGGGCATGAGACCGAGCCGGAACCGAGCGCGTCGTTGAACAGGGCGAGAGCGGTGACGTAATTTGCGTCCACGACGGCTGCTCTGTCATCGTTTCCGGCGGAGAGGGCGACAGCGGCTGGCATCGCGACGGGGGCGCTGGTGTCCGCCCCGAGCGAGGCGACCAAGTACTTGCTCGCCGTGGCGTGCAGGTTGATCTTTCCGACTGCCTGTTCGCGCAGGAAGCAGTTGCCGGTCGTGGCAATCTGCGTCCCCGAAAGGAAAATCTTGACCGCAAATGAACCGGACACTGTCCCCGATACCACCTGGGCGGACAGGTTCGAGCTCCATGAGCCGGCTCCGTTGGCCGTGAGAACTATCGTCGCGTTGCCGTCGGCATCGTCGAGATCCAAGGAGCCCTTTTGCGCGGCCGGGCCGACGACCCTGGCGATGTAGCACTGGGTTCCGCCTTCCTCGAAGAAGGTTTCGACGGTCGGGTGGAGGAGAGAGTAGGCCTGGTAGCCACCGTACACATTTTCGAATTGCTCAAGGCTCGTGCAGAGGCCGGCGCTATCTGACGGACCGCGCTCGGATAGGCCGACGAAGAACGCCTGCGATGCCTCGTTGAGAAGTGCGACCGATGGTCCTGTGCGGACCGAAGTGTTGATGACTACGCCTGGCATGATACCTCGCTAAATTTCGTCCGTCGTCGGAAGCCCGACTATGCTCTCGTTAGATGATACCCAATTTTCTGGTTCGGGTTCGGCAACTAAATTAGCAACTTCTGGTTCCTCTGCCACCGGATGCGATTCCGTCGACGGGGCGTCGTCCCCCCTGCGCTTGCGCTTCGTCTTCTGCGGCTGGGCGGGCGCCTGGGCCACCCCAGAGAGGGTCAGCAGGCCATCGTCTATGAGTTGGGGTATCAGTCGCGACAACGAGGCCGACAATTTGTCCATGGCCGCGTGGCTGTGCGGGGGAATCGTCATGCCGTCATCCGTCACCTCGAGCCAGTGTTGCGACTTGTTCGTGAGCAGCACCGCGTCGGGGAACCCCGGATCCTCGGCACGGCTGGACAGACGCTTGAACATACTACAATAATAGACTAATTGACGACGATTTGGTTGGTGTAGCCGTCGTCTGGGAACGACTGGCCCGGCCCCTTGGACTGGTACTCGATCTTTATCTCTGAGACGTCCGCTATGTCCTCCCTGTGGAGGATTTCGTCTATGTTGAGGTTGTAGGAGACGTAGGCGCCGGCGAGCATCCTGTCGCCCTTGAGGAGGGTGACGTCGGAGAATTCCTCGCGCATGCTCGTCTGATCTATCTGCACCCTGAACGACTGCCTCGGGTCGGCGGCATCGAGGCACGGGGTGTCGAGAAGCGCCGACCTGACGACGACCGTCAGCCTGTCCCTCATCACGGTCGTCTGCTCAGACCCCTCGGTGCGAGCCCAGGCGTAGGTCCTCATCGAGTACTGGACCCGGTAGAGCGGGTGCATCTCGTCCCACCCGATTTGCTCGAACGAGTTCGTGGATATGGCGACAGTTATGAGCGTCGGCCAACGGTCGAGGGCTATCGGTTCGTAGGCGAGGTACTCGTCGGGATCCGGCAGGTCCGCGTTGCTGATGCCCCAGCCGTTCCTGTACTTGACCAGCCGCTTCGGCATCTCCACCTTGAGGTACTCGTTCACGTACTGCTTGGCGAACTGAGGCCCGTGCATCGGGTACATCGTCACAGCATTGACTCCCTGACGGATCGTATCTCACCGTGGCATATGTAGGTGGCTGCTGTCTCGCCGAACTTCTTCGCGAACCCGACCGGCTCGTAGACGACCTTGCGCTTCGGCATCCTCGTCGTTCCGTACTGGTGGAATTTCGCGTACTCGACGCGGGTTCCGAACGTCGCGTCCATCAGATCGATTTTGTTCGGCGGGCCGTTGAGCGACGAGAGGCTCCTGAACAGCCTGCCCGTGCGGATCATTATGTCCCCGCCCTGTCCGCTCGTTCTCTTCCATGCGGCGTACTGCGGGTCGAGCGGTGACCACCCGCCGGATGGCAGGCCGCCCTGCCTGAAATTTTCCTGGTTGGCGAACCTGAGCCAGACCCTCGCGCGACGGAATATCGGGCGCATGTCGTTCGCCCGCTTCTTCATCATCACCATGCGGAGAATCGCCTTCTTCGCGTCGACCTTTATGACCAGTTTGTCAGCCATCAGCCGTACCGATTCTTGCGATACCTCTTCAGAGACATCAGCTCCGTCTCGAGAAAGCCGGTCTGCATCGGAGCGACGTTGCGCGGCTCCAGATCCTTCACGCCGACCACGTCGTCGTGCATGTTCTGCATTTCCCTCGTCGCGGCGCGGAGGATGAGCAACTTGATCGCGGGTATCGCCGACCCGTTGAGGCCGCCCGTGTAGGTGACGGTGACCAGGTCATCCGCGTACGCCCCGAACACGTCAATGCCGAACCCGCGCACGACGTAGTCCTGCTCCGCCACCAGCGTCCTCTCCGTCCCCCTCAGTCGCTTCAGTTTGACCACGGACGCGCTGACCACGGGCGTGTTCAGTAGGTACACGGTCGTCGGCGGTTCGAGGAAGGTGGTGTTGTCGACCGTGCTCCCGAAGAGGGAATCGCCGGTCGGACTCGAGTTCACGAAAAAGGAGCTCATCGGAATCCCCGTGTGCTCGCTGGGGATGCGGTGCTGCTCCGTCGCCGAGACGACCTCGACGGGCCTGCGGAGGTAGAGCTCCATCTCGCTCTGGAGTCCGGCGAGCACCATCTCGGCTGCGTCCACCTGCCTGTTCGTCAGGCTTATGTCCATGTACGTCTTTAGGTCGGCGACTGTTGCTACCGGCATGGGGTTACCTGCCGAGAGCGGCCGCCCTGCGAGCGCGCGCCCTTCTTCTCTCGTTGAGTTCCTCGCGCGTCTGCCTGCGCGCGTACTCGAGCACCCTCGCCGGGCTGCGCTCTCTGTTGCGGCCGAACGCGAATCCGAGGACCCTACCGATTCTCCTCGGAATGCTGATGTCTTCGTCGCCTGCTTCGGGTACGAGTGCTTGCGGCATGCTTCCTCCGTCTGATGAATCCGACGGTTGTTATTTTATCACTAGCCCGCTATCTGTCGTCGTTCGGCGGTGCCTCTATGGCCGGCTCGTCCACCTTCGCAGACGACTCGATCGGCACCCACGCGCGGGAGTAGAGGTGGTCCTTTATCGCCCGGTGCTTGATTATCGTCCCATCCACCAGCAGGTCGAATTCGTCGGCCGAGAGGTTGAGGGCCAGCATGAGATCGTTCTCGTTCGCCGAGCCGGACGAAGTGAGGCGCCTTATCGCCGAGGAGAGCTTCTTTGACACGACCGATCCCCTGCCCCTGTTCATCTGGACGTGGAGGATTATCGCCTCGGCCTCGGTGCAATCCACCAACGAAACCGGCACGGTCGCCCCGACGGCCTCCCTGACCTGCTGGTTGTTCATCGACAGAAGGCATCGTTCGTGTCCGTCGATAATCGTCAGCCCTTGCCTTCTCGCCACTATCGGGGAGAGGATTCCGTGCCTGCACATCGAGCGCGCCAGCACCGCCAGGTCGGGGGAGAGCGTGTAGGTCGTTCGCCACGGTGCAAGCGCGAGATCGCCCGGATTCATCTGGGTTGATTCAGCCATTCGTTTCCCCCTGGTTCTTTATCATTCTGCCAGCCTTCGTCCCCGGGCCAGCCGGGTTCGCCGAGGTGACGTGTATCGAGTTGAGCAACAGCGTCCTCACCAGCCAGTGGATCGGATACGAGGCGGGGTCGTGAACCATCTTCTTCTTGAATGTCGAGACGTATCGTCTGGCCGCCGTCTGCATCGTCTTGCCAATCATGAAATCGGAAATGAATTGGCTGACCCCGTCCAGCCCGTCCTGCGAGTAGGCCCCGACCACCTTGTCGGCGTCGAAGTCCTTGCCGAGCCGCCTCTGCGCATCTATGCGCGGGAACACCCTCACGAGCTGGTCGTAGAACTCGGGCTCGGTGGCGATGACGTCGCCGAGTCTGCGTATGGCTATCGAGTGCAGCGGTATGCCGACTCTCGTGTTGGAACCCGTCATCTCTGCCGCATCGTAGTACTCCGAGTATTCGCCGCCTGATTCGTGGATGAACCTGAACACGTCGCTCGTCTGCCAGTCGTAGATGACCTTGGCGAATTTGAGCGGGAGGCCGCGCTTCACGCCGAAGGGTGTGACTATGTAGTTCTCGTGGAGTTTCTGGACGCACGACCTGTACCTGATCATTGACTCGTTCGCGCGCACTCCCGTGATGAACGCCGTCCTTCCCTTCTTGCCCTGCATCGTGTAGTAGTCGATCGTCTCCCTGAGTGGCTCGTCGTGCGACAGGCCGAAATTCCTCGCGCTGATGGCGAACTCCGGCATGGGCCTGACCAACCTCCCCTCGCGCTCCCGCTTCCCGCTCCACAGCAACGCCGTCTCGCGCCTGCCGAGTATCCATATCTCCGCGCCGTACGGCAGGCAGTACCACTCCATGTCGACCCACGGATAATCGCGCACCCTCATCACGTAGTCGACGACCATGGGGCTGACCATTTCCTCGTCGCGAAATATCACCTTGACCGGCCCGAGCCCCCGCTCCTCGTGTACTTCCCTCGCCAAGTGGAGTATCGCCGTCGAGTCCTTGCCCCCGGAGAACTGCACGCACACGGTGTCGAAGGTGTCGTACACGTGCCGCATCCTGGCGCGCGCCGCGTCCACGCAGGAGGCATCAAGGAACAGCCGTTGCCGCGGCATTAGAAGTCGCAGTGCGCTTCTAGGTAATTGAGGAGCCTCTCGGCTGTTGTGTTTCCGTCCGTCTCGGCGTCCGACCTGAGCCACTTGACGAAGTCGTACCACCTGCTCTGTTGCTCCACGCTGTCGAAGACGATCGTGTACTGCACGATGGCGGTCGGCTTCTTTATCCCCGGTATGGATGTGCTCCCGAGGGCGGCGACGTTCAATTCCTCGCCCTTCGGAACGACCGGCACCGCGTCCTGCTGTTCGACGATCACTGGCGGGACAAACTCGCTCGAAGTGAGTATCTCGCTCTCGGCGTTCGACACCGTTTCCTCTATCGATGCCATGTCGAACTCGTCTATGCCGAGGCCGTTCATCAGTTCCGAGTATTCCGACCCGATCTGGCCGATCATCTGCATCAGCAGGTCCTCGTCGTAGCCGCCGAGGTCGGACGTCCTGTTGTCCGCGTAGGCGAACGCCATCGCCTTCTTCTCGTCGGCGTCAAGCACCGTGCACGCGATCGAGTCCCATCCGAGTCGCTTCGCCGCCTGGTACTGGTGGTTGCCCGCGATGATGACGTAGCGTCCGTCCCCGTTCTCGGCGACGACGATCGGCTTTATCTGCCCGAACTCCTTGTACGAGGATGCGATGGCATCGACGTCGCCGCGCCTGGGGTTGTCCTTGAGCGGAACGAGGCTGCCGAGCGGCATCGCCAGGGAGGCGAGCGACTCGTGTATCCCGTTCACACCTGCACTCGCACGTTTGCGTTGAGCGTCCTGAGAGCGTCAACCTCGGTGCGCAGGGTCAGCAACTTCTCTCGCTTCGCCTTGACCAGGGCCTCGGCGCACTTGTAGTCGAAGTCCATGTCGGCAAGCTTGTAGTCCGCCCATGCCTCGCGCTCGCGAATCGAGCCCTTCGCCGAGAGGTATTCCTTCGCCCACTCGCCCTTCAGCCTCGATTCCTTCTTCGCGCTGTCCTCGGCGAGGGATTCGAACGCCTCCGTGTGGTACTCGAGTTCGTCGAGGAGCCTGAGTATCCGCTCCTCTATTTCCACCTGGCTTATCGGTGAGGTTCTCATGCTGTTGGCGACCGTCATTTCGCCCGTCCTTTCGCAATTCGATCTAGTGGGGACCAATCTACCTTTTCCAGGCCCTCGGCGTGGGATTTCGGCCACTCGATCGCCGATTGGCCGAGCTTGCACCTGAGCATTTCCTCGATCACCCAAGCGTCGCACCTGTCCGGTCCGTCGCCGCCGTTCCACACGATTCCCGTGCGCGCCGATATGGCCGACACGACCTCGGCCTTGCCCGCATTCCCCTTGCCAGTGGCGAACTTCGCCCTGCACGTCGGCGGTATCTCAACGGTCGGTATGCCGGCCTCGTGGAGCGCCACCCTGAGCACACCGCCGAGCTCGCCGATCGAGTGCGCCTGCGAGTTGCGCGAGGCGTACGAGTAGTGCTCGATTGCCACGCAATCGACGCCGTGCTCGGCGACGAGGAGCATCACCTCATCCCGTATCTCGACGAGCCTCTGCGGGCCGGACGAGTCGCGCCGGATGCTCGACGTCTGCCCCGACACCGACACGCCGGTCGACGTGAGGGACGGGTCTATCCCGAGCGTGACTACGACGCCCTTCCTCACTTTTCCCACCCGTGCCTTGCCAGACCGAGGTCGAACGCCAGCGCCGGCTCCCTCCCGATCCTGTCGTGGCACTTCCTGCACACCGCTATCACGTTCGCCTCGTCGAGTATCGAGCCGCCCTGCGACCGGCGGACGAGTTCGTGGACGTCCTTTGACGCGAGGCGGTGGTAAGTCCTCAGCCCGTCGTGCGCCGCGAACTTCGGGCACGCCTCGCAGTACGGGCGCTCGGAGAGGACCTTCGCCACGAGCACCCTCCTGTCGGCGTACTTCGCCTCCATCTTCTTGCTTCGCTGCCGCAACCGTCCTGAGCGCTTGAGCGGCTTCCGCTTCTTCACAGGACATCCGATACCCGTATGTCGTCGAAATCCCACCTGTCGTCCAGCAGGGACCACAGAGCCCTGTCGAGCACCGTCTCCTCGAACTCGTACTCGCGCATGAGCGATTTGTGCCTCGCTATGCCGCGGCGCAGGAACTCCGCGTTCGACCAGCCGTTGCTCTCGAGCACCTCGCCGGTTTCGATCATCGTCGCCACCTCGTTGAGCCGCCTCTCGACGTGGAACCTGAAGCGGGAGATTTTCTTGATGCGCGAGTCGTACGAGGAGTTCGCGCTCTCGAGCAGCACGAGTCCCTCGTTGCCGAAGGACTGGTACCTCTCGGTGTCGTCTTGCCTGGCCTTCTCGGTCTTGGATATCTGGGAATCGAGGTTGTCTATGAGCGCCTCGAGGTTCTGCCTCCACCTCTCCCAATTTTCTTTTTCCAGCAGGATTTTGCGCTGGCTGGGCGACAGCTTGTTCTTGACCTCCTCGGCCACCATCTTCGCGAAAGTTTGGTTGTCCATTCCCTAACGACTCCTTCGGTTCGCCCAAGCTGGGCAAATCCTCTTGTAGTGGCACCAGTCGCACAGGCGCGAAACCTTCGTCGGAAAAGAGCCGGTGCCGATCGCCTCCGCTACCTCGCCGTGGACCTTCACGACGCGGGCGAGGGTCTGCTCGTCGTCGCCGTCCTTCATCTTCCTGCTTATGCTCTTACCGTCCTTCAGGTAGATGAGTTCCACCTCGTCAACCGATTTACCGGTCGTCATCAGGGTCGGCGAACGCTCGACAATGATTTTGTACAGCATCAACTGGAACCACTTCTGGTCCATGTACGCAGGCTTCGGGAACTTTCCCGTCTTGTAGTCGGTGACTTTCAGGCCGTCCCCCGCCTCGGCGACGCGATCCACGAACCCGCGCACCACCACGCCGGGCGAGACCTCGACCTTGTACTCGGATTCGAGCCCCAACGGCGACACCTTCGCCGGGTTCTCCACGGCCCAGAGGTTCTCCACGCACCACCATGATTTCCACCTGAATTCTCGCATTTGTTGCTCGTCCAACCCGATTGCGGCCAGCCGGCTTTCCCAGCCCTTGGCCCAGACGAAGCGAGACACCTGTTGCGCGTTGCCGATGGTGCGCTCCTCGCTGGGCAGCGCGTACAGGTTCTCCAGCACCTCGTGGACGAACGTGCCCATCACCTGGCTCTCCGTCTCCGGCTCGGGGATGCCGTCGATGCGGCTGTACTTGTACCTCTGCGGGCACTGCTCCCAAGTGGATATGGACGATGCCGAAAGGTAATCGGGCATGCGCAATTCCTGCGGCTGTTCAGTGGTCACCGAACAACCTTACTACTTCTGGAAGCTGAGCCTTACCGCCTCCGCCTGCAGTTCGTTGAGCTGGGCGAGTGTCGCATCGCTCGGCTTGCGCGGCTTGGGCGCGTTGTTGGACATCTTCGCCCACAATTCGTTCAACTGCGCGCGCTTTGACTCGTCGAGCCCCTTGCTCAGGCCGACGAAGTTCTCCCAGATCTGAACCGACTCGTCGACTGGGGCGTCCATGGCCTGCTCGATCTCGATTGCCTCGTCGCTGCGGGCGAGGTACAGGCCGACGCCCATCGTCTGCGCCGCCTTCTTGAGGGCGTCGGAGATGGCTCCCTTGAACTCGTCGCCGAGGTCGACTATCGACCCCTGCTTGGTGCGCTTGATTTTCTGCCCGCCGATGCCGTCGCGCGAAATCACGCCGGACTCGCTGGTCTTGTAATCGATTCGGACGTGGGCGACGACGAAGTCGGGGTCGATCGCGTCTCGCTCGCACTTCACGACGATGAACGACCAGCTGTCGGCGCCGAGCACCTTGTTGAGCCGGTTGATGACCTCGCTGACCGGGATGTAGGTCAGGTTCGTCCCGCCCTTGTTGAGCGTCCGCTCCATCTCCTGCGGGAATGGCTCCGAGAGCAGCCCGTATACGTCCTTCTTGGTTGTTTCACTCATCGCTTGTTCCTCCGTGTGGTTGTCTTACTATTACACTCATGCGCGAATCGCCGGATTCGCAGTAGTTGTCGGCGTTTATGCCGAGCTTCTCCAGTTGCGTGATCTTCCAGTACGACGGCTGGACGTAATTCAGCATCGACTTGGCCATCTCCTCTGGGTCTACCTTCACCTCGCCCGTGTCCATGTCGATGGACATCTTGTGGAGTTTCTGCGCCACGGCGCTCGCCAAATCCTTGTGCTGCCACTTGGTCCTCTTGTTGGAGAAGTTTCGCTCCACCTCGCCGCCGCCGGCGAGAAGCACCTTGTCGTCGGTCATCGTCGATCCGACCCTGAGGGCGAAGGAGTCGTAGACGAATTTGAGATCCGCCTTTGCCTTGTTGAATGCCGAGAGAACCTCGCAGGCTTCCTCCTGCGGCGGGGAACCGGCGAGGTAATCGTTGAGCCGACCCTCTAGGTCGGAGAGCCGCTGCGAGAAGTCGCCGAGCAGCAGGTCGGCAATAGTAGGCGTGGTATCCATGTTCCTCTTCGTTCGTGTCGTAATAGAACTTGCCTAGACGATGATAGCAGCCCTCTTGCGCTGCGGCAACCCGAGCCCTGTCAGGAAGCCGAAGGCCCCGGTGGCCGAGTCGACCTGGTCGTCGTGGCTGGCGGCCTCGGGGAACGTGGACAATTCGTCCAACCACTCCGTCAGCCAGGGGCCTCGCAGGACCCTGATGTTGCCGTTGGCCGCCGCCGCCGCAAAGGGCCTGGCCCTGGTGATCTTGTCCCCCGTTGACCGAATCCCGACGAAGTCGTATCCGGGCACCACGTACCTCGCGTACTGGTCGACGAGCGCCTTGCCCGAGGATCCGGGTTCCTGCTCCATTCTTATGCCCACGCTCGGCCCGTCCTCCAGCGCCGTCTGCCTGACCATTTGCTCGACCTTCTCGCCCTTGACCCTGGCCCTCTTGACGTCGAGTATGTAGGCGATTCCCTTGTCGAACAGCATGAGGGTGCCCACCGTCCAGTCCGGGTCGGGGTTGGACTGGGATGGCTCCGTGGCCGCGAGGTCCCAGAACCTGACCGCCCTGGCGGAACTGGTCACCACGGGTATCTCGTGCTGGTCGACGACGACGAAGGACGTCCTGTCGAACATCGAGCCGAGGGTCGTGGCCCACCAGTCGCCCTCCTCCAGCCTGCGCCGTTCCAGCGGGTCGAGGGCCTGGAGCGAGCGCCGGTAGGAGGTTGCATCTATTCCGGGGTTGTCCGTAAGGCGGGAGGGGACGAATATCCGTTTCTCCTGCTTGCCCTCAACGATGAACCTCTGCCTCACCCAGTTCGGTGCCGGGTTGGATGCCGCCCTCATCCTCAGGGGGACCTCGGACAGGGGGCCGGTCACCGGGCGGCGAAGTCGGGAGAACAGGTAGCGGTAGTCCGACTCCCTGATCTCGGTCACCTCGTCCATGCCTATGAACTGGAATTCCGAGCCTTTGTACCGCAGGTAGTCGCCGGCGTTGTTGAGGTAGCCGAACGAGATCCTCGCCCCCGAAGGGAAGGTGGCTATGAAACTGTTATTATTCCAATGAATTTCATCGTGCGGGGCTATCCACGTCTTGAAGCGGTCCATCAGGGCGCCGGGCAGGGACAGGTCGGCGAATGTGCGCCTGAACAGGATTGCCGAGTAGTTCGGGATGTCCACGTACTGCAGCGCGGCCATCAGCAGCGCCGATGATTTGCCCCCGCCAGCCGCGCCGCCGAACAGCGCCTCGAGCGAGTAGCACCTGAGGAACACCCTCTGCGTGAGCGACGCTTCTTCCGGGCAGAAGATGGGAGGCTTCGGCTCGAGGTAATCAATTATCGACTGCCAGTTGGCCATCCGAACTTCCTGTCTCAACTATGCTTGCCCGTATCGTAAAATGTACAAGGACAAACGGGGGTGAACATGAACAGAGTAAAGGTGTTCCTTTCCAGCCGTTCAAATGTTGCTAACATTCTAATGGTTTCATTCGTGGTCCTGACCGCAGTAGGAACTGCCCTCATTTTTCCTCCCGCTGGATTAATCGTCGCAGGCCTGTGCTGTGGGATCCTTGGATTCTTGCTAGGACTCGAGTAATAGATGGCTTGGAACTCACCAACTAACAAATCCCTCGGCGGCGGATCCTCAAAGTCCGCGGTGGGACCCGGCGCCCCGGTGGCCCATACGATGGGCATGACGGGCAAGGCGTACAGGGATTCCTGGGACATAGAGCGCGCGTACCGCGAGGGGATGCAGCGGGTCACCTGGGTCGCCAGGTGCATCGACGTCATAGCCGGCAACCAGGCCAGGCTCCCAATCATCCTCAGGAAGGACAATTCCCCCGACGGGGAGATACTTTCCGACAAGAAGATGGCCAAGTCCCCGCTCCTCGAGGTTCTCAACACGAAATCGAACATCGGCGAGAACTCGTTCATCTTCAGGTACAGGCTCTCGGCGCAACTTCTGCTCGGAACGCGCGGGGCCTTCGTGGAGAAGATCCGGGGACGCGACGGCGGGATAGTCGGGCTGAACCTGCTGCCGCCCCAGTCGACTGCGCCGATACCCGACCCGAAGAAGTTCGTGTCCGGGTACGAGGTCACGCTGCCGCACGGCAAAACGACGATCCTGAAACCGGAAGACGTCATGTGGCTGAGGCGGCCTCACCCCCTTGACCCATATCTGTCTCTCACCCCGATGGAGTCCGCGGGCATAGCGATCGAGATAGAGAACTTCGCAAAACTCTACAACAGGAACTTCCTCATCAACGACGGAAGGCCGGGTGGAATCCTCGTCGTGCGCGGGATGATGGACGAGGAGGACAAGGAGGAACTGAAGAACAGGTTCAGGGGGAACCTGTCGAGGGCCGG
>Ga0194133_10002002_pt1 | contig 33054 bp, 25 predicted proteins | sample TA2KigOf40mmetaG_FD_155448 | JGI IMG/M metagenome (GOLD analysis project Ga0194133, IMG submission 155448) | Freshwater microbial communities from Lake Tanganyika, Tanzania - TA2015055 Kigoma Offshore 40m | ecosystem: Environmental > Aquatic > Freshwater > Lake | place: Tanzania: Lake...
TCGTGAAAATGCAGCTTCTTGAAGAATGCACGCGTATGTTTCTCTATTACACTACGAAGGTATTTGTGAATGGAACATGGGTTGGTGCGGTAACACGTCCGGAAGAAACGATGCGACTTATTCGCCTTCATCGCCGTAATGCGCTTATCCCCATTTATATTAGTTGTCAGTGGGATATTAAAAACAACGAAATTCATGTTTTTACGGATGCGGGTCGTCTCTGTCGGCCGATTTTTTATATCGATGAGGATACGGGTCGCCCAAGTTATGATAAGGACGAGATCTTGGAAATGATACGTGCTGGAAAAGCATCCTGGCAACAGATGACGACGGGATTTACTGCGAAATCCGACCCGGCATTCAATCCATCGCACTGTAACTATTACACGATCGACGAGTTATATGGCCGCGCTCATGATACGTCTGCGCTCGCTGCGAAACAGAAGGTCGCTGAAGATGTAGCGCGAGTAAATACAATCGAAGACTTTCGGCGCTTAAAATCAACACAGGCGATTATTGAATATATTGATACATCGGAGACCGAGTCCACACTTATTTCGATGAGTCATAAATTCGAGAGACCGGGTGGTGCTAGCGAAGAAAAAGGAAAGAAAGACAGTAGTAGCGAAAGCGAAAGCGAAGGCGAAAGCGAAAGCGAAAGCGAAAGCGAAGAGGCGGGTCGCGGTGAGGGTCGCCGCCGCCGCCGCCGCCGAAGTTATCGTCATCGCGCACGTGTTCTCTCCAGCGACGGAAAACAATACACACATGTCGAAATTCACCCATCTCTCCTCATGGGTGTGATGGGCAACCAAATCTGCTTTCCAGAAAATAATCCTGTCGCGCGTAATGTCTTCGGATGCGGTCAAGCAAAACAAGCCGCATCACTTTACCATAGCAATTACCAAGTTCGTATCGATAAAATGGGTGTCGTCATCAATAACGGCGAAGTTCCGATCGTAAAGAGCAGGTATCTCGATCTCATCAATCATGAAGAACATCCATGCGGATTCAACGCAGTCGTAGCAATCATGTCTTTCAACGGGTATAATGTAGAAGACTCGATTCTTTTCAACGAGGCGAGCATCAAACGCGGAATGTTCCGTATTACGTATTACAATATGTATGAAGCACGCGAAGAAAGCAGTAGTGTCCGCGGCGCTCAACGAGATACTCGGTTCGCGAATATCCAGAAAGAAGGCGCAATCGGAATTAAACCCGGTTATGATTATAGTTATCTTGATGAAAATGGCCTTATTCGCGAAAATACCGAGATGGATGACAAGAAAGTGGTTATCGGAATGGGGTCGGTGAGTATTCATAATGACGGAGGACAAATGCGCGATATGTCCGTCATGCCAAAAAAGGGTCAACTCGGTTTTGTTGATAAAGCATTTATGACGGAGGGCGAGACAGGATTTCGCATCGGTAAAGTCAGAATTCGCGAAGAACGTTTTCCGTCGATCGGTGACAAGTTCTGCTCTCGTTGCGGTCAAAAAGGCACTTGCGGGCTTATTATTCCGGAGAAGGATATGCCGTTCACGAAAGACGGGATTCGACCTGATATTATTATTAATCCTCACGCGATTCCGACACGTATGACGATTGGCCAACTCATCGAGTCACTTATGGGGAAAGCATGTGTGCTTCATGGTGGCTTCGGTAACTGCACCGCATATACGAATAATGGGACAAAACACGAATCATTTGGATCAGTTTTAACCGAATATGGGTTTCATTCATCCGGGACCGAAGTCCTATACAACGGAATGACCGGAGAGCAGATCAAGAGCGATATTTATATCGGCCCTACGTATTACATGCGTCTCAAACAAATGGTGAAGGACAAAATCAACTATCGATCACAGGGTCCGCGCACCCAACTTACGCGTCAAACTGTCCAAGGTCGCGCAAATGACGGCGGTCTTCGTGTCGGTGAAATGGAACGTGATGGTATTCTTGGACATGGTGCCGCGCATTTTCTGAATGAATCACTTATGGTGCGCGGCGATGAATATTATATGGCGGTTTGTAATAAGTCGGGTATGATCGCGATCTATAATCCGACACAAAATTTATTTATGAGCCCGATGGTAGATGGACCCATCCAATTTTCGGGGAATTTGACGGATGCGGCGACGTCGGGTAGCGGGAGCGGAGCGAGTGTCATTCATATGACGAAGTTTGGTCGTTCGTTCAGTATCGTGCGGATTCCGTATTGTTTGAAACTTCTTATGCAGGAACTCCTCGTCATGAATGTTCAGATGCGTATTATCACCGAAGATAATATTGACCAACTTCCGAGTATGTCATATTCAAAGAATGTGTATCGTGTTCTGAAAGATGGTAAGGGTGCGATGGGTGTGGATGATATTATTGAGAGAAATCGTTTGGCTGCTGGATTGAAACCGCGCGATATGCGAAAAGCTGCGGCGGATGCGGCAGCGGGCCAGAGTATGGCTCGCGATGACGAGGAAGAAGAAGTCGCAATCGGTAGTCGCGTTTATTTACCAAGCCGCAGCGAACAAGAAGCGGAAGATCGTAGTATGTCGGCACAGGAACGAAGAAACGCAGGGAATGCCGCCGAAAAATTCGACCCAGAAGAACGCATCGATGAAATTATTCCGGACTTGGATATCGATACCAAGCAAAGTATTCGCAATTTAGGTTGGCGTTTTGCTTTGAAAGATGATATTGTGCGTCAATTACAAGGAAATCGCGCCACCGGCAGCGGAAAAATACCTACGATTACGGCAAGTGATATTACCAGCGAAGATCTTGTTCTTGAGTCTGTTATCTTGGACAAAAATGGACAGCCTACTGAGAGATGGACGATTAGTGGTCGTCAATGGGTCGGCGATTATCCGACACGATACCCCGACGGGTGGCTTTCTGAAATGCTTGTATATCCTGACGACACCCCGATTTCACCAAGCGATATGGTTGAAGAATTACGCGCGACTCGTAAACCTTTGAACTGGGTAACATGTATTATTTCGCTTATGGACAAATATGGGCGACGTAAAATGATGAAAAATCAATCCTCCGTCGTAAAATCACAGAATGAAATTGCGTTGGACGAGAATGAACGAAATCTTGCTGAAAATGAACGAGAGACCCAACGAGTATCAGATGAGATTGCGCGCGCGAAGCGTGAAGGAAATATCGCGGAAGAAGAGCGATTGAAGGTGCAGTTGACACGATTGGCGGATGAACGCACGAATTTAGATTCGTTACGCCGAGAGATGAAACGAGAAGAAGAAAGACAACGACAAGAATATGAGCCACCATCAAGCCCGCAATATTCTAGTATATTTACACCTGAGGGCTCGCCTGATGAACAGCAAGCCGAAGAAGTCCGTCGTGCGGTGGGTTCTTTTAACGCGAAAATGCTTGAAAAATACGGAGATAATGACGAAAATATTCCAGAAAGTGATGGATTTTCACCGCGCACACCATCGTCACCCGCGTATTCATCAATATTTGAAGGTGGCGGTAGCGGTAGCGGTCGTCAACGCGGCGGTGGCGGAGGCGGCAAATTCATACCTCAAATACCCACGTCTGTTCTTGATCATTATTTGAATTCAAAGTATGGTGTATCTCCAAAACACACAACAAATATTAACATGTCCGAAATGATGACAGGTGGTAGTGCGTTACAAGGAGCCGGGGTCGCGACAGGAATGGTAGGAGGACTCCCTACGATGAATATTCCGGTGGTTGCTACGATGCCAATGGCTGGTATGATGCCGGTTCAGGCGCAACAAAGCGCACGAGGCGGCAGTATCGGCAGCGGCAGCACCGGGGTAACAACAGCCAACGAACAACAAACAACAAATGGACAAACCGGAGGCACCGGAGGCAATAACGGCGAACCAAATGCGCAAGGCGTGAAAACATTTTCAATCAAACTGTAAAATTGAATAATAAAGATTTGTTATTAGTATATAGTAGGTTCATTACAATCATTCTTTCATTTCATATATTATGTCGAGCGCAACCGCACATATTAGCAGTGGAACCGTTTCCACATTATTCAAATCGAGGAATATTCTTCTTCAATTACTGGCTCGTCAAGGTCTTGACGTATCTAATTATACCGATTATGGTGTTGCCGAAGTTCAAACGATGTACGCGAACAATCAATTGGATATGCTTCTTTCCACAGAAAAAGATATTCATCCCGCAAGAAAAGTATATGTCAAGTATTATTTAGCCAAAACACTTCGTCGAGAGAATATCAACCACATGATTGACGACCTCTATTATCTTGAACAGGTACTTCAACCCACAGACACACTCATTATTGTAATGAAACAAGAGGTGAATGACACCGTGATCGGTATTCTTAACGAGATTTGGGAAAAAGATGGGATTTTCATCGTCATTCATTCTCTCGATCGTCTTCAGTTCAATATCTTAGAGCATCAATACGTTCCCGAACATATCGTATTGACAGAAGCAGAACAGGCTGAAGTGTTGAAAAAATACAATATCACTGATATGAAACAGATGCCGAGCATCTCTCGATATGACCCGGTGGCTCTTGCGATTGGGTTACGACCTGGACAAATATGTAAAATAACAAGGTCTAGCAAGACATCGGTCACGAGCAACTTTTACAGGTATTGTATCGCCAGTTAATCGCGTCGCGTCGCGTCGCGTCGCGTCGTATCGTGTCGTGTTGCCCATCTTCGTAACTATTATTTTTTATTGCGGTAATATAACTTATATATTAAACATGGCGACGTGCAGTTCCGGCAGTACATTTAGAATTCAATCCAGCAACGGCGCAGAAATAACAGCGAACTCAAATACCATAAATACATGCACTGCAACTAATATTCTTGACCGACTTCATCGCGAATTTACAGAAAAATACGCACCAAAATCAGGGGTGGTTCCGGTTGGTAAAACAGCAATTTCCGAAACGCATCAAAATAACCCGACATTCTATCTACGAAAACAACCCAAATTTACATCCTTTTTCGGTGAAAACGACGATGGTCAAGAAATAAATCGATTTAACAGTATGCTTACAGCGGAACCACCAAAAACCGAAGATGACCTGCAGTTTCGAACTACGATTCATGGGATTATGAATGGAACATATAATGATAAAGTAAATACTGATAACTATAAGACGCCACCAACTCCACAATCAAACCTACAGAATCCTGACAGTTTTAAAGGAATATACGGTCTGGTAAATTTGAATAATGTGCTTGAAACCCAGATCGATACCATCATAAAAAACATGGCTGGTAGTGAATCTACTGCCCAAGCAACATCTGATATTGCGAATAAATATGCTAAACGTAGAGGGATCCAAACTACGCTTGAAACCATCGCAGATCGAGAGAATGAGATTTATCGAGAGAAGTTCTTGAATTTGATTCTTATGATTGTGGGCATATTTATCATAGGAACCCAACTCGTAAAAAAATATTATTCATTCGGTGGCGGTAACACCGGCAGCGGAAGCGATGGCGGCGGATTCTTCGGAAATCTATTTACTGGGTTTGGTTTAGGAGCTAGTAGTGGAATATTTAGTCGTTTTGGCGGGCTTGGACTAGGTCGTAGCGGACGCTCACGTATTACCGGTATATTTTCAAATAATCCTTACTCATTATCAACTAGATAAAATATGGAATACGCGCATCGTGTGAATAATGAATGTTCGAATAAATACGCATCATGTTATAATATGTATTATATATAACATACTGTAATGGATTTACAAGAAAAAAGAACACTATTTCCTAATGCGACACCACAATCTCTCGACAACTTTGATAATAAGCATACATATATAAAAGAAGGGGTGACTCTTCAAAATGATGACGACCTAAATAAAGCGATGTCTTCACTTATGGCGGAATACGTTAAAGATACTGAAGGCGGCAACGGCGGCACCAGAAAAAAAACCCAGGAAGGCATGTTAGGAAAACTTACCGGGACATCTATGAATATGAATCTGCTTCAGGGGGACCTATTACAATACGGACGATATGATTTAGATAAGAACCCGATTCAACCATTTACTGAACGTATGATTTCAACATCGACAGGTGGTGGAAAGAGCGATGGTGTTGTGTCATATAAAGAAGGACTAACAAATGATGATGGATCGAGACGTTTGACTGTGACAACAACCGGCACGACAAGCGCAGGAAAAAGCCAGAAACTACTCGACCTTGAAAAGAAATTAAGCGAACTCACGACAGATTACACTAATCAGTATCGACTCTACACCGAAGATTTACTTATTCGGTCAAGGTTTCTTCAAACCAACAGTCAATATTTGAATAAATTGGTGCGCGATCTCTCTTATTCAGGAAGCGACGCGAGTGCCGCTTTTTATTATGTAAATTCATTCGGGTATACACACCGTTACAAGGATTTATCATCGGTAATTTTATACGATGACAAGACATGTCCGAGCATTACACGGAATGAAGCACTTCCTAGCAATGACAACACGAACCCATTTAAGATAACGACTGCGTCATTCGTGGACATTAGTAATGGAAGTGTTGGTGGCGGATTTAGCAAATTTTCCGACTTGGCGAGTTATGATATGAAAGGATATACACCATGTATCACTACCAGAAATGTGAAACTACCGGGATTGACATCATCAGAAGATAAATACGCGTGGGTCGATTTTGAAGGAAAGAAACATGTGTATGAAGCAGGTGTATGGCCAGATAAACGTCATTCTAGTTGTCTTACGGCAGTTGTAGGCGAGCCGATTTCACTTACAGCGAACCAGTTTAATTCGCTCCCTACTGTCGAAGATGCGCCTATGAAGGAAAATAGCGAATGTTTCCGCGCAAGTGTAAACTCGACTATCAATTCGAAGCTCGCCGAAATTAAGAAGAAAATCGATGATACCGTCGCGGAAATAAAGAAGGAGAACCAGAACATTTTGAATAATGCGGCAAATACTACGATTATTCAACGAGAGAAAACATTCGCGGAAAAATGGGCATCTCTCGACGATGATATTTTAGCTCAAATTAAGAAATTACTTGGGGATTACTATTATCCGGTTGTCTACGTATTTTGGTGTTTTATTATTCTGGTTGCGTTACTTATGATATTCAAGTTCGCATTTTTGTTTGTTTCACCTGGTGGTGGAGGTGATAATGGTAATACCGCAGAAGGTAATGGAAATGGTAGCGGAGTTTCTTTATTAGGTATTGTCATCATGTCGCTTATTATTATTTTTGCGGTATATTACTACTTCTCATATACGTATAATTTAGATGTTAGTGTTACGCGAAACGATTCAGACACAGTATATACGATGGTATAATTATATATATAATATGTATCGGTGTATTATACCAGGAACATAATATATTACACATATAAAATAGAGTAAATAAAATGGGAGATTATTCGAGATTTCTTACAAAAATGGCAGAGTTGAAGGCGATTCAAGGGGAATACAACCAGCTCTCTATGGATATAAGCGGTGCTATATCGACCGAAACGACCTATAACGATAATACATTTGATAAATACGAATACACGCCTAATAAAAATCCGATTTCAAATACGAATACACCTTTGGTAATTCGTCCAGGTGAAGATTATGCCGACTTTTGGAAGTATGTCGGAAAAATCGATCCATCTGCCAACACGGTAAACGACCATCAAAGAATAAATGCGCAAAAATGCTGGAATTTGGCGGCGAATGATCCGCGACCTTTTAAAAAAGTGGTTTATACTGGTAATACTGGCGTTAATTCCGGACAACCAAATTGGGATAATTTATGCTATGGTTTAGTGCCTGATGCTCCAGCAAGTGCGTCATTTGATTCGAACGATTCAACAGGTTATGCTTATATGGTGGGAAATGGAGACGGTAGTGCCGGTAAGACAAATGGAATCTATACAAAGTTAGGAATTAGTCCATCCGGCGCTAGTCAAGTGACCATTAATTCTAATCTCGCAAAAGCATCGAGATTATATGAACTTCAACAAAGAATTGATTCACTTACCCGAGATATTGTCGCTGAATCAGACGCGGGTATCAATAATGAATTGAATGCGTTGGTTGCTTCCGCTTCGGGGTCGAATGAACTTATCAGTAAAATCAACGACTACATGAATCAAGCGGTAGGTGATATTACTTCAAAAAATAGTTTAGTGAATAAACGAAAAGACATAAATAGCGTTTATGCGGAAATCAACGAACAGACCACATTACGCGCAAGAAAATATCGGTTTATCTTTTTTATTATTCTTGCGTTAACTATTATTATTGGATATGGTTCATACAGTTCAAAATTGACTTTAATGGAACAAATTCAAAACATTCGAAATTACATCGGGTGGGGGTGGTGGACAAATTGGTCGATCATCGCAATCGTAGTTATTGTCTTTATTTTGTCGTCATTTGGCTGGGACATGAAAGGAAATATATTAATGGTTATACGTTATGTAAGTGATCCAGCATTTTGGACCGGTCAGTTATGGTGGGTTGGCGTAACGTTCTTGTTGTTGATTATGATTTTCTTTTATGCGACATTCAAATCATTTTTTGTCGAATTTGATGAGGGAATGAAGAGTATCCAGTCATCTTTGGATGGTGAGAGCACATAATACACAAATATTCTAACAAAAATATTCGCTGGTATATATAGTATTACCATTATTACTATATATAATGTTTCATCAAAACTCGAATGATTTAGTAAAAAACGCAAGTTTGAAGTCAGGACATGTTCAAAATTCAAAAGAAACGCGACAACAAATCATAATGTCACGAGACATAAGCGACGATGGCGTTGTTGATGACGGCAGAGGCGGCAATAATACATCGTTGCCCTCTTTGAGTATTGGGACACAGTTTCAACAAATGGTTCAAGGTTTGATGAACACTTTTTCCATAAAAGACGGTTTCGTCGGAGGAGCGTCACCTGCGTCTCCTTCATCCGGAATCGGCGGTGATGGTAAAACAAACCAAGCTGATTTTATAAATAGTCAGGCTGCCGAAGATAAAAAATACACCGAACAAGAATTGAATCATATTAAAAAGGTCGATGGTATCATGAAACTTATCGATCGCGACGATAAAAATCGACGACAAAACTGGGTAGAAGTTACAGATGCTGCCGGAGTTACCAAATATGGATATATCACCAAGGACGGCGTCTTTCAAATATGGCATGTTCCCGCTTCTCCGTCCGCCAATCCAGTCAGCTGGCTTCAAACCGACAAAATGAAGCAAAATACAGGTGTGATTGGTTGTCCTGCTCCTGCTTCTACGCAAAAAATCAAAATTGCCGGAAAATGGGACGATATCAAACCGTATGACTTGATATATGCGGACACAGATAGTTCGCGAATGAACCCCCTTTTTATGATGATAAATGACGTAGTTCGAGACCCCAAAAATTCACTCGGTGGTAAGGGTATTTTTTCATGCGGAAATGAACGCGGGAATGTATATGTCAAAGAACGACCTTCCGCGGATTTCCAATTTCCAGGTTCAGGCGTAGATACGATTCAAATGGGGTGTTATGTTCTTGGCGATAATGTAAAAGACAGCGATTTATCGAACCGCGGTTTTACGTTTCAGGACGATTTGAACGAGGCATCTATTTCACAATGTAAGCGACGCGCCGAAGATTTGGGCAGTTCCTATTTTCTAGTCGGTGCGCCAGAAAAAGATAAGCCGAATAATCGCGGCGGTTGTTGGGTGTATACTGGGACGGGCAAACCAAATATCAACGGTATTATGACAATTGATGAAAAGGGAGGCAAGTGCCATACGATGTCAAACCAAGAAGCTGATGAAGACGGGTTTTTGAAATCATATACCACGTCAAATCTGAAACGTATGTATGGAAAAGATAACAAGGTCCAAGTTCCACTTAATCCACCGAATCCGGAATGTGATCATACAACACGCAGTCGTTGTTTATTTAAAGGGTATCATCATGTGGGTGATGGAACATGTTATCCGAGTAATTGGAATGGTTGGTGGGCATATGGGGGGTTATATCGATACAATAAACAAGAAGTTAAAGGGTGGCTAAACGCGTTACATAATCGTAATGCTGATGGTTTAGAACGTAACGCCGTGAATGAATACATCGAAAAATGTAAACGCACGGAAGGATACGAATTTTTGGATGATAATCCTCAGTCACGAAATAAAATCGAACGATCTGTCGCGCTTTATTCTCTTAAAAAGGGCGGTCCAACTGGAGTTGATGAGGTCGGACGGGGCAGTCGCGGTTATGTCGGTCGTATCGCGTATATCGATCATAATGGCGAGAGGCACGATTATCCCGCGTCGGCACTTTCATATATGGCGCCATCGAAAAACGAAAAAGGCGAGACTCTTCCGGCAACATATCTTAACCTCGGTGGATATGATACACGTTCCGCGGAAAGTTCATACAGTCTGAAAGAAATCACGCCGGGGAGTTTCAGCGAAGCAAGTAACCTTCTATATAAGGCAAGTCGTGATGGGTGGTCTCATTACGCGTTTCACCAACGTTGCGATAACAAAGGGGCTACTTATACCCGCGCAATCATGACCGACGGTCGCGTTCTCGGCGCATACACCTCTTTAAGTTGGTCGTCAAGTGTTTCGAATTACCATAATGATACGACTGCCTTTCTCTATGATGGAACAACAAAATATCCGTCTACGAATGGCATTTGGGGGCCGGGTGTATATGCTACATATATGAACTCGGGCTATTATCCTACATTCGGCGGCGGTCACGATTTTTATATTTGGGGACAAAATATGTATAATAACGCGTATACATTTATAACAAGTGACGGGCGAGCACCCTTTGGACGTCGTAGTTATTCATACCAACAATATACGCTGAGTGATCTCGAAGTATATTCTGTGGATGCGAATACGTTTCCGAATACATTAGAATTCGCGCGTCGCTTGCGGACGATGCCTGTGGGTGAAAGCGTGGTTGCTTCATTCGAAAAATGCCGCGGAATGTGTGATGCTGATGAAAAATGTGGCGGGTTTGTTTATACGAAAGGTAGTGCTGGCGCCGATGGAAAATGCGAATTGAAAGACCGCGCAAAAATGTATCCGGTCGGGTTGCGTGTAGCCGATCCTACGAAGCAGTTGATGCTCAAAGTTCCGACAATCAACGGAACTATTAGCGATAAAACGTGTAAAGCCGCCGGCGGCGGGAATGGCGCGTATAAAATGATCGACAGCGCTCAATACGCACATTATCCTGATACGGGCTCGATGGCAACTAACACGAAATGTAATATCCGCGAACTTGTTCCGAAAGATGGAACGCGGCAGCCGACTGATTTGACGTCGATGTTTGGTGCTGTGGATAAAGTATTCGACGAAACAGAAGAAAAAACAAGTGTGTATCGTAACCAAACCGCGATACAGCCACCTTCGACCACGACTGAAGGTATGACACTCCAAGACAAAAATGCGAAATTTTATAACGATGACCCTCAATATTCGTCTAACTATGGTCAAGCCATGAAAGGAGTTCAGGATAATTTGATGAAAATCGCCAGTTCACGGTATCAACGCGAGCGTCTTCTTGCGATGACCGAAGAAAGTAACAAGAATCTCATATCTGAATCCTATAAATTCATTCTTTGGAGCATTTTAGCGATATTAGCCGTGTTGGCACTTTTAAAGCTGAAAGAAATGTTTGGGCAGGACGCCGACGATGATGACGATGATGACAGTGGCAGCGGAGAAGGTGATGCTGGCAGTAGCGGCGGACTTTTAGCGACTATTCTCGCTTGGTTCGGTGTGAAAAGTATATCAACGAGCGATATTCCCGACCGCACCGAAGACGTGAAGGCGGCTTTAAGTTCTGCCGGTGAACAACTTAAAGAAACAGGTGAGAATATTGCGACAGGTATAACCGAAGGTGCCGATAATTTAGTTAATTCCGCAAATGAAATGGCGACGGGAGCAGTTGAAGGAGCAACAAATTTATTTGATCAGGCCAAAAAAACCGCATCGGATGCGATCGATAAATTCGGAACAGAGAATTCTTCATCCGCACCTACTACCACCTCCACCACCACCACCGGAGGACGAAAGCCATCACGACCACGACGATAACTCGGACGGACGATGACGGACGACGAACAATAAGAAATAAATAATAATATAACGAGTATTTATGGATTGTAACTCGTTATAAACATGGCGTCATATCAATTAAGTGAAAAAAATCAAATATTGGTCGCATTATTCGCGATTGTCGTTTTATGTGCGGGGAAATTATTTAAAGATTACCTTTTTCGTCGAGGGTATATTGAAGGCATGACGGTTACGACAGAAACAAGCACACAATTCAGGAGAAACGCAACGGGGGGAGCGAAAGTTGTCGCAGAATTATATTTAATTGTTACATTGGAACGGGATTTGACTACGTCTCAAAATATACAAATGACATGGTCAGGCAACGCTGATTCTGACGTTACTACTAGCACGACTGGATCTGACTATCTCGCAAGTGTTGTAAGTGGTTCATCGGCGACATTAACTGCGAGCGGTAGCGGCAGCCCGATTACATTTACGCCTTCAGCAAACATCAAAGCGGGTTCTAAAATCCGAATTACAGTAAAAAATGTGACGATATTTCCGGGCTCAAAGGCGGATAGCAAACTCATATTTACAGTTACTCCCGGGAATGGCGAAACAGCGGTGTCGAGAGAATTTAAGATCTTACCCTCATTAACCGCCTCTGAAAATCAGTTTGTAGCATCTTCTTCCGCCACAAGCGAAGAGATTCAAGCCGCAATCAACGGTATTAATACACGTCTCACAAGTGGAGGGACCGAAATGTCTAATGCTGAACGAACCAACTTATTAAAAGCTCGTTCTGCTCTTGTCACATTATTGGCATCGACATATGGCACCGTGAAAGAAGCCGGACAAGTATTTGATTCTGACGCGTTGTATCAGGCTCAAAGAACCGCAATTGATTTTATTAAGAATGAAAAAGAACGCGCTGCTTCAAATGCGAATGCTTTGAAAGAAGACAATTCCAATAAACGCCGCATGGCACAAATCAATACGTATTACACGAAGAATTATGAAGCCAATACTAAAGTCATGAAGAATATCATTATTGTTTCTATTGCGTTGATCGTATTGGCGGTATTACGAAATAAAGAACTGATTCCTGCGTCGATTAGTACTTTAGGAATTATCTTCGTTCTCACGTTGGGCGGTATCGAGATCGGGAAGCAGGTCTTCGATATTATTCGGCGCAACGATCACGACTTTGATAAGTATGACTGGAATTTTAACGAGGATGAGATGAACAGGAAGCAACTTCTTCAACAGAATAGTGACCCCGCAAATCTCTCGGAGATGGGAATGGGAATGGCGCCATGTTACGGCCCAGGTTGCTGCGATGTCGGAACTTCGTGGAACGAATCTGTCAAGAAGTGTATTCCTACTATTGCTGGATTGAGTGGAACTGCGGCATGGACGAGTGCGGCCGGAGGCACATTAACGATATCGTTGAAGGTGACGAATGCTTTAGTCGTGGGTGACACCATATCGATTACGTTGCCGTCAGGTCTGTTTTCTGGATCACCCGCAGCATTATCTGGTAGTTTTACTGGAACTCCTTCCACGACAGCGCAATTCGTCTTGACCGTTGCTTCGGGCGGAGTTAGCGATGCTTCTACTAAAGTGGTGCCTAATATTGTTATCACCGGGTTGAGTGTGGTTTCTAGCGACTATTCTACTCGGTCGAAGCAACTTAAGGTGAAATCATCCAAGGATGTGAATGAAGTTGGAATCAATATTACCGGAATACCATGAATACATGAATACATGAATACTGGAATACGCTGAAAGCACATTGGGATTATAATTCATTATTGTAAAAAGGAATTATAATCTAACAAATATAGTAGTCTATGGGTATCGATTTTAATGATGCTGAAGGGATTGAACCCGAACTTTTAGAAGAAGCAAAACAAGGCGAGTCTATGATGAAAAAAACGGTTAGCACTGATGGAGAGGCGACGCAGCTCTCGAATCGAGGCGGAGGAACAGGAAATGACAAATCCATCGACGAAGTAATACGCGACTCAGAACAAAATCTAACAAAGGTCCGACAAATTATTTCGCAGGGTGGTTTTACTGGTCCCGAAAAAGATAAATATGAACTAAGTCTGGCTCATGCGGAATGGGTTCATGCGCGAAATATCGAACGTAAATGTGATCATGACGTAAAAGAAACAAGCGTGAAATATACGGCGTTAGTGAATGGAAATGCGCAAACGCATGAGATTAATAAGGCGCATAACGATTGGAAAACAAAACGGGAAACATGTAAAAAAATAGATTCGGAATTACTGGAGAAGGCGAATAAATATATCGAAGTCGATCGGCGTGTTCGTCAAAATAAGAAAGCGGCGGATGAATATCCAGCGACTTTACCTTCGGGGTCGACGACAACGACGACGCGCGAGAGATTTCAAGTCGCGCGGGATGAAGGTGTGAGTGAGATGGTCCTCGAAGGATTTACTGGAGTCAAGGAAGGGTTTGACTTTTATAACGGGTCGTCTTATGAAGACAGAAATTCTGTTCTATCAAAAGCGAGTGAATCAACCCCTGCCGTTATGAAATTTAACGTGCGACTTCCGCAATATATTGATAGCACACGCAGCACAAGTGTCAATAATGAAGGAACTACCGCCACAATTCTTCCATGGACAGAATATTATGTAGATTGTGAGAAAGCTCATACGGGCCCCGACGCCACAGCGGCAAAAAACAGATGTAATAATGCCAACATCGAAAAGGACAAATATATTAAAACGATTAATCACGAATTTGACCGTGCCGACCGTTTATTGAATATACTTTACAATATTCAATTGAAAAGCTCGTATCGTGGCAATCAAAATTATCTTGAACCAAAGGACGTAGAAGCTATCCTTGAAAACCAAAAAAAAAATATTGCGCTGAATAAACAGAACGCACTCTATGATTACGATGAATACAATAGTCTCGCTTTTTACGAAGATTTGGTAGTGTTTCTTTATTATGCGGTGTTTGCGATTTTCGTATTGTTGTCGATGCGCGAGTTTTTTTCATCCAGCGGTGCCTACGATAAACGCAATATTGTAATATTGATATTATTAGGCATTTATCCAAAATACATATTACAGGTTGTGTTGTGGATATTGAACGCACTTACACGAGTGGCTGAAATTCTCGGATTGAAAAATGTTCGATTTTGGAATTCGACGGAATGAAATGAAATGGAATGGAATGACTATGAACTTTCGTAGCCGTCGTCATTTTCATAGTTTTCATCATCGTCATACACAATCCGACATTTACGCCATCCTTTCTGCGTGATCTTGCCGAACTTCTTCGTCATATAATCATATAACTCGTTGCCTTTCGGAATATTCTTACCATGTTGGACGATGTACCATTTCTTGAACTCTTCATATACTTCGGTCTTCTTAATATACGTATCTTCATCAGCTGCGCGAATCTTGTCGCGTAAGAACTCCGAGAGATAATCCTGAGTATTACGATACTTGTTGCTACTCGCAGTCACCGCAGCACATGTTCGCACCTTTCCATCTGTTTCAAATGCCTTCTTGACGAGCATCGCCATGAATACATTTACCCACGTCTTGATCTTCACGTCGAGATTCTTGTCGATAAGGAACTGATACGGTTCTTCCGGATCGTCGGTTTTCGGGTCTTCACAGAACTTCGATTTGTAAGGACACAGGCGAATACGGCGCCATGTTCCGTCGTCATTACTCTTTATATCAAACAGGACATTCGTGCAAACTACGAGCTTGAACTGTGGAACGAACGTAATCGTATTTTTGAATAGTGCGCGGGCGGTCATGTCGTCTCCACCGGTGATTTCTTTGAGAATACCTTCATTGATACGGTCGCCTTTCGTCGGTTCTTGCATCACCGCATAACGCACACCTTTAAGAACTGCGAGTTCTGGTGAAGCACCACCAATAATCGCGCGTTTTTGTGTAACTGCCGTAATCGGAAGAACCGCTTTATACTCACCCAAGCATGCCGACATCAACTCGATGAGCTTCGATTTCCCATTACTACCTCCACCGATATAAATATTGAAGGTTTGTTCTCGGTTTGTCCCGATAAGTGTCGATGCCAGATGCTCCCACATATACGTTCGGAGTTCTTCTTCAGGGAATAACTGCGCCATAAACTCGTTGATTTCGTCGATTTGCGTGCGATGCCGTTCTCCGTCAAGCGGAATATAGTCGATTTTGGTAGTCTTCGAGAGATTGTCATCGGGTTGACCACGGCGAAACGTTTTCGTCTTAAAATCGATGACTCCATTCTTGAAACAAAGCAGTTCTGGACGCGTGTCAATCTTCTCTTCGAAGTCCTTATCATAAAACTGCTCGCGCACTTCACGCATTATATTATTCTTGAAACTCGTCGTCTTTAATTTTGTGCAGATATCCACGATACGACGCGACCTTTTTCGTGCGGATGTGTATTGATCGCAGGTGGGGTCGAGTCCGGATGTTAAATCCATAATCTCGCGATGCTTCCTCGTATAAATGTCGTGCATGTCTTTTGAAATGAGAGCGCGAAGTGAGTTGCCTTGATCGCACTCTACCCAGCGATTCTTGTCGAATTCATACCACTGATTGTCCTTTACGCTGACACAAACAAAACGGTCTTTGAAAATCGTATATAATACCGTCGCCAGGTCCACATCCGTCGACGCATCATTCGTTGTCTCATTACAAATCGTTTGGTGAATGAAATTGTCGATAGTCTCATTCCGAATACGTGTGTATTCTTCTAAACAGTCGTTCTTTGCCCAATACATGATGGAACGACGTGTGAGACCGTCCGGGCTATACGGAAATCCGCACCACGTTTCATAATGTTTCATGATATCGGTGAAGTTGAATTTGTTGGATTTAGCACTGAAGAGCATCCACGTAAGGAAGAGTTTATCACTCGTGTTATGTAGTGCGAGACCTACGCGTAACCATTTGTCGTAAGGGTCAAAATACTGGCACGGAAGAGCCATCGTATAATAATGCGTTTCTCGGATCTCGTATTCTTTCGGCTCAAGCATATTCAACATAATTTCGACGGCCATCGCGAGTTCGGAATGATTGGTGATTTTGTCCATCATGATCGTGCCGTTGTGTGACATTAAAGCATCGGTGCTACCGCCGCCTCCTCCTCCGTGACCTGATAGACCCCCTCCCGTAACCACTAAGCGAATACGTTTTCCTACATCTGCACCAGCATTCGCACCATTTCTATTTCCGGATGTTCCGCGTTGTTGAATTGCGTCGTATTCCGCCTTCAGTGCTGGATTATTCGACAGTAACGCGAATGATGAATATCCGAGTTCGATCGCACCTGGAGCACCACTTGCGGCTGTTTGAACCGAAAGTTTGGCGAAATTCTCCTTGACGTTGAACTTGCTTGTTTTCTCTTCTTGACACATCCATGCGCGTTCTTCGTCTTGTGGGTCGTGCATCATTATGAAGTGATACTTCAACATATACGCTTTATGTCCGGGTTTGCGCGAACCATATAACTGCCAATTGGTATGTCCGCGTGAAATTCCTTCATCCAGAACATCATTCCATGAATTTGTAATCGGAATATCTGTCCAAATCTCCGGGAGTTCTTTCAGCATCCGAGACCGCAACATTCGTTGAATCGGGCGTTCTACGATTGCGCCGATGATCATATGAATTCCGTCCTTCGTTACATCATCCAGCTGATTCACGTCGCTCTTTTCGAAAATATAAATCGGAATGTTGGCATCGCCGGGAATATCGACAATTTTCTCCAACGTTTGGATATACGTTTGTATCATGTCAAGAACGTGTTCCTTGGAATGTTGGCGTTTTGTAATACTTGTATCATACCTGAAATCAAAATCTACCGTGATTAGTCCTCGTTCCGGATTCTGCTTTTCTGTCAAGAACTCCTGTTTTCCGTTTTCGAAAACGTGTGTATAATATTTCTTCCAGAATACGGGGAGAATCGCTGGCGGAATAGTATAAACTCCGCCATGAACATTCAGCGCTTTATCTCCGATCCTCGTGTGTGTATACGCTTCGCCTGGTTTTGAAATGTGGTGTTTCATAAATTGTTCATACGTCATCCCGGCACAGAGTGACTGATAGGAAGCAGCCGTTGGATCAATTGCGGGGGTGGCGGTGGTGGCACTATTTTCTATTCCATTATTTATAATTGTTGTCGTCATTCACAGTGTTCGCGTCTCTTCTAAAATTCTAAAATGGTAGGTTCAAGCTTCAATTTTGTTTTAGATTATGAATTGAAAAATGTTCCGGTTTATATATTCTAAAGGTTTTATCTCTAAATCTGATCCCCCAAAAATCGACCTTTGAATTTGGCATTCTAAAAAATACGCGAAAAAAGGGGATGCTTTTTGGGTAGATCTTGCGACAGCAACGTGCGAAGGTTTTTAGACGGTATGAATCGTGTGTTCGGTTTGTGACGATATACCGTGTGATGAAAACGCTTGTATAAATACAAAGTGGTGCGGTTGTATATGTGTCAGGTTTGGGAGGCCGGCTGGGTATCATGCGTATTTATTCGGAATTCTCCTCGTTCATAGAACCGGATTCCTTCGGAATTCTCCTTTTTCAGCCGAAAATATTCCGTTCAAAAGTGGTTGATTTCAAAAGTTTCAAATCCAATGGCTTGGCCATTTATGTTTCAATGATAAACTCGCCGAAAATATTCCGTTCAAAAGTGGTTGATTTCAAAAGTTCGGATTATGGGCATCTGCCAAACCATATTTCAAAGGCAAATCGGTCAAAAATATTTCGTTGAAAACGGCCGAAGGCAAGAATGGACGACGGATTTTGACCCCCCTTTTTTAGACATTTTTTTGGACATTTATAAATGTCCATTTTGCCCTTTGTGCGCCGCCAATTTTAAAACATGAAATTCAAACACCCAAAATTGGGTTTGTGACCATTATGCTCTCAAAACGCATTTTCGACCCTAAAAACCTGTGACTGAACTTTTTGGGGAGTTGGCGACCGCGTCCATTTTGGTAGGTTATTGTATGGACATATTTTAGGACATGGTAAATTAAATGGTAAAAAAAATGAGTGAGTCATTAAATGATAAAAAAAATGAGTGTTTTTACGAGTGTTCAATTTGTGACTTTAAATGCTCATATAAAAGTAACTATGATGCTCATCTTTCCACACAGAAGCATAAAACGAAGGTAAAAAATGACGAGGCAATACACCAACCCCCCGATAACACCATAATACCGTGTGGAGAAAAAATGAGTAATAATATTTGTAAATATTGTAATAAACAATATGCTCATCTTTCTGCGTTAAGCCGTCATAAGAAAGTCTGTTCTAAAATTCTGACGAACAACCAACAACCACACTCGATGGTCACACGCGACGAATTTGATAAATTAGTGGTTTTGATCCAAGAAATGAAAAATAACAGTAATAATACACAATCAAATACCTCTTCGGAAAATATAAAATTAAGTGTATCTGACTTTCAAAATACACTTGTTCATACTACAAATTGTATGAAAGATATGCTATTGATGATGATGTCAAACTCTCAATTACAAAATAAAATGATAGAAATTTCTAGTCAAAATAGTGAGGGTTCGCATCCTTCTTTATATACACATATACCATCCGGCGTCGAAGTCAACAGTGTTCATAACACATTCAACAACACTACTAACACTAGCACCAACAACAGCAACAACAACACCTTCAACATGAACATGTTCCTGAATGAAAAGTGTAAGGATGCGATGAACATGAAGGATTTCGTGAATTCCATCCAGTTGAACATCACTGATCTGGAAAATGTAGGTAGGCTTGGTTATGTCGAGGGTATGTCGAATATATTCATTGACAACCTCCAAAAAACCGACCTATACAAACGACCGGTCCATTGCAGTGATGTCAAGCGCGAGACCTTGTATGTGAAGGATAACAACCAGTGGCAACGCGACGGTCCTGAACATGAGAAAATGACCAACGCGGTCCTTGCGGTGGAACAGAAAAACGTGGCGCTGGTAAGTGAATGGGCAAAAGCCAACCCACGCTGTATGAATAGCAACACCCGAGAGAATGAAACCTACTTCAAATTGTCGAAAGCCGCCACTGATGGAGAGAAGGACGGGAACATCGATAAGGTGATACGCAAAGTAGCGAAAAGCGTAGCGATTGAAAAGAATCAAAAATATATCGAAGACATGTAAAAATACATAAATACATTTATGGATAATATTCTAAAAATACACACACACACACCGCACGCGATGACAGACGAAACCGCCACCAAAGTCGTCATTCCAAAAGAAACAGTCACGCGTCTGCTTCGCGATATTCGTGATGTAATGACCGATTCTACAATCCAAGAATGCGGTATTTTATACCGTCATAGCGAGACAGATCTGCTTACAGGATATGCGTGTATTGTCGGACCGCCCGACACACTTTATTTCGGCGGTTATTACTTCTACGTCTTTAAGTTCCCTACGAACTACCCTCATTCACCGCCGGTTGTCAGTTTTATAACAAATACAGGTAATATCCGGTTCCATCCGAATTTCTACGCAAATAAGAAGGTTTGTGTGTCGATTGTGAATACATGGCGAGGGGAGCAATGGTCGGGGTGTCAAAACATTCGTTCGGTATTAATGACATTTCAGTCTCTTCTAGATAAACAGCCACTTTTTCATGAACCTGGTATTCGTAAAGAACACACCGACTTTATACCTTACCACCAAATGGTAGAATACTACAATTATAAATTCGCATGTTTAACATTATTGAAGGAGTTTACGCAACACCTGACGATTGATGCGTCTCTTGTGCCCGATTTCAACGAGTTTATGAATGCCAAGTTTCGAGAGAATAAGGACCGCATTCGTGAGATTCTGGTGGATCGACGTAAACAATTTCCCGATCGGAAGTCGGTCCATATCGGACTATACGGAGGTATTCAAGCCGTAATCGATTATGATATAGTTATAAAGGAATATGATACATTCGTATGTAGTCTAGTCTAGTCTAGTCCCCGAATAACAAAAGTATTATAATATGACTAGGTCGACCTTAAATTGAAATTAAATGTATGTGTATACAATATACATATCGTATTCGGAAATTAAGAAATGCATTTCTGTTCGGTCTGCGCCAACATGTATTATATTAGCATTACACCGGAAAATGAACTTCAATATTATTGCAGGAATTGCGGTCATATAGACAATACGATTGCGGCAGAAAATATTTGTGTTTCAAAGGTGAATGTCAAACATACCACTACACAACAATCATTCTCTCAGGTCGTGAATAAGTATACGAAATTTGATCCGACGTTGCCTCGAATTCATACAATACGGTGTCCGAATGATGAATGTCCGAGTAATATCGGGAGCGGGAGTTCTGCTGCTGCTGCTTCAGGCGAAAAAAGGAAGACAAAAAATGAGATCATATATGTTCGATATGATGATACAAATCTTAAGTATGTTTATTTATGCGCGAAATGTGACAAAGTATGGAATACAGAACAACAATAAATTGAAACATAATAAAGTGTGGACATTATATATATACACTTTATGATGTCAAGTGGAATACCTACGTTACCCAAAAATCAGTCGCGTCAATCTACCGCGGCAGAAGATCCTGAATTTGAGAACGAAGTCAACCCACCGTCGATATTACAAGAAGAAGAATCCGATACAGAGTCTGGTGGCACAACATCCGAAATAAATGATAGCGAAGACGAATCCACGGCAGGTTCTATCACATCGGCAGATGATAGTGATGACGATAATGAAGATGAAAACGGTGGTGGCGCGGAAGACGATGGTGAAGGTGACGGTGGTGACGGTGGTGAAGACGGTGGTGGTGGTGACGCTGACGATGATGAGAATCCGACTTCATCTGCTATAAAAAAAAAGAAAAAACAGATGTCTACGACGTTGTCTGGGCGCAAAAAAAATATGGAAGACGATATGACACTTCTTGGCGTTCCTCATGGTATTCAGTTTGATGACGAAGAAGACGACGACGATGGTGACGATGATGACAAAGATAGTAGTGAATATTTCCAGAAACTGAAATCTAGTGTCCGTGAGACGTTTATTGACACATACCATCCGGAGGCGATGTCGCACAATTATGACGAGATTCAGACACTGGCACGGGTTGTTCGAAATAACGCAGGTGTCATCGTGGACGATTTACATCGGACGCTACCGTTTATGACGAAATACGAAAAAACAAGGATATTAGGCCAACGAGCCAAACAAATCAACGAAGGTTCGCCAGCATTCATCAAAATTGATTCGACTGTGATCGACGGTTATTTGATTGCCGTGAAGGAGTTGGAACAAAAGAAAACGCCGTTTATTATCCGCCGTCCTTTGCCAAATGGAGGTTCTGAATACTGGCGAGTTCAAGATTTAGAGATATTGTAGACTGTGGTTGAAGTCCGTATATCTCAATAATTGTCAAATATAAAGTCGGGGTCGCCGGTAATTACACGAAGCGCCTTTGTTATATATGCTCGTTCAACGGCGTCGGCTTCATAATAGTTCCAATAAGCGTCCTGAAGTGTGAGTTCACCGCTAATCGGCATGTTATCTCTAATCACGATGTTTGTAAATTGTGTTATTGTGCATTGATACGGAGAACTTGGATATACATTTTTTACAAACATACCTTTACAGTTGAGGTGGGCGTGTTCGGGCCGTTTTTCTTGGATAAGATACATTTTTCCGGGTTGAAGATCTTTTGGATGAACAAGTCGGAGAGGTCGCATCGTCGTGTTTTCTGTCGCTTGAATCATCCACCATTATAATATACCGAATTCAATTTTTTCATCAATCGTTGTAATAATTTGCCGGTATTATACCGACATAAGGCTTAAATTTTGGACGTTGATATATACGATAATCCTCTAATGATGACGAAGAAGATGAATTTGTCAACGGTGTTAGTGGGTTTGAAAGGTCGTCAAAAGAAAATGGGCTGCTACTACCGCTTCCACTTCCACCGCGATTACCTATTCCGCTTCCGATGCCGCTGTGATGATTACTTCCTTCGTTGCTCTCGTTCACTTCACTACTGAAACAACAACACCCACATTTGAAGTAATTTTTGAATATAGTAAAAAAATTGCCGGATGCCATGTTTTTACTATACTGATGTAATATACGTTTATTATATATTTCAACACTTCCAACGCTTTCCGCACTCTAAACACGTGACGAACGTGGTCATCGGTTCGTCTGCCGAACGAGTTTGAAGTTGGTAATACGTGCACTTCTTCGACTTACACTTATTACATGTGAAATTATCGGTGGACGCCTCGATGTTCGGCTCATATTTTTGCTTGTCACGTATTTTCTTGTCTTCGATCAATTGTTTCCATTTATCAGGACAAATTTCTTGGTGTGTCATGAATGCGATGTCTTGTGATTTGATATTGCCGGAAATAACCGCACTCGCCACATCGGGTTTCTTCAAATTGATATACACAGAGCGAAGACGGTCGATGTATAATGTAATGAAGAACGTATTTGACCACTTTTTCACGATGTTGTGTTTGGACGCATGTTGAATTGTCCAGTTGAAGATTCCCTTTTCGATGTTTGTTGAACATGTATTGATGTGATCCGCGATGGTTTGTTCATGACCGTTCAAGAGAGCTGCGATCCGCTTTCGAATTTCAGCGCGAAATTGGTCTGGATAAGCGATAGTTTCAATATTGGACATCGTGAGTCGTATAATCTGGTGTTGTATAAATAGAATAGATTTCTTTATTCAATTTTTTAGATATACTCTTCTTCACTTAATTCCTTTTCACTTTCTTGCTCCACCGGCGTTTCTTCGACGACCTTTTTGTTATTTGAGTTTTTTTTAGGTTTTATCGCTGGTTGGGTCGTTTTTTTTGATGTATTCGCTTTTTTTTTTGGAATGGTAGGTTCTACAACGCATTTTCTATGGTCCACGTCCACGTCCACGTCGGAATATATAGGCGACTCTGACGAAGGTGTTTCAGACTCAGTCTCTGTTTCTGTGATAAATTCACTTTCGGTCGATTCTGATTTGTGTTTTTTTCCGCCGAGTAACTTTTTTGATCGATGACGGCACTTCGGCGTCTTATCTTCACTATCATCATCCACTACGAAACCATCCTTCAAATATCCATTTGTCGTTTTTTGATATGCTGGAACCGAATCTAATTCGTCAATTTCCGCATCATCCTCTGCCGCAGTCGTCGCAAGGTCTTCGAACCCTCCAAACAATTTTTCATAAATAACATTCCAGATATTCACCGTTAAATCTATGGCGTTTTCCTTATCCATACGTGCTACAAGAGCGATATTTCCATATAATATAAGTTCATCGATCGGAGGAGGCAGCTCGTATTTGTTTTCATACCCAGCGCGACCATCGGTTTTTGCCCAAACATCCACGTAAATATATTTTGGCGTTACCTCTTCATTATGAATAAAGAAACTGAATTTCGTTTTATTCTTATACTTATATGTATGATAACAACTGAAACCGTCATGGTTACGGTAGCCGCATTTCTTTGAAAGTATTATCGTAAGCTGTTCTATCGTCGTATCATTATCTGGAATGACATGCGTTTCCGATAACGTTCCGGTTCTTGAAACAATCACAATCGACGTGGCCGTATTTTTGTTATTTTTTGATGTCGTTGATGTCATGGTTGACGGTGCCATTATATCAATCTATACTTATATTTCTATATTGTTTATTGGATATAAACATACATCGTATGTATTATATACAGAGGAGGATATATGACGACGCCAACGAATCACGTTCGTAACCAACGAAGAAATCAGAATGCCCGACAAGCGATGATGATATCCGGTTTAAGCACGATTTACCGCAATCAAACGACGACACACGCAATTCAAACACATCAACAAACAGAGCCGCGTATATTTTTACTCGATATAACGTTAAAAGATATGAATGAGCGGATGTATTCCAAAATTCACGCAATTATTGAAAAAGGACGCATACGCGGACGAGACGGAACAGAGACATTTTTTGTATATAAGAAAAAGGAGCATGTGATCATGAGTGAAGACAATATATACGAGATTCGTGATCAGGCACATATAAAACCACGGGATAATATACCACTTCTTATAGAGCGAATACCGGTAGATGGCGCGGTAACCCCAGTTGAAATCGGTATATTGGTTACGTCAGCGCCGCCGTCTTTTGAGACTACTACCGTTATTGTTCCCTTACTGGTTGATGAAAGTTATTATAAACTTATAACTAGTTCAACAGAATTCAACGGATCACATATTTCTCCGAATCATATCGTAGATCGATATACGAAAATAATCGTAAAATTACACCCCAAGTCCATGAATTCATTTGTATTTATTATGAATGAGAATGAAACGGAAGTGTTGGACTTCTATTTCACGACAGAAAATGGTATTATCAAGAATAGTAAAGACAAAATCACGACAACATGCAAGGAAGATATAATATCGTTTATTGATCACTTCAAATTATGTTCGTAATATACACATGAATACAATATATACTATTCGTAATGTTGTGGTTAATTCAAAATATTATCTTTTCAATTAGTTTAATCGTAGTTATACATTATTTGTATGTCTATTTTGAAACAACTCTAACTGCGCCAAAAGTAAAAGACTTGATCCACTGTCCAAAACAGAAATATAAATCATTATTTGATACAATAAATAAGAATTTAGACAACAATCACGGTTCGCAAAAGGTTCGGAATTTAGGAGGAGATGAAGCCATCGCCGAGAGATTAGTCAACGCCAACGAGAACGACGCAGATGTAATCGATCTTCTACCAAAAAATAAACACAATAATGATCCATATAGCAACGTCAATAAGGACCATAACGATATGAAAACGGATTTGAAGGCGTTTTTACGCGGTATAGGTTTGAAATCGAAATCAAATTCTGAAGCATTATTTCGCCCAAGCTATGAAATGAGTTAAAGGCATAATGTTATATATATATTATCATAGACGCGACATAAATGTCTCATCATCATAACGCTACAAGTAGGCCGCAGCAACAAAGACAATCACCGGAATTACGGATATTAACAACAGAAGAGTCCGATACATTACTATCGGGTTTTCCGGTTACGAGACTTTCTTATGAAGTGTCTATTCATAAGAACGACACACAATATTCTGCGGCGATGAGAGATGCGAAGAATTATACATATTTTATTCTTCCGAAAGGGAGACGGTCGGTTGCTTGGGCTACAGAATGGAAACGTAAGAGGATATTTGTGATTATTGATATCGAAAGAGCAACTAATATTCATGGGCGAAGCGGCGGCGGTGGCGGCGGTGGCGGCGGTGGCGGTCACGAACGGCCGTTTATCCGTAGATTTTACCAAGAAAATGGATGGTATCCTGGAAAGGTTCGTATATTTGACGCATGCTTTGATCGAACACTCGTATATGGAACGGTATTTGGCGGCATAATGTTTCGTAAACCGAATTTTGATACGCCATTATTTTCTATACATGCGGTGTATTGGTTTCAGGGGAATCTGATTCAACCGTTATCCGGTTTTCAACATATCGCGTTGTGTGAAGAATTATTCCACCGCAATAATATTCGTCAAGTTTCTTATACAAAAGAAAATAGTGTAATATTTGGTTTGCCTGTTTTATGTAATACTGAACGCGACGCAGAATATATCATTCCTACGCTGCCATATGAAACATTCGCAATACAATATCGTAACTTGACAACTAGCCATACATTCCAAATTATACTACATAATGCTCCACGGGGGCAACCGAAGACACAACCCGTCGTCATACCAGTCCCTAGAAATATATCCGATAGACCACCTGTAAGGCGTTTGTTTGTCCCTCAACAAGATGAGATGCTTACTAATATCCAAGCGGTATTTATCGTTCGTCCAAATTTACAAAATGATATTTATGAACTATTTGTGATGCCGGATTTACATCGTCAACATATGCCACCAGTATTTCACAATTTCGCCCTTATTCCGAACTTTAAAACAAGTGTGTTTATGAATCGACTCTTTCGTAATATTATAGAAAATGAGCGTCTAGATACGATGGAAGAAAGTGAAGACGAGGCTGATTTTGAGAATATTGAGCATGATAAATACGTGGCACTTTCGAAGGAGTATATTATGACGTGTCGGTTTCATAAACGATTTTGTAAATGGGTTCCTATCGAAATCGCTACCGGGAAGGAAATTATTACGAAACAGCAGGTAAAGCAGCATGAAATGTCTTATACCGGTTATCACCATCGTATGAAATGAGCATAAACATATGACGTGGATATTATATAGTCATGCGACCACCAGTATATTCCACCTCTATGTCATTTCATCGTATTTTTTCTTCATTACAGCAGCAGCCACACTCGGAGGTGTTGCGTCAGTGGCGACGCCATCTTCCGTTGATTCGACCATGTTATGCGGTATCGAATGCGTCAACGCATCAAACCATCTCATTCATGCGAGAACATCGTATTCCTATGTTGTGTGAAACGGTGGGACAGTCCAACGCGGTGAATGAATATTCGCTAACGATCGAAAACACGCGTTTGAACAGGAACGGGGTCGGGGTCGGGAACGAGTATATTGCGCGTAAAGAACGTGACATGTCGTCACCTATAGGTTCGACGCCGATTTGGGTCTATACCAAAATATCGCATGATGGAATTGAAAACTCCCGAAAAATGTTTGAACATATATGGGCTCATAAGTATTTACTCAAAGGAATCGTGTTTGATATTCATAATTTTACAAGTTCGGTGCGAGGGTCAATACCTCCATCGATCTACAATTATAAAATTGCGATCGATTACGTATTTAGAATCATCGTGCGCCCATTCGAACATGAATACGGTATTACAACACCGTGTATTATGATGGATGGTCGGCGCCATATTACACGTATTGAGCATCTAGAGCAGCTGAAAACACATATAGCGCCGGTGCTTTCGTCGTCTTCAACAGCAAATACTACCGAAATTCAGTTGATTATTGATGATATATTTGATTCTCGTATCTAACATATTTTTTTATCGTCGTATTGTATAGTGTGAAATAACAGTAATAATGCAAGAAGAACCTCTTAGTGGTGGCGGCGCCAAGCGCAAAATCATGTTGAAAGACCATCACATGAACCTTCAGCCTTCCGCACCTATTAGCGGCCAAAAAATCAAGCGTGTCAAGGCGTTTAGATTCAAAGACACGTCGAAATATTTAGAGCGTTTGCGTTCATCTCCTTGCCGGTCGAAATCGCAGAAGAAGTGTGATAGCAAAAAACTTCGCAAGAGCTGTAAGTATGCTCGCGGGACAAAGCGTTCTTTCTGCCGTAGGCGCACGAATAAGAATTATCGTTTATAAACTGTTATTATTCACATACCAATAGTATCATACTAATAATATCACATTATATCATAGAATATAATGTCATATTTACGTTCAAATCCGCTCGCTGAACATAATTCAGGTATCGCGCTGTCAAGTAAGGATATTCCCCAAAATGGAACCGGTAATATGTATGACGGTCAAGGCGGTCGTGCGTTCGTTCAAGGCGGCGGCGGTATGAGTCAGTTTTATTCATTTCATCCCGGTGTCAGCGATGCCGACTCTGCTCATGCGCGTGGTTCATACGCTCCGGTAACTGTAGGAATGAATTCGGTCGCTCCTACTACAGGCGGTTCTACTCGCCGAAAGAAGAATTCCAAGAAGTATGTATCGCGTCGTCGTCGTGTAACCAAATGTAAGAAGTGTAAGTGCGATATTATTATTGGCGTTGGTGGCACTCGTCGTCACACTTGGTTCTGTAAGCACAAATCATGTAAAAAATCAAAAACACGCGGCGGTCGTCGTGTGTCGTTTCGTCAACAAGGCGGCAGCGGTAGTTTCGCGAATGCCGCATATTCGATCGGTGGTGCTGGAACGGATGTCGGACCATCGACGACTGCTTTAGCCAATCCGGCGCCTTATACTGCTTACAATAGCTGTCACCCGGTGGTGTAACGCGGGTTCCGTTTCACTCTGGTTCCGTTTGGTTCCGCTACGCTTCACTCCGGTTCCGTTTGGTTCCGCTACGCTTCACTCTGGTTCCGTTTCACTCCACTAACTGAATCAAGCATTTCCCATTCGTCTTCGGAATGGTTGATTTCATCCTAGATTTCGCGCTTACTTCTGTCGTTATCGAGAGATTTCCCGTTTCTTCATCAATCTCAATAATATCCGCATCAGCCAACGCTGCTTCTTCGTCTTCTTCGTGCTTGCTCGTTTTCGCGTTCTTCGCCGTCGTCGCCGCCGCCGGTGGCTGGTATTTCACCGTCCATGCGTTTTTGTAATACCCCTCCGTATCCGTCATAATAATACGGTATCGCTGTTTAATATAATAGGTCTGTCGTTTCAGCCACTGGCTGCGGAATACATCCTGAGGGTCGATAATATCGATCACGAGAGGCGCGGCATGTTTTACACGCAATATCCGACCTACTGATTGACATACATCTGTTTTTGGCGACGCCATAATCAGCGTAGTCAACGTCTTGATATCCAACCCCTCCGACGCCATCGCATACGTCGCGATAATCACCTTCTTGCTCTCGCTCAGTTTCAGCGCGGCTTCTTTCATTCCGCCGACATAATAACCCACCGTCGCGATTTTGCGGTGTTCGATCGCATCATGGAAATACTCCAACAACGACCGATTATGCGCCAGTATCATCACTTGCTGGTCAGGATTCGTCTTGAGCTCATTCTGTAGCACATCCAGTATAAATTCGCTTCGTCGATTGTAATTACACACTTTAGAAATCATCGTGCTGAATTTCGGATTGCCGCGATAGTCATATTCCGTTTCGTTGAATTCCGCGTCATCTACTTTATATTGTATCCCTTTCACAACCACCGCATGACTCGTCGTGTCATTTTTCTCTTTATGAACAACGTCGCCTAGGAAATATTTGAATACTTTTGTAAGCCCATCTTTGCGCACCATCGTCCCAGACAACCCCAACGTATATTTCGTGACGACTTTCATCATACACCGGCAAAATACTTCTGCTGACATATGGTGACATTCGTCATAGACTGAGAGACCGAACGTATCGAATAAATCTCTCGGATACTCTTTCATCGAAAGTGATTGAAGCATCCCGATCACAATATCTTTATCATCGATATCCACGATTTGCCCCTGTATCATTCCGACTCGCGCGGCAGGCAAGAATTGCTGAATTCTCTCGATCCACTGATTCAAAAGGAAACTTTTATGAACGATGACGAGAGTTTTCATCCGAAGCCGAGAGATTATATTTAGAGCCATGACCGTCTTTCCTTTTCCTGGATCAACATCGAGCAGCCCGCCACCACCCATTCCCGCATTTTCGGGCTGTGTCACCTGATGAATATATTTATCCACGATGACGTTTTGATATTCACGCATCTCTCCGGCAAATACGAGAGAATCGCTTACGCTGCTGCCGGGGGGGATTCGTGTTTCTTCAGGAGGACCATATATTTTTGTTCCATAAAACCGCGGAATATATATCTTTTTAGAACATTCGCGGTATATTGGGAATTTAGGCGGTTGAACCGGTGCTTTAGGAACATATGCGCCGACCGTGAGTTCATCTCTCAGCAACTTCAAATCATCAGCGTCCATACATTCTTTAAGAAGCGTATAACCACGCGGTCCATAATACGAAACAGGTGCGGACGCGGACATGTCGTTTATTTATCGGTATGTGTAGTTATGAAAATGAATGTTCGAGAGATTTCAATTCTATTTGATTTTAGTTTTACAATAATAATAATATATTCTCTACTAATAATAACATTCTATCTCGTTTATATATAAGCAAATATGGATACCTTTCGAACATTAATCCGTCAAGAGAAGCAACATGAAATGGTGATCTTTGTTCTTCTGATTTTATACATCGTCTTTACACCATCGGTTCCTCCCGCTCTCGCACAATATGCGGAAAGCACGATCGGTCAAGTCGTCGTCGTCATTCTCGCGATTACCTTATTTTTAAGCACGAATCCGGTTGTCGGTATTTTAGGATTTTTGGCCGCGTATGAATTTATTCGTAGGTCAAGTCGTGTCACCGGTGTTTATGGTATTGAGACTTTCTCGCCGACAGAAGAGAGGAAGCAACAAGTGATGACTGCGATGAACCCTGCGCCGGTGAAGACGCTCGAAGAAGAACTCGTGGATAGTTTAGTCGTGATCTCTCCGAATGATGAAAATTCGGGTCTCTCGGATGGCGGTTCATTCCAGCCCGTTCTTGGCGAACTTCATGGTGCGGTGGAGCCTGATTATAACGGTCCGATCTAACGCCACGCCACTATGCGTTGATACATACACATACTGTAATATTTATGTATCAAAGACAAAACAAATTTCCTACCAATACGTTTCGAAATTATTTAACGGTCCGCGACTGCTGCTGCCACCGCCACGTTGACCCATGACTTCGCCTGACGCGTTAATACGATTGCCAATCCGATTAAAGATGAACCGGAACATGTAGAATAAGATTGCCGCGATGACGAGACCAATCATCGTTCCAACAAACCCGCGAAACACGTCGTGTTGTAAAATCGCATCCCAATCCAACCCAAACTTGCTTAAGTCAAGTTCAGCGAGACTACCGAGCTCACCATTATTCGCGGATTGCTGATACAAAATAGTCCCATCTTCACCGGTTGGATTACATTTGATATAAATGTCTCCGTTTCCTTTGGCGTTATTGGCACCTCGCTTATTGTAATAATACATATTTGTCGGCATCATGTTTTCGTTGATCGGTCCGGTTTTGGTGATGGATGAATCGCGATTTGGATCATTTAAACTCGCCAACGAATCACGAAATACGAGAATTGCGTCTTTTTTGTGATAGACGATATAGTTATAGACACCAGTATATTGCGGCAATAAGTGACGACCTACATATGTGAAGAACCCCTCTTTCGGTATAAGGTTGCCTAAATTGAAATTATTCACGTCGGATATATATTTGCCTCCACTGCTAGACCGACTCGGCAAATTCTGTAGTATTGTGTTCATGATGTCCGAACTTTGACGCCCGCTTCCGTTGCCGATATTGATAGGAATGCTTACGATTAAGTTTCGTCCGTCTGCGCTGGAATGATATGCGAGTATTTCAGCATCCGCTAGAGCACCATCGTAACGATGTAATGATGGCTGATGAATATGAATATGGTCTACCTTATAATCTACTCCGTTGTATCTCGCTGGATATATACCGCCGCTGCCACTATCGTATGGAATGCGTAAGTAAGAACCTTTATGGAAGACGTTACAAGTGCTTGTGTTGTATTGATATGAATAGTTACATGTTGATGAACATGCGCGGTCTTCCTTTCGCATAATATCCGATGTTAAATTTACTGGAGCATCTCGGTTTGTCCTTTGTCTAGATGATGCCATTTAAATATTTTATGTATTGTATGTATTTCTATATATAATATTATATATAAATTATGTATATGGAATAACATGAAATTATCACGTAATAGGATTAAAAAAATACGAAAACAACAACATCAGAGTGTGCGAAAATGGAAAAAACCGTATAAATCATCCCGACGAAGAACTACATTTAGACAAAGTCGGCGTCAAAATCTTATGGGAGTATACTCACCAAAATTACATAATGTAATGAATCGAACATTGAAAAAATATATTTCATCGGCAAAGCTGAATGAAGTAAAGAAACTTTATAAGAGAATGCGAAGACAACGGCGCAAACAAAAGAATATGAAAGGTGGCGCGACACCTCAAGAAATTGCTGCGAACGCAGTAGCAATTGCTGCTGCTGCTGCGGTTATGAACTCAAACGAATCACTCAAAAATAAAGATAAATCTCTCGACGCCACCACCACCACCCCCACCGAGACCCCCACCAC
>Ga0194133_10002003_pt1 | contig 33044 bp, 49 predicted proteins | sample TA2KigOf40mmetaG_FD_155448 | JGI IMG/M metagenome (GOLD analysis project Ga0194133, IMG submission 155448) | Freshwater microbial communities from Lake Tanganyika, Tanzania - TA2015055 Kigoma Offshore 40m | ecosystem: Environmental > Aquatic > Freshwater > Lake | place: Tanzania: Lake...
ATGACAGAGCATGGGAGATTTACACAGACACAGGCTTTGAGCAAGCGATTAGTGACTTGCTGGGCTTTGATGTTACGTTTACAGAACAAGGCATGCAAGAGGACGGGCTGGCTAGCATGGAGTAGCAGGCACTAACTTAGTGTGCGCACACTAACGAGGGCTAGTGTGTAAGCGCACACTAACCCCCCCAGACCCCCTGTTAAGCAGGCAAAAATTGGTTGACAATTTGATTGGTCGGTAGTATACTAACGACACTGGGACATTGAAAGGAGCGAACGATGTTTAGACTTATCGGTATTGCCGCAGTCTTGTATGTGGGTTGGATCACCGGCATCATCCAGGCCACGCTGATCCTCATGGCCGCAGGGCTGACCACGATCGCGGGGCTGTAATGCCTAGATATACATTCAGCCGCGCCTCTGTGATAGACGAGATCTTCACTGTGGATGCGGCTGATCTAGAGGCTGCACAGCAGATGGTCTACGATGGAGATCCTAAGGTCAAGATAGAACAGGGCGAGTGGATAGATTGGTATCACCAAGAATACACCCTGGAATCGGAGGAAGACGACCTAGTCACATTCCTACGCACCAAGGATCGAATCGGTTGACAATTTGGCTCACAGGTAGTATACTAAGAACATGATGACGTTAACCGCACTTAAATGGCTAGGCACTGGGTTTACCATCCTAGGCGCACTACTAACCAGCCTGGGCGACTGGGATCCCCTGAACGTGATCGCATTCAACCTGGGCGCGGGATTTTGGCTGTGGGCTAGCATCCGTATGCGAGACTCTGCGCTGATAACCGTGAATGCTGTGTTGTTGACAATCTATGCGTTTGGTAGTATACTAAGATTACAGTGAACGATAAGGAGCGAACCGAAATGGACGACGTATTCGACGAACAGTTGGCACAGGAAGGCTACCGGGTCTGGGCAGTGGACGGGAAATTCCTGCTCATAGACGTGTTGGGCGAGTTCATAGACTCTGAGCACACCACCTTAGAGGCCCTGCGAGAGTATTGTGCAAAGAACGTGTTTACTTTCTATTAAGGAGACTGGGATGAAGACTTCTACAGCAGCGGCCATGGGCTTCCTGGGATTGCTCATGGTCATGGGCGCGGTGGGCGGCATGGAAGATCCTGCCAAGATGGACTATTTCGTGGAGCAACTGGCCATAGCCCTAACAGGACTTGGTCTGATGTTCTGTGCGACGCTGGGCCTAGAGAATTCCCAGTACTGGGACCAAAGGTAACGGGATGATCACTATCACGGGACTCACTGAACTGCAGCGAGACATCGCTGATCGCTTGTGGGCATTGGACACCACGGAGGCGGTAGAGCAGTACATCTCCACGCTGCCCAAGTCGCTGCGGCGCCAAGCATGGGTGGTCCAGCAGATGATCATAGCAGCAGAACTAGACTCTTACATGGAGATCACGGATGAAGTACACGATTATCTGCATAGCCGCTAGCCTAGTCCTAGTGCAGGGCTGTGCTAGCCGCGACCCACGCGATGCACCTTGGGATCCTCCACAGGGTCGGCTGCTGTTCGAGCAGATCCCCCCATGGGATGATCGTGCCCACAGGGTCTGCTGTGGCCACCTGAGGAGGTGTGAGCCTCACCAGTCACCGAGGTGCTGAGGGGTCTATGGTGGTGAGGGGTCTATGGTGGTCGACCGGTATACAGCGTAGCATGTTAGTGTGCGCTAACTTAGGCTAGTGGTCTAAAATCACCACCCTGAAAACCTAAGTACTCCACCTAAATTTTTTGCGCGGCCAATTTTTTCCCTGCAGGACCCATTTCAGCAGTAAATAGTCTTATGACTACCTTACACACTTTCGGCTGTTCTATCACACAGGGTTTTGCCCTACCCGATGTTGTACAGCCTTTAACTGATGATCAAGGCCGTGTGCTGCCAGGTTATCTAGCCTCTAATATGCTGGAGTCAGGTGAGGCACAATGGGAAGACATACACGTATATGCACCTTCAAATCACGCTTGGCCTGCGGTCTTGGCAGCAAAGCTGGGCGTGCCAGTTAATAATCATGCTCGTCGTGGTGCCTGCTTTAATCAAATCGCCCGCCAGTGTGCTGCCAATCAGGGCAGTATACAACCCCAAGACACAGTCATAGTCATGTGGACTTATCTGAGCCGTGTCAGCCTACAGTGGCCCGCTCGTACCGCAGTGCCATTCTGCAACATGGTAGATCCTGGTTGGGGTTGGACTAGCCGTATTTTACCAGGATTTAACAAGTTTTTTGGCTTGAGCAGATCATCACCACGGTCCCAGGCACAAGACCAGGATCACTACACGTACATAGAATCTCGGGCTCGCTTGGCCTTGGATCCCAGATCAGTCTATGATCAATACCATCAGAATCTAGTCACAGTGGTCACAGTGGATGGACTGCTGCGAAGCACAGGTGCTCGAGTCATACATCTATCAGTGGAAGTACAGCCATATATGGAGCAACTGGTTCAGGCTCAGCGTGAGCTCGCCATTAATCTTCGTGAGTATTCTGCCATTCCTGATCCCTGTGAGTGGTACGCTGTCTCAGTAGATCACGCCTCAGCTAGAATCATACATGATCCTCGTATACCGCCCGCAGAAAACGACATGCACCCTTCGGTCACACATCACAGCAACTTCGCTGATCTGATCTATGATCGCTATTTTACCGCTGACCGCTGCGCTGCTTCGCAGCCTTAAAAAATTTTTACGCTGCCCTTGGGAATATATACTATATGATTTGGGAAACTCCTACACGCAGCCTAGTTAAAACCGTTATCTATCGCGTATGGGTTTTGATCACTACTTATATAATGCTCTTAGTCACTGGACAGAGTCTAGAATCAGCACTCGTTCCCACTCTAGTTATTAATGCCATATGGATGACTTCATTCTACGTCTATGATCGTATCTGGGCCAGGATCTCCTGGGGGCGCAGATAAATACTTGACGAGGAGCAACGATATGGCCAATACCACGAAAAAAACCCTAGAAGACACCCGAGAAACAGAACGGCAGAATCAAGGTCGCGAACCAGAAGGTCGCGCACGAGTGATGCCCCAGCCCATGGGCAGTGATTTCAGTGACGTCACTGCCACACCCCATAATCCACAACAGTACGATCCCACCACGCAGGGACTGAGACCAGTTTAATCCCAGATGGATCACAGTGTCCGCCAACAGTTCCAGCAGTTGGTAGAAGATCACAGCCAGGCAGTGGGTTTCGCAGCACCACAGAGTCTCAGAGACTATCTAGCTCTGATCTTGGCCGAACGCTTTGATCGCCCCGGATTCATACCCGAGCCCACGTTCGCAGAAGCCTATCTCAGGCTGTATTCTGCATACCGGCCCGGTGTCTATCGTGAGTTCGCTGATTCTACCTTGGTGTTCTGCAGCCTACTACCAGAATACGGTCAGCGCCGGGGCATCAGCAGGGACTACTATGCCAGTCTAGCCATATCTACCTACTACAGTTTAGCCGATCTCGCACACGACGATCGCTACACCCAGTTGGGCAATTGGTTCTATACCTGCCAGGGTTTCCTCTGCAGCCTGCTGCATCCACAAAGACACCTACGGTTAGTCGAACTGGACTAACTACTGGATGATACATGACATCACTGATCTATTGTCACCGCAGATGGCTGCCTACATGCGAGAGAAGTTTTCCAGCCCTGAGATACCCTGGTTCTACCTACCTTTCACTGCCAATCCACAGGATCTAGGCTCGCTGCCCCAGTATGCGGGATCTTTCAGCCATCTGGTCTACAAAAACGATGAAGCAGCTTCACCATTGGCTGAAGCAGCCATACAGATCCTGATCACTGCCTGCGATCGCACTGGCCAAGATCTGCAGGAAGTCATACGCATACGGCTGGGGTTCAGCACACGCACACCCCGTCAGATACAGCACTCGCCGCATCGCGATCAGCAGTACCCGCATCGCGCAGGCATATGGTATCCCATCACCTCATCGGGTGACACCGTGATCTTCGCAGAAACCGCTCCTAGCCGGCGCTACACCGAAGTCTATCGTAGATCTCCTGTAGCCAATTCGTGGATAGATTTCCCCGGCGAGCACATGCATGCGTCCACCACTCCGGATCAGCATGAAACAAGGATCGTTCTCAACTACAACTACACGGTCCGAGGTGATCCCCCGGCGCCTCGATAAAAATCTGCGCTGTGCTCCGCAGAAAAAAATTTTGCGCTGCGCGGATCGATTGACCACACCAGTGCTAAATACTTGACAAGGAGAAGTCTATGAAAGCATGGAAGATCATGGCACGCAACACACGCACCCATATACGCATCCAAAAGCAGTTTCTAGACGGCTACGTGATCACTGATCGAGCGGTGGCCAATCAAGAAGCGCAGAGATTCGCTCGAGCACAGGCAGATCGCAGCCGTGAGCCTTGGATCGCAGAAATCGCAGAGTACGAAGTGGGCTCTAGGCCCGGCGTTCAGTGATATAGATAGTTGACAGTTTCAGAGTTTTCTCTGTAGACAGCAGCACCATTCTTCAAGTGGAATCTACGGGCCATGTCTGTTTTTGGGCTCAGGGTCACGGAGGTCTCGATCTCGGGGCGCCCTCGGCACCACGATCCCAGCGGAAAAAAATCTCAGATGATAATTACTAGACATGCCTACCATCTACGTTTTCGGTGATTCGTTCACTGTGCCCAATCAAATCTACTCCGGCGCATCCCTCCACGGACTTTATGCCAGCCCCGGCGAAAGCTGGCAGCAGGGGCAGCCTCGTCCCAAGACCGCGACCTGGATCAATCTAGTGGCTGCTGCGCTGAGCCAACAGCATCTAGATCTGGATCTGATCAATCACAGCCAGCACGGAGTAGCACAGGATTTCTGCTGGACCCAGATCAACAAGGCCATGCCAGTGATCAATCCCGATGACTACGTGATAGTGGCGGTCACGCATCCCAATAGATTCTGGTACATCCACGAACATCCCAATCTGTCAAATCACCACATCATACACATTGACCAGTATCTGGAAAAAGAGCAGGCACAGGCCATAAAACTGTTCATGCAGCACATACAGCGGCCCGAACTGGACACTCTACACCAGACCAATCGCATGAAGAGCCTGGCCTACGAAGTGCTGAAACGAGGACTGCGCAGACCATTGATGATCAACTGTTTCGCCACGGATATCACAGAAGTTGACAGCATAGAAGAACTGGCCTGGGCCCAGGGCAATCTCTTCACTATACAGGCGCAGGAATATCTCCGAGGTAAAGACGACAGTGCCAATTTTTTCAAAGGCATAGACTGCAGATACAATCATCTCTGCCTCAGCAATCACAGGATCTTGGCTGACAAGGTCGTCGCGGCTTTCACAGAAGGCGCGGTGGTCGATCTAGATCAGGGATTCTATCAAGGACTGTTGAAGGATGGCGTGCTAGATGACCTAGAGTTTTGCCAGAGAGAGTTGGACTGGGACAAGATGCAGTTCATCACACAGCAGCAACAGCAGCAAAAACGCACATGGATGAAATTGAGATAATATGAGTAGATTATTCGTGATCGGAGACAGTTTTTCAGCCAGCCCAAAGAAAGGCGACGAAACCAAGAATTGGTGCAGATTGTTGGCAGAACGGTTGCATCAAGAAACCGGACGAGATATCACGCTGATCAACAACAGTCTGGTGGGAACCAGCCAAGAATGGTGCTGGACGCATCTGCAGATTTGGTTGAACTATGAAATGACTGCAGATGATTACCTGGTGATCTGCCTCACGCATCCCAGCAGGGTATGGTTCTTGGATCACATGCCCGAAATGACCAATGCCAACATAATCGATCTAGATCGTTGGGTCACCAAAGAAGAAGCCAAAGCCATAGAACTCTATATCAGATACATACAGCGTCCCATGATAGATCTCATGAACGTCAATAACAGATTGGCCTATGTGGCCTATCAGACGCAGCGCAGATCTCTAAGGAAACCTTTGATCATCAAATGCTTCGATCAAGATTTGGATCAGGCCGTGGAATTCCCGGAACTTTTGATCGCTCAAGGATCTCTGATGTCAGACGTGCAGTATCATGAATTTGATGATCCCGAAGCAGAAAGAGAAAATAGATTTTGGCGAGGCATAGACTGCAGATATAATCATCTCTGCCTCAGCAATCACGAGATCTTGGTCCAGAAATTGCTGGACAGTTTTGTATCTGGACAGGCCCTGGATCTCCAATCTGGATTCCATAGGGCGCTATTGAAACCAGGGGCGCTGGATGATATAGAATTCTGCCAGAGAGAACTGGACATGCAGACCAGGAAAAACAATCTCGAGAATACCGATAAATTCAAGCCTATCATACCTTGGGCCAAACGAGTGGGTGTCAAAACCGGCCAAATAGATGCCTGATCGTTGACAGATGTGATAAATTAGTGTATACTAGCAGTATCTTTAAAGGAGAATCAAATGGATCGTAGTCTTTCAGCCGTAGAAAGCCTAAACACAGCAGTAGCGGGTGTTTTGGGTCGTATGGCAGTGGGTGTTTTCGCTACTTTGGTCGCAGCCGCCGTCATCAACGCCATGGGTCTAGTGCCCGTGCTGTTTGGCGGCATCCTAGGATATGTGATCATCTTCGCTCCTCTCGGTATGAGCCTGTTCCTGGCCTGGAAGGGTGCAGAAATGTCGGAGAGCACCATCAAGGCATGGTATTTTGCCTTTGCTGCTGTGATGGGTGTCAGCCTTAGTCTGATCATCAGCATGTTTACCACAGCCTCGATAGTCAATGCTCTAATTGGTACCACTGTGAGTTTTGGTGCCTTGGCAGCATGGGGATACTTCACCAAACGTGATATATCTGGATGGGGACCATTCTTGTTCGCAGGTGTCATCGGATTGATCGTGGCAGGTATCGCTAACATCTTTATCGCTAGCACCGCTCTGCAGATGACCTTGAATGTGTTGACCATCTTGATCTTCCTAGGACTCACAGCCTATGACATGAATCGCATCCGTGATATGTTCTGGTCAGCCAGCGAAAGCGAAATCGCTAGGCTGCAGTGGTTTGGAGCACTGAGCCTCTACATCAACTTTATCAATATTTTCGTGAGCCTACTGCAGTTATTTGGCAATAGAGAATAATCGACCTAGCAACAAAACAAAACCCGCTTCGGCGGGTTTTTTATTAATCTAAAATATTATTCTGCTGTTCTAGACTTAGTTCTTGATCTTCTAGATCTCTTATTATTTCGCTCAGTTGGTCGATGATACCTAGATTCCTTAATATCTTAAACACGAGGTTTTCCACAGACCATTCTCCCGCTCGTTCTAATCCTGCTTTGCGCATCTTGGTGACTTTCTCTTTGGCCAATCGAAGTTTGTTGATATCTTTGCTGAGCATAGCGATCTCAATATCATGCATCACGGAATCTTTTTTGGCTTCAACTGAGGCATCATCGATTTTAGGTTTGACCTTTTTAGGTTCGACCAGCCATCGATCTTTGGCTAGGCTATAAACACCTGTGCTATGATGAGGTTCGTCTTCGCCTTGCACATAACATTCTACAGGTAGTCCTTTGATAGTGATATTATGCTGTTCTCCCCATAATGCTTTCTTTGCATTATAGAGTTCTCGTTGTTCGTCTGTGGGGGTTCCGGGAACTATGAGATGCAGATCTAGATCTGAATACTGTGTCCAAGTGTAGTTAGCGTTAGATCCGGTTATGGTATAATCGGTGATTTCTAGATCTATGCCTACGAATTCTTCAAAGGCGCGAGCGATTTCTATGAGTTTAGATTCGACCGCAGGATCTAACTGCTCATCCTGCCAGATCTTAGGATTTAACTGTTTGTTGACAGTGACGTAATCTGCTCGTTCGTGTAGTTCTCGTAGACGCATCCATTATTTAGCCCACATCAAATGATAGGTTAATAGAGTATTTTCGTCGTAGATCTCTGCCATCAATCTTACGCTAGATCCAGAGTGGTCTAGAACTAATTGACAGCAGGTCTTAGGTTGTTTTAGCAACCAGGAAATTTCATCCTGACCTACTTCTTTCTGCACCTTCGGCCAATCTATATCGTAATAATTAGCAGATTCGTCTGTGGTATATTCCCACTCAGCGAGTTTAAAACGGTGCGTCTTCATCTGCATTCATATTGTTCAAGATTTCACGCAACTTCGTACTTTCAACGTGCCCTCGTATCTTGCCAACTGATGCACCTTCGCTAGGTTCTTCTCTCTGTACTTCTGTTTTGCGTTTGATACTTTCAATGATACTGGTAGCACCACGACTCGCACCATTGTGGCTTTCTTGTTCTTCCTCAGGTAGATCACTGATCTTCAGTGTTTCTAGATTGAATTCTAGATCTACTTTTTGTCCTACACCGCTAGAACTACGAGTTTTCATCAGCTGTATCTGATAGCGCCCACGCTCACGCATGGCACGTGATGTAAAGATACCGAACACATTGTCTGCGGTCTGGATCTTGGATAATCCACCTGAGATGTGGCTGTGATCGAATTCTACTTCTTCTACGGCACCTCGATTCAACTGTGCAGCCGTGACCAATATGCATTGTCTCTCTACTGCGAGATTTCTTAATTCTTCCGATACATATTTGTCTTTGATGAATAGATCCGCGGGTGAAATCTTTTTACTGATAGGCATCAATAGATCTAGATAATCTACCAATAGCACATCGACCTTCCTAGTGGTTTTGATTTCGTACTCTTTTAGGTAAGCACGTATGTCATTGGCAGTTTTACCAGAAGGCATATATTTGACCTGATATGCGCCTGATTTTTTACCGATGATCCTAACTTTCATTTCGACATCGTCTAGTTCTTTAAAAATCTCTTTGGTATGGATTCCTGTAGTCATGGCATCCATGCGCATACAGACTAGATCTTCTGAAAGTTCTAGGGTTAGATAAACGACATTTAATCCCTGGAGAGCCCAGTTGACTCCTAGATTAGCCAGGAACAAGGATTTACCTGCACCAGAACCCCCTGCGAAGATATTGAGCTCGCCTCTATTCATACCACCGAACAATCTTCGATCGAGGCTAGGCCATCCTGTTGAGATCTGCCCATTCTTATCTTTGATTCGCATCAATCTAGCACGGGGATCTTCAAAATAGTTTGTTCCCATATCTTTGGCTAGTCCTATCTGTACTGCTTCCTTGATCATGACTTCGACAGCACCATAATCTTTTTTCTCTAATAGATCTGCTGAATTAATGATTGCACGTTCTAATGCTTTATGTCTAGTGAAGTTTTCAAATTCATCCATCAACCAATCTAAATGGCCTTCCTTGGCTTCTTCTGGTTTCCTCAACCCTACTTTACAGGTAGCATTGACCATTTCATAGTCAGGCAACACAGAATACTGTTTGGCATATTCATTGATGAACTCTGCGGCATCTTGTAATTTGCGGTCAAATAAAGTGTGATCGAATATTCCTTGGCATCGCACAAATGTTTCAGCATCTGCCAGCATGAGTTCTAGATATAGTTTTTGTTCTTCGTATCCGTAATCTTTAATCATAATATAACGTAATCAATTATAAGACATTTCCTTGGAATGGATTTCACAGGATATACTCCATGGAATACATCTCCTTTTGCTATTATACACTTTCCTGGTTCTGGAAGTAAAGCCTTATAACAGGGAGGATTACCGTCTGTCATAAAAGCGTAAAAGGCCCCGTGTAGATCTTCTTTTTCATCTAAATTCTGTTCTTTAACAGCCTCTGTATAAATTATCTGTGTGATAGATTTTTTTCCGTGGCTATGGACGCTTTGCCAACCACCTTCTCGATAATCTACCATCCAACTTATCGCTGGCTCTATATCATAATAGATACAATTTTCATACAGACGTTTTCGAGTCCACTTCGCTATCTTTTCTACGATCGGAAAAAATATTGCTGGATCTATCATTTCACTTTCGCCATAAAACCGATGATTTATTCTTGTAGATAATTCAGGATCTCTCCACATAGGAAATTGCCAGGCATTAAATGACGAAGTTTCACGGCTATAGTCTTTTTTAGAATCACCGATTGTAAAAGGTTTTATATCCTCATAATCGTTATAATATGAATCTAATAAAAATTGATTGCCGCAGACATAAAGATTATTGGTCATTTTATTTCTATGTGCTTAGCCAGTTCGCCTTTCCAATCGATCCTAATCTGTCGGCGATACAGTGCTGCACCAATGGCACTGCTGGCATCACCGGGGATCGGCAAACTCCATATACGATCATATTGTCCTGACAATTTTTTGTTGAATTTGCTGTTCATGGCGCAGCCACCCATGTATACTAGATTTTTACTAGGCGCTAATTTTTTTGCCCAATCGAAAACATGTTGGGCCTGCACCTCGAATTCTTCTTGCACAGCAGCAGCCAGATCAAAAATATTTTGTTGATCCATATCTAGAAATGGCCAATTCCAAACACCTCTATGTAAATTATATCTCATGGTGAGATCTGATCTCCAATATTTTTTGACCAAATCTCTATACCTCCCGGGATCGCCCCGATCGCTTAATTTTTGCAAAACGTGTTCTTCACCCAACGGTTTCAAACCAACTAAATCTGTGAATGCCGAATAAAATATACCAAGGCTAGTCGGATAAGATCTGCTAAACACCTTTTCTAACTTCATATTGTCGGCCTGCCATATAGATATGCTTTCCCATTCCCCTATGGCATCTATCACCACCACAGAGGCTTGATCAAAAGGACTAGTATAATACCCGGCTGCGGCATGACTGAGATGATGATCCATGTATGAAATCTTTACTTTTGGCCATCCCAGTTTTTTTAGATATCTACTCGGTATATCGTTTAAATCAAATGCAGCATAAAACTGTCCTGCATACACCTGCCTACACTTTTTCCACAGGGGTCGTTCATACCAAACGATTTCATCCGGCGACCTACCATTGCTATGATTTAGCGCATCGAAATAGATCCTTGAACAGAGATATTGATCACCGATTGAGCCAGAATATTCAGCACTGCGTTTCCAAAATTTTAAACCGGTGTCATCAACGACAGCGATACTGGCGTCGTGATTGAGGGCATTGATACCCCATGTAATCATATCATCATTCCTCTTTGACATTCTACCTTATATATCATAATATATTCTGGGATATGTATCATAGATAATAGAGCCAAAAATGAGAAAGTGGCTGCCATAAATCCTAGGAAGAAAGAGAAAAGATATTTTTTCATTTGTATATAAATGGATCTCTTTTTTTAAGTTCTTCTAGTCTTTTTTTCCAAGCACGATTTTGCTGGTATCGCTTATACGGCCAAACAATAAAATCTATAATTTTTTTAAACATCTGTCTTCTCCAATTCAGCAAACTTATTCAAAAGTTTTCTTTTTTCTATTTCGATTTTCGCAGGATTGTCTGTGGCGGATTTTATTAGATCGACAATGACAAATAATTTGCCATATCTTTTCACAGCGTCTGCGCAGTCTTTAATGTCATCTTCCCAGTTAGGAAAAGCCACGCTCCAACCTAATTTCTGTGCCTGTGCAATCAAGATCAATCCTGCAAGATCTTGATCGGGAACGATTATAGTTTCTTTGCCTATATCATTAATTATTCTGCTCTGCTGATCTGATACCTCGTTAGTGAGCAAAGCCACACCTCCGATGCTCAAGGCATCGAATGGTCCCTCTGCTACAAATAGATATTTGTATTCTTCTTTCTGTGCATCTACGTTATAAACGAAAAATGGATGTTGATCTGAAAGATATTTAGGTCGACCTTCTCCGATTTTTCTAGCGGTATTGCCTACGATTTTACCATGATAGAAAAAGGGAATGATCACTCGATTAGCGTAGCCTGGAGCGGGCGACCAATAAAAATTTTCACTGATAGGATCAAATCCTCGTTGATAAACATAATCGATCACCGGTTCCAGATCATCGGCGATTTCTCCGAGATACCCACTATTGACCCAATCGTTGATAGGCATAGATCCTTCGGGTAACGTTTTCTCTTCGAACTCAATTTTCTGTTCTACATACTGGGTCGGTGAGTAACCTTCGCCTTCGGTTTTCAGCGCCTCAAATGTCAATTCTTTGATCGTGTCACTGGAGGCTCCTAGCCACTGACAGAGAGTTTTAAATTTAGGAGATAATGTAGAACCTGGTTTCCATCCTGTGGAAAATTTACAATTAAAACAGTTATAGACGATACCTTCGCTGAGCATGATACCCGCACGTTTTCTAGTGTCGGCACGATGTCCCCGGTGATGGCAACAAGGAGCATTGAAACTCATCCATCCACTAGGACTATTCTTAATCTTGGGAAGGAGAGATCTAAATTTATCTACGACTAACGTCATAAGAACAGTATACTATCTATAGAGTATGCTGTCAAGACTCCCGTAGTTGGATATTAGATGATCGGGCGTGTGTTTAATCCTAAACCAATTGTATTTTCCAACGATGTTTTTATAAACTGGAGTCGTTTGGTTGGTGTAAGAATCTGTATCTAAATCTACCCATGCTGTGGGATTTCCCCCATCACTTTGGCTTCCTTGGATGACGATATCACCGTAATATCCAGTCATATTAAATTGAAAAGTATGTAGACTCTGTGGTGTGGATAATTGAGGATTAGCATCGATAATGCTGGAGATGTAAAATCTCGCTTGGCTAGAAAAATCTATCCTAAAATCTTTAAATTCATCTATCTCGATACTGTCTACGGGTTCTCCAAACAAATCGCCATATATTTCTAGATTTGAAAAAGTACCATATTGAGAATCGATATAAAACGGAGTCCTAGATGATACTATAGAATTGTCGCTGTTATTTCTAATTTGTCCTACTATGGAATATTGATAAAATCCTGGTTCTACATCTGTTAGTTCGCTTTCAGTTAATGTCACGTGAATCTTTCCGCCGGATAAACTCTGGACCGCGCAGTCTTTGGTTAGTATTAGTTCTTTGGTTTCTCGATTGACTATGTTAAAGACGAAGTCATCATAGTCGCTTACATCGTAGATTTTTTCATCTGAATTTCTCACTTGGATGTCAACGCGGTTATCGGCGCCGCGATACAGTTTTAAATTGCGATTATACACTTGTCGATACCTCTCTGTTTTCCATGAGGCCAGATAATTTGTGTAAGCATTGACCTTGTTTGGATATAAATAAACTGAAATTAGTTGCATACTAGGACCCTTCGAATATTTATCTATGAGAATCACTGAAAATTTACAAGAAAATTTTCCATTTATTACAGTATTAAATCATGTTAACGCAGAATATGTGGGCATCGTTATTAATCAAGATGCTCAGGTTACCAGCATTTATGATTATGCCAGTATACGATCCGATCAAGAAAAACAGCGGTTTTTAGAACTAGGAGAAGTGTGGTGGTGGGAATCAAACAGACAAATACCGATCAATATTTTTCTAAATAGAGAGATAGTCGTATTCAAATACGCCATACGCAACTTCAGTACCAAAGATGTCAAAATACTATTAGGCCCTTGCACCAGCCTCAATGACATTATCGTAAAGAGAATAAAACGTAAATCTATTACGTTAATAAGAAAACCCGGTTAACTGTATCCATAACTGATCTGCTCACAGATCAGATTCATCTGTACCACGATAGCCATGGCATACGCAGTGGCATGAGATTTTTTAAAATAATAATCGTCATTTGTCGGTTTCGTCCATATCTCTTTCATTATGATAGTCCAGTCTTTCCCAATCAGATAGCGTTTGGCTGGGCGAATCATAGCAAGGACGGCAGATAATTGTTCCACGGAAGTAGGGCAAGTCTTCTTCAGTATATCCCCGTGCCCGTTCAAATGAAATAATAGATCCACAAATTCTTGTTGTTGTAATAGATCCCATAGCGGCTCTCGGTTCATTAATTCGTTGAGATGATGTTCATCTCTGATTCCTTTGTATATTCCTACATTAAGAAAATCTATTTTAAAAAAACCTTTTTCTTCTGCCTGTTCGTAAGGTATTTCACATAAGCCTGTTTTTAAATCGATAGGAACCTGATGGAGATAGATTCCTGTGTTGTGTTTGACAAGATTGCCATCATCTAGACGACTGGCCACTTTATATCTAAATAATTTTAACGCCCGGTCTCGATCAACGAAATCTATATCGATATCCATATTAGTGCATCCTAATAGTTTCGAATAATAGCAATGGAAGATTGTCTGCTAAAAATTGAGCATATTCTTCGGCATCTTCTTCATCTTCGAATCCCGAAAACTGTACCATGATCACCGGTTCGTCAGCCATCACTCTCACTTCGATATCAATGTTGTCTCGAGAAATTAATTCTTCGTTTTCTTTTAATTCTACTTCTGTGCTTTCTTCTTTTGCGTGTTTACTCATTATAAAATTTTAGCCTCTATGATAACATCTTTGACCAACTCAATATCGGCAGGTAACGATTTGAATCTCCTTAACCAATATTGAGGATCTATTATGGGACCAATGATTTCTAACTGCTCATCGTTCATCCTTTGTAACATATCTTTTCCTGCTTTTGTATTTAATATTAACCAAGGACTGATCAACCCTTCTTTTATATCATGTGTAGCACGGTTTAAATTAGCATAGGCAAAGTAATGCTCCCACGGTGCAGAATTTGATTCGCTCCAATCCATCATAGCGGTAATTGATCTTTGCACGGCGCCGTCGGCAGGCTCGTTTTTTATCAATTCGCTGATATATGAATAATACAGTTCATCTCTACACCAGTGATCTAATTTAACTCCGCTTTTGATAACATACTCTATGAACATCTCCGGATATATGGGATTGGTATTGACTAGAAAACTTCCAAATTTTATAAAGGCTGAGTAATAAGGACTTTGTACAAAATCGTCAAAAGTTTTTTTAGATTTGCCTTTCTGTGCGAAATCGTAGAATTTTTGGAACGTCAATAGCCCTGTTTGCACATGTTTTTCATTTCTGTTTAAATATCGTCTTTTCTGTTCGCAGACATGTACCGCTAAAGTTTTTTCTTTAGCAAATTCTTTCTGACAATATTCGCACTTATAATTTAATTGCATTGATCTGCTTTTTATCCCACCCGAGAGATAGTGCATATTCTTTGATTTCTTCATCTGTAGTGATCGATGCCAGCGTTTCTATGTCCGACATCTTCATAGTTGGAAATTGTTCTGCGAGAAATTCTTCTTTTTTGTTTCGATGCACCTTCAATGGGATCCATTCGTGGAAATGTGTTTTTTTGCTGTCATGGCTGCATAACGTTAATGTCTGCCATTGCAGTTGTGGATGCTTTGCTATTTCCGACCAATTTTTATTATAGAATTCATTGACGGTTAGTACGAAATGCTCTTGCAGTTCCCTATCTTTGGTTTTAACATTGCTGATATATCGCATCAAGGTCCAGAGATCTCCTTTGATTTCTTTGCGACCTTCTTCTGTGGCAGCCTCCCACAGTTCTTTGATCCCCATGTCTACCGCGGGGATCATATCTTTGAATAGGTCTACGTGTTTATTTTTTCCCATCTTTTTTACTCAAGTGATATATCATTATAGCACGATCTAATGCTTCTTTCAAGAGAGGATTATTTTTTGCCTCTCGACGGATTTCTCCCCATAATTTGGAATCTCGCAAATCGTCGATCAATGGCTTACCATCCTCTGTTCTTGGATCGTAGTCCCAGCCGATCGCTTCTTGATCTAGACTGCCATCTTCTTGTTGATACACGATTCCTTCTCTGCGAGTATAGATATACTCAACTCCTGGTTTTAGTTTTCCCATCTTTTGAAAATCCCACAGTTTCTCGTTCGATATCTTCATGATCGAATTCAGCCCAATAGAGTTCAAAAGCCACAGTTTCTTCTAAGGCTTCAAACTGATGATATTCTCCAGGAGCCACTTTGGTATATTGTCCTGCAGTTAATATGGTTTCGTCTACCAGATCGTAATTGTTCTTCCACACTCTGATGACCAACTTTCCAGATTCGACGAAAAAACCATTCCATTTATACTTGTGTCTGTGCTTTGAACAGACTCCACCTGCCCTGGCTTCTATCCTATGGAATTCTAAAACTCCGTTGGCTTCTAGTAATTCTGTTTCACCCCACACCTTTCCTGCGATCATTGATTTCTCCTTATCTCTTTAACTATATTAAATTATCTTATGCAGTTGAACGATCTCGCTTTGCCTACTGACTTCTTTGACAAAAAATGCGCAAGGTGGACTTTCATCGGAATGTAGGGGCACCGTTAAAAACTGACCGTTCTTCATTTTGGGAAAATACCAGCGGACATCTTGAAAAATGTTCACGATTTCTATAGTCATATATTCGCATTTAAATCCATTGATAGGATTGAATATAAACGCATCGAATCCACGTTCGTTGATGCTGGTCAACGGTAGAACTTCTGGATCCAGCCCGCATTCTTTATCTCCTACGACCATGCACCAATCTAAGGGCATCTGGACTTCGTGGCCCCCTATGTTCAATAATATCGCAGGACTATTAAATGATTCTAGGAAGATCAGCGGCATGAAAAAGAAATCCGGATCGTTGGGATTACTGTTATCCAGCACTGAAAATCTAGTATCTTCATCTACTTCGTTCGGTAACTCATTAAGATCGAAGGCTGTGTTGTTTAATGTTAATATTCTCATTTATTCCTCTTTTCTAACATCGCTCGAGTTTTTTGATAAGACAAATCGAATGAATGAGTCCATCGTCCAAAATGTTTGTTCCAATCTCGATCATCGAACAGATTAATGTCCATATCCCAGTCCTCCTCAAACATGGGAATGAATTGTGCCAATGCCTGACCCGCTTTTATGCGGATCATGTACGGCTCTGATTTTAGTTTCAACAGGCAATTTATATTGCTGACATGCTGATATTTGAATTCTAAGATACCGGGAGCCACGGTCCATTCTAAAGGATCTTTTTGATCCCAAACAGGTGACATCATCAACCATTTTACCATCCGATCAGTTTTAAAATACCACGGACTCATCAATTTTATGTTGCAATAACCGGGCCATGCACCCGAGGCCTGGCTGTCAATGTGATGTCTTTCTAAGGGCAGTTTGATTTCTTCTTTGCAGGCAAAATCGTAGGCGATAGATCCGTCCGGGCGGACTTCGATGTCGATGTCTGACCAAGACCTAATGAGAAAACTGTTTTTATAAAGATCCTGGAATCCGTTACAATGCCGCACGGTGACCCAATCGGGATCTTTGCTAAGGTCGAAATACCAATTAGGCAAAGACCCTTTGCCTGCCTGAGGTGGAAATAGATCGACTAGGCTCTGCATAGTAGTATAGCATTGTAGTTTGATCTTTTTCTTTTTAAAATTGAAAAAATTTATCATATGGTAACCTTGGTGACTTGGAAGGGATATTTTGCTTCTTTATAATATTTTTTTCTTTCTGTGAGATGACGTTTGGCATACTTACAGGTCGAAGTTATATCCCAGATCTGCACGAAATCTTTGTCTTCGGCTTTTCTGATGCCTCGTCCTATGCTCTGTATCACCCGAACAAAACTCTTGCCAGGTTCCAATAGAACCAAGTTGAAAATACGAGGTATATTGATACCTACAGCGGCAACACCGTAAGTTGCCACGATGATTTTATTATCGGCCGTTTTAATTTCATCATATTCTTCTTTTCTATCGTCTAGTTTTACCGCACCCGAGATGAACACTGAATCTTTTAAAATCGCAGTGATCTTATTTCCTGTGTCGATCCTATTGACTAACACTAATGTATTACCTGTATCGGAAATTTCTTCGATCTTGTTAGCGATCCATTCGATCCTTTTTTCATCGGTGACTAGCCAGGTATATTCTTCTTGATATGAACGGAATTCTTCTATGTCTATGGTTTGTAGCACGTTGATTTCTAATTTCGCCAGCACATCTTTTTGTTGTAGATCATAAGCCGACACTTGATTTATCACAGGTCCTATGCCAGCCAATAGACTCTGGAATTCCCATTTTTCTTTAGGTATAGTTCCTGTTAAACCCCAACGGATAGGACAATTACGGAAGTTCTGAGTGGCCAATCTCATTAGTACATCTGCTTTGGCCTGATGCACCTCGTCGATGATAACGGCAATCACCCCTTCGCAGAATTCTGCCAAAGATAAAGTATCGTCGTCATAACTCTTTTTCTCGAGCACGTTGAGACTCTGCCATGTGCAGATAGTGTGTGTTCGATTTAATTCTTTGCGATCTCCGAAATACACGCCAACGTCTAAGCCTAGATTCTTGTAGTCTTCTTCAGTCTGGACAACAAGCGATTTGTTCGGAACAATAACCATCGTACGGCCATAAGGTTCACAAAGATGCGAAAGCGTCGCGGTAGTAATCGTTTTACCAGCACCTGTAGCTACCTCCTGTAATGATTGCGGGTTTTTTAAAAACTTGTTAACCACATCATATTGATAATCTCTCAGCACGATTGGTTGGCCTGCCGCCGGGTGACCTATTGGCCAAGTCTTTCCCTGATCCGCCCAATAGTTTTCTCCGATGTAGGCGAATGACATCGTTTGATGCAGACGTTGATCCTCAACTTCTATGTCATATCCGGAATTTTCTATGATGGGAAGTATGACATTTAGATGTGCTAGATAACCGGTCCCACCTATGCCGAAAAAGGTCTTAGTTCCATCCCAACGACCTAATTTATATGCAGGCATATGGCGGGCATAGGGAAGATCAAACTTTAGTTCGTTGACAATTTTACGCCGGACTTCTACAGGCAGGCTCTCGACTTTTATATTGACTTCGTCTTTGATAATCAGTTTACAACTTGACAATTTTAAAATTCCTTATCACTGTAGGTTTCACTTCTCCTAGATAACATAGACAAGGATGATTGAAAATCCACGTAGAAACGATCGCGTCACTGAGCGGAGGCACATAACAGTTTGTCCCTATAATTTTAACATCTATTTTATTTTTAAACAACCATTTAGGCGGCTTCTGTAAGAAAATATAGATGTTACCTTCGTCGACTTTTCCTCCTAATCGATTTTCTTTGATCCAAGAGTTAATGTGAGAATTCTCTTTTTCTGATTCTCTGAAACAGATTTTGATTTCATCTTTACAGCCAGCGATTTCAGCATCAGATATGAACTGTTTTAACCATTCGAGCAAATTTTTGGTGTTCTTATCTAAGATCACTGCCGAGCGGCCACCGGCCGATCTATGCAGGTCGAAAAATTTTGAATTCTCTTTCAACCAAAATTGATTGGCAGAATTAACAGAAACACACTCTACCAAGGTACTGAGTGGTTTTTCCGATTTTAATGGAAACCCCATGGTTTTCGCCAAGAAAATATCCTGTTCGCGGATACCTGTTTTTTTAGATTCGAACGCTTCGATCGCGTCGTTGACCGCATTGACTAATATGACCCTGTGTTCGTCGGCGCGAGCATACGGCATTATCGAATCTTGCTGTTGCCATATCTCTTCGACACTGCTGACTAGATCTAAAAATGTATTATCTATGTCAAAATTGTGGTAATTTACGAATTCATTAACGTGCATGATATTGTGTTTGTATGCTTCAATCATGCGTAATTTTTTTTCATGATCCCATCGATTATTTTCACTGTTCGACCTTTCATTCTTGACCTCGTTGTCGAACGTTTCTTTTAGCGAGAAGGGGAATTTCAAGCAAATCCAGATTTTTTTCTGATCATCAACTTTGACAAAAACTTTTTTAGATAGATCTAAGGTACGAAAAGGTTTTTTCCATACCGGATTTGATATCTCCGATTTATAATCTAGACCGAGATCGAAACTTTCGTTTTTATATCTAGATAAAATCTTTAAAAGATAGTTGGCTTGATTAGAAGTCAGCGATTTTTCGTCATTCGCACAGTAATCATGAAGGCTATATGTGGCCTTGAGGTCCTGATTGGTCACCAATAACTGCTGCGAGGAAATCAAAGAATGAAATTGATCAAAAATATCTTCTATGTAAACAGATTTTGACATTGTAGTAGTTTACTATAATTTCTGCATTAGGTCAAGATTTTAAAATCCAGAAAAAATCCTGGAAAATGGCAGGCCCGACTGTATTTCCGGGACCGTCCATTCGGTATGACATAATTTTAAAAACCATTCTTCTCTATCAGGAAGCGTCGGATCTTCTAGATTCTCCCAATGATCTGAAACTGGATGTGCTAAACTGGTTTGATCGCAGATGATCGGAGTTCCTTCGACGGCGGCACGCACTGCTGGCCCACTATTGAAATTGATCACACAATGATATGAGTAATCCATATTGAAATCATCGTAGGAGTTTGGTATCTTGACCGGTCGGATCAATTCTGTACCCGGTAAATTTACGTGAAAGGGAGATCGAGGATGAGGCCTAACATCGATCAGCCTATCCGAATACTGCCTTGCTTTGCTTACCATCGCTGAAACCCATTGCGCCATACTAGGCTGACCTTGCCATTGGAGGCTGTGTTCGTGCTGGCAGGCGATTAATATGCGATTTTTTCGCTTGTCATTGATCGGCTTCAGGACTACTCCTAATTTTTTAGGTCGATCGGTATCAAGCATATGGTCATTGCCAAACTTTCCGAGCCCGTGTATATGATCGAGGCTCAGTCTCCATGTAGAACCACGGAAAAGATTTCCAACTTCAATGATCATCACGGACCTTCCCTGAGATTTGGCTCTTTCGAACACCAATTTATTAGGTTTCATCCGACCATACCAAAGGACCGACCATATCACGTCAATGTCTTGGCCGTCTTCGACCACCGCCATGCCGATATTTTTCAATCCCTGCTCTACAGCAGCAAATACCGGTGGACTGTTTAGAGCGCCGTGCTCTTTCCATAATTTAAATTTCATAAGGTCTTATAAATAACCTAGTATTTAATGATAAATTATGAGCAAATTCGCTAAACGGATAAAAAAGTTAAACAAAAAATCTCGGAACATCTTGGTCGCAGGCAGCGCCTGGGGAAATCTGTCGGAACTGACGGATTCGTTCGGAACTATCTTTCTAATCGATGACAAGAAAAGGATATTGCGTTCAAAGAACATCGTGTATCGTGAAAATTTCGATAATATTTCACACCTATATGATGTCGATGTGGTATTGATCGACTTGGATCACGAAAATCACATCACAGAACTTTTACCGTTACTGAAAAGATGGAATTCTCTCATAGTCATTGAGGGTCCTGCTTTGATTTCTCAAGAAAATCAGAGATTTCTCAAATCACACAACTATCAGATCGTGGATGTTTACAAAAATCATTATGTCTGGAAATTAAGATAGGCATAATCTCATACTATAAATAAAAAACTAATCTAGACTGAGGAAAAAATGAAAAAGATTGCATTTGTTACCGGAATGACCGGGCAAGATGGTCCGTATCTAGCAAAACTACTACTAGAAAAAGATTATAAGGTCTACGGACTGATAAAAAGGTATTCCAACCCTAATTTAGACAACATAAAATATCTCGGAATCGAGCACGATGTCGAATTAATCACCGGCGATATCACTGATGATGGATGCATGAATCATTTGATTAAAAGTCTCAAACCCAATGAGTTTTATAATCTCGCAGCACAGAGTTTCGTGGGAGCCAGTTGGGATCTGAACAAATTGACCACCGAAGTAAATGCCGTCGGAGTGCTTAATATTCTAAACGCCATCAAGCAGCACAACCCCGACACTAGATTTTATCAGGCATCTACCTCAGAGATGTACGGAAACAGCATTGAAATCTCAGGTGGACACCAAGATGAATCTACACCTTTCTGGCCTCGCAGTCCCTACGGTGTGGCTAAATTATATGCCTATTGGATGACCATAAATTTCCGTGAAAGTTACAGTCTGCATGCTTCAAACGGAATATTGTTTAATCACGAATCCCCCATCCGAGGCAAAGAATTCGTCACTAGAAAGATCACAGACGGCGTGGCCAAGATCAAATGCGGTCTAGCAGACAGTATCACGTTAGGTAATCTCGATGCCAAGAGAGATTGGGGATTCGCTGGCGATTTCGTAGAAGCCATGTGGTTGATGCTACAACAAGATGAACCCGGCGACTATGTCGTGGCCACAGGGCAACAATATACCATAGGTGATCTATTAGAACGTGCATTTAAATATGCTGGAATCGATGACTGGCAGCAGTATGTTAAAAGTGATCCCAGATTTAAACGTCCTGCAGAATTGTTTAGCCTCTGCGGTAGTCCGAAAAAAGCGGAGACAGTGCTAGGCTGGCAACGACGCACAAGTTTTGAAGATCTTGTCAGAATGATGGTAGAGGCCGACATACAAAGATATCAGACTAAATGAAAAAAGCCGTAGTAACTACCTTCCATAAAGAGGGCTACGACAAATATGCCAAGAGGATGGTACAAACATTCTTGAAGACTTGGCCCTGGGATATAACATTATATGCATATCCTCAAGATCATACCATAGACGAATCTGCAGAAAATCTCGTAGTTCGAGATTTACATGAATCGTGCCCGGAATTAGTCTCTTTTAAAAATCGGTGGAAGGATGATCCTAAGGCCAGGGGCGAAGTAGCGACTGGCCCAATGGATCGTAAAGGCAAGCAGCCAGGAATCGGGTTTAGGTGGGATGCTATTCGATTTAGCCATAAGATCTATTCTGTTTGCCATGCTGCTCGAAACACTAAGGCTGACCTATTGCTATGGATGGATGCTGATATGATCTGCCATACTCCTATTCCTCATCATTTTATCGATAGGATGTGCCAGTCTCATATTGGTCTAGGGTTTTTAGGCAGAGAAAGAAAATTTACTGAATGTGGTCTTTACTCTATGAATCTTCGAGATAAAAATACCCAGGAATTTTTATCTGAATTCCAACAGGCCTATGACAGCGGACGGATTTTCCAGTTCAGTGAATGGAACGATTGCTGGGTTTTTGACGAAGTTCGCAAAGAAGTCAAGCAACGCCACCCCGAGTGGCAGTGGAACGATTGGTGTAAAGGATTAATCAAAGGTGAAGGCCATCCTCTGGTTAACAGCGAATGGGGTGCTTATCTGGATCACCTTAAAGGTAACCGTAAAAATCACGGTAAAAGCCTAAAAACCGATTTTATACGACCACGCACTGAAAGATACTGGCTCAATCCTCAATAAAATATTCAGACTTGGCTGCTTTGGCTTTGTAATGGTGTAGATAAGGCCCTAAAATTGTATGTCCTATAGGAGTCCTATAGGGCTTTTTGAATTCAGCACAAAGATCAATAATTTTATTATTTTCCTGGAATTCTTTGGCTACTGCACCTAGGACTTCGCCATCATAAAATCGTCTTAGATTCTTATCTAATCTTTTATTGTAATATTCTTCATATCGATCCGCAAACTGCCTAAAACTATCGTGTCTAGTATTCACTGCAAATACACCACTTTCTGCACTGGGAACAATAGGACTGTTTATATCATCTTTTTTGAGATTATGCCAAACTCGCATATATGTCAACAAACTGTCGCTGGGAGATAATTGTTTTATAAACTCTAATGGTATAGGTTTAGTTGTTAACACATCAGCATCTAACCATAATATTCTATCTGCATCTGAATGAATAAAGGCGTGAATGATACTGTAAGCTTTTTTAGCAAATATTTTTACTCTGCTTTTATATTTTTGATCATTTTGAAAATCTGTATGATTTTTTCCTAATTGAGAAAAAGGAATCTGTTTAATTCTTGCCTGATCAGGCAATGAAAATTCTTCTATATATACAGTTAGTGTTAGTTCATTCGGCCAATATTTCAACCAAGTGCTTACGCATTCCTTGCCGATTCCGTTATAATATCTCTCATTAAAACTTGTAATAACTTCTATTTTCATACAAAATTTCTCATATACGCCCAACAAGTGCCATTAGAAATCTCATTGAAATTCCAATGAAACATAGACAGTCTTTCGATCCAGGGCTGTCTATCTGGGAGATTGGGGTTTTCAATCAGTGCCAAATCAGTATTAGCAATTTCTTTGCATTGACTTCTTTCGGGATCAGTAACAAATATTGGATAACCTTCCACGGCTGCACCAACAGTGGGGCTTGAATTATAGTTGACCACTGCCCAACAGTTTTGTAGATCTCCGATAAGATCTGTACCTTCCTTACTGAGTCTAACCTTTTTAAGATTACCTATTTTTTTAATAAGGTTATTAGCAGAAAGGTAATTTTTCGAATGCTTATCTCCAGGATGGGCTCTTATAACTATTTCTCTATCTGTATACTGTCTTAATGTTCTAATAGTAGATGCTGTCCAATCAACTACATCAAAACCTCCCATCGACCAACCACCATTTCTTTGTAGACACAGCAGTATATGATTACCGGTTGATCTGTAATCCTTGAGAGATATACCTAAGTTTTTTGACAGCAGACGCCACCGCAACGGATCTACTTGTTTGTCACAATATTCACCAGTATTAGGGAAAATTCCATCATAACTGTATCTCAGGTAATGGTGTGGATTGGTTTTATCTGTATACAAAAATAAATTGCTATCTGCTAGTAAAACTCTTTTACCATTTCTTTTTTGATTATCTATGATCTGTTTTCTAAAACTAAGATGAAGCGAATCTTTGGAATCTTCATGCACCCAGCCAACCATCATGGCCACATCTGCTTCTATTAAATTTCTATGTTCGTGTACAACAACGTCGTCTAAACCTAGAAAAGCAACACCTAGAGGAAATTTATTTAAAATATCATTTTTTTCTAAATTTTTGATGTTAGGAGGCAAGCAGGCCGAGTACACAACAAATTTCATTTTTTCTTTTCCTTTTTGTTGGTCGACTCGTCGTTGTTTAATTTCTTAAGTTGATCTTTTCTATCGATTCCTAGATAGTGTTCGAAATAGTCTTTCAAATAACTATTCTGCATATTAAATCTATTAGGGTATTCTTCGTGCGAAGATGCCCATTTTGACCAATGAGGAACAAAGGTTTGTGCCGTCCATTTTTTACTTAACATGGTCACTGCATAGTGATCGTAGGGTTGTTTACATTCAAATATTTTTCCATTATACCACATCAACGAATATTCTTTGATAAATTTATCAAATTCTTGATGTCTAGAGTTAAACGACACGATTCCTGTGTCTATATGATCATATTTTTGAGGGTGATCACTGCCACAGTCTAACGTGCCCCAGACATTTTTGCCCGGATGTAGCAACTCCAATGCTCTAGGTCTACTTAGAGGATTGAGCACAGCAATGTCTGCATCGATCCAAACAACTATGCCTTTGAATTTTCTAGCAGCCCATACTTGTACACGACTTTTCTTCCAGAATCTATCGGCCTTACTTCCCCCCATGCCTTCTTTCATCCAAGGGTCTTCTGGGTTGGCTATATCCTTCCAAAAACTATATACATTGCCTACAGGAAAATCTGCTGGTTTGTCATCCCATACAACCACTACCTCTCCAGGCAATCTACTCCAGGTCGGCATCGTGTATTTGGCACAGTGTTCCCAATATTCGCGAGATAAAGAAGTCACCCAAGTAATAGGAGCATAAGCAGTGACATTATTTCTGCTTAACTCGTTGGCATATTCCATGAGATACTGGTACCAAACGTTTTTATATTCACATTCCATATGCTGGGGAAACCACGGGCCTCCTTCAGTCCAATGATAGCCCACTGGTTTTCCGTTTTGGCATTGTTCTGTACGATTATGACCCACTAAAAAATTATATTGGCAATTTAATTCACCTATTTCCGAATCTGCCAACCACTGGAACCTGTGCAGGTAAGAACCAGGCTGAGTATTAACTTCATTAATGTTTAGTTTTACATTAGATGGATGCCCACAGTTCCATAAGATCATTGAACTCCAGTTTTTTCTGGGATATTGGCTCTGGGGTTTGCCATCCATCTTTACAGTGCTGGTAGGATTATAATTATGTTTGACTACCATTACTGCGTATTTAGGATCTGCTTGATCAAATATTCTTTGTATGTCACCGTCCCAGACAAAATCGCAGTCACAGAATAATGCCCATCCTTCTAAATTCATAATCTGAGGAACTAAAAATCTTGTGAATGTAAATTCGGTTGAACTTAGAGGATCAACCTCTCTGCTATAATAACCTTCTCGTCTTAATTGATCTTGTTTTAAGGGTTTGACTTGGGCGTTAGGCGTGTTCTTGTATATAGAATATTCGCAGACCTTGTAGGCAATATCTTCTCTATAATCATAGCCTACAAATACAGGTAAAAAACTATCACTCATTTAAAATTCTCCAGGCTGTGCCATCTTTTAATTCGTTAACATGGAACTGACCATAGGCTAGATGGCAGGCCCATTGATGCACTTTGTCTTTGTCGGGATAATAAGGTTTTTCGATTAGACTAAGATCATTAGATGTTACCGGCGACGCTGCGTGAGTAGGGGATAGTGTAAATGCCGGAATGCCATACATTACAGCCTCCGATGCAGCATTACTATTGAATGTAACTAAACAATGCACATCGTCGTCCAATGCTTCTTTAAGAGTATTCATTAAAGTTCTATCCTGCCGACTCTTTACACGTTCTCGCACTTCAACTGGTCGATCTGTGTATTTTTTTATTGTATCGATAGTTTCTTGTACCCACTTTTCTAATTCTAAACCGTAAAATTTCATAGGTTTTTCATCTGGCTTGGCTATCAAAATTTTTCTACCACCTTTCTTCCAAGGATAGATGGGGATGCCTAATTTTCTAAATCTGTCGTCGGGTCGCACAGTTAACTCGCTGTGTTGCAGATCATTCTTAACAATGCGATGATAATATTTCCATCCCATGGGATTGATAAGGCTGCGCTGATTGCCTATATATCCAGTATCCATAAAATAAAAGTCACGGCCAGCCAACCAACATTTTTTCATTATCTTGTGTTTGAGAATGCCTCGCAATACTATAGGATCATCAGAATCTTTAAAATCAAAATCGTCTGTATTAATCACCCGACCACCGCTACCCATCGCGAACATATTAATATATTCGTCCTTGCCTTCTTTACTTAGAAAAATCCAATTATTCATCGACGCTCAATATCTTCTTCAACACAGTTTTCGCCATACTGTATTTCTATAACTTTTAAGGGAACATCGCCCTCATTACACAGTTGATGCCATTCTTGTCTATCGATATGTATGTGTTGGAATTTTTTAAAAATGCCATGAAGTTCAGTATCGGTACTTACATTTACAGTATAAACAGTGGCCACTCCATCCGCTACAAACCAGTGTTCGGCTCGGTCTTTATGTTTTTGCATCGACAACATTTTACCAGGTGCAACAGTTAATTCTTTTAACTTAACTTCTTTGCCCTGCTCATGTAGAATCCTCCAATAACCCCATTGTCTCTCAGTTTTAGGAGCCTTCCATTCTTCTAATATCCAAGAACTGGAGTTTTTCTTATCTTCCCCGCCAACACCAAATATAAATTTTATATTTGAATCATCAATATCCATCTCCGGGATATTTTTTGCAGTTCTATCGCCGCCGTTGGCAAATATTAGTTCAGCATCGGGGTAATGTGCTCTGATCTGTCTTATAAAATTTTTGGCGGATCCGTCTGAATCGTCAAAGGTGTACACTTCATCTACCACAGAAAGATTATTGATTACGCACAATCGTTCGTTCCACGGCATGAACGCTCGACCCTTCTTACGTTCGAGCCATTCGTCTGAATTAAGTCCAACAATAAGTTCGTCACCTAATGTCTTTGCTGCTTTGAAGTAAGAAATATGTCCGGAATGGATTGGGTCAAATCCCCCGGTAACTAATACGATTTTTTTCATAAAAATATTTATCTGCGTAGTTAATGGTAAATAACAAAGATGGAACACTTTTATCAAACTGTTGAAGGATTTATGGACCATCGTACCACTGTTATGTTAGATTTGGTGTTGGACAGATTTCCAGCAAAGGGTACCTGGGTCGAGTTGGGATCCTGGATGGGACGCAGTGCTTGTTATTGTGTAGTAGAACTTTTGAACCGAGACAAACTTGGTTTTTTTTACTGCGTTGATACTTGGCAAGGAGGTGACGATATAGAAAATCACCCATTAGTAGTGACCAACCAGGCACACGAAAATTTGCTTAACAATGCACGTGAAAATTTTCTAAACAATATTGCACCAATCAAAGAATACATTACAGATATTAAAAGCGACAGCGCATCTGCCGCGGCTAGATTTATAGATAACAGTGTAGATTTTTGTTATGTAGATGCAGGACATACCTACGAAGGTGTCATTAGAGATTTAAATGCTTGGTGGCCCAAGATACGTCCAGGCTGTCGATTTGGCGGCGATGACTACACTAAAGTATGGCCAGGGGTGTGCCGAGCAGTTGAGGAATTTTTTGAAGATAAAAAAATCAAAGTCAGCAGAATCGGACGATGTTGGATGGTGACTAAGCCTCTAGAATAGAGGGCACACTCTTTGGTATAAAGACCATCAATCAAAAAAATTTTTTTGGAATAAAAATAGTATCATCGATATCGGGACGAGCAACATCTATATATCCAATCTCGTCAAGCAGATCGATAAACTCATTATTATCATATTTGTGAAGAGTTTTTTTATGATCCCCTTTCATATATTCAACAAACAGAACAGGCTTGTGTTGTTTTATAGTATTAATAGCTCCTTTCATAACTTCAAGTTCCCATCCTTCGACATCAATTTTTATCAAAGATATGTTTTCAAAGGAGCATGCATCTAAAGGTTTCACGGTAACCTTAAAAACAGCATCGGCAGGAAATTTTTCTGCAGTTTCATCATCTAAAATCTGGAAGGTTCCAGAATTTTTTCTCGTCCTATATCCACCTTTTACAATTTTTTCTTCAAAACTACATCCATACGGGTATAAACTTATTTTGTCTCGATATTCCAAGGTATTTTCTACTAAACATTCAAAATGGCTTGGATTAATTTCAAAAGCATGGACATGTTTAAATCCGCCTTCTAACCAATGAATAGTGGTTATTCCAACATGTGCTCCAATGTCGATGACATTTAATTTTTCTGTTATCATATCCATGACAACTTGTCGGCCGGCCGAATTCCAATCAGTAGAGGCGCGGCCTGTAAAATATTCCGCCTCTGGATCAATAATTTGATTTTTAGGTAATTTAAAACTTTTCATGGTTGTATTCCTTTGCTCCAAAAAATATCGATTTTTTGAAGATGTTGTAAAATTTTATCCGAAAGGCCCTTACCACCATCTGGAACGGCTTTCATCTTTCCTTTTTTGGCAACTGTATTCCACCCGCGACCTTCGAAGATCTCTCTGGCGGCCTGCTCGGGAGTCTTATTAATTTTTGGTTCCCAAGTGCGCCATTCTCTGATACTGCCCATGGCCTTCGCTTTAGTTGCTGCATCTCCCATTTTGGTAAAGTGCCACCCTCCATTAACAGGATAAAACAAAGTTTTTTCTCCCTCGGCCCAGCCTCGCAACGCCTTGGGTTTACTACAATAAAATTCAGCCATGCTTGTAATATCTTTGAATTTAGCCATTTTTGATCCGGGCCATCTCGGAATACCCGGGGTTATCCAATCCACAAAACAGGTTCTATTCTCATGGTTCCATACTACCTGACCATATTGATGATAAAGATCAACGGCTTCTTGCCATTTATCAACTTCCCAAAATTCATCCAGGTCATTCATTATGACCCAATCTTCCGGATCTGCGAATTTTTGTAGTTCATAAAGAGCATGTTCTCTAGTACCATTCTCAACCCATTTTTCTTCTACTCCCTGAGCATCTTCCAACCATTCTTGCGGCCAGGTAGCTTCTACATAACGAATTTTTTTTCTTATATGTTCCGGTAGGTCTTTCAAAATCTTTTGAAAATAAGGCTTATTTGGTTGATGCCTCCAGGTCATATTACTTTCTATGATAATAAAATCAGTCACTAATTCATTAAGATATTCTAGTCGTACTCTGACTAAATCATCTTCATTCAAAAAAGTGAATGCATCAATTATTCTCATATTCTAATATCCAATCATATTTGTACTGCCATATTACTTTGTAACCCCAATTTTTCAACAACTCCAGTGCTTGATCGTGGTTATAACTAATCTGTTTATCTAATATCTTATTTTCAAAACTTATTTCTATAGCGATCAAAGGTTTTTGAGATCTTATTGTCTGTTCAGCGCCACGTACCACTGATAATTCATGCCCTTCTACATCAATTTTAATCATGTCGACATTTTGTAGATTTAAACTGTCTAATGTGACTGCAGGTACCTTGATATAATGCCAGTGTTTTTTTAAAACTTTTGGATCTGAAATAATTTGATTAATTTCAGACCTGCCGCTGACCGCAAATAAAACTTCACCGTTAAAATCGCTGAGTGCTAGATTTTTTAAGTCGATATTTGAGCGTGTGCAATTTTTGGCCAAACATTCAAAAATATTTGGTGTAGGTTCGAACGCAGTGACCTTGGACCATCTGGCTCCAAAATATCCAGTCATGAAACCCATATTAGCACCTATGTCTAGTGCGTGTATTTTTTCTTTGTTAGAAAACTTTTCCTCGATGACATCAGCCATTCCTTGATTTGTTCCTGGGTCTCCCCAAGCACAATCTGCTTGATCTTGCCTATTCACGTCACCGTCTGCAAACCACCAGTTTCCTATTAATTTCATAATGTTTTTCTCTAAGCAAGATATTTATCTGCGTACATATTATTACATAAATATTCGGTAAGGGAGAATGTATGAAATCATTAGTCACAGGCGGAGCCGGATTTATAGGATCACATATTGTAGATCGATTAGTAGAATTAAATCACGAAGTCATAGTTATAGATAACGAATCATCTAAATGCCATTTTAAATTTTATTATAATTCTAAAGCAACCTATCATAATCTAGATATCAAAGATTATGACGCTACTCGACACTTATATGAAGGTGTAGATTATGTTTTTCATTGTGCCGCTGAAGCGCGAATTCAAAATGCTGTGACTATTCCGTTAATGACTGTGGCTACCAATGTGCTTGGCACAGCAACGGTACTACAGTGCAGTAAAGAAGCCAATGTGAAAAAAGTAATGTATAGTTCTACGTCGTCGGCTTATGGTTTAACAAATCAACCTCCGTTGCAAGAAGATATGAAAGAAGATTGTCTTAACATATATTCGGTTAGCAAGGTTACCGGAGAAAGACTTTGTGCAGCATATTACAAATTTGATGGGCTGAAAACCGTTTCATTTAGATACTTTAATGTATATGGTCCAAGAGAACCGGTGAAAGGACCATATGCCCTAGTAGTTGGAAAATTTCTTAGACAACACGCAGCCGGTGAATCGTTGACTATCGTGCCTGACGGCAAACAGCGAAGAGACTTTACACACGTTTTAGACGTAGTTGAAGCAAACATTCTAGCCATGCAGAAAGATCACGATAGATATGGTGAAATTTTTAATGTGGGAACCGGGAAAAATTATAGTGTGCAAGAATTAGCAAATATGATTTCTAGTAATACTGTGATGGTTGCACCCAGGATTGGGGAGGCTTACATCACACTGGCCGATAATAACAAAATAAAAGAAGTGTTTGGATGGCAACCATCGATGCGATTAGAAAATTACATCAAAAACGAATTACTTAGATCTGTGTAATTTATTAATATCTTCAACACGACCTAACAGTTTTAACTCTGTTCCTATATCCAGTCCGTGTTCTAGAATTGCCGCTACATCTTTAGGAAAACAAGCTCCACCATACCCATATTGACCGTCTGGACCAGGTACATCCCAATGGCTATTACCTAGTCTAGAATCATTCTGTGCAATAGTCTTAATTTCTTCCCAGTTTACACCTACCTCCTTGGCCAAGTGGAACATATCATTCATAAACGTTACCTTGGTGGCTAAAAAGGTATTTGCCAAATATTTAAATAGGCTGGCTGTAGCGATGTCAGTATGATGATAATGCGTGGCTTTGACTGTGCTGGATTTGATAATTTTTTCTGCTTCTTGACAGCGATTGACATTACCACCAATCAATACCCATGAGGAATTTTCGTAATCTGCTGTGGCATTCGCAGCGGTTAAAAATTCAGGCGCATGCACCACATTAGGATATCTATCCTGCAATCTTAAATATACACCAGGTGGCACTGTGCTTTTACAAATTACAACTTTATCATAGCCTTGTAATTCGGATAATACTGATTTTACAAAACTATCATCGCAGTGACCGTTCTCCATCATCGGAGTAGGCACACAAACATACACAGCATCACAGGTTTTCATCTGCTCTAAGGTAGCAGACTTTTCTCTAAATTTAGGATCTCTTATAATTAATGTGTGATTTCTATGAGTATGCGCCACGGCACCGCCAACATAACCGTGACCAATTATTCCAATTTTCATAATGTTGCGTCTTCTAATCCGGCAGTTCTTAATTTAACAATATTGGATAACTGCCATTGCTTGATGTCTAGGCCTTTGATGATACCTAGCCATTTATTTCTCAGTAGTGCAAAGTCGTTGATAATTTTTTCGAAATCAACAACATCGGCCTCGCCCTCTACAAACTTTTCACAGTCTCTAGAGGACAGGCTGCGCTGATAATTTTCAAGATATTTGCGAAAATGCTGGCTGCGCAGTCTGCGCAGTTCAATGTTGAGATATTCGAGAATCGCTTCGATCTCTTGGAGTTGATTGAATCGGTTTTCTACGATGCCAGGCATAGCGGCTGATGCTCGTTCGATGTTTCCCGCTATGCGGGCATCTTTTTTTGCTTCTAGCAGTTCGCTTTCATAATATGCCACAGCATCTGGTATGTTTGAAATATCCTTTGAAACCCGATCATACCAATTCATTTATTCCTCATCGTCAGCGTAATCTTCATATTCTTCTTCGATCTCTTCGTCATCGATAGCATAGTCGATGGCTTCGTCTAGATGGTCATCTATTCCTAATAGGCTCTGCAGTGTAGATTCTTTGATTCCATAGTCTAATAGAGTG
>Ga0194133_10002007_pt1 | contig 33019 bp, 25 predicted proteins | sample TA2KigOf40mmetaG_FD_155448 | JGI IMG/M metagenome (GOLD analysis project Ga0194133, IMG submission 155448) | Freshwater microbial communities from Lake Tanganyika, Tanzania - TA2015055 Kigoma Offshore 40m | ecosystem: Environmental > Aquatic > Freshwater > Lake | place: Tanzania: Lake...
GTTGGACTGTGGGTGGTAAGACTGGTGGTGTTCAGACTGGTGGTGTTCAGACTGGTGGTGTTCAGACTGGTTGTGTTCAGGCTGGTAGGACTGTGTTTGGAAAGACTGGTGATGTTCAGGCTGGTGGTGTTGCAGAGATGCTTGCGAACTTGAAGGCTCAAGTTGACGAACAAGCACGAGAGATCCGTGAGCTGCGTGCTCAAAATAATCTGCAGGCACATGAAATCAAAAAACTACAGAATCAGGTTGCTGAGCATGATACCTTAATCACGGATACGAGTCAGAATCAGTGCGATATCGCAAAACTGATAGGAAATGTGCTTGCCAAGTAGGCTGTTCACATTGTCCGTCTGTGGTTTGGAGACGTTACACCAAAGGAAAAAAATACAAAATAAATTTTTATTTTGTATTTTTTTTTATTTTTTTTATTTATTAAATAAATAATTTTAGTTTTTTGTTAAAAAGTTAGTTTCTAAATCATTTTTTAATTCAGAATTAAAAATAGAAGTAAATTCAATAGTAAATGAATAATCTTCTGAAATATTAATATTATTACCTAAATAATCTATTAATTCAATCTCTAATTTATTAATATTAATAGGCTGTTTAAATTTAAATTCACTATTAACAAAATCAATATTTTTTTTTGTATAATTATTTAAAACAATAATTTTTGAAAAAACATTATTATTATTATAAAAATTAATATTTCCCCAATCATTTATTTTTAAGAAAAAATAATCATCAGTTAAATTAATTTTATGATCAAAACTTAATAGTTTAATACTAATTATATTTTTATATGTTTTATCTAATTCATATTTAAATTTTGATTTAGAAAATTGTGTATTTCTATATCTTGAATCAATATTAATAATAATATTTTCCATATATATATTAAATAATATTATATTTTTATATTTATTTATAATTATTATTATAAATATCTTCTTCAATACTGTTTTTTACTAAAATACGAATAACTTTAACTTTTTCTTTCTGTCCTAATCTACAAGCACGTGCAATAGCTTGTGATTCAATACTTTTACATTCATTATGTGGTGCTTTAATAGGTTCAATAAAAAATATATGTGTTGCTTCAGTTAAATTAGTACCAGATGCTGCATTTTTCAAACTTAACATAATAACTTTTGTTTCATTAGAGTTTTTATTTTTAAATTTTGAAATTGCAGCATTTTTACAATATATATTGCCTTTAACAAAAGAGTTAGATATACCATTATCTGCTAATGTTTTACCAATAAGAGATAACATATCATCCCATTGAGAGAAAATAATAATTTTAGTATTATCTAAAATAACAAGTGGTTTAATAATAGAAATTAAATTGCCTAATTTTGAACCATATTTATTAATTAAGCTAGTAGTAATATTAATATTATTTTTTATTGATAATAATTTTTTACCTTTAATATTTAATAAACATAATGGACAAGTATCTTTAGTATTTAAACAATTTTTGATACAATTATAACAAAATAAATGCCCACAGGTTGTTAAAGTAGGATTATTAATAGTATCTAAACAAATAGAACAATCATTACTATTAATATAATCATCATTATTATTAATTTTATTAAGAATATCAATAATATATTTTGATTCTATAATAATTGTTTCAAAATTTTTTTTAAGCATACTATAAGCAGGATTATTTTTATTTAATTCAGATATTTTATTTTCATAATTAGTAACAGTATTAGTATGATGTTCTAACATTTTATTATACATAATATTAATATCAACAACATTAGAATCACAAATTTTACGTGTAGAATCAACAACTAAAGGATGACAACAAAATTGTTGTAAATATGTATCATTAACTTTATTAACTTTCATATTATATAAATTTTGTTCAATATCGGTAAAATGAATCCATATAATTTCTTCTTGATATCCAGGAATATTAATTTCATCAATAACGTCAGTGCTTAAATGTCTAATACATATTTCATTTAATATATTTAACCAAAAATATTCTTTTTTATAAATATCAGAAAAAATAATATTATCATTAGTATTATTAATATTATAAACTAAATTATTATCTGGATCTTCTAATTCTAAATTAATAAATTTACCACAATTATTTAATCCTAAAATTGTGCCTGAAATATACCAATTATAATCTGAATCTAAATTTAAAATCCATTCAGTCATATATTTACATATTGACACTTTAGATAAAATATCACCAAATATTTCATGTGCTTCATCTAAAATAATTCTACTAAAATAAAACATTTCAAAAATAGGTGTATTGGTATTTTTTATATCATCAATTGAATATGTATAAATTGTATTTAAAAAATTACTAACTAAGGTATTTTTATAAGTAAAATTATAAGAAGATAATGTTGGATTTCTATAATAATATAATGTAGGATAATATTTAAAATTCATAATAAATTGAAAACTAACAAGAATAATATCAGTTTCAATAAAATCTTGAAATGTTAAATTATTATAATTATTTTTAGTAATAATTATCAAAATTTTTAAATTTGAAGTTTTTTTTATTTCATTTTCCCATTGTTTAATAAGATGTGAAGGACAAATAATTAATGTTGCTTTTGTATAAATTTTATTAAATTTATGTTTTGATGTTTTATAAAAATTACTATAATTAGATTTATTATTAATAATAAGTGCAATTGAAGTAATAGTTTTACCTAATCCCATTTCATCTGCAAGAATACCACCTGATGTTTTAATATTAAGTTTACTATTATGATTATTATTTAATATAGGATTAAATGTAAGTTGCGTATCATCAAATTGAAAATTATATGTATAATTAATTTTATTAAATATTTTTTTTTCAATGTTTATCATTTTATTTAGTGATTGTTCTTGATAATTATATAATTTAATTTTTAATTTATCAGATTGTTTAATTAATTTTTTATTATAAGGTATAAATTTAATTTTATCAAAATTAATATTAAAATATAATGGTAAATTATTAAATTTATAATTTAAATAATTTTCAAAGGCTAATGAATTTGTAATATAATTATAAATTAAACCTGAATTAATACTTATTTTAAATTCAAATCCATAATAATTATTATTTCTTTCATTTAATGTAAAATGTAAATTCCATAAATATACTTTATTTAATATTTCAAAAAATATATAGTATTCAATTTCTGAACCTGTATAACTTATATAATTAAATACATTATTTATTTTATATTTAAAAATTATACTAATACCTATTTTAACATTAAATAATTCAATATTTGTTGGTTTATTATTTAATACTTTATCAAATAATACATTATTTTTTATAATTTCCATTATATTAATAAATAAAAATATTTATTTATATATATATATAATATGTTTAGACGTATTTAAATATTTTTTAGTTTAGGAAACCATTTAGGCATATTATTTTCCATTAAAAAAGATTTTAAATTAGAAATATCATAAAATTTTGGATGTAATTGTAATAATAAATTATTTTTTTCATTATTAGATATATTAGGAATATATATATCATAAATAATATATAAATCATATTTTTTAATATATTTAGCTATAACAGGATTATCAAATAATAAATTAGATTTAGGAAAAATATTAATTGGTAAAAAACAAATATTATTATTTTTATAATTAGAATAAAAATTATTATAATTAATTATATTTTGATAATATACAGATCCTTTTTTCAGTACATTAAAATTATTATTAGATTTGAAGGTTAAAATTTCATTAAACAATTTATTTTTTAAATTAATATTAAAAATAATTTTATTATTATATTTATATTTTAATTTTAATCTTAGTCTATGTAAAAATTTATTTAGTAATGTTATTTTGTAGTTAAATTGAATGGGTATTTTTGTAACATCAAAACATTTTGTATATAAAAAAAATTTAAAAAAATTATTTAATGATGATATAACTTTAAAATGTTCATAAATAAAATTATTTATTAAATTATTGCTTATCAAAATATTTATTACATTATTTTTATTGTGTGTAAATATATTATAATAATCTAATATTAATAATAATATATTATTACTATTATTTATTACATGATGTATATTTTCAGTATTAATTATTAAATCATAATGTGGATTTAAATTTATTATATTATCAATTATATTTAAAATAACATGTTCTTTATTGCTTTTTATTATACTTTTAATTTCATTATAGTATTTAATATTCCATAAATCATAATTTTCATATATTATTTTTAATAAATTAAAACTATATGTTAAATTATAATGTTTGTTTAAATTTTTTAATATATCTATATTTTTAAATGATATTACTAATTTACTATAATATTTCTCAATGCTTATATATTTTAATAATATTTTTATTTTATTACTATTTTTTTTACTTATTTTATTTATTATTTGATGTATTAATATATTATTATTATTTAATAATTTATTAACATTAAAATATTCTAATATATTTTTAAATATTCTGTCATCTAAGTTATTAATAGATTTAAATAATATGTCTTCTTTAAATAATATTGATAATGAATGAAAATTAACTTTGTTATAAAAAAAGTCAAATGTGTGTATATTACCATTATATGCAGCGACCATTAAATAATTATTAAATATTTCATAATTATTTTCAAAATATTTATTTAAATTTAATTTATTTAATAATAAATGTCCTTTGAATGATTTAATTAATTTTAGAATTAATTTTTTAATAAAATAATTTAATTCATCATCATCATTACATTCATTAATAATATAATTAATATTAAATATAATATAATTGTATAAAGAATAAGAATATAATTTTTTATAATTATTATGTCCAATAATATGATTATTACAATATTCTAATAATTTATTAAAAATAAATAATTTATCATGTAAATAATTTTCATTTAATAATTCAATTTTTAATTTATTATTAACAAAATTATTATATATATTAATAATAATATCATTCATTATTTATAAAAAAATATTAATAATTTTTTAAATCTAATTAATATTTAATATGAATATTATAACAAAACAATTTAAAAAGTATAAATTACCAATATCAAATGAAAAAATGGAAGAATTTTGTTTACCAAAAAAATATAAGTTATTACCACAACAAGAATTTTTAAGTGAATTATTAATAAGTAAATATAGTCCATGGAATATTGATAAAAATATTCGTGGTATTTTAATTTATCATAATATTGGTTCTGCAAAAACATGTACCGCAATTAGAATAGCTGAAAATTTTAAAAATAAATTAAATATAATAATTGTATTACCAGCTGCATTAATGAATAATTTATATTTTGAATTACGTTCTGAATGTACAGAAAATGAATATGTAACAAAAACAGAACGTGAATTATTAAAAAAAATGGATATTAATAGTGAAAAATATAAGAAAATAATAAATAATATAAACAATAAAATAAATAAATATTATACAATTTATTCATATCATAAATTTATAGAATTAGTACACAATAAAAAATTAAAAAATATAAATAATTCATTACTAATAATAGATGAGATACAAAATATGATATCAATAAATGGAACATTTTATAATACATTAAATAGTTTAATAAATAAAAGTAAAAAGTTTAGATTAATATTATTAAGTGCAACACCAATATTTGATCGTCCAATAGAAATAGCTTTAACATTAAATTTATTAAAGAGAGATTTATTTAACATAGAAAAATTTAATCAGGAATATTTGGATGAAAAATATAATTTAATAAATATAGAAAATTTTAAAAATAAAATTAAAAATTTAATTTCATATTATCGTGGAGCGCCACCACAAGCTTATCCACAAGTAAATTTTAAAACAATTAAATGTATAATGAATTCATTTCAATATAAAAGTTATTTAACAAGTTTAAGTTCAGAAACAAATTTTTTAAAAGGTTCATTTAAAAATGTTGATATTTTAAAAATGCCATCAAATTTTTTTTTAGGTCCGCGTATTATATCAAATATTGCATATCCAAATAAATGTATAGGTGAATTAGGATATAAATCTTTTAATAAAAATAATTTATTATTAAAAAATATTAAAAAATATTCTTGTAAATTTCATAAAATATTAAAAGCAATAAATAAATCTACGGGATTAAATTTTATTTTTTCAAATTTTAAAGAATATGGTGGTATAAAAGCTTTTGTTAAATTTTTAGAATATCATAAATGGAAAAATTTTATTACTCATGGTGAAGGGAAAAAAAGATTTGCTATATGGTCTGGTGATGAAAATAATAATGATAAAGAAAATATTAAAAATACATTTAATAATAAATTAAATATTAATGGATCTAAAATTAAAATATTATTTGGTAGTCCATCTATAAAAGAAGGTGTAAGTTTATTACGTGTTGAAAATGTACATATTTTGGAACCATATTGGAATATATCAAGAATATTACAAATAATGGGTCGTGCAATAAGATTTTGTTCTCATAAAGATGTGCCAAAAGATAAAAGAGTAGTAAATGTATATTTATATTTATCAACATATAAAGGTATAAAATCCATTGATCAATATATATGGTCACTAGCAAAAAAGAAACAAATATTAATACAATCTTTTGAAAACATATTAAAAGAAACAGCATTTGATTGTGAATTATTTTATAATAGAAATGTATATAAAAGTGATGAGTATAAATTAAAATGTATAAATTATTAATTTCCTTTAATAATTAATTTAATTCTATTATTTTTATTAATATATTTTTTAATAAATAATATTATATCTTTTTTAGTAATAAAGTTTAATTTATTTAATAATAAATCATCTCTATTAAATAAATAATATTGATATTTTATTTCAAATTCATATTTATAAAATAGATCTGTAGTATTTGTAGGAATATTTAATAATTTATTTCTAACACTTTTAATAAATGTATCAAAATCTGAATTATTTATTATATTAATAATATTTTTATTAAATTCTTTTATTTTTTCTTTTATAATTTTAATATTTTTATTTGATTGAACTTTTTGATAAATATAATAATGATTATTTAATTGTACATAGTTCATTGATACTAAATACCCTAATTGTGCTTTTGTTCTTAATTCATTAAAAAATAAATTATTTAATATTAATAAGATTAATTGAATTAATAAATAATTATATGGTAAAAAAGTGCCAATATAATAATAATATGTAATACAATTAGATTTTTCTTTAATATTAGGATGTTTAATAATAATATTATTTTTTAATTTAATAAATTTATCATTAATATTAAGTGAAATATTATTAAAAATATTTAAATTATTAATAATTAAATTAGTATTATTAACATTAATATTCCCACAAATAAATAATAAAACATCATAATCAAATTTAAATATATTTAAAATATAATTTTTGATATCATTATATGTAATATTATCAATTGCATTTAATAAATTTTTATTGCTATAATAATTATTAATTGATTTTAAATTAAATATATAATTATTATATTCCCATGGATTATTATATTTAATATTTTTATATTTTGTTTAATAACAGTTAATAAATTATTAATATATTTATTAGAAATAATATTAAAGTTTTCATTAATATTATCAATAAATTTTTTAAATTCAGATATTAATAAATTAATTTTATCAATATTATTAAAAGATTTAATATAAATATTTAATGATGAAGATAAATTATTATGTTTAATATAAATATTATAATTATCAATTAAAAATATATTATAAAATATAATATTAAGTAAATTATTAATAATTTTAACTGATATTTCTGTTAATAAATAATTCCTTTCATTACTAAATAAATTTTTATTTATTAATTGTATCCATATAATGACAATAGGTTCATTAAATTTAGATAATCCATAATACCAAATATTTTTATTAATTCTTAATGGTATATTATTATCATTTATTTTATTTATTATAATATTACTATCATTAATATAAGTGTTATTAATATTAAATAATGAAAACTTAATATCTGGTAAATTATTATTTATATTAATAACATGTTTTAATTCACAATAGTTTGAATTATAATTTGGTAATTTATTATAATTTTTTTCCTTTATTTTTAAATCAGTATGAATAATTTTTGTAAAATTATTATTAATATATTTTTGATATAAATTAACATATTCATTTGTTGATAAAACTATATTATTAATAAAAATATTTTTCAATACATCTTTTGTATCAAATTTAAAATGACTTTTTGATAATACATTACATAATGATACATAATCAATATCTAATGTATAATTAAAGTTAATTATATCAATATTTTTATAATATTCTGCATATAATTTTAAATCACATTTATATAACATGTTTAAATATTTAAATAATATACTTTCTATATCTTCCTTATTTTTTATTCCATATTGTGTTAAATTAAAAATAATTATAAATAATCCTTCTTCTCTTATATTTATATATAATTTAGTAATATATCCTTTATTAATTAAGTAAAATTTAAAAGAGTTATCAGAGTTTAAATATAGTAAATTTATTAATAAATTAAAATCATTATTAATATAATTATTAATAACAGGAATTTCCCATATAAATATCATATCATATGTATTTTTATTAGAAATTAAATGATATGTTTTACTTACACTTTCTAATAAAGGTTTATTAATTATCATAGTGGTTTTTGATTTATTACATTCTATTTTTGAAAATATATTATTAATAATATTATAAATATTATCAATAGACAAAGAAGAACAAATACATAATGAAATATTTTCACAAATGGTATAATATTTATTATAAAACTCAATCATGACATCACGTATATTAGGTTTATTTAATGTTTCAATAGAACCTGTACCAAATTTATTAAGATTTGATTTTTTATCATAAATAAAATTAATAAAATATTCCAATATCCACATGTCATTATGAACATTTTTTAAATGTTCATTATTAACGGCATTCATTTCTTTATTTATTGAATTAATATTAAATAATGGATCAATAAAAAACCGACTAAATATATCAATCATTTCTTCTAAATGTTCATTAAACACATTAAAATAGTAAGTAGTAATATAATCTTCAGTTACAGCATTCATAGAACCACCAAAATTATTTAATTTTTCCATAAAATAGTTTTCACCTGGATATTTTTTACTTCCCATAAACAACATATGTTCTAAAAAATGTGCCAAACCATTAAAATCATCTGGATCATAATATGAACCACAATTAATAGATATTGATATGTATGAATAATTGGTAATATTAGAGTCATTAATAATAATATATTTAATATTATTTTTCAATATTCCACCATATATTTTACGTATATCAATATTTGATTTATCAATTAATATCATATCAAATATTAGAAAATTATTTATTATTATATAATAATAATTTTTCTTGTTTATTATTAATTTTATTAACTAATTTGTACCATATACTTAAAAACAATTTTATATTTATTTTTCTATAATTAAATGTGGTAATATTATTAATTGTTAACCATAAATTATCAATAATTTTAAAGTCTTTTATTGTATTTAATAATTGATCAGATAAATCATAATTTAATATAAATGGTGTTATAATAAAATAATGATTAATTGAATTAAAATAATTTGATATTATATTATCATTTATATCATTATCTAATTTTGTTGTATTAATATTATTATTTTTTAAATAATTAATTAGTTCACTTAATAATGGTGTATTTAAATATGAATAATGAGTTAAGTTATCTGAATAATAATTTTTCATATTACCAAATTGTGATGTTATTAAGTGATATAATTTTAATATGTATTCTTCACAATTATATGATATTTTATTATTATATATTATATCTATATGTTGTTTTAATAATATATGATCATAATATTCTGGATGTTTATTTAATATATTAAATGCAGTTTTATCCATTATATAATTATATAAATCTTGATATGGATCAAATAAAATATTTACTTGTTTATTATATATATTTAATCCACAATATTCAATTTCATAATAATCAATATAATCTTCTATTATATGTATATGTTCATTTAATATTTTCATTTGTTCTATATTTAAATTATAATTTAAAGAAACATTATTATCATGAAACATAATATATCGTAAATCACAAGAATTTAATTTATTAATTTCATCTAATGACATTTTATTGCTTTTATTTTTAATAATTGTTTTTAATAAATTTAATATTTCATGATAATTTAATTTTAATTTTTCTGTAAATATATTTATTAAATTTAAATTTATTTTAAAAAATCTTTGTAAAATTATTTTTGTTTTATTTATTTCATTTGTTTCATATATTTTTTCTAAATATAATAATAATTTATTAAAATCAACACAAATAGTAAATTTTTTTAAATTAATAATATTATTTTTATTTAATGCTAAATAGTGATTTTTTAAATAAAAAATCAGTCCTAATTCTGGTCCTATTTCTAATGATGAAGGTAAATGATCATTTCCAAATAAATAAAAAATTAAACATATATCCCATATTATTTTATAATTATTTGATTTTATATTATTAATATTATTATACAAATCTAATATTATTTTTATTATTAAATTAGCATCTAATATTTGAACATAATTTAATGTATTGTTATATTTTATATACTTTATTATTGATAATGATATATCTATATTTAAAATTTTATAATATGTTTGTTGAACCAATATTTGATGTATTAAATCTGAGTCTGTTGTATGTATACAATAATCTCCATAATTTTGATTTTCCGCTATATATTTAAATATTTTTAAATCTGATTCACCATTTATTGATGCACTATTTATATTTATATTTATTTTTGAAAAATGTAATTTTAATTTTATATGTAAATATGTTTCTATATTTTTTATAAAATTTGATGATGGATTTATTGATTTATCTATACTAAATCTATTATTTATCCATTTTAAATAATCAAATATTAATACATTATATTTTTCTTTATCCGTTATATTATAACTTTTTGATAACTCATTAATTAATTGTTTAATATTTCTATCTAAATTATTAAAATAATATTTAAATAAATTTCTTTTTTCCATTGATTCTAAATAATTTTTTATTCTTCTTTTTCTTTGTTCAATTATTTTAGAATATGATGGAATACCATCAAAAAAAAGTGATATAGATTGTATAAAATTAATTTCATGTAAATTATTAATATATTTAATAATTGTGGAATTAATTTTTTCAAATATTACAAATTCTAATAACGATGTATTATTATTAATTTTATTTGTAATATAATATATAAAATTTGTAATTATTATTTCTTCATTAAATCCATCTAATATATTATATATATAATTATTTATATTGTATATTTTCCAATGATTTTGGTTAAATATTTTCTCTAGTAATTCTTCTAATAAAAAATTATTGTTTATATTATATGGCAAACTTAATATTATTTTTATTATATCATTTATTTCATGTTCTATTTCTATTATTTCTTGATATATTAAAAAATTTATATCAAATATTACATGATTACTTATTATTTTTTTTATATTGTTATCTAAATTTAATTCTTCAAAACCTTCATTATTTAATGATTTTGATATAAAGTTTACAAATCTATCTAATCCCATATTATATATTTATGATGTTATATATTTAAATTATATAATTTTAGTGAGTTTAAAATAAAAATAATATATATTTATTTAATATATATTATGGAAAGTCAATTATTAAATAATGAAAATATTGTTTATACATTATCTAATACTAATCAAAATAATATACCTGTTCAACCACCCGATACTGGACTTTTAACAAATATTTATACTGAATCTATTTCACAAACTATTACTAATAAAATATGTAATTATAAATTTGTTATTTTAATTATTATTATTATTTGTGGGATTTTATATTATGTATATAATACATATTATAAATCTACTTGTTCTGTTAATGTTATTAATAATAACAATGAAAAACAACAATTATTAACTGATCAAATTTTAGAAAAACAAAATAATAAAATAATATTACTTGAACAACAAATAGTTAAACAACATGAAGCTATTCTAAATATTATTAAACAATTAGAAGAAATTAAAAGTTTTTTTAATAATAATAATAATAATAATGATAATGATGAAGATAATAATAAAATAATTAATTTAGTAGATGAAACTGAACAAATTAAAAAACATGATTTAACTCATTCTGAATTAGAAGAAATTAATAATGATTTTTAAATAATAATTTCTAAATAAATATAATGAATTCTATAGATTTTTTCAATAAAAGTAAAGATTTATATAAAATAAATAATATAGGAACTGAAGAAGAAATAAATTTATTATATGGTTTATATTATCAATCAACAATAGGAAATATAAATTTACCATTAACAAATAATTCAAGAATAAATTATAATAAATTATTAGTATGGAACACATTAAAAAATATGTCCAAAGAAGATGCTGAAGAAAAATTTTTAATAAATATTGATAATTTATTTTTAAAATATAATATTAATTAAAGAATTAATAATTTAATAAATTAATAATGTGTGGTATATGGGCATATATAGATCTTTTAAAAAAAAATATTTATAATTATAATATATTATTTAATGATTTTATGAAATTAAAACATAGAGGACCTGAATATTCCTCTTTTCAAATTTATAATAATATTTATGTTGGATTTCATAGATTATCTATAATGGATCCTTCATTTTTATCTAATCAACCATATATATTAAAAAATAATAATAATAATATTATTATTTTTGTTTGTAATGGTGAAATTTATAATTATAAAGAATTAATTGAAAAATATAATTTACCTATTGATTCAAATTCTGATTGTTTAACAATTCCATATTTATATATTTATAATTCAAATGATTTTAATGATATTATTAAATATGAAATTAAAGGTGAATATGCTTTTGTATTATTTGAATTTAATCCTAATCAAGAATTATTAAATATTATTGCTTATCGTGATCATATTGGAATTAGACCTTTATATTATTATAATGATTCTAATAATATATTATTTTCTTCTGAAATTAAAAGTATGAGTTTTATAAGTAATTCTATAAAAGAATTTCCACCTGGACATATTTTAAATATTTCTTTTAATAATTCCAATATTTTTGATTTTAAATTTACTGATTTAAAATATATTTATGATATTAAACCTATTTATAATCAAAGTGAAGATTTTTATTTAAATAAAATTAAAACTGCATTAATAAATTCAATTAAAAGAAGATTAATATCTGATAAACCTATTGGATTTTTATTATCTGGTGGTGTAGATTCATCTTTAGTAGCATCCATTTCTTCTTCATTATTAAATAAACAAATTAATACTTTTTGTTGTGGTATGAAAAATGGAACAGATTTTAATTATGCAAAAAAAGTAGCTAATCATATTAATTCAAATCATAAAGAAGTATTATTTACTGCTACTGAGGGTTTAAATACTATTAATGATGTAATTTATACAATAGAATCATGGGATACAACTAGTATTAGAGCATCTGTAGGACAATATATAGTATCAAAATATATTGGTACAAAAACAGATTATAAAGTATTATTAGTTGGTGAGGGACCTGATGAAATATGTTCCTCATATTTATTTAATTATTATGCACCATCTGGTGAAGAATTGCATAATACTGCAATAGAATATGTTAAAAATATTCATTTATATGATGGACGTAGAGCTGATAGATGTATTAGTAAATGGGGATTAGAAGCAAGAATACCGTTTTTAGATCCTGAATTTATTGAAGCATATTGGACATTACCTGAAGAATGGCGACATCCTAATTATAAAGGAATTGAAAAATGGTGGTTACGTAAAGCTTTTGAAAATTCAAATTATTTACCTGATGAAATATTATGGAGAAAAAAAGAAGCATTTTCTGATGGTATTAGTGAAAAAAATAATTCTTGGTATCAAATAATTCAAGATTATATTAAAGAACAAATTATTATTGAAAATAATAGTCCTTCTATGGAAGCATCATATTATAAAGAAATTTTTACAAATTATTTTAAAAAGTGTAATATAAATATTATACCATCTTATTGGCAACCAAAATGGATTAATAATGAAAATTATATTGATCCATCGGCACGTGTATTACCTGTTTATAATAGTTAATCTTTTTCTATGATTAAACTCTTCCACTCAATATATTTAATAATATTTTTAATACCTTTGTTTGTTGGAGTTTCCTCAGTAACTTCATTTGATGGAGTTTCATCAGTAAACGAGAGCTGAACGGAATCCATAGAGATCATTTTATTATAAAAGTACTATGGCATATTTAATTATTTAAAATTTCAATTTTTATTTTATATTTAATTTCTTTATTAGTATAAGTTAATAAAGTATCATAATTAATTAAATTATTACTAAAAATAACTATTGATGATAATTTATTTATAAAATTTATAATTAAATTATTGTGTTTTTCTTTTATTTCTTTCCAAAATATATTATTTTCAAAATATATTTCAATTTTATTATATAATTTTAATTTTAAATTTTTTCTTACTTCATTAATTTGTCTTCTAATATTATTTAATTCTGATTCTGATAAATTTTCATCATTTATTAAAGTATATAAATATACAATTGATTGATTAATATTATTATTATTATCAATATAATCAAATTTTGAAGCAATCATATTATTTTTATTTTCAATAATATATTCTATATAATAATTATCATTATCAATATTATCTATATTACCATTTTCAATTAAATTAATATATTTAAATGCATCTTTTTTAAACTTTTTTCCTAATATTCCTTTGTTTGGTTTATAAATTTTGTTAATATTATCAGTTGAATATAATTTAATATATTTAATATTTAACTCTTGACATATAATATCAGAATAATCTAATATATTATTATTAGTATATAATTCAATATAATCTAATGGTATAAATTGTGGTATGTTTATTTTTATTCTTAAACTTCTTGTAGTTTCTATTAATTCATTAACTGAATTAAAACTTAATAATATATTATTATCTATTTTATAATTATTAATAAAATCAAAATCAATTAATTTTAAATGAATTGAATCATTATTTTTTATCATTAAATTAAAATATTCAGATAAATGAGGCATAAATGGAACAAATAATAAATTTGTATTATTTAAAATCCAAAATAATGTGCTTAATGATTCTATAGTATCAAGTTTATTATTTCCTTTCATTCTATTACGTGACAATTTAATATATATATTACATATATCATCAATGAATTTATATATAATGTTTGGAATTAATACTAATTCTAAACTATCCATTAAATTATATATTTTTCTTGCAATAATAATATATTTATTTTTAATCCATATATCTAATTTATTATCTGAATTAATAAATTCAAAATTATTAAATTTACTATTTGCATTATTTATATAATCTAAAAATAAATTATGAGCATTATAATATAACATTATCTTTTTAGTTACTTCTAATAATTCATTATCTTTAAAATTAAATGATTCGGCTTTACATGCGGGTGAACCTATTAAATATAATCTTAAAACATCAACACCATATTTTTCAATTAATAAATTAGGTGATGTATAATTATTTAATCTTTTAGACATTTTTTTACCATCTTCTGCCAATATTAAACCACTAACAATTACTTTTTTAAATGCAAATGTATTATATAATGCTGTTGATAATACATTTAATGTATAAAACCATCCACGTGTTTGATCTAAACTTTCAGCAATAAAATCAACAGGATAAGTTTTATTTTTACATTCTGGAAATCCATGGCGTGAAATACCTGCCATACCTGATTCAAACCAACAATCTAAAACACTATTAACTCTTTTATATATTCCTTTTTCTGTTTGAAATGTTAAATTATAAATTTCATCAATATGAATATCAGTAATTTTTTTATTAGTTAATTTTTCTAATTGTTCAATTGATTCAATACAAATCATATCATTATTTTCATTAATCCATATAGGTAAAGGTGTACCCCATAATCTATTTCTAGAAATACACCAATCATGCGCATCTTTAATCCAATTTCCAAAACGTTCTGAACCAACATATTTTGGATACCATTCAATTTGTTTATTATTTTCAATTATTTCAGGTATTAATTGTTTTACATTAATAAACCATGCATCAGTAGCCAAATAAATTAATGGATAATCAGTACGCCAACAATATGGATAATTATGTTTAATTTTTTCAGACAATATAGCAATATTATTAGTTTTTAAATAAATAACAATATTAATATTTGTATCTATAACAAATACATCATATATATCTTGATCATTAATATTATAATGAATATTAAATTTAACTTTTGAATTTATTAAATATTCAGGTAATAAATCATCTGTATAATTTTTTGTTTTCATTACTCTCATATCATCTTCACCAAATAAAGGTGCTAAATGAACAAGACCTGTACCTGTATTACAATCAACATAATTATCACAATATATTTTAAAACAACTTTCATTATAATTTTTTATTAAATCAAAAATAGGTATATATTCAATATTTTCTAATTCTTTACCATTAACTGTTTTATATATAATATTATTATTATTAAATTTATTATTAAAAGTTTCACAAATCCATACTTTTTCATTATTAATATCAATTAAATTATAAATTAAATTAGGATTAACACATATTCCTTGATTAGCAAATAATGACCATGGTGTTGTCGTCCATATTAATAAATATTCATCTGTATTTTTTATTTTAAATTTAACATATATTGATATATCAGTTCTTTCTTGATAATTACTATTAGCTTCAAAATTGGATAATGGTGTTTCACATAATGGAGAATATGGCATAACTTTTTTTGAACGATAAATTAAATTTTTATCCCACATTTTTTTAAAACCCCACCATAGTGATTCCATATATTTAATATCACATGTATAATATGTTTCATTTTTATTAAATTGTCTTCCCAATCTTTCTAAAATATTAAACCATTCTTCAGAACAATTATTTATTATTTCACGACATGTATTATTAAATAATTTTATTTTATTTATATCATCATTAAATGAAACTTTTCCACATTTTTTTTCAGCTTCTTGTTCTAATGGTAAACCATGACAATCAAACCCTATTTGATATGATATTTTATAATTTTTTTGTAACATATAACGTGCAATAGTATCTTTAATTGATGACACTAATAAATGTCCATAATGTGGTGTACCATTAACAAATGGTGGGCCATCTAAAAATTCCCATTTATTAGAATGTTCTCTTGATTCCTTAATTTTTTCAAATATATTATTTGTTTTCCAATAATTAATAATTTCATTTTCAAATAATATAAATTTATTATCAATCATAATAATATATTATAAAGGAAAAATATATTTTTAAATCTATTAAATTTTAGAGTTTTCTAAAATAACTAATAAAGTTTTAATAATATCTTCAGTATTATAATCACTTATAGGAGTAATTATAATAGAAAATAAATTATTAATTTTACAAACATCAATATTATATTTAATTGAATTATATTTAACAAGTTCATTTTTAGTATGAATATCATTTGGAGGTTTTTTAATATCAATATCATAAGGTTTATTAACATGTTCTATTTCAATATCACAAAATTTTTTTACAAGTTCTTTTTCAATATCAATATCATATAAAGGTTTTTTAACAAGTTCAATATCACAAGAATTTTTAATTGGTTCTTTTTTAGTGTCAATATCATAAGGATATTTAACGGGTTTGTTTATAGTATCAATATCATAAGAATTTTTAACTGATTCTTTTTTAGTATCAATATCACAAGAATTATTAAGGGGTTCTTTTTTAATATCAAAATTATTAATAGAAACATTTGTTAAAAAATCCAATTGTTGATTTTTAAAAAGTTTATTAATATAAGTAAAATTTGGTAAAGAACTTGCATAATGTTCATAACAACAAACATTAATATTAGGACACTTATAACCAAAAATACAATGCCTTAAAGGTTCATAATTATCTGTATGTTTTCTAACACATAATGGATTATTACAATTAATAAAACTGCATTTTGCATTACTACTTAATAATTTATAATTAGGTAATAAATATTTTAAATGTGTATATTTACAAGTATTTTGTTTACTACAAGTAATACCCATAGGACATAAATTATTTTTAATATAAATATCATTACTAACAATAATATGATTATAAGCACAATGAGAATATAGACATTTAATACCATGTTTACAAGATATATTCGTATTTTTAGAATGTAATAACTTGCATAGAGAGTTTTTACAATAATTATTATTAGGACAATATCCAATAGGAAACATGTGATTGAAAGTGCAATTTTTATTATTACAATTAATGCCTTTTAAACAATATTCAACACTCATAATAAATATATACAATTATATTATTAATTATAATTAAAATGATAATTAATAAAATAAAATTTCAATTTTTTTAGTATAAATAATTATGGTTAATCCACCATAAACGAGTTAATAATTTGGCTAATAATTTTGTTAAACTTAATAATTTTTTAGTATGATAACAATAATGTTGTATTACTTTAATTTTATATCCAACTTGCTTTAAATTATATTTTATAAAATTAATTTTATCTAATGATAAATTTTTATTAATATTATTATTTTGTATACATATAAATATGCTATTATCTTTATATTTTGGTAAAATTATATTATTATTTTTTAATTCTATTTCAATATTATTATAATCTGATAATATATCTGGTTTAGTTAAAACATTGTTATTTTCTTCTGTTGAATTACAATTTATAAAATATAATAAAAAATGTGCTATTTCTATTTGATTATTTATTTCATTTGGTTGTTTATTATTAAATGCTTTACTTAAATATGGTAATAAAATGCTAATAATAATAAAATCAGTATCATTTCTTAGTTTCCAATTCATACATAATAATAATTCATCATTACAAATTAAATCATTATAAAAAACAGAACTAGTATTATTTAAAAAGTTAGAACATATATTATTCCAATTAATATTAACATTATTAATTTTAGATAATTCACAAACATAATTAATACAATTAATATTATGCTTTTTACCAATAATTTTAGGATATTCAGAAATACATAATTCTTTAATTCTATCCCATGAAAATCCGGCTAATATAACATTTCCTTCTTTATCTAAACCACGACGCCCAGCACGACCAATCATTTGATGATAAATTAAAGAATTTAAATTATCATTAAATTTTATATCATTATAAACAACAACAGATTTAAAAGGCATACTAATACCAAAAACTAATGATATATCACTAATAACAATTGCTAATTTTTTTTGAAATGCTAATGATTGTACTAATCTTAAATATACTTCTGGTAAATCTTCAGTATAAATACCAATACCACGCCATAATAATCTAATAATATAATGATAATAATCGCCATTATTAGGAAAATATATTTTTAATTGTTCTACCCATGTTTCTACTTCAGACTCATTAAAATATTGAATATCATTTAATATAAAATCAATATGAGGTTCTTGAAATGAATCTAATATAATATTATCATCATTAGCATTTAAAAAATCTTTTTGTTGTTTATTTACTTGTTTAACATTTTCTTTTTTTTCATTTTTTTTGTCATATTTTTTAAAAATTTTTTCTAATTTTAACCTTTCATTAAATAAATTTGGATATTTTAAATTTTCCATTTTTTCTAATTCATCAAAAAAATATTTTCCTATTTTTGTACATATTATTGTATTTTGATGAAATAAAATAATTGGTGTTTTTTTACTTTCTTTTAATTTAAATGCTAAATTTATTAAATTTATATTTGATGTTTCAAGATTTATATTTTTATATGTATTAATAATATTCATAATTTTATCTTTATTATTTTCATATTCTAAAATAATAAAATGTAATAATTTATTTAAATAAATATTTACTTGATCTAATTCTATACGTAATTCTTTATTAAAATAAATATATGGATCTAAATTATTTAATTCATAATTATTTTTTAATTTAATAGCTAAATCCCATATATTTACTGGTGTTAATTGTAAATTTTTATTTAAAATTGTTTTATTTTTTATATCATCTTCATTAATTAATGATAATGGATGTATTATATTTAATTCATTTGTAGTATTATTATAATAATAATTATTAAAATTAAAATATCTTTTATTACATTCTATTTTATCATATTGTCTTGTATTTGATATACTATTTAACCATGTTAATATTTCATTAGTATTACTAATAGTTGCAGATAATAATAATGAGGGTATATTATTATATATTTTTAATATATGTTCCATACTGGATCCCCTTGATTTACTTATCATATGTATTTCATCATATATAATCCAATTATAATTAACTTTAATATATGGTAAATAATTTAAATAAATATCTGGTGTTACTACTAAAAATGAGGAATTATTTATTAATTCTATCATTTTATAAAAATATGGAATAGATTGAAATGATGATGTTAATATTGGTACATTATTACCCACAATATTTCCTATATATGCAGACATTTGCCATGCTAATGCATCTGTTGGAACAATAAATAGTGCTTTACCTTTTGTGGTTACATATCCTGATAATACTGATTTACCGGCTGATGTTGGTGTATTTATTAATGTTGAAATATTATTATCAATATTATTAATAACTTTTATTTGCCATTCATCTAATTTATTAAATCCTTTAATATTTAATGGAGGCATTTGTGAATAAAATTTAGTAAATTGTAATTCTATGATATCAGTATTTTTAATAATTTCATGCATCTGTTTATATTCTATTTCATATTCATTAATTATGTGTGATGTAATATCATTTTTATAATCTAATAATTTTAAATAAATATTTACAACTAATTCATTATTATTTTTAATTAATTGATATTTTAATGTTTCAAATAATAATCTTATTTTACCTTCATTAGTAATAGGTTTTGCAGATAATCCATATAATTTTATATTTTTAATATCATTATTTATATTTTCTTCTTTTTTTTTTAAATAATTATTTATTATAATTTTCTCACCAGATTTTAGATTATTAATATTATTATTATATTTATTTAATAATACTTCTTCTTTTGATAATTCTGGATTTATATATTGATTAATATTTTTAAAATCAATATTATTAGTAGGTTTCATAGATAATTTAATTTTAGCTTCCATATTAGGATCATAATATTTTTGATTAAAATTAAATTCCCAATTTCCTTTATTATCTTTTATTTTAATGTTTTTTTTCATTATTTATATTATATAATTCAATTATTTTTTTATATCAATAAATTATAATAAATATAACAATAATGTATATAATATTTTATTAGTTTTATAATTTATTTTATCATATAACCATTCTAAATAATTTTTATCTTTATAATATATATATAATAATTTTTTATCTTTATATTTTCCAAAATTTAAAACATAATTTTTTAATACATCATTATTATTATTTATAAAATCTTTTGCACATCCTTTATTTGCTAATAAATCTGCTATATTATTATTAACATTACCTGAATGACCTTTTACTTTTTTAAAATTATATTCATTTACTATTTTATTTTCATATAATAATTCATATATTATTTTTAATAAATCATAATTTAATGTTTTTATTTGTTTATTTTCTATTATTTTTTTCCCATAATATGTAAATACTTTTATACAATATTCTGAATCTGTATAAATATTTATTGTTTCATTATTATAATTTTTATTACAATATTTTATTGCCTTTATTATTGCATATAATTCTGCTCTATTATTTGTTTTTAATTCTAATGTCAACTTATTATATACTTTCCTTCCATTTTCAATATAATAACCATATCCTGCATAATCAATATTATCAATTTTTTTATATGATCCATCAGTATAAATATTAATCATTTATTATTATTATATATTATATTATTAATATAGTATTTAATTATCAATTTTTATAATCTATTATAATGAATTACATTATATATTCACCATTTATATTATTAACATTATTAATATTATTATTTTACTTTAACAAATATAAATATATAAAATTGATTATATTATTATTGTTACTTTTTTTATTATACTTTTTTAGAGGATATAATAAAAATGAATTAATTAAACAACCTGAAAATTATATTTTATCACCTGCAGATGGAACTATTAAAAACATATACATATATAAAAATTATGTTAGAATATGTATTTATTTAAATGTTTTTAATAAACATGTTCAAATAATACCATATAATGGACTTGTTTATAAATTAAAATATAAAGAAGGACAATTTAATGCTGCACATATATTAAAAAAAAGTAATTTAAATGAAAGAATGGAAATTAGTATTATATCTAATTTTGGAAAATATAAAGTAATACAATATGCTGGATTACTAGCACGACGAATATTAACTTTTTTAAATGTTAATGAATATAAATATAAAGGTGATATTTTAGGTATCATTAAATTTAGTAGTCGTGTAGATATATTATTACCTAAACATTTACATATTTTAGTAAATGTAAATCAAAAAATAACTTTAGGACAACCAATTGCTATATATAAAAATTATTAATTATCATCAATTAATAATTTCTAAAGGCATCCATTTTTTAAATCTTGAATTATAAATACAATTAAATTTAGTTGGTTTTTCAGATATTAGTTTTTCACACATATGAGAAATTTTTAAATTTGGTATACATGCTATTCCAATTTTTTCACTATCCTCATTTTCAGAAATAGAATACACATCAGTAATATTAGTTTTACTTAACCAAAATATTTTAGTTTTATTATTATTTTCATAAGAATAAGATCTATTTTTTAAAAAATCAATATAATTATTAATAATATTAAATGAAGAATTTTCAATATTATTATTATTATTAATTTTGACATTGTCATTTTTATCTACTTTTTTATCAATATATAATATATTTACACCGGAAATTTTAGGGAAAAATATAAGTCCATTAGTTGAAATACTCAACTCTGGAAGAATTTTAGTAACTAAATTTTCTAAATCATTATATTTATATAATTTATTTAACTTTATTATAAAATTTTTACAATATATATTTTTTTTATCTTTATCCAAATTATTATCTATTATATTATCTAAATATAATAATTTTTGTTGCATATCCATATCTAATAGTTTATTTCCCATTAAATATAAACAATCTTGAATTAAAAATATATATTGATTATTTTTTTGAATTAATTTTCCATCAAAAATTGTACCCCTATATATTAAATCAGAAATATTTATATGAATTTGAATAATTTGTATAGTTTTCATATCTAATTGTTGTTTATGATATGATAACTTTCTGCGATCTATTAATACACAATAACTTGTGTTTTCTATTTTTAAAAATATTAATAAATAATTATATCCCTTATAATTTGGTGATATATAATGTTCATTTTCTTTTAAAAATTTTAATGTTTGAATATTTGTTAATATTAAATATCTGTACTTGGATAAATCTATTTTACTATATAAATAATCTATTACTGCTGACTTGATAGTATAATCAGTAATAAATGCCTCATTATTACCTAATATAATTTTTTTCATTTATAATTATAAATATATAATATATTTTTAAATATATTAATTATCAATTTTTTTTTAGAATCTTGCAACACTATCTATTACACTTGGATCATTTCCATATAATCCTTCTAAAATTTCTCCACCATTTTCTGGTTTTTCATTTTCATATATCCATGTATCTGGTGTTATAAATGTTAAATCTGAACTTCCATTTAAATATGTTAATTCATTTTCCACATCTACTTTATTTTTCTTTGGTATTAACTTTTTATAATCTACAAATGAATTATCATACACTTCTTTTACTGTTCTTCCCATATCTTCTTTAAATGATTTAATATCAACTGTTGCATCTAAATTTTTAACTAATGGTTCATTAAAATTATATGTAAATTCAACATTTTGTTTTTGTATATCTTCAAATGGTTCATTAAATATTGGTTGATTATTTTCATCTATTTTTTCAACCCATTTATTTTGATATACAATATTATTATTTATTTTATTTTCTTGTTCATTTATAAATTTAATATCTATATCTCTTAATGTATCATAATTAAATATAATTTTATTTTCACTTTCTACAAGATTTTCATTAATTGTAACAAATTCTTCTTGTTTTTTACAATTATCATTATTTTTATTTTTATTATTGCTTTTATATTTTTGAAGACAAAAATAAAGAACTATTAATATAATTATAAATATAATTTCATTAATTATTTTATTCATTATATTATAAATTATAAAAAAAATATTATATTATTTATATAAATATCATAGTAAAAACTATTAATATTATGTAAACGAATTATTAAATATTAAAAAAATTGATTATTTAAAATTTTAATATTATATTATTTATATTATATCACATTATGCTTTTAATACAAAAACTTTTAACTTCTGAAGATCAAATTAATTTTATTTCTAACTTAAATCCTAATGAATTAGAAAAAATTATTGTTTATGCTGCTGATAAATATTATAATACTTCTAAAACTATTATTTCTGATGACTTGTATGATATATTAATTGACTTTTTAAAAATAAAAAATCCTAAATCTGATTTATTAAAAAAAATTGGTAGCAAAGTTAAAGGTAAAAATAAAGTTAAATTAGATTATTGGTTAGGCTCTATGAATAAAATTAAATCTGATGATAAACAACTTAATATATGGACAAAAAAATATACCCCACCTTATCATATATCAGATAAATTAGATGGTATTTCTGCTTTATTAGTATATAATAATGATAAAAATATTTATATGTATACACGTGGTGAAGCAGATGAAGGATTAAATATATCTCATTTAATAAAATATTTAAATAATATACCGACATATGAAACCATTTATAATTTTTCCAAAAAATATAATATAAGTGGTGATAAAAATATTTTTGCTTTTAGAGGTGAATTAATTATGAAAGAAAAAATATTTTCAAAAAAATGGAATACTGCATTTAAAACTGCACGTAATTGTGTTTCTGGTATTGTTAATAGTAAAAATTTAAATCCTGAATTAATTCTTGATATTGATTTAGTTATATATGAAGTTGTTGATCCATTTTATGATATAGTAAAACAATTTGAAATTATTAAAAAGTTAAAATTTAATTGTGTTCAGCATATTATTTATAATTATATTCTCACTTTTGAATATTTATCTGAATATCTAAAAGAAAGAAGATATAATAATATTTATAAAACAGATGGTATTATTATAACAAGTACTAAATTAGAAAATAGAAATATAAAAGATAATCCTGAATATGCTTTTGCTTATAAAGATATTTTAGAAGAACAAATAGCAATTAGTAAAATTATTGATATTGAATGGAATGTTTCAAAAAATGGTTATATTAATCCTACAGTAATAATTGAACCTGTTACTATTGGTGGTATATTAATAAAACGTGTTACAGGTAAAAATGCTAGATTTATTGTTGATAATAAATTAGGAATAAATGCTATTATTGAAATAATAAGAAGTGGTGATGTTATACCTAATATTTATAAAGTAATAAAACCTGCATTAGAAATTTTATTACCAAAAGTAAATTATCATTGGAATGAAACAAATGTTGATATAATATTAGATGATATAAAAGATAATAAAGAAATTTTAATAAAAAATATAACACATTTTTTTACAACTTTAAAAACAAAAGGATTAGGTGAAAAAAATATTATTAAATTAATTGATAATGGATTTGATACAATACCTAAAATATTATCAATTAAAATAGATCAATTATTAAAAATACCTGGATTTAAAAGTAAATCTAGTGAAAATTTAATATCTGCAATTAAAACTAGTGTTAATAATATTCCATTATATAAATTAATGTATGCAAGTAATAAATTAGGACATGGAATAGGTGAAGAAAAAATTAAACTAATAACAAATAAATTTCCACAGATATTAGTAGATTATGAAAAATGGACTGAAAATATTTTTATTGAAAATTTAAATAAAATAAATGGTTGGGATACAAAAACTTCCACATTATTTGTATCTAATTTTGATAACTTTATTACCTTTTATAAATCTATTATAAAATATATTATTATTAATCAAGAAAAAGTTGTTAAAAATAATATATTAAATAATATTATCATTGTATTTACTGGATTTAGAGATGAAGAACTAAAAAAAAATATTGAATTAAATGGTGGTAAAGTTGTAAATACAATATCTAAAAATACAAACTATTTAATTATTAAAGATAATAGTAATGAATCTAAAAAAGAAAAATATAATAAAGCATTAGAATTAAATATTAAAATTTTAACAAAAGATGAATTTATTAATAAATATAATTTTTAAAATTTCATATATATATATATATGTTAAAATATTTATTAGGAATATTATTATTTACTATTTTAGATATAATAAAAATATATTATTTTCGTGATATTTATATTACTACAATTGAAAATGTACAAAAAGATAAATTTAATATTAATTATTATGGTGCAATAATATCATATTTATTAATTAATATATTTTTAATTTATGTAATTTATTTTAATAAAAATTTATATGAAATTATATTTTTAACATTTATAATTTATGGAATTTATAATTTTACCAATTACGCAACATTTAATAATTATAATTCTTTTTTATATATATTTATTGATATTGTAACTGCTATTTTAACTATTATATTAACTATTTATATTATTAAAAAATTTGAAGAAAAATATATATAAATATCTTGTTTTATATATATTAATATATATATAATGTTTTTTTGCCCAAATTGTTCATATTTATTTGATATTAATAAAACTGGTAATACTGATGAAAATAAAATTGTATTATCTAAAATTACAGATATATTTGATAAATTAGAAGATAATGATAATATGAAAAGCTATAAAACTATGATAACAAAAGAAGAAATTATTAAAAATAAAAAATATTTAAAATTAAATGATAAACAAAAAGAAAACATTAATAATTTATATAATGAAAATATTTCAACTAGTGCTGAATTTAAATGTAATAATTGTAATAATATAAAACCAATAACAGAAACAATTATATTATATCAATTAATTAATGATGATAAAATTATAAAAGTAAAAGATATTGAAGAAAATAAATTATTATCAAACGATCCATTATTACCTCGTACTAATAATTATACATGTAAAAATAAAAGTTGTAAAACTATTAAAAATCCTGAACTTAAAGAAGCTGTTTTTTATAAAGACAAAAACAGTTATAAAGTAAACTATATTTGTACAATATGTTACTTTAATTGGTAATTAAAATATTAAATGATCTTTATTTAATTCCTCTATATTCCATATTTCAAACTTCCCATTTGGTAATGGACGTTTTATTTTAAATGGTATCATATTTAATTTTAATTCTTCTTCAGCCATTTCTTCATATGTTAAATGATTATAATTTTTTATTAAAGGTTTAGCACCCATTAATAATTGTTTTGTTCTTTCACCTAATATTCTAACCATTTCATATTTTGTTAATCTATTAATTGATATTTTATTTTCTTTTTGAACAATATTATTATTACTTAATATTTCATTTTCTGTATATTCTATATTTTCATCATTATATATATCATCTTCATTTATTTCCTCCAATGCATTATCATTTTCTTCATTATCATCTTCGTTATCTTCATTTTCTTCATTATCCTCATCATTATCTTCATCATTATCGTCATTATTTTCAGAAATATTATCCTCTTCATCATAATTATCATCATTTTCAATTGTGGTATCTTCAATATTATAACTTTTCCGCGGCATTATTATTAATTAATATATAATATATTAATTAATAATAATTTAAATATTTTTTGTCAATTTTTTTTAAATTATTATACTTTAGATAATATTAATAAATCAAAAAAATTATCACCATATTTAGGCTCAGATGGTTTAAAATTATCTTTTAAATCTAATCTAGAATTAATACCTGATTTTTCTTTTAAATCTTGTATAATTGATTGTGGATTAATTGGTATATATGGTTGTAATTGTAAATCAGTTGTACTCATTGATCTATATGAAGATAAAGGATGTGAAAAACGTGTATCTTGAGATGTTAATACTTTTGAACAAACATTTTTATTTGTTACTTTTATTGATTTTAAATTATCTATATCATCAGTAATATTATTTGTTAATATTCTTCTTCTCCACGATAATTCAGACTCAACATCTACAATATTATCAGCAGTTGATACTTCAGATTTAGAACCAATTGGACCATTATAAGAAAAACAATTATTTATATTTTTATTATAATCTTCTAATAATCTATAATCTCCAGGGCCTATACTACGATTTATTTCTACATTATAGTTATCATATTTTAATCTATTAAAAGACATATATAATTAAAATAGAAAAAATATTATATATTTTTTTTATTATATAGAAATAGGGTTTAACATGGTTGATGTAGGCTTTTCTAAATTAGTTGGTGTTAAATAATATATACTTTGACATAAAACATTTGGTGAAAAATCTGGAGATTTAAAATCTGAACTATTTGGATTATATTTACCTTCTGGACATTTTGTATTTTGTCTATTTAATCCATATAATTCATTTTCTACATTTGCACGATCTACTAATTCTACAATATGTGAATGATCACCATTAGGACAACCTTTTTCATTCTCATATTTTCCTAAAAATAAATAATAATCTAATGAACTCACACTCTCTTTAACATCTGTATTAAATGCACATTGATCATATTTAAGACGATTATAACTCATATATAATTATATATAGAAAAAATATTATATATTTATTTTATAAATCCATTGTGATATTATTATTTGTATTAATCCTTCAGGTATTATATTCGTTTTTATATAATCATCATATAATTTATTTATTATATATTTTTTTTTTTCATTATTTATATTATTATTTTTAAATATTTTTAAAATATAATATTTTACTTCTAAACTTATTAACCATCTTAATCTTAAAATTATATCCATGTTTATAAATGGTATCAAATTATATAATAATATTTCTATCTTATTTTTCGGACATCCTATTTTTTTTTTTAATTCATAATTTAATTCTTCCTTTATTATATTTATATATGTTTCTCTATATTCTTCACTTATTGTATCTAATAAATTATCCAGTTTTATTATCAAATCTTTTAAATATATATTAATATTATTATTATTTATTATATATAATGATTCTTCTTTGTTTATATACTCTAATATAAAATCTAAATATTTATTATTATCATACTTATTTTCTTGTAATAATATAAATCTTGTTAATATTAATATATCTATTTCTGTTTCTGTTTTTATATTAAATAATTTATTGTTTCTAAATATAACATGTTTATTTATATCTGCACCATGTTCTGTTAAAAAATTTATCATATTTGGATCTTTTTCTAAACATGCATATTCTAATAATGTATGACCCATTTTATTTATTTGATCTATACAACCCCCTAAAATTAAACAATGTTTTATAAATAATGTGTCTCCATATTTTATTGCATAATGTAATGGTGTTAACCCCTCCTCGTTATATATATTTAAATTTAAACTCCCATATTTACATTTTTCTAATATTTGACAATCTCCCATTTCTATTAATTCAAATAAATTTATTTCTTCTTCTTTTATATTATTTTCTATTGCTAAATATTTATTACATTCTGTTTCTGTATTATCAATAATATCATTATATTTATTAATTTGTTTAATATCTTTTGATATTTCTAAACATAACTTAAAATAATCTAATGATTTTTTCTTATCTATTTCATAATATTTCTTTCCTGATAAGTAAGCTTTAAAATATTTACTAATTTTTTTATTATCACTATCCATTATATATTATATATTTTATAATTTATTATTTTAAACTTTTAAATATTAAAAATCTAATTATCTATATATATTATGGCTTTAATCACATTTGTACGCCATGCAGAATCATGTTCTAATATTGTTGAACAATTTGATACATCTGAATATAAAACTTTTAATTATAAAGAATTTATTTCATTACCTCTTAATTTACGTGAAAATATTGGTGCTAAAATTTCACACCCACCATTAACATTTAATGGTATTCAACAAGCCATAATTTTAGGTACTGATTATTTTAATAATATTGATTTTAATTATAATATATTTTATTGTTCACCTAGTTTAAGAACCATTATGACTGCTTTAATATCTTTAAGAACAATTAATTATAATCGTTTAAAAAGTGGTAAACCTTCTATCACTTTACAACTTGTTTCACATTTAATTGAACTAAAAAATTACGCAGGTGAATATGACTTTCAAAATGCTATTATTCCTAGTAATAAATTACAATTAATGGTTGAATATATTAAATGGTGGTTTTCTAATAAATGGTTTGAAAACTTTATTGATTATGAATTTATTTTTTTAATTAATAAACTGAAAACTTTATTATCTAATTTATTATATAACTCTTGTGATAAAATTTCAAATAATGTATATCAAATTATACAATTTATTAAAAAAATAAAAAAATCTCGTTATAATGAAAAAATATCTGTACTTAAAAATATAATTGAATTAATTGATATTTTACTTACATATAACTTAAATTTATCTATTATTAATGAAATTAAACAAATAAACTTAAAAAAATTTATTGATCCTTTATTTTATAATAGTTGTAATGTTAATTATAATTTTACTGTTCAAACACCTGATATTGACCGTTTTATTAAAGAACAACTTATTTTAAAAAATAATATTTTATGCTTTTCACATGGCGCTATTTTAAAGAAAACTTTTAATTTAAATTGTTTTATTAAAAATACTGAAATAATTAATTATGATGGAAATAATATTACAAAAATTAATAAACATTTAAATAGTAATTATAAAACATGTGTAAATATATGTGGTAAATTATATGATTCTAAAAATATATATTTATTTGCTATTATTAATCATTTATTATCTAATAAAAATAATAACTTACCGGTTGAATCTTTATTTTATACTAATGATAACAAATTTAAATTAGATTTAATTCCTTTTGAAGAAACTGATTCTTTTAAATATAAATATCTTAAATATAAACAAAAATTTCTAAAGTTAACTAATAAAAATTAAATTATAATTATTAAATCTATTTTTATATTCAGTTTTAATATCATTTTCATTATATATATTATCAATATTAATATCTCCTATTGATAATATTAAAATATTATATTTCATTTTAATTATTTCATGATATTCCTCATTTTGATAAATTATATCATATTTTTTTATTTTTACTAAATAATCAAATAAATTATTCTTATTTTTAATTAAATTTATAACATCTATATTATTTTTTATAAAATTATAATTAAATATATTGTTTTCTAAATTATCTATTTCTTTTAAAAATTTATTTATTTCTATTATTTTTTTATTTATTTTATAACATTTTATTAAAAATTCTTTTGTTAGTATTGTTTGTGGTATGTAATGTAAATTATAATAATTTTTCTTTATTGCTTTAAATATTACAGTTTCATTAGTTTTAAATTTATCAGGTATATATTTTAATAATAATCCGTTTTCAACTGCTGCTAACACTATTTCATAATTTTCACGCAAATTTATTGATGCATATTTATATGTATAATAATATTTTTTTACAGATGCTAATATAATATCGTAATTATTATATAATTCATATGGTACAAATCTTAAAGTTTTATATGATGTTTTAACTGCTGCTAATACTATATTGTGATTACATAATAATTTACGTGGTAAATAAGATATATTATAACCATAATGTTCTACAGCTGCTAATGCTATATCATAATTATTTAATAATTCAATAGAAATATAAGAACAAATATGTGTTGCAGTATTTTTAACATTTTTAATTGCTGTTATTACAATATTAAAATCATTCCGCATTTCATTAGATCCATAACGTAAACTTTCACCCTTGTTTTTTACTGCTTCTAATACTATATTATAATTATTTCTTAATTCTTCACTTGCATAACATAAACTATCACCATCATTTTTTACTGATTCCATTACCATATTATAATTATTTCTTAATTCTTTACTTGCATATGCTAAACTATCACCATTATTTTTAACTGCATTAAATACTATGTCATAATTATTCTTAAATTCTTCTGATGTATATTTTAAATAATAACCATTGTTATTAACTGCTTTTAATACAATATTTAAATCATTTTGTAATTCTTCTGATGCATATATTAAACTTAATCCATTATTATTAATTGCATTTAATATAATATTACTATTATTTTTAAATTGTGATGCATATTCTAAACTTAATCCATTTTTCTTTACTGCACTTAATACAATTTCATAATTACTTTTTAATTTTTCAGATGCATATTCTAAACTTAAACCATTATTTTTAACTGCATTTAATACAATTTTATAATTATTTTTTAATGTGTCTGATGCATATATTAAACTTAAACCATTATTTTTAACTGCTTCAAATATAATATTATAATTATTTCTTAATTTTGATGATGCATATTTTAACATTTCACTTTTTTTTTTTACTATTTCAAATACAATATTATAATTATTTTGTATTTTATAATATGTATTGTATAAATTATAATTAAAATATTTAACTGTTTCTAATATAAGATTATTCCATTCTTCTTTATTTTTACTTTTTTTTGCAAATATAAAACTATTACCATTATTTTTAATAGCTTTTAATATAATATTATAATTACTTCTTAATTTTGATGAAGCATATTTTAACATTAAACCATTTTTTTTTACTGTTCTTAATATTATATAATAATTATCTTTTAATTC